>Ga0184638_1000120_pt1 | contig 19628 bp, 15 predicted proteins | sample PLM31_50_b2_FD_133141 | JGI IMG/M metagenome (GOLD analysis project Ga0184638, IMG submission 133141) | Groundwater sediment microbial communities from an aquifer in East River, Colorado, USA - PLM3-1_50_b2 | ecosystem: Environmental > Terrestrial > Soil > Riparian zone | place: USA: East River... | reverse complement strand
CGTGCTGTTGCCGCTCGCGCTCTCGATGCGCGCGCACGGCCACGGCGGGTCATTGCTCGTCGTCCCGCACGGCACGGAGGCGTGGCGGCAATCCATTATCTGGCCCGTGCCGTACAAAGTCGCACCGCCATTCTCGAAGCTCGGCGAGCTGGTCCGCAGCGGCGAGCGGGATGGAAGGTTCAAGGATGCTACCGACGCCATCGGCGGGCTGACGGCGGTGGACGGTGCCGTCGTGTTGAGCGATCGCTGGGACGTGCTGGCCTTCGGCGCCAAGATTGGGCGCACCGAATCCGGGCCGTTCGTCGAAGAGGTTTTGGTGCGCGAGCCGATTCTGGGCCACGCCCCGGTTGCGGTGCATCCGTCGGAGCTCGGCGGTACGCGCCATCTCTCCGCCGCGCAATTCGTGCACGAGCAGCGAGACTCGCTCGCGCTCGTCGCGTCGCAGGATGGACGCTTTACTGTCTTTGGATGGTCACAGCGGGCAAAGATGGTGCACGCGTATCGCGTTGAAGCACTGCTCTTGTAAACGCCGTATAGACGGCTGCTGACCACCAGCCCTTGCAGCGTTCGATCTCGGCGAGCGCCGCCTCGCGCGCGAGTGCCGGACGGTAGGGGCGGTCGGTGGTAAGCGCGTCGAACACGTCCACGATCCCCACGATCTGCGCCGACAGCGGGATCTCGTCGCCCCGCAGCCGGTCAGGGTACCCGGTGCCGTCGTACTTCTCGTGGTGCCAGCGGATGATGGGCCTGAAGTCCCAGGGGAATCCGACCCCCAGAAGCAGCTCCACGCCCCAGATGGGGTGCATCTGCATTGCCTCGCGCTCGTCGTGGGTCAGCGGGCCGGGCTTGTTGAGCACCTCGTGTCGGACGCGAACCTTGCCCAGGTCGTGCAGGTAGGCGCCGAGCCGGATAGTGGTTTGGACGTGCTTGTCGAGGCCCAGTTCCTGGGCGACGGCGAGCGCGAGACTCGCGACGCGCTCGCAGTGTCCGAAGGTGTAGCTGTCGCTCGACTCGATCGACTGACCCCACTCGCTCACCACGTCCAGATACGTGGCCTCGAGCTCGGCCATCTTGCCGTCGACATAGACGAGATCGCCGCGGGCATCGAGCCGGCCGAACAGGGCGTGGGCCTCGTTCAGGAGCTTCAATGCGTCTTGATTGCGGGCCATCGCCTGGTACAGGATGGCGAGCTCGCGGCGCGTGGCAGCCTCGTTCAAGACTGAGCCCGCCGTCACCGCGAGCTCGAGCGCGGAGCGCAGGCGGGCCTCGGCCAGCGCCGGCCGTCCGGTCTCGCGGTACACCATGCCGATGACGCGATATGCTTGCGCCCGGAGCACGCCCCCATCGACCTTGTCGAACAGCCCCAGCGCCATCTCCGCGTTTTGCCGTGCCTGCTCGTATCGCTCACGCGCGAAGTAGACCTCGGCGTGGTTCAGGAGGCACAGTCCCTGGAGGTAGGTATCCTGCACACGGACGGCGATCTCGTAGCTCTGGGTGAAGTACCGATCGGCTTCGTCGAGGAGCTGTCGCTGGGCGCTCACCATCCCGAGGTTGTGGTAGGCGATGGCGGACCCGTGCTCGTCGTTGCAGCTCTGGTAGGCCTCGAGCGAGCGCGCGTAGCACGCCAGCGCATCTTCGCAGTCGCCCTGAATGCTCGCGAGGATCCCCAGATTCTGCTCGACCCGCGCCCGCAGCTCGCGGCTCGCGCCCCCCAGCTGCACCGCGCGCAGGAAATGCCTCCGCGCATCCGCCAGGGGGCCGGCCTCGAGGTCGATCCCGCCCAGCGTGTTCAACGCCTCGGCTGCGAGGATGTCGTTGCGCGTCTCGCGCGCCACCGCGAAGCTCCGTTCGCACAACTGGCGCGCCTCCACCGATTGGTTGCAGCGATGTCGGACGACGGCGAGTCGCCGCAGCGCCTCGGCCACCACCGCGCGTTCGCCCGAGCGCTCCGCAGCTTCGATCGCCGCCTCGTAGCCGGCGCCCGCCTCGGTGAGACCGACCGCCCGCTCGCGAGCGCGGGCCTCGTGCAGCAAGTCGGCCGCGGAGCGCGTCGTCATGCCCCGGGGCGCACGTCCAGCGTGGGAGACTTGGGTAGGACGGTCGGGGGGGGGTCGTATGCGGCGCCCGCCGTCGGTTCGACGCCGGGGGCTTTCAACAGCGGATCCAGCTTCTCGGCTTCCGCCTTCGCGCCCAGCTGCTCGAGCGTCGCGCGGGCAGTCTCGGCCGTTTCCCTCGCCGCGGCTAGGTTCCCCTCACGGGCCAACAGGAAGGCGAGGTCGCGCTGGGCTATAGCGACGAGCAGAGGGCGTTCGTGCTTCGCCGCGCGGGCGATGACTTCGCGGAACATGGCTTCGGCCTCCCGCTTGCGCCCCGCCGCGCCCAGCGCGACGGCGAGGATCCGCAGATCCTCGGTTTCGCGCACGGCGTCCTTCAAGTCCCGGTGGATCACCACGGCGCGCTGCGCTTCCCGGATGGCCAGCTCGGGCTCGCCCCGTGCAACTTGGATCTCGGCCCGGCCCGCGAGGGCCTGGGCTTTGAGCCGGCGATCGCCCAGCCGCTCGGCCTCTCGCAGGGCCGTGTCGGCGGCGTTCACGGCGTCGTCCAGGCGCCCCTGCTCGCGGTAGGTAATCGCCAGGTTGTGCTGCGACTCGGCGATGCCGCGGTCATTGCGGGCCTTCTGGTACGCCGCGATCGCGCGAGTGTATGCGCCGACCGCCCGGCCGTAGTCTCCCTGCATGTTCGCGATGATGCCGAGGTTGTTGGCGCACCGCCCCAGGGTGGCCATGTCGTTGTCCTGCATCGCCTCTTCTTGCGCCCGGGTAAAGAAGTTCGTGGCCTCGCTGATGCCGCCCCGCTCCAGCGCGATGGCGCCGCAGACGTTCAGCCCCCGGATCTCCAGCGTGCGATCCCCCAGCACGCGCGCCCGCGACAGCGCGACCATGGCCCATTGCTGGCCGACGTCCAGCAGTCCGAGACGGCTGTGCCCGATGCCGTAGAGCATGGCGAGCATCGGCGAATGCTCGAGCTCGTCCTGCGTGCGCGCGCCGAGATACGTGACCAGCTCGCTGTATTGCCCGGCGTCGGCCAGCGCCTGCGCCGCATGGAGCGGCGCGAGCGAGCGGCCCAGCTCGGCCGCGAAATCGTCGTCCCACTCCTGTCTCGCCAGGTTGCGGATTTCCGCCTCGGCGCCGAGCCGCGCGAAGATGGCTTGTGCCGCCCGCGCTGCCGCCTGCGCTTCAGCATTCCGGTCGGCCCGACGCAGGACGATGGCGAGATCCCGCGTCGCCTCGGCCAACAACTGCGGTCGCCGGTGCCGTTCCGCCCGTACCATCACGTCGCGCAACGCGTGCTCGGCGGCCGCCAGCTCGCCCTCCGCCGCCAACACCAACGCCAGGGTTCGTTGGTCCTCGGCCTCATCGGCCGGGTCGGGCACGCCGCTGCGGATGTCCCGGATCTCGTCCAGCGTCGTCCGCGCCAGGTGTAGTTCGCCCTCCGCCACGCGGATTTCCGCCCGCCCCCGGAGCGCCAGGGCCAACAGCGTGTGATCTCCGGACGCCTCCGCTTCCGTGACGGCCCAGTCCGCCTCCGTCAGGGCGCGGTCGAGCGCGCCCTGCTCCCGATAGGTGAGCCCCAGGTTGTGGTGGCACTGCGCGACGCCCGGGCGCCACGCCGCCCGGTCGAAGGCGGCAAGGGCGATCTCCCAAGACGCGATCGCCTCTGCGTGCCGGCCCCGCAGGTGGCTGATGATCCCCAGATTGGTCGAGCAGCGGCCGGCGGTGCCGACGTCGCCGTCGCGACTCGCCACCATGAGGCCCCGCGTGCAGTAGTCCGCGGCCTCGTCGATGCGCCCGCCCACCAACGCGAGGGCGCCGCGCGCGTTGAGGGCGCGACCCTCGATCGCCTGCTCGTTGCGCTTGCGCGCTTCGTCCAGCGCTACCTCGAGCCACCGGCGTCCCTCATCGTGGCGCCCGATCCGCGCGTGCGCGGTCCCGTACAGCAGGGCGAGGTCCGGCGACTCCTCGAGCTCGCTCGCCTCTCGCGCGCCGAGGTATGAGATGACCTCGGTGTGGCGGCCGGCCGCAGCCAGCTCTCGGGCCTTGTCGATTACGAGTGACGACGTGTTCATGCCTGAATCCCCCACCTTGCAGTATGGGCTACCACGCGACGGCGTACTGAGAGAAATGGTACAGCGCGGCCGTAACCACCTCTTGCGAGGTGTCATTCTTCGACCACACCTGCTTCCAGGCCCCTGCCTTCGATCCCCGGTACCAGATGGCCAGCTGCTCCCTCAGCGTCTGATCGGCGGCGTCCACGACGCCGTCCCCGTTCGGATCGGGACTCGCGTTTTCATACCAGATTGCCAGCTGCGCCGGGCTCGAGTTGGAGAACACCACACCGGAGGGCTGGAACTCCACGTTGAACAACACCGTGTCGATCGTGAGCGTGATCCGGACCGAATCGCCCCGCTCGAGCGGCACGCCCCCTGCCCCCGCCACGAGTCCATTGATGGGGATCTTGAACCGCAGGAACGGGTCTGGGAGCCACTGCCACGGGGCGCGGCGATAGTTCACGGACACTGTCGTCTGGGTCCCGCGTCTCGCCCAGAACGAAACCTGGTAGGTCTGGAGCCGGGGCGCGGTCGCCGATTGCCGGAGGAGATGCGTCCCGGGCGGCGGGCTCACCACGTCCGCGAGCGGCGCCGGGAGCGCGGCGGGAGACGGCCCAGTCTGGTCGGAGCATCCCGCGGCGGCCAGCACGAGCGCCAGCGAGATCACGTAACGGCGGAGGGGCATGGGGTGTTCTCGGTGCACCTGTTCTTACCAGGCCACAGCGTACTGTGAGAAGTGGCGTATCGGCGTGAAGATGTACGGGTACGTCCAACCCTTCGTGGACTTCTTGTTGTGCCAATTGGCATGCGTGTTGGGCCGGTACACGATCGTGAGCTGCTCGTCCAGCTCCCGATCGGCGTCGTCTACCACGCCGTCGCCGTTGAGATCCTGATTCGCGTTCTGATACCAGAAGATCAGCACCGCCGGGTGCTTCTTGTTGAACAGCACGCCGTGGGGCTGAAAGTCCACCAGGAAGTTGACCGGATCGATGGTCAGGGTGATGTAGACGGAGTCTTTCCCGGCCAGATCGGCACCGGCGGCGCCCTTCTTCAGCCCGTCCTTGGGGACGCTGAACCACAGGAACGGCTGACCCACCGCCTCGCCCGGGCCGGGCTGGTAGTTCACCGTGACCATGGTGGCCTTCTTCTTCCGCACCCAGAAGGACACTTGGTAGGTCTCGAGCACGGGCGCCCCCGGCGCCTGGCGCAGGATCGACGTGACGATCGTCTCCTCGACGTCGACGTCGCTGGAGTCGTCACCGCTCGAAGTGGTGTCTCCAACGGTCGCGAACTGTGGGCCGGCAAGGCTCTTGTCGCCGAGCGGCGCCGTCGTGTCCTGGCATCCCACGAAGGTCACCAGGACCGCGAGCGGCACCCAGAGTCGGGCGCTGGCGCGCCGCAGCAGTGTAAGCATGTCGCCTCCTCGATTCTCAGAGTTCATGTGCATCCTACCAGGCCACGGCGTAGTTTGAGAAATGACGGAGCGCCCCGAAGGCCCAGTACGGCGTCCAACCCCCGGAGTCCACCCGGAAGCGCATGACGATGAGCGAGTCCACCGCGGCACTCGGCGACTCGAGATACTCCACGACGGCCAACGCATCGGTGACATTGGCGATCCGGGGAAGGGTGTTATGCCGGAGCTTGCAGTTGTCCAAGTTCGAGGCCAAGACCGCACCTAGGCCATGCGTCCCGGTCTTGAAGACGAGGCCGTCGGGGTGAAGGCGAACCCGGCGGACGGTGTCCGAGGGCGCCACGGCCGTGATCGTCACCGGGGCGCTGAGCGCCAGCGAGTCGACCCACAGCACGTTGGCGCCCACCACGAACCATCCCCCCGCGGGTCCGATCACCTGAGAAACGGAGTCGTAGGGGAGCCGAGGGCACGCGACCAAGCTGGTCGCGGTCGACTTGGCTTTGCCGGCCAGGAGGCCGGGCGTCGCCAGATCCGCGCTGGTGGGCGAGGGGTCGCTGCAGCTCGAGGCCAGCACCACGAGTGCGATCAACCACGGCCGGACAATGAGGCGATTCGAGATCATGTGAGTTCCTACCACGCCACGGCGTAGTTCGAGAAATGCTGCAGCTGACCGATTACATGGCGCCCCTTGCGCCCCTTCAACAGTTGATGGGTGCCACCTGAGGTGCCGACCGGGGCCAGGTACTCAATGACGTCGAGCCCATCAGTGACCAGCGCGATCCGGGGCGTCACGCTCTTGGGGACCCGGCAGTTGTCGTACGTGACTACGAGAAACGCGCTCTTCTGGAAGCGGAGGCCCTCGGGCTGAAAGTGAACCAAAGCCACGGTGTCTGACGGCGCGACCGCGGTGATCGTCACCGGTGCGCTCAGCGCCCCGGGCGGCACGATCAGCCAGTTGCGGCGCACTTCCAGCACACCCCCCGCCGGCCCGATCGACCGAGTCACGGAGTCGTAGGGGAGGGGCCGACACGAGACCAGGGAATCGGAATCCTCGTTCTCGTCGGTGTCGTCACCGTCATCGCCAGATGGGTCCTGCGTGTCTGTGCCGGCAAGCAAGGCGGGTGTGCGCACGTCGACGCCCACCGGCGACGCGTCTCGGCAGCTCAAGCCGACCAGGACGGCACCGCCGAGCAGGACGATCGGGATCAGGGAACGGCGAGCCGCTACCATGATACGGCGTACTGGGAAAAGTGGGTCAGCAGCCCGCCGACGCGCTTCCCGGCCGGGTCATCCCTCGACGGTTGATGCCCGAGGATCTTGAGGCGGTCGTCGACGTAGACGATTTCCCTCGGCGCGGGCCGGTCCACCGTGCAGTTCGCGTAGCTCATGACGAGCAGCACGGGCTTCTGGAATGTGAGGCCCTCGGGCTGGAGCTGGATCCGATTCACCGTGTCCGACGGCGCGACCGCCGTGATCGTCGTCCGCTGCTTGAGGGCTCCGCCGGGAATCGACAGGACGTGGCGGCCCACCTTGATGTCCCCGCCGGACGGTCCAATGGCCTGCGTCGCGGAGGCCTCCGCCATGGGCCGGCACTTCAGCAGGCCGCCGTCGGAGGACGCGTTGAGGCCAGCCTCGAGCGAGGGGGCGCCCAGGTCCGGCGCGGCCGGCCCGGGCTCGACGCAGCTGGCGAGGGTGACGGCCGCAGCGACCAGCAGCGTGGCGACGGCGAGACGGATTGGCTTCATGAAGGGCTCACTGCGGGTTCTCCGAAGTCGAGGGGTACGCGGCCGTTGTCGAGCCGTCAGGCACGGGCGGGAAAAGCACGAACCGTTCCAGCGCGGACGTAATACGCGTCGCGGCGATCTGCTTGATTAGTCAGGAGATGCGCGGTGGGGCCCCGATATGCACCCGGCTGTCACAGGGTCGTTTCGTCCCTGTGCTGGGGCGATTTGAACCGGTCGACTAGCTTCCGACCCGGTCCCGATCGCTCAACTGCGACGCTGGAATGCGCCACATCCGCACCAGCGCCAGCCATGAATCCGGCCTGATTGTGACTTCGCTCACACGCCGATTGACGGCGGCCACATTGTCCGGGGCGTACAGGGGGGCGGCTGGCGCGTCGCTGTTCCATAGCGCCATGGCGCTACCCAACAGACGAGTCGTTGCATCGCGACTGCGCGCCTGAGCCGCGCCCTCCAGCAATCGATCGAGCTGCGGATTGTCGTAGCGGCCTGGGTTGCCGCCGCCGAATCCGCGCCGCGTCCAATTCTGGAGCGTCGCGTCGATGGGCGACGGCCCTGTGGCCCACGCCCCAAGCACCGCGTCGAACCGTCCGGTGCCCACCCGTTGCTGCACCACGCTGAACTCCACCTCGTCGATGCGCACATCCCACCCGAACGGCTGCAACTGCGCCTGGATCAGCCGTGCGTATTGCCGGCGCAGACCGCTCGTGGTGGGAACGAGCAGATGGAACGCTCGCCGGCTGCGCTGCGCCAGCAGCCGCGCCGCCTGGACGGAGTCGTGTGCCAGAGCAGCTAGGTTCCTGTCCCACAGCGGCCAGAGACGTGGCATCGGACCAGGCGGCACGGCCGCGAGATCGCCCCAGACGTTGCGCAACATGCTCTCGCGATCGAGGGCCATGACGATCGCCCGGCGCACGTCGCGGTTGCCGAACACCGGATGCGGCGCACTCGTATCGCCATTCGCTCGCAGGTTGAACGCGAGAAAGCCATACGCGGTGCCGCGGTACGGATAGGTTGCCAGGCCGGCCACGTCATGGACGCGCCTCACGTTGTCGGGCGGCCCCAGGACTTCGATTGCGTCCGCCTCTCCGACGATGAGCTGGGTGACCGCGACCTCGAGATTGGGCGTGAAGCGCCAGATCAGCCGGCGCAGGTGCGGCCGCCCGAGGAAGAAGGTCGAATCAGCGGCCAGCTCGAGACTCTCTCCGGCTTTCCAGCGCACGAATCGGTATGGGCCGTCGCCGATCGGCTGGCGTCCGAACGGGGCGGTCTGCCACGCCGTGCGCGGCACCGCGCGCAGGAGATGCGCGGGCAGCACGCGCATGTGGTAGACCGCATCGTAGAACATTTCGGCGTACGGACGGCGGAACCGAAACACAGCGGTGAGAGAGTCGCGGGCCGTCACCGTGATGATGTCGCGCAGGGCGGACCGCGACGGCGAGGCGACGGTCGAATCGGAATAGATGTCGAACGTGAACGCCACGTCGCCCGCCGTGACGGGTACTCCGTCGTGCCACTTCGCTCGTGGGTCGAGGTGGAACGTCAGCGTGACGCTGTCGGTCCAGTCCCATCGCGCCGCGAGCTGCGGGACAAAGTCGTCGTCGCCGATGGTATTGGCCGACATCCCGACGTCGGCAAGCTTGAGGAACAGCTGGTCCGACACATCGCGCGCGGTGGCCAGCCGCGTAATCGGGGGCAGCAGGATGTCCGGCTCGCCTGGGGCCGCAATGACCAGCGCGCCACAATGGTCGCCGCTACATCCGCCGCGCGTGGTGCACGCGATGAGCGAGCCGACCAGCAGGCCCGCCGCCATCAGCACCGGGAAACGCCTAAGTGACGAGTTCATTGAGGGCCAATGATGCGTTCAGTGTCGCGACTTGTACAGTCGCGCCCCTCTACATCGAACGCGCGGTCCGCTCCACCCACCACCCTTCGTCCGCATCCCCAGCCATGTCGAGACCACCGCTCAATAGGCGCCGCAGGCGCCGCGGCGAGATCAAGAGCCGCCGCGCGGACTCGCTGCGATTCCCGCCGCACAGCTTCACCGTCGCCCGAGCGGCGGCGGCCGTGATCTGGTGCAGTGGGGCAGGAAAGGGGAGCGGGCCATCCTGCCTTGGCGCGGCGTCCCCGGCAGGCAGGAACTCGTCCGCGCTCAGCTCGCCACGGGGCGATAGGAGCAGCGCCCGTTCCAGAGCATTCTTCAGCTCCCGGATATTCCCGGGCCAGGAATGGCTGCGAAGCCGGTGGATCATGTCTGGCGTCAGAAGCGGGACGGGCAGGCCGTACTCGTGCGCGAGCCGCGCGAGCAGCGACCGCGCGACGATCATGAGGTCGTCGCCCCGCTCCCGGAGCGGCGGCAGCCTGAGCACGACCGTGCTCAAGCGGAAGAAGAGGTCCTCGCGGAACGTCCCCTCGCGCATGCGCTCGGCGAGATGATCGTTGGCCGCGGCGAGAACGCGGACGTCAACGGCGCGCGACTTCGTGCCGCCGACCCGCCGGATCTCCTTGTCTTCCAAGACGCGCAGCAGCTTGGCCTGCACGGCAAGTGGCAGGTCGCCGATCTCGTCGAGGAAGAGCGTGCCGGTATCCGCGACCTCGAACAGCCCCGGCTTGGCGGCGTGCGCATCTGTGAACGAGCCGCGCTCGTGGCCGAACAGTTCGGACTCGATGAGGTGCTCCGGCAGGGCCGAGCAGTTGACGGCAACGAACGGGGCCCCGCAGCGCGGCCCGCCACCGTGGATCGCCCGCGCGAGCAGCTCCTTCCCCGTCCCCGTCTCGCCGACGACCAGGGCGCCCGCGCTCCCGTGCGGCAGGAGCCGGGCCGCCCGCGCCAGCTCTTTCTTGAGGACTTGGCTCTCGCCCACGATCGCGGCGAACGCGTCGCCGTGCCCGTCGGACCCGTCCGCCCTCCGCGCCCGGCCGGCGTTGACCGCGGCGCTAACGGCGTTCCGGAAGACCTCGAGATCTTCCGGCAGCGCAAAGTAGTCGTTCGCACCACGGGTCACGACCTGCATGGCCGTACGGCGGCCCGGGTCCGTGCCCACCACGAACGCCGGTACGCCGGGCGGGACCGGATGGCTGCCGAGCCATTGGATCGCATCCCGCTCCGCTCCACCGGCCGCGACGATAATGGCCACCGTCCCGGGCTGGGGTTTGACGTCGCCCACCGGGTCGACCAAGTCGATCGCGACGGCGAGGTCCTCGGCGAAGTCGTTCCAGAATTCGCCGAACGCAGCCGAGATGACGACCACACTCAGTCGCGACACGCTATACCTCCTCGAGGGCTCACGCGGCCTCCATCGCAGGCTGCCGGGCCAGCGATGCGCGAAATGCGTCATGGACCGTCTCGGACCACCACCCCCGGCAGCGCTCGATCTCCGCCAGCGCCGCCTCATGCGACATCTGGGGCCGATACGAGCGCGCCGTGGTAAGCGCATCGTAGACGTCCACGATGCCGACGATCTGCGCCGACACCGGGATTTCCTCACCGCGCAGGCGGTCGGGATAGCCGGTGCCGTCATAGCGCTCGTGGTGCCAGCGGATGATCGGCTTCAAGTCCCACGGGAATTCGACGGCCGCGAGCAGCTCCAGACCCCAGATCGGATGCATCTGGACGATCTCGAACTCTTCGCGCGTCAGCGGGCCCGGCTTGTTCAGGATCTCGTGCGGCACGCGGACTTTGCCGAGGTCGTGGAGATAGGCGCCGAGGCGGATCGTGGTCTGGGCAGTGTTATCGAGGGCCAGCTGGCGCGCGACGGCGACGGCGCATTGCGCGACTCGCTCGCAATGACCAAACGTGTAGCTGTCCGCCGATTCGATCGACTGCCCCCACTCGCGCACCAGGTCGGAGTACGTGGTCTCGAGCTCCGACACTTTGCCGCCGACGTACACAAGATCCACACGGGCATCGAGTCGCAGGAACAGCCGGTGGGCGGTGTTCAGCAGCGTGAGCGCGTCCTGGTTGCGGCCCATCGCCTGCATCAGCAACGCCAGTTCGCGCGAGGCTTCGGCTTCGTTCAGCACGGAGCCGGCGCTCACGGCCAGCTCGATCGCCGTCCGCAGCCGCGATTCGGCGAGCGCGGGCCGCCCGGTCTCGCGGTACACCACGCCGATCATCTTGTAGGCTTCGGACTTGTAGGCGGGGGAATCGAGTTGATCAAAGATCGCCAGCGCGGCCTCCGCCATCCGGCGCGCCTCGTCGTAGCGACCGCGCAGGAAATGCGCCTCGCCATGATTCACGAGACACATGCCCTGCAGGTGCACGTCGCCGGCCCGCTCCGCGATATCGAAGCTCTTGCTGAAGTAGCTGTCGGCCCAGTCGTACTGTCGCAGGTCGGTATGGGCGATGCCCAGATTCACGTACGCCCTGGCCGAGCCATGCTCGTCGTTCGTGGCGCGGTAAGCCGCGACCGAGCGCTCGTAGTGCCCAACGGCGTCGACCAGCTGCCCCCTGATGTTCGCGAGAATGCCGAGGTTCTGCTCGATGCGCGCCAGCAGCTCGCGGGACTGGCCGCCGCGCTCGAGCGCCTGCAGGAAATGCGCGCGCGCGTCCTCCATAGCGCCGGTGCGCAGCGCCAACCCGCCCATGGTGTTCAGCGCTTCGGCGGCGAGGATGTCGTTCTCGAGGTCGCAGGCGACTTTGTAGCTGCGGTTGCACAGCTCGCGGGCGCGAGCGGTCTCGTTGCGGTGATGGAGCACGACGGCGAGGCGCCGCAGGGCCTCAGCGAGAACGGCCTTTTCTCCGGTTCGCTCAGACATAGAGATCGTCGCTTCGTAGAGCTGAATCGCTTCGGGGATGCACGCGCTCCGCTCCCGGGCACGCGCGTCATGTAGCAAATCCCCGGCAGGGCGAGCTGGTGCTCTCGGGCCCGCCTGCCCTGGACCGGGAATCGAGACTGCGGTCATCCTTCCATTACCATGCGACGACGTAATCGGAGAAGTGATTGACTTTACCCGTGACGCGCTTGCTAAACAGATTGTCGAGCGACAGCAGGTAATAGAGGATGTTGAGCTTGTCGTCGGTGTACGCGATCCGCTTGGGCAAAATCTTGCCGAGCAGACTGCAGTTCGCGTAGCTCATCGTGAGCGCCGCGGGTGTCACGAACCGCAGCCCCTCGGGCTGGAACCTGACGGCATTCACGCCCATCCCCGTGGGCGCGGTCATCGTGATGGTCGTCGGGCTGAGCAGCGCTCCCGGCGGGACTACCAGTGTGTGCGGCCCGGCGCTGATCGTGCCGCCCAGCGGCCCGATCGTGCTCGTGTTGGAGGCGTAGGGCAGGTTCGAGCACTTGAGGAGTCCAGTCGGCCCGAGCAACGCGCCGATGAGACCCGCTTCTGGTGCTGGGACTGGTGCTGGGGCTGCTGCAATCGGGACGGCTGTGGGCGTACTGTCTTGGCAGGAGACCGCGAACAGACAAACCACGAGCAGGACCGCGAGTGCGCGAACGGCCTTCATGAGCAGAATCCTTCTCCACTAGGGGAGTAACGAAGTTTTCTGTGTAGGGACTTACCGGGGTACAACATGGGACTATCCCCGGCCCATTGCCGTGATAAGGGTCACATAGTGCCATTTTAGGGACCAATTCGGTCCCCGTTTGGAAGGTTTGCGCTCAGTCTGAGCTCGCCCCATAGTTGGCGCCGATGCCTGACCAAGTCTCCGCCACGTTCTCCAGCCTCGCTCTGGCGCTCGGCGCCAAGTACGAAGTCCGCCGCCTCGTCGGCGCCGGCGGCTTCGCCGAGGTATACGAAGTGTGGGACAAGGACCTCGAGCGCCGGCTCGCCGTGAAGGTGCTGCGCCCCGACGTCGCCTGGACATCCGGGATGATCGAGCGCTTTCAGCGCGAGACCCGCGCAGCGGCGCGACTCGAGCATCCCAACATCCTGCCGATTCACTTCGTGGGCGGAGGCGAAGGGCTGGTCTACTACGCCATGCCGTTTGTGGACGGGATGTCGCTGGGCGAGCTGCTCAAACGGTCCGGCGCGCTACCCGCCGAGCGCGCGCTCGCCATCATCATCCCGATTCTCGACGCGCTCGATCACGCGCACAAAGCCGGCCTGCTGCATCGCGACATCAAGCCCGACAACATCATGCTCGACGTCGCGCGGGGCCGGCCGCTGCTCGTGGATTTCGGGATCGCGCGGCGGCTCGATCGCGAAGCCGGCCCGGGGCTGACGCAAACCGGTCTCGTGATCGGGACGCCGCACTACATGAGTCCCGAGCAAGCGCTTGGCGACCCGAACCTCGGCCCTCGCTCGGATCTCTACTCGCTCGGGTGCGTGCTCTTTCAGATGGTGACGGGGCAACCGCCGTTCGACGGCGAATCATCGCAGCAGGTCGTGGGCAAGCACATCGCCGATCCCCCGCCGGCCGCGAGCGACGTGAATCCGGACGTACCACGCGAGTTGTCGGACGTGATCCTGCGCTGCCTCCAAAAGCAGCCCGCGGATCGCTTTCAGTCGGCTGCAGCAGTCATCGCCGCGTTGGAAAGCGACAAGCAGCCGAGTACGATGCGTTCGCGAGCGACAGCGGCGCAGGCGGCGACCGAACTCTTGGTCAGCGGAGCGACGACGAAACAGCGTCGGGCTGCTCGACCACGGCGCGTCGGGTGGGTCGTCCTCGCCATCGTGCTGCCAGTTCTCGCTCTCGGTGCCGGTGCACTGTTTTTCAGGCAGCCGAAGCTGGCTTTCGAGAATCAACTGGCTGATAGCGTCACCGTTCAGGTCGGCAGCCACGTGCTGCGTGTTGCACCGGGCGGCAGTGTGAACGTTGGCCTGCAGCGCAACGCCGCAGTCAGCGTGACGTGGCGCGTAGTGCGGCCGCGCGCGGGCGAGCGCGAGCTGGGATTGCCACTCGGCCAGGCGATCGACATCAAGCGGCCGCGTGGGAGCGTGGTGCTCAAAGCGACGCCACGTCCCGGCACACAAGCCTACTTCGCGCCGCTCATTACCAATGAAACGGACCGGCCAATCACGATCATCATCAACGCCGGGCTCGCAGGCGCGGTGTCGTGCAACTGCACCGTCCCAGCCGGCGCAGTGCGGATGCCGGTCGGCTACTACCCGCTCTTCCAGAACTCCGCGGTGCGCGCCGAGGACCCGGGGAGCGGGCGCTCAGCGACGTTCAGGGATTTGGGAACGCAGGTGAATGCGATCAAAGGAACAGTGGGACTGCGTTTTAGGGCGGGCGACTTGCGGTAACCTGCTTCGGACAGTTCGCTGACATGCTTCACAGTTTGTTCGCCCTTGTGGACCGCGGTACGGGCGGGCAGGCTCCTGATATCCTTGTCAGGAGCCCACATGTCGAGCCTGCATCGCCCATTTCTCGCTGTCGCTGCCACCTTCATCCTGTCATCCTGCGGCGCCGCACCGGCGCCCGCGACGCGCGATCTCTCTGCCCTCGATGGCGTCACCAGCGCAATTGTCGGCCACCCGATCACGACGGCCTCGGCTGATGCGCGCACCCATTTCCTCGCGGGACAGCGCGAGCTCGACCTGGGCCGCGCCTTCGAGGCGCTCGATCACTTCGAACGTGCCGTCGCTGCTGATTCCACGTTCGCGTTTGGCTACCTGAATGTGGCCAATACGTCGAATTCGCTGGCCGATTTCAAAACCAACCTCGCGAACGCCGAGCGGCTCGCCGCTGCCGCGTCGGAAGCCGAGCAACTGCAAATTCAGATTGCCCGCCGAGGCCTGGAGAATGACATCAGCGGGCAGCTCGCGCTGGCAGAGCAGCTCGTCGCCAAGTTTCCTGAGAGCCCACGCGCGTACCTTCTGCTCGCCGGTGTGCAGGCCGGCCTGAACCGCAATGCCGAGGGCCGGGCGTCCTATGCGAAAGCGATATCGCTGGCGCCGCGTATGGTGGTTGCGCACATCGCGCTCGGCACGACGTACCTGTTCAACGAGCCGCACGACTTCAACCAGGCGCTCGAGCATTTCAAGCATGCCGAGGCGCTCGCGCCGAACGAGCCGAGCATGCACGACTTTCTCGGCGACGCCTACCGGGCGCTGAACGACATGCCGCAGGCTCGCGCCGAGTACACCCGCGGCCACGAGCTCAATCCGAAGGACGCGGGCCTGGTGCAGCAGCGCGGCCACGTCAATTCGTTCGCGGGCAACTACCCGGCGGCGCGCGCCGACTACGATTCGTCGATGGCACTGGGCCGCGGCAACGAGCGGGGCTTCTTCGCACCATTCCGCGCCTACGTGAGTGTCTACGCCGGCGACGCCCCAGGCGCCATCGCCGAGCTCAATCGGTTGGTGGCACAAGCCGACGGGATGGGGCTGCCTGATCCGCTCGCGGTGAAGGTCAACGCGCTCAGCAACGTCGCGATCATCGGGATCGAAACGCGCAACTTCGCCGCCGCTGAGGCCGCGCTCGCCCAGCGCACCCCGTTGATGCGGCAGCAGTCCGACCAGGCCGCGAGCGCCGGTTTCCGCCGCGCGCAGGACGCCAACATCGCCTACTTCAGCGCCTGGCTCGCCGCGCGCAAGGGCGACTACGCGACCGCGCGCCGCGAGACGGATCGCATAACCGCGCTCGTCGCGCCCGACGCGAATCCGCGCAAGATGGAGCCGGTGCACCAGCTGAAGGGCTTCATCGCGGCGTATCAGGGGAACGCGGCGGAAGCCGCGGCGCACTTCGCGCAGGGCAACCTGCAGGACCCGTACATCAAGTACTACTACGCCATTGCGCTCGACGGCTCCGGGCAGTCGGCCCAGGCGAAGCCGATGTTCCGTGAGCTGGCGGTCTACAACTTCAACACCCTGGGGTATGCGTTAATAAGGAAGGAAGCGCAGCAGATGGCTTCGTAGGATTATTTCCAACTCTCAAGAGTGGGCCCAACAATGCACTGCGCTTCAAGCGCAGTGGTTCATCGGGCCCACTCTTTAGAGTGGGATGACTTCGCGCTCATCATCCTCGATGTCTACCGCCATCGGGAAAAACAGGGACCGCTTCACGCCGGGGAACGGCGTGCCCCAGCCACGCGCATCGTGCCACAAGATCCGATTCAGCAAGTCGGTCGGCGCGGCATCGGGCGCGTCGAACTTCATGCGCGCCGACGCGAGCGCGGCCCGCCGCCGCTCGCCCGTATGTGGCCCGGTGATCGAGCCCACCCGCTGATTCACCTCGTGCAACGACTGCCGCGGCACCAGCGCAGCGTACGGCGTGAAATCCGGTGATTCGTCCGGCCCGATGAAGCTCGCCCGCATGTCGGTCGCCACGAGGTCGAACATGCTCAGCGCCGGCAGGCCGAGCATCAGCTCGATCGTCTTCACCATGCTGGGCTGCGCGTAGAACGTCTGATCGAGCGCGCCGCGCCTGGCATAGGGGCTCGCGACCAGCGCCACCGTGCGGTGTCCATCGATATGGTCGACGCCGTTCTGCGCGTCGTCCTCGACGACGAGAATCGCCATCGATTTCCAGAAGCGGCTGCGTGACAACCATTCGACGATCTTGCCAAGCGCGAGATCGTTGTCCGCCACGCACGCCTTGGGCGTGCACCAGCCGGGGTTCGTCCCTTCGGTATGATTGCTCGGCAGGTTCATGATCACGAGGTTGGGCATCTGATTGAGAGCTTCCCATTCGTGCAGATGCTCGAGAAACACGTCGGCCTTCGCGACATCCGGCACGCCCATCGTCCAGCCCGGATATTCCCGCACCAGGATGCGATCGAGCGAGGGGATGTCGGATCGCGTGTTGTAGAGTTTGGCGAATTCCGCACGAAAGTACGCAGGCGTGTTCGGCTGGGAATCGCGGTAGCGCGCCAGCATTGCGGCTCGCACCGAATCGCTAGAGACCGCCGGCCCCGGCGCATACTCACCGAACACCCGCACCGTCTTGCCCTTTGCCTCGGCCGCCTCCCAGAGGAACCCGCCCGCCGAGTACGCCAGCGGATCCTGGCCCTCCGACGGATAGCTGCGGCCCTCGTAGAGCGGCCACATCGGATACTCGGTCTCGTTGGCCTGCGTGAGCCAGTTGTGGCCGTCGGCAGAATTGCCGCCGGACGCGAAGAAATGATCGAGCAGCACGAATTGGTCCGCGAGCGCATGCGTGTTGGGAGTCACGTCGCGCCCGTACTGGACCAGCGAGCTATCGCTCGCGCCTCGGCCCATGTCGCCGAGGACCTGGTCGTACGTGCGGTTCTCGCGGATGATGTACACGACATGCTCGATCAACGACGGATCGCCGGGGCGCTCCGGTACCGCGCGAGCCACGACACGGCGCGGCGTGAGCGACAGCACGCGGTCGGTAGTCAGCGTGAGCCGATTGTTCTGCGCGACCGAGGTCGTATACGCCGTCAGCTCGGCCTCGGTCGGAACCGAAATGACATTCACCGACCCGCGGTACGAATGCACGTAGCGCCCAGTCATCCCTGACGCCCGACCTTCGCCCGACCCGACGCCGAACAACGTCCCGACGGCAAGCATGCGGCCGTCCGCGCTCACGTCGATGCTCGATGGATACCAACCGGTCGGAATCAGCCCGCGGAATTGTCCGCCGGGCAGCGCGTACACAGCCACCGCGTTCACGCCGCCCAGCGTCACGTACAGCGTGCCGCCGTCCGGCGAGACCGCGACAGCGGTCGGCGCAAGGCCGATCTTGCGCTCGCGGAACGGCGCGATCGCGATGGACCGCTCCCGCGTGCGGCGCCGAGTGTCGATCACCGTAACTGTATCGGAATTGCCGTTGGCGACGTAGAGCCGCCCCTTCTTCTGGTCCCACGCGACGCCGGTCGGATGGCGGCCGGTGGAAGCCACCGTGCGCACGCTGCCCGCAACGAGATCGACCTCCGTCACGTTTCCGGGCTCGGCGATGCCGCGCGCGTCCACGCGCACCAGCTCCGCGAAGGCGTCGCAGCACTGCTTCGCCGCGCGAGAGCGCGCCGTCGGTTTGCGGCCGCCAAGGACCGAGACCCAGGCGGCGGATCCGTCTTCGCTCACCTCGGCCGACACAGGCAGGACGCCAAGCGGGATGGTCTTGAGCAGCGAGCCGTCGTCCGCATCGAGCACGGCGAGCGCGTCGTTCGCGGGCAGCGGGACGACGGCCACGCGATGGCCGGACGCATTCGCGCGCCGCGCGACCGCGAGGCCGCCCGCCATCTGATCGCCGAGCTTCGGCGACGTCACCCGCGCGATCGCGCTGTCGTCGTAGCCGAACGTCTTGCCCACGGTGGAGACGAACGCGCGGCCGGTCACCGGATCTATGGCGACGCCGTGGACGCCCGCCCGCCCCTCGAATCGCACGCTCGCCAACATGACGTTGTCGCGCCAACCGAGGCGATAGGCCGCCCCGTTCACGGCAACCCAGATCTCGCCGGGCGCCGCGCCGAAGCGCACGCCGGTCACGCGGGCGGCGAATACGCTCTGCACCCCGGCAGGTGTGACCTGTGCCGCAGTCGCGATGACGCCGGAGTCAGGGACGGTGCGGCGGGGCTGTGGAGGCTGCGGGAGCGGCTGTGGAGTCGCCTGGAGCAGCAGTAATAAGGAAGAGAGCATGCCTGAATAGGAACATCGATGTGCGTTTTGCGATAGCGCTTAGCGAGCGGCTTTCGTCACGGTCTCCCAGGTGCGCGTCGTTACGTCTTTGCCCAGGGTCTTCTCGATCAGCGTCATGAATACGGGGCCCTTGGGGTTGCGTACGTATGCGCTGAAGACCTCGCCCCCCCTCATGGCGAGAATGCGAGCACCCTCGAACTCGATCGGCAACTTGAGCTTCCTTGCCGGCGCGTCGCGGAGAAACGTAACGATGCGCTTGGATCCTGGACTTAGGCGGAAGGCCTGGTAGGGGTCGGACGCCAGCATCTCGCGCAGCGCGTCGACGGGACGCACAATCGTAAGAAACGCCTGACCCATGCGGTCGAGCATGGCCGCTTCGGCTTTGCGTTGCAGCGATGCGACTGACCCCGTGCGGGCGCCAAATACGACGTTGCCGCTGGAGAGCAGCGTCTTTACCTCGGTAAAGCCGGCCGCCTCGAACGCCGCCTTCAGCTCCGGCATCTTCGCGTTCATCGGAGTGACGCCGCGGAGAAAGGCAGCATAACGAGTCGGCACGGCATAAACTTAGCGCCCCCCCCGAGGTTGTCGATTTCCCATCCCTTTCAACGACTACTTGGTGTCCGAGACATATTTCGATCTCATTTGGAGGACGCTATGAAATACTTGTGCCTGGTCTATCAGGAAGAAAAGCAGGAACCGAACGTCCAGCCTGACGTGATCTAGCAAGCGAAGCAAGACTATTGGGCCTTCACCGAAGACATCAAGAAGAGCGGCCATTACATCGGGAGCAATGGGCTGAAGCACACCGACGCCGCCACCACCGTTCGCGTTCGCAACGGCAAACTCTCGACCACCGACGGGCCATTCGCCG
>Ga0184638_1000118_pt1 | contig 19662 bp, 18 predicted proteins | sample PLM31_50_b2_FD_133141 | JGI IMG/M metagenome (GOLD analysis project Ga0184638, IMG submission 133141) | Groundwater sediment microbial communities from an aquifer in East River, Colorado, USA - PLM3-1_50_b2 | ecosystem: Environmental > Terrestrial > Soil > Riparian zone | place: USA: East River... | reverse complement strand
TCGTTCTCCATCTTCATCGCCTCGACAACCACCAGACCCGCGCCCGCCTCGACCGCCTCCCCCTGGCTCACTTCCACGCGGACGACAAGCCCCGGCATGGGAGCCTTCACGACGCCGCCGACGGCCGCCTTGCGCCCCTGACCCGTGAGCGCTTCGATCTGCCTGGAGCGGTCGTCCTGGACCTCGACTTCGAACCGCTCCCCGACGGCGCCGAGCGCCCAGCGCCGGCCGTCGAGCTGCTGGCAGGCGACGGTCCAGGAGTCTTTGCCCAGTAGGAGATGCATGAGGGGCGTTCCCGGAACGGCGGCCCAGTGGGATTCGAGGCGCTCGCCGTCCACGGTGACCGCGCCGCCATCTACGTCGATGACGTAGGTGCGATTTCGTAAAGACACGTGGTATCTCATGCGGCCTCTAATACAGCAACGGTCTCCACGTGCGCCGTTTGCGGAAAAAGGTCGAACGCCCGCACGGCAATCACCTGATAGTTCACATTCAGTCGCGACAGATCCCGGGCAAGCGTCGCGGGATCGCAGGAGATATAGACGAGCTTCGATACCGGCTCGGATGTCAGCCGCAGCGACACGTCCCAGTGCAGCCCGCCGCGCGGCGGGTTCACGACCACGGCGTGCGGCGCGGGCAGGCTCGCCAGAACGTCCTCGGCGCGGGCGGCGATGAAGCGCGCCGCCGGCAGACGACTCCGTCCCCAGGTGACGGCCTTTTCATCTGCATCCACGCTCACGACGCTGGCGCCTCGCTCGACAAGCAGCGCCGCCGTATCGCCGATGCCGCCGTACAGGTCCCACACCATCTGGCCTTTGACGTCGCCCAACTGTTCCACCGCCCAGCGGCGTGTGAGCATGCCCATCCCCGGATTCACCTGTTCGAATGCGGTTGCCGGGAACCCCGTCGCCAGCCCAGCGACAACGCGGGCCGCGCCGTCCACCGGCTGCCACCAGCAGACGATCTCGCCGTCGACACTGCTCTGTAGCGCTCGGCGCAGCTCGTCGGCATTCAGCCATGGCTCGCCGGCCGATTCGGCGATGATGTGCCGCCGCTGCTCCCGATCGAGCCGCAGCGTGAGCCGGGTCAGCGGCTGCGGCAGCATCGCCAGCCTGCCCCGCAGCTCCCGCCACAGCGCCATCAACCGAAAGTCCGTGATATGACAATCGGCGAGCGGAAACACGAAGTTCGGCCGATCGTACGGATGCAGTCCGATCGAGGATTTCACCTCCATGGAGATCTTGCTTCGGTAGCGCCAGTCCTCCAGAGCTTCGACCACCTCGGGATCCTCCACCTTCAGCTTTCCAATCCGCCGCAGCGTATCGCCCACGATCGCGCGTTTCGCGCTCAGCTGGCCATCGTACGCGAGGTGTTGCAGCTGACACCCGCCGCAGTGGTCGTGCACATAGTGCGGGCATGGCGGCGCCACCCTTCCGGGTCCCGCTTCGACCACCTCGTCCAGCAGCGCGCGCGCGAAGTTGCGGTGACGTTGCAGCGAGCCTTCGCGCAGGCGAATGCGGTCTCCGGGGACCGTTCTTGGCACGAAGACTACGCGCCCGTCGCTCAGCCGTCCCACCCCGTCTCCTCCCACCGCGATGCGGGTGATCGTCACGAGATCGGTCACTCGAGATCGTCCCGCAAGCCCAGTCTGCGCCCTTCCACGACCCAGGGCGACGGGCCGACGGGCGGACGGGCCGACGGGCCGTTCCCCACGGGAACCGATCGACGCGCGTCAGCGACGATCGCCGCTGCCACAGCAAGCGCACGCTCGAGTCCGGCGCGCGGTGCGGCCGCCAGCACGCGCGCGCCGGCGCGCTCGAGATAGGTGATATCGATCTCGCCCTTGAGAAATTGCGCGTCGTCCATGACGCGCAGATGGAATGGCTGGCTGGTGGGCAACCCGACGATGACCAGCTCGCTGAGCGCGCGGCGCATGCGTTGGATCGCAACCTCGCGCGTTTCGCCCCACGCGATGAGCTTGGCGAGCAGCGGATCGTAGAACAGCGTCACGTCGTTCCCCGCCTCGACGCCCGAGTCCCAGCGGATCCCCGGCCCACTCGGCACGCGGAGATACTGCAGCACGCCGGTCGCGGGGAGAAAATCGTTGAACGGATCCTCAGCCGTGATGCGGCACTCGATCGCATGCCCGCGCGGATGCAGCTGGCCACCGGGACCCGACGCTCCGTGGACGCGCATCGGCTGCCCCGCTGCAATGCGCAGCTGCTCGCGCACGAGATCCACGCCGTACACCAGCTCCGTGACGGGATGCTCCACCTGGATGCGCGTGTTCATCTCGAGGAAGTAGAACTCGCCCGACGGGGCGAGCAGGAACTCGATCGTGCCCGCGCCCACGTAGCCCACTGCCCCGGCCGCCGCCGTGGCGGCTTCCGACAGGCGGCGCCGCAGCGCCGGCGACACGGCGACGGACGGCGCCTCCTCGATGAGCTTCTGGTGCCGGCGCTGGATACTGCACTCGCGCTCGCCGAGCGCCGCCACGCGGCCGCGATGATCGGCGAGGATCTGGATTTCGATGTGCCGCGGCCGTTCGAGGTACTTCTCGACGTACATGCTGCCGTCGCCGAACGCCTTCAGCGCCTCGCGGCGGGCGGCCTGAAACGCCGCCTCGATCTCCGATTCGGCGGCGACGTGGCGCATGCCCTTGCCGCCTCCGCCGGCGACAGCCTTCAGCAACACCGGGTAGCCGAGACGTTTGGCCTCACGACGCGCGTCGACCGGATCGCGCAGCGGCGCCGCGGTGCCGGGAACGACAGGCACGCCTGCTGCCTGCATGCGGCGCCGCGCTTCGGTCTTGTCGCCCATCGCCCGCATCGCCGTCGCCGGCGGTCCGACGAAGATGAGTCCCGCGTCCGTACACGCGTCCGCAAATGCGGCACGCTCGGACAGAAAGCCGTAGCCGGGGTGAACCGCCTGACAGCCCGTGTCCTTGGCGGCGGCGATGAGCTTGCGCATGTCGAGGTAGGATTCGGCGGACGGGGCGGGACCGAGCAACACGGCGGCATCGGCGTTGCGGACGTGCGGCGCGAGGCGATCAGGCTCCGAATAGACGGCGACGGCCTCGAGCCCCTCCTCGTGGCACGCGCGAATCACGCGAACCGCGATTTCGCCGCGGTTCGCGACCAACACCCGTTTCAACGACACCCGACCTCGGACCCCAGTTCGAACGTGTCAAACGCCTTGCACAACGCACCGACATTGTCGGCCGCCCGCCGATACAAGGCGAGCGCTGGCTGGGTCCAGGTCTCGTGCTCATCGATCGCGAGGCGCAGCGCGGCGAACACAAAATCTCGGGCCGGCACGCGGTCCGCTTTCGACTCTTTCCCGGTCACCCAGACCAGTGGGCGCTTGTTCCACTTCACCGCGGGCCGCACCTCCGGCGGACGCTCGAATCCCATGCTGGCACAGACGGCGCGCGTCTGCGCCAGCGCGCGCACCGACCGATCGCGCGTTTTCAGCTCGCGGAGGACGCGGTTGCGTAACACGCTGTCGGTGCGCCAGCGGTCCATCGGAATGACCACGAGATCGGGCCGCAGGCCCCGCGCGAATCGCAGGTACCAGGCAGCCTGTGTATCAAGCTCGCCGGCGGTGAACAACACGCCCTGGTGGGGGCAGGCCCGCAGCAGGTTTTCGCCCAGCTCTTCGAGGACCGGGGGGAGGCGCAGCGCCTCCGGCAGCGTGTGCCACGTCAGGGTTGCGGCCGCCGTCCCGGACGCCTCCCAGTCCACATACGCGCGCTCGCCAAAGGTGTACACCCGGAAGACGCGCGCCGAATCTGCCGTGCGCGTGCCGGGACTCCACCGGGCTGCCCGGTCGAACGCCATTTGCGCCGTGTCGAGTGTCGCATGCGCGAACACGGTGTCCACCGGTGCAGGCTGCTTGTGCGCGTGATACTCCGCGCTGCGCTGGAGATAGGCGCGTCCCAGCTCGAGCCACGCCGGAGCATCGGTGGAGTCGGCGGCGACGCGTGCCCACAATCCCGCCCGCACCGTATCCGGGTCCGGGCTTTGCAGCAGCAGCACCAAGGCCGCCCTACAGAGGAATGTTGCCATGCTTCTTGGGAGGATTCCGCCCGCGCTTCGTTTCCAGGGTGAGGAGCGCTTCAATCAGCCGCGGGCGCGTATCGCGCGGGTCGATGATGTCATCCAGGTAGCCGCGCGCAGCCGCCTGATACGGATGGGCGAACTTCTCGCGGTACTCGTTGGCGCGCTCGTCGCTCGCCTCTCCTTTATAGAGGATCTCCACCGCGCCTTTCGGCCCCATCACCGCGATCTCGGCAGTGGGCCAGGCGATGTTGTGGTCGCCGCGAATGTGCTTGGAGCTCATGACGTCGTATGCCCCGCCATAGGCCTTGCGCGTGATAACGGTGAGCTTGGGCACCGTCGCCTCGCAGAAGGCGAACAGCAGCTTCGCGCCGTGCTTGATGATGCCCCCGTGCTCCTGTGCCACTCCCGGAAGAAACCCGGGGACGTCCTCGAAGGTCACGAGCGGAATGTTGAACGCATCGCAGAAGCGAATGAAGCGCGCGCCTTTGAGGGACGCCGCGATGTCCAGCACCCCGGCCAGCGCCGCCGGTTGATTGGCGACGATCCCGACCGGACGGCCGGCCAGCCGCGCGAAGCCGACGAGCAGGTTGTTGCCGTAATCGCGCTGCACTTCGAGAAACGCGCCGTTGTCCACGACGTGGCGCAGCACGTCGTGCATGTCGTACGGTTTCGCCGGCTCATCGGGAACCACGTCGAGCAAGGCCTCTTCACGACGATCGGAGGGGTCGTCGGCAGTGCGAATGGGTGGACTATCGAGGTTGTTGCCCGGAATGAACCCGAGCAGCGAGCGAATCGCGGTGAGTGACTCGAGCTCGGAGTCGTGCACGAAATGCGCGATGCCCGACGTGCCGCCATGGACATCCGCGCCGCCGAGCTTCTCGAAATCCACCTCTTCGTGCGTCACCGTCTTCACGACGTTGGGTCCGGTCACGAACATGTACGAGATGCCGCGCACCATGAAGATGAAATCGGTGATCGCGGGGCTGTACACGGCGCCGCCCGCGCAGGGACCGAGGATGGCGCTGATCTGGGGGACGACGCCCGACGCGAGCGTGTTGCGCAGGAAGATGTCGGCGTAACCGCCCAGCGACGCGACGCCTTCCTGAATGCGCGCGCCACCGGAATCGTTGAGACCCACGATGGGAGCGCCATTCTGCATGGCGAGATCCATCACCTTGCAGATCTTCTCCGCGTGGGCCTCCGACAGCGATCCGCCGAAGACGGTAAAGTCCTGCGAGAAGACGTACACGAGCCGCCCTTCGACGCGTCCCCATCCCGTCACGACGCCATCGCCCAGCACTTTCTGATCGGCGAGACCGAAATCGGTGGCGCGATGCGTGACGAAGCGATCGAGCTCGACGAAGGAGCCGGGATCGAGGAGGACGTCGAGGCGCTCACGCGCCGTCATCTTCCCTTTCTTGTGCTGGGTTTCGATGCGATCGGCACCGCCGCCCTGCTCTGACTCGGATCGCTTCTGCTGGAGCAGCTCGAGCTTTTCTCGCATGGACATGCGGAGAATGTAGAGCTGCAAAGGAAAAGGGGCGAGGATTACCTCGCCCCTGCATCCTACCGCCGCTCGACGTCTCGACGTCTAGCCGTCTGCCTGTGGCGTCTCCTCCGTCACCGGCGCCGGAGCGGGTGGCGGTGGGATGATATCGTCCTTCGGGAATCCCGTTGCCGCCAGCACAATCCGATGATGGATAGGATCCACCTCGAGAACCTTCAGCTCCACCGCTTGCCCCTCTTTCACCGCGTCACCCGGCTGCTGAATGTCGGGGATCCCGAGCTGCGACATCGGGACGAATCCCTCGATGTCGCTGCCGAGGTCCACGACGACTCCCTTGTCCATCAGCCGCATCACGCGGCCGCGCAGCTCGGTGCCCACGGGGTACGTCTCGCCGATGCGGAGCCACGGATCTTCCTGCGCCTGCTTCAGGCCCAACGAGATCCGCTTGTTCTCGGCGTCGACGTTCAGAATCAGGACGTCCACCTCGTCGCCCTTCTTCACGACTTCCGACGGATGCTGTACGCGCTTGGTCCACGACATGTCGGAGATGTGAATCAGACCGTCGATGCCCGGCTCGATTTCGACGAACGCGCCGAACGACGTCAGGTTGCGGACCTTGCCGCGCAGCCGTGTACCGACGGGATACTTCTGCGGCAGAGCCATCCACGGATCCTGCTCGGTCTGCTTCATGCCGAGCGAGACCTTCTCTTCGGTCTCGTCGACCTTGAGCACGACCGCTTCGATCGATTCGCCGATGGACACGAGCTTCGACGGATGCCGCACGTTGCGCGTCCAGCTCATCTCGGAGATGTGCACCAACCCTTCGATGCCCGGCTCGAGCTCGACGAACGCGCCGTAGTTCGTGATGGAAACGACCTTCCCCTGCACGCGCGTGCCGACCGGATACTTGGCGGCGACGTTCTGCCAGGGATATGCCTGCAGCTGCTTCAGGCCGAGCGAAATGCGCTCGCGCTCCCAATCGATGTCGAGAACCTTCACCTCGAGCTCCTGGCCGATTTGCACCATCTCGGACGGATGCGACACGCGGCCGTAGCTCATATCGGTGATGTGCAGCAGGCCGTCCACGCCACCCAGGTCGATGAACGCGCCGAAGTCCGTGATGTTCTTGACCACGCCCTTCCGCACCTGGTTGACCGACAGCTCCTTCATGAGGACGTCACGTTTTGTTTTGCGCTCCGCCTCGAGCAGCACCCGGCGCGACACGACGATGTTGCGGCGGCGCTTGTTGAGCTTGATGATCTTGAACTCGAAGCTTTGCCCGAGCAGCTCGTCGATGTTGGGAACGCGGCGCAGCGCGATCTGGCTGCCGGGGAGGAACGCGTCCACGCCCATGAGGTCCACGACCACGCCGCCCTTGATCTTCTTCACGAGCGTGCCGGCGACTGCCTCGTCCTTCTCGTGCGCTTCGCGGATCCGCTCCCAGACGCGCATGAAGTCGGCCTTTTTCTTCGAAAGGACGACTGCGCCTTCCTGGTCCTCCAGGTGCTCGAGGAAGACCTCGATCTCGTCACCTTCCTTGAGGCTCTTGGGATCCTTGAACTCATCGATCGCCACCGCGCCTTCGGACTTGAAGCCGACGTCGAGGATGACGGCGGTGTCGGTCACGCGGAGCACTTTCGATTTGACGATTTCGCCTTCTTCGATATTCGAGAGCGTCCCCTCGTACAACAGCGTCATCTTCTCGATCTCGTCGGAGGAGTATTCCTCGTCGAGGCCGGCGCGGACGCGGAGTTGCGAGCGGGGAGCTTTACGGACTGGTAGGTCTTCTTCGAGATCTTCTACGTCACGTGCTTCTACGAGCATGCGGTACACCGGTTCGGGTTTCGGGTTTGGGGTTACCTCGCCATTCATTGTCCTTTCGGGACAGTGTTTGCCGAGCACAGGCTTCAGCCTGTGAAATTACGGGCGGAAACCTACCCAGGGAACCGCCGCCGCGCCAGTTCAACTACCTGCGTCACCTGCGCTTCCAGCGTCAGGGCTGTGGTGTCGAGCAAAACGGCGTCCGGGGCGGCTTTGAGAGGGGCGATGCGGCGGGTTGAGTCGGCCGCGTCCCGGGTTGCCAGCGCCTGGCTCTCACGCCGCACCAGCTCGACGTCGACCGCCTCGCCACGCTGCGAGAGCCGCCGACGAGCGCGTTCGTCCGGTGTGGCCGTCAAAAAGATCTTCAGCGGCGCCTCCGGAAAGACGACCGTCCCGATATCCCGACCATCCACGACCACGCCTCCAGATCCTCCACCAACCTCCATCCCCTCCACCGCCCGCCTTTGCTGGGTGTTTACCCAGGTCCGGACCTCCGGGACGGCGGCGAGCATCGAGACATGTCGCGTGACCCGGTCGCCGCGAATGGCTTGCTCGACATCCGCCCCCGCGACCTCGGGGCGAAATCGCGTCCCGACGAGGACCAGCCGGACGGGGAGGCGTTCGGCAAGATCCAGCACGTGCTGCGCGGGCCATTCGTCCCCTTTGGGGCGCCCGACTTCGCCGAGGTTATCGAGAGCCGCGAGTGTGAGCGCGCGATACAGCGCCCCCGAGTCGAGATGCGCCCAGCCGAGACGCTCGGCGACGAGGCCGGCGGTGGAGCTCTTACCGGATGCCGCCGGCCCGTCAATCGCGATTACGCGAAGCATGCCTTCAGGTCGCGAAAGAAGTTGGGATAGCTGATCGCCACCGATTTTCTTTCCGAGAGCTTCACATCGGCTCCTGCGATCGTTCCTAGGGCGGCGAATGCCATCGCCAGACGATGATCCGACGCCGTATCGACTCGACCGCGCGGCGGCGCATCGCTCCCTTCGACATGGAGATCGTTCCCCCGCGCTTCTGCGCGCGTCCCGACCGCGCGAAGATTCGCCGCCACGAGCTCCAGCCGATTGCTTTCCTTGACCCGCAGCTCGCCGACTTCTCGAAATACCGTCTCGCCCACAGCTCGGCTCGCCAGAACGGCGAGCACCGGCACTTCATCGACGAGCGTCGGGATCTCAGCCGCAGATACTTCCGTGCCCTTTAGTCCTGCCGGGCGCACGACGAGATCCGCCACCGGTTCACCGCCTTCGTCCCGCAGATTTACGCGGTCGACGTGCGCCCCCATGCGCTCGAGGACAGCGAGAAAACCCGTTCGCGTTGGGTTTACGCCGACATTCTCCACCAGCAGTTCGCCACCTTCCGCGAGCACCGCGGCCGCCACCATGAATGCCGCAGAGGAGATGTCACCAGGAACGGAGACTTCGAACGACGGAATGCTGGCGGCAGACGGCTGATAGCTGATGGCGCCGTTTCGTTCGTGAATCCCGAGCCCCAGATGCGCAAGGAGGCGTTCGGTATGATCCCGGGAACGATACGGCTCTCGAATTGTGACGGGCACCCCTCCCGTCAATCCGGCAAACAGCAACGCGCTTTTCACCTGTGCACTCGCGACCGGGCTCGTGTAGGTGAGGCCGCGCAGCTTGCCGCCGCGAATCGTGAGGGGCAGACCGTCACCCTTTTCCTGGATCTCCGCGCCCATCTGCTTGAGCGGTTCGGTCACGCGGCGCATGGGCCGGCGGCGCAGCGAGGCGTCCCCGGTGAGCGTCGCGGCGAACTTTTGACCCGCGAGAATGCCGAGCATCAGGCGTGCCGTTGTGCCGGAGTTGCCGCAATGAAGGCGTGCGGCGTGCGGCGTGAGGCGCTTGCCGATAACCTGGACTCTCGCGCCAGCGCGAATCACGCTCACGTCAACGCCGAGCTGGCGCAGCACGCGCGCGCTGCTCTTCACGTCAGCTCCCGTCAGCAGCCCCGAGAGCTCGCTCGTGCCGCGGGCGAGTGCCGACAGCATGAGGACGCGGTGCGATATGCTCTTGTCGCCGGGCGGCCGGACGACTCCGCCGACGCGCCGCACCTTACTGCCCGCCAATGCGCCGGCGCCAGTTCGCTGCCCGCGTAAGCCAGGCCGTGAGCGCTGCGGCGTCGCCAACTTCGAGCGCGCGCTCCACGGTGCCGAGCGACTCCTCCAGCGCCCGCAGCGCCGGCAGAATCTCGTCGCGGTTCATGAGCAGGATTTCGGTCCAGAGGGCGGGCTCGCTGGCGGCGAGTCTCGTCGTATCCGCCGCTCCGCTGCCAAATGTCGCTCCGGGCGGCGCGTGGCGCGCGAGGAAATCAGCGAGCAGCGACGCGACCACCTGCGGGACGTGACTGGTGGCCGCGAGCTGCGCATCGTGCCGTGCGGCCTCGAGGACGACGGTCTCCGCACCCAGCACGTCCTCCCAGAAGTGCACGATCTCGCGCGCCGCCTCGGCGCCGTCCGTGCAAGGCGTCACATACACGACCGCGCCACGAAACAGATCGGCGCGCGACGCCTCGAACCCGCGCCGGTGAGTCCCGGCGAGCGGGTGACTCCCCGCAAAGCGGGCCCCGATTCCGAGCTGCTCGGCGCGCGCAACGATGCCGCGCTTTACCGACCCGACGTCCGTGACGAGCGCACCGGCTTTGAGATGAGGAATCACGGCATCGAGCTGCGCGAGATTGGCGGCGGGCGGCGCGGCGAGCACGAGGAGATCGGCCACGCGCGCCACATCGGTCGCGCGCGGCGGCGCATCATCGAGGGCGCCCTGCTGCGCCGCCAAGGCGCGCTCGGCGGGTTCGGGCGACCAACCCACGACCGCGGCGACCCCGCTCCCGCCCGACTGCTTCACCTGCCGGGCAATCGAGCCGCCAATCGCGCCGAGCCCGATCAGGCCGAGGGTGTGAGGCCGCACGGCTTGGAAGGTACACGTCGCCCGCATATTATGGAGGCCCATGCGGGCGGCGCCCAGCATCACCCGCCTCTTCGCCGCGACGTTCATCGCCGTCGCGCTCGTCGGCCTGGTCACGCAGGTCGCGACCTGGCGCAGCGCTCGCGCTACACAGATGGCGATGGTCGAGCTGGCGCAGCGACTCGAGCGTATTCAGCGACTCGAACCCTCCCCCGTCATCGCCGCCGAGGCGACCGCCGCCGCGGAACTGGCGGCCGACGCCGGCGACGACGTCGTGCAAGCCGCACTCGCCGCCAGCGTCCTCTTTGCCGCAATGCTCATCGTGGTTGGGCTCGGGTTCTGGTACAACCGGCGCCAGCTTGCAACGCCGTTTTCCCGCATCGTGCAGGCGCTCCAGCGCGTCGCCGAAGGACAGTTCCTGGAGCCGCTGCGAGAAGACCAGCCGGGCGAGTTCGGCACGATCGCGCGCGGCCTCAATCACATGGCCAAGACGCTGGCGTGGCGTGAGGAGCTCCAGGCTTACCTCTCGCAGCTGCTCGCCGCGCTCAATACCTCGGCGGACGACGCCGCCGCCACCGGGCTGGGGCAGGCGTTGGGCATCATTGCAGGGGCAACGAAGGCGTCCGGCGTCGTGCTCTACCAGCCCGCGTACGACTCTAATGAATGGGCGCCGACCGCCGCACGCGGCATCGAGTCGCGCTCAGTCTCTCGAGCGACGATGCGCGACCTGATGGGCGATGCCACCCAGGCCATCCACTATCTGGGCGAAGCCGTGCAGGCGGTGCGCCATCAGCTGCGATTCAGTGCGGCCATGCCGCAGGGCCTCGTGCTCGTCCCGCTGCGTGCCGGTACCAAACTGGTCGGCGTGCTCGGCGTCGTCCCCGGGGCACATTTCGGCGCGGACGAGCGGGCGGCGCTCGACCAGGCGGCGCCCAATCTCGCGATCGCCTGCGAACGCGCGACGGCGCATCACCACACGCGCCGGCTCGCCGTCGAGGTGCGGCAGACGGCCAAGCGGCTGGAGCAACTGAACACCGATCTCGACGCCGCGATGAAGTCCAAGGATCAATTCCTCTCCAACATTTCGCACGAGCTGCGTACCCCGCTCAACAGCATCATCGGGTTCACGGACTTGTTGCTCACCCAGGAGCTCGGTCCGGCCCTCTCCGATCAGCAGCGCGATTTCCTCGAGACCGTCGCGCGCAATGGCCGCCAGCTGTTGGAGCTCATCAACGAGCTGCTCGATTTGCAGCGCATTGCAGCGGGGCGGATGGAGCTGAAACCGGAGCCGGTGGAGGTAGCGGGACTGCTCACCGAAGCGGCCGGGAGCGTCCATGCGCAGGTGCAGAAACACGGACACGCGCTGGTCGTGACGCCGCCGGCAGCGGATCTCCGCGTGCACGCCGACCGCGGCCGGGTGCGGCAGATCCTGCTCAACCTGCTCTCTAACGCGATCAAGTTCACGCCCGACGGAGGGCGGATTACCTTAGTCGCGGCACCAGTCAATGGTGATGCCGAGGCGCGGATCACCGTGAGCGATACCGGGATCGGCATTGCGGTTGAAGATCAGCCCAAGCTATTCCAGGAGTTCTCCCAGCTCGACGCCTCGGCAAGCCGCAAGTATGAAGGCACGGGGTTGGGACTCGCGTTGTCGCGGCGACTGGTGGAAATGCAAGGCGGCGAGATCGGTGTCGAGAGTGAGATGGGCAAAGGGAGTACGTTCTGGTTCACGCTGCCGCAGGCCCGGTAACCGTGGCCACCATCGTCATCGTGGAAGACCAGCCCGACAACCTCAAGCTGCTGACGACGCTGCTCACCATTAAGGGGCATCAGGTCATCGGTCTCGCGAACGGCGACCGCCTAGCCGACGTCGTGCGCACGCACCAGCCTGTCCCTGACCTGGTGTTGCTCGATATCCAGCTTCCCGGTCGCGACGGCTACGCCCTGCTCGAGGAACTGAAGGGGCTACCCGAACGCTCCTGGAAAGTGGTCGCGCTGACCGCGCACGCGTTGCCGGAAGATCGCGCGCGCACCAGCGCTGCCGGATTTGATGGGCACATCACGAAGCCGATCGATGTGCGGACGTTCCCTGCGGAAATCGCGCGCTACCTCGGAGGATGACTCATGGGCGGAATTGTGCTGCTGATCGGGCGGGTGGTCTTTTCTTTCTTCTTTATCTACTCAGGCTTCAATCACCTCACCAAGCTCAGCATGTACTCGCAGTACGCCGGCTCGTCCGGCGTGCCCGCGCCCACCGTCGCGGTCGCGGTGACGGGCCTGATGCTGCTCGGCGGCGGTCTGAGTCTGCTGCTGGGAGTGAAACCGAAAGTGGGAGCCGCCCTGCTCGTCATTTTCCTGGTGCCCACCGCCGTCATGATCCACAAATTTTGGGGTATCGCCGATCCCATGATGGCGGCCAATCAAGCGGCACACTTTTGGAAGAACATTTCGCTGGCGGGCGCGTCCCTGATGATCTACGGACTTGCTGACGTGTACCCGGCGCGCTGGCCCTACAGTCTGGGCGGAAGCCGCTCGGCCCCCGCGCCGCTTTAGGGCTTATCCGGCGGCGGCGTTTCCGCCATCGGTGCCCGGCGGCCACGGGGTCCGTGTGCGGCCCGAGGGGGCCGCGGCGCGGTCGGATGCATCGAGGATGGATCGGCCTCATGTAGCGTGATCGAGCCGTTCACGGTCACGAGCTTCAACATGGGGCCGCCCGTCCCGATCATGCCGCGCAGATGCCGCGTGCTGATCTTGCCGCTGATCTTCACCGGGAAGTCGGTCTCGACGCGGCCGTTCACCGTTTCGGCATCGATGTTGGCATTGAGTTTCGCGGGAAGGCCCGCGGTCACGGAGCCGTTTACCGTCGTGAGCCGGACGTCGCCGCTGGTGAGCGACTGCATGAGTGCTTCGATACTGCCGTTGACCGTGGTCGCCTGCACCGGACCGGTCGACGTGTTCACGAAGATGCGGCCATTGACCGTGCTGGCCTCAACAGGAGCGCTGACGCCGTCGATCTGGAGCCCGCCGTTCACGGTCGAGGCTTCGATCGGCACACTGCGCGGCAGCTCTACCGTGATGCGAACCGCGACGTCGTTTTTCTTGACGCCATTGATCCGATAGTCGCCGCCCTCCTGGCAGCGCATCTCGCGCGCTTCCCACATCGCACAGATCGTCACACCGCGCTCGGTGAGCACGGGGATGAGCTGCACGCTTTGCGGATCGGAGTTGCGCCAGCTCTTCTCGGCGTGCACAAAGAGCGATTCGCTCTGGCCAGCGACGACCTCGATTGGGCCGTTGGTGTTGCGAATCCAAACGTGCTGGGCCGGCGTGACGAACGCCCGGTACTCCCACGGATCGCCCACTTGGCGGCCGTGGCCGAAGAGATCGCCGCCTTCGCCGTCGCCCCAGTTGAAGTCGCCGAACGCGCCGAGGGCGCCGAGCGACGTGGGCAATTGGATGTTGCGCTTGACGTTTCTAATGAAGAGGCCGGCCCCCAGGACCAGGCCGAACAGCACGCCGCCGCGAATGATCTCGCGACGCCACGTACGCCAGAACCGTTTGGCTGGGGTGGGCTGATCCAAGGAGATGTCCATGGTTAAGTGATGCTACGCTGCTTCAATCATACAAGTTTCGCCGCCATACGCGACTGCCCGCCGGGACCCGGCGGGCAGTGCGAGACTCAGGTGCACTTCGGCTGCGCAGTAGTTTCTACGGTCACCGGGGCCAGCATCCCCCCGTACCAGACGTGGTTAGCGTCTTCTGTGGGGTTCGAGGTTTCGACCGTCCCAGCCAGGCGGCGGAATGTTGCCGCACGGTCGGCGGTCATGGCGGCTTGGGCGGCGAAGCCGTATCCGAACGTCAGGATCGTCGCGATCAACAGGGTCAGGCCGCGCATCTGCATCCTCCAGCAAGAGACGTGATGAACACCTTCAGTGGGTAAGACGCAGCCACTGCGTGAAAGGTTGCATGCTTTCGTCAGGGAAGTGACAGAGGAAGGCGCGTCGTTGTAATCAGTTGAGTCGCAGCTGTGCGCCTCCCCGGATCATGAGCGTTCCAAACTGCTCGCTGCGACGCGTGCTTCCCTGCCAGGGGAAGTCACAGCGTTCCACGGTATATGTGAGATCGAGGATCACCCGGCCGCGCCGATACGCCAACCCCGTGCCCGCATCGAACGCCGTCGCGGCGTTGGGCAGTCCATTTACCGAGACGACTGGCAGGAGGTGTGCGCGGCCGATGGCCCAGATGGTCTCGCCGCTCAGCGGGATTCGAGCCTCGACACCTGCGCGGACGAGCGTCCACCGCTGCCTTGCCACTACCGTGCCGAAACTTCGCACCGTGACGCCGCTTTCCAGCGCCAGCCACGCGAGCGGCACGAACTCGACTGCGGCGCCGAGTTGTGACACATCTCGATCGATCCCGCCGGTCCCCTGCACCGCGGTGAGGTGTCCCGTTTCACCGAAAACCGTGAAGGCAATACCGTGGGGCAATCGCAGGCGCGTCGCGCCACCTACCAACACCCCCGACGCACGCTCCACGCCAAAGCCGGCGTCAACCCGATGATCTGCGCGCGTGACCGTCACGAGACCGCGGAGATCGATCTGCGCGCGAGCGTTGGCCGGCAGGAGCAATACCGCGAGCGCCAGGCGCACTGGTGAACTCACGGCCCGGACATCGATGCGGTCGCGGGCTTGATCAGCAGCACGGTTCGGCCGAGGCGCTCGCTATTGCGCTGGCGGATCGCGTCGTTGGCGGCCCGCCGCGCGGCGCGCCTGGTCTCATTCGCGGCGACGTTCACGGGCATCGCGGCATGGCGTCGCCGGTAGAGGAAGGCCGTCAGACCGACCCCCACGGCTGCCCCCGCGACCCAGCGGGCCTCCTGCCCGGCGCCGAGGCGCTCGTTCGTGAGGATTCTCGAGATCAGCAGCGCTCCAGCCGCGACGCTCAAACCCTTGACCAGATCGAGCCCGGCAGCACCGTCGCGGTATCGCTCGGGGAGGAGCTCGCCCGCCGCAGGCGTGTGGAGTGTATCCTCGAGGCGCTCCACGTCGTGCGCCAGATCGATGTACGTCCGTGCCGAATCGGTTCGCGCGACGATCATCTGGCTCAGACCGATGACGAGCACCTCGTAGCGCCCGGGCGCGGCCAGCCGGCCGTCGCGAGCCAGACCGTCCCACGCCAGCTCGCGGGCGCCCTCGTTCGTCCCGTCGTACAGGGTGATGCTCACAGCCTCCCCCACCGCCCGTATCGTTCCGCGCAACGTCGCCGCATGAGTCGTGACGGCGGTGAACACCACGCGCTGCGTCCGCGGATCGACGCGGCGTTCCCCGCCCGCGCGAACACCGACGGCGAACGTGAGACGCCGCGCAGCGGCGAAGGCGACCACCTGGGCGGGGGTGAATTGTGCCGGGTCGAGATCCGTGAAGGGGTCGCGTTCGAGGGCCGCGCGGAAATAGAGCACGGCCGAGTCGGTCCTCCCGACGAGCGACAGCGACGCCCCGAGGTATTTGTAGGCCTCCACCCGCTGCGCATCCGTGACCTCGAACGGCCAATCAGGCGAGACGACACGCCGCAGGATCGGCAGCGCGCGCTCGATTTCGAGCCGCTCGTAGAGCTCGCGGCTTTGGCGCAGCAGGTCCGCCGTTTCGCCCTGTGCATGCGCGGCCGGCGCGAAGGCGACGAGCAGCGTCACCAGTGCGGCGGGGACCACCGGTCGCTTCATGGCGCGGCCTTGGGCTCGCGCAGCGTTATGCGACCGAGGGACACCGTGCTATCGGCCGCGATCGTGAGGATCGTGTCGAAGGGAACGTAGCCGCGGGCCCGTACCTCGAGCCGGCGGCGGCCCGCCGCCACCGGCAGATCGAGGACGCTGCCGAGGCCGCGTTGCCGTCCGTCGATCAGGATCGCAGCGTCGCCCGGCGACGTCAGCACGCGCAATCGTCCGGTTGCGATGGGCCGGGGGGCCGTCGGCGCGACGACTGTCACGGCGGGCGCGACCTGAGCAACCGAATCGCGCGGTGGCATGGCGTCGCCCCGCGCCCGCGGCCAGACCGTCCAGGCGCCGACGCTCGCCAGCGCCAGTCCCGCAGCGAGGGCCGCCCACCGCCGCCGGCCCCACCGTTCTCCTGTTCTGCGCTGCGGCGCGACTTCGAAGTGCAGCGTGGGCGCGTCGGGGAGGGCCGGCAGCTCGCGGGTAGCGACGCGCGCAACCATCGCACCGGCCGTAAGCCGACGCAGCAACCCCTCGCCCTCGGACCGCTCGGCCTCGCCGAACGGTAACGCCTCGAGCGCTTCCAACAGTTGCCGCGTCGTCGGAAACCGCTCGTCCGGCGCTTTGGCCATCAGCCGTTCGATGATGCGCAGCAGGTCGGGGGGCACGTCGTCGCGCGCAAAGCGCACGCTGGGCAGGGGGGTGAAGAAATGGTGGTGCATGATACCGGGCAGCGACTCGGCCCGGAACGGCAGCGCGCCGGTCAGCATCTGGAATGCGACCACGCCCAGCGAATACTGGTCGCTCTGCGGCGTTGCGCGTTTTCCCGCGCACTGTTCGGGACTCATGTACCCGGGGGTGCCGATGACGGCCCCGTCGACAGTGAGCGTGACATCCGAGGCACGCAGCGCGACGCCGAAGTCCGAGACCATGACCCGCCCGTCCCGATCGAGCAAGATGTTCGCCGCCTTCACGTCGCGATGCACAATGTCGCGCTCGTGCGCGTACGTGAGGGATCGTGCCGCGCCCCGCAGCACGTGCAGCACCGCCGGGATCGGCAGCGCACCTTGGGCGGCGGTGATTTCATCGAGGGAGCGCCCCTCGATAAACTTCATGGCGATGAATAGCGTGCCGCCGAGCTGTCCGACGCGGTACACGGGGACGATGTTGGGATGCTCGAGCTCGGCCACCATGCGGCCTTCGCGCTTGAACCGCTCGGCGGCGCGCGCGGTGATGCCCAGCTCGGGCGAGAGCACTTTTAGGGCCACCGTGCGGCCGAGCTGCTCATCGGCCGCCTTGAAGACGATGCCCATGCCGCCGCGCGCCAGCTCGCGCTCGACCAGAAACTCACCCGCCAGGATGCGGCGCAGACGATCGAGCAGGTCTTCCTGGGCGGCGGTTTCGTCCACGAGTGTGGCGACGTGCGGGTCCGCGATCTGCCGGCCGCAGTTTCCGCAAAAGCGCGACGTTTCGGGCGCCGCCGCGCCGCATCCGAAACACTTGATGGTCGCCGTCATTACGGTCGCACGCGAATTGGATGGATCGTATCGGGCGCGGGGCCTGTGATCATCGAGCCCACAAGCCGCACCTCGAGGTCCGCCTTCCCCTGACTAATCCCGATGAGGGTGTCGCCGGACGGCGTGATGACCAAACGGGTGGTATCGAGCGACGTGACGACGAATCGCGGGCTCGCCAAGATCTCGCCGTCGGCGACCACGGCAACAGCGAGGGGGACGGTGTCACCGACGGCCAAGACGGTGTCGCTCTGGAAAACGAAAACGACGCCGGCTGCGGGACCGGGCGATTTGAATACGTCGCCGAATCCACAGCCGGCCACCAGGAGACTGGCCAGGATCCTCAAGGTGATCCCGGCGGACAAGGGCAACCGCGGCATCGACGACACACCGTGAGGGGACGGACCCAATAGTGGGGAATGGCCCCCGTAAGGGCAAGGCTAAGCGTCACATAGAGGAGTCTTACACGCCCGCCCGCCTCATCATTCGGCTGTCAGTAGCTGCAACTCAATCGCGCGGACTGACGCTATACGTCCCGGCCCAGGCTGCCGATCCTGAACGGCCCAACCTACCGGGCGGTACCAGCGGGCCCTATCGCCCGATCGTGCGACTCCTGGTAATACGAAATGATGACGAGAGTGCCCGGGGCAGGACTCGAACCTGCAAGGGGTCGCCCCCAAGGGATTTTAAGTCCCTTGCGTTTACCAATTTCGCCACCCGGGCCGGCGCTGAATTATAGCCGCTCGGTGTGTGCGCCCGCCGATGCCTGCACCTCGGCTGTGGGCGGCGTTCTCCCGTACGTCTTTTCGAACGCCCGTTGGATCGCGGGAATCGTCTTCTTGTCGCGCTTGCTCATGAGGACGATCGCGGCGCCGCCCCACCCTGCACCCGTGAGCCGCGCGCCGAGCGCCCCGGCGCGCTTCGCCGCGGCGACGATGGTATCGAGCTCCGGCGAGCTGCAGTCGTACAGCCGGCGACACGATTCGTGAGATTCATAGAGCAGCGTCCCGAACTGTTTGAGCCTTCCCTGCTCGAGCAGCTGCGCGCCGAAGCGCGTGCGCGCGGTCTCGCTGACGACGTGGACGGCACGCGAGCGCAGCGGCTCCTTCAGCGCGCGTTTCAGCCGCGGTAACCATTCCGCCGGCCAGCTCGCGAGCCAGACCAGCTCGGGCAGATCGATCTTCAGGCGCTGCACCGCTTCCTCGCATTCGGCGCGACGCGCGTTGAGCCCCCCCCCGCCTGCCGAAAGGTCGTGCCGCACGCCCGTGTCCACGAGCACCAGCCGCGCCTGGAAGGGGATCTGGCTCGCTGCGAGCGAGGCGCATTCGAACAACAGCGCATGACCGCGCTTGGCGAGGGCGGCGATCGTCTGATCCATGACACCACAGCGCACACCCACATGATCATGCTCGGCGCGGAAGGCCACGCCGGCGATCTGTCGCGGTGTGAGCTTCGGGGCGAGAGCCTTCGCAACGGCGACCGCAAGTGCGGCTGACGACGACAATCCAGCGCCAACCGGCACATCTGAAGCGACGGCGACGCGCGCCGAGCCGTTCGGCGGCATCACGTCGAGCGCCCACAGCTCGCGCAGCACGCCCGCGAGGTAGGCGGACCACCCTTGGGGAAGCTCTTCCTGCCATTTGACGCGCACGACGTTCTTGTCGCGCGTCGAGACGGCTTCGAGGATGCCGGCGTCGCCGTCCGCACCGGGTCCGACCGCGGCAGTCGTGCGCTGAGCAATCGCGATCGGCAGCACGGGGCCGCCATTGTAGTCGGTGTGTTCGCCCATGAGGTTGACACGCCCCGGTGCCGACGCCGCGGACCTAGGGGTTGTCCCAAATGTTTTGCGAAACAGGTCTATCGCTGGTCGTGGCATTGGTTTGACATTGATTCAGCGCAATGCTACCGTATCGCGGCCGGAATCACCACTTACCCTAATTCGTTTCGGAGATCTCCGTATGCGGCGGTTTGCGTTGTTGCTTCTCGCGGGAGGCCCTGCGCTGGTCGCCGCCCCCCCCCTCGCAGCCCAGGGGTTTGGCGTCTACGAGCACAACACGTGTGCGATGGGTCGCGCCGGCGTCGCGGCCGCGAGTCCGTGCGCCGATGGCTCGGCCATCTTCTTCAGCCC
>Ga0184638_1000116_pt1 | contig 19885 bp, 19 predicted proteins | sample PLM31_50_b2_FD_133141 | JGI IMG/M metagenome (GOLD analysis project Ga0184638, IMG submission 133141) | Groundwater sediment microbial communities from an aquifer in East River, Colorado, USA - PLM3-1_50_b2 | ecosystem: Environmental > Terrestrial > Soil > Riparian zone | place: USA: East River... | reverse complement strand
GGGCGAAGGGGGTACCCATGGGACTCTTGACATACCGATCTCCATCCGGCGAGACCCGACCCTGGACCCTCAAGGAGATCATCCAGGGAAAGCCGATCGGCAGGCCCACCCACCCGATGCTGGTGATGTTCCCGATCGCCTTCTACATAGGCGCTCTGCTCATGGATCTCCTATCTCGCGCGAGCTTCCCCGGCGGACCCCGCGCGGGAACGTACGCCGTCATCGGGGCGGTGGCGGTGGCGATACCGGCGATCATCACCGGGCTCACCGATCGGTCGTTCATGCGTCAGGAGTCCAGGATCCGCAAGGTGGCAACCCGGCATATGTACTTTCAGCTGACCGCCACGGCGATCTTCGTCCTTAATCTCGCGGTTCGATACTCGGACAGGAACATCGACAAGGCAAAGCCTCTATGGATCGTGCTGGACGTGCTGGGGACCCTCGTCGTGATCATCGGCGGGGACGTCGGAGGTCAGATGGTCTTCAAGATGGGCGTCCGCGTCGGCGGCGAGGAGCAGGGCTCGCCCTAACCGGGATTGGCTTAACACGTAGATGAGCGAGACTCCGATCGCCGACTACGCCCTGCTCTCGGACTGCCACTCGGCCGCGCTGGTAAGTCGGGAAGGCTCGATCGACTGGCTCTGTTTCCCTCGGTTCGACAGGCCCGCGGTGTTCGCCCGACTCCTCGACCACGAGGCGGGTCACTGGTCGATCGGACCCGGATCGAAGGCGGAGGTGAGCCGCCGCTACTTGGAGAACTCGATGGTGCTGGAGACGAAGCTCCGGACCGACAGCGGTACCGCCATCCTCACCGAGGCTATGGCCCTCGGAGCCGACCAGAATGGTCACGATCTGGGTTCCCTCGCCCCTCGCGCACTCCTCCGCCGGGTCGAATGCACCGAGGGGCAGATGGAGCTCGAGATGGAGTACGCCCCACGGCCCGAGTTCGGCCTGATCAGCCCACTCCTGTCAGTGAGGGAAGGGGGCGTCTTGGCCCGGGGAGGTCCCGACCTCATGATCCTGTCCACCCCTTACGGGCCCACGATCGATGGGTCTACGGCGCGCCTGCGATTCACCCTTCGCGAGGGTGAGGCGGCCGGCTTCGCCCTCCATCACCGCACGATCGAGGAGGAAGCGCCTAGGGCCTGGACCCAGGAGGAGATCGAGGAAGAGATCGAAGGCACCTCCCGCGGCTGGCGAACGTGGTCCTCAGTCCACCAGCGATACGACGGGCCATGGAGAGACCTGGTCTATCACAGCGGCCGGGTCCTGCAGTCCCTCATGTACCAGCCGACCGGAGCGATAGTGGCGGCCCCGACCACCTCCCTACCCGAGACGGTGGGTGGCGAGAGGAACTGGGATTACCGGTACGCCTGGGTGCGCGACGCCAGCTTTACCCTCGACGCCCTCTGGGTGGCGGCATGCCCCGACGAGGCGATCAAGTTCTTCTCGTGGATGACCGGGACGGTTGCCTCCCAGATAGAAACCGGTTCGGACCTGCAGATCATGTTCGGCATCGGAGGTGAGCACGACCTCTCCGAGCGAGAGCTCCCCCATCTATCGGGGTGGCGCGGAAGCCGGCCGGTCAGGGTGGGAAACGGTGCGTGGAACCAGCGCCAGTTGGACGTCTACGGCGAGCTGCTCGACGCGGCGTCCCGGCTCTCCGAACAACTCGGCGAGCTAGACGAGCCCACCTACCGGTTCCTCGTACAGGTGGCGGAGACGGCCGCCGCGCGTTGGGAGGAGACCGACCAGGGGATCTGGGAGGTGCGCGGCGGGGCCAGGGACTTCCTGTATTCGAAGCTCATGTGTTGGGTTGCGCTGGACCGAGCGATCCGGCTCGCTCCGCTGCTCAGGGCGGAGGATCGTGTGGAGCGCTGGTCGGCGATCCGAGACGAGATACGTGAAGCAATCCTGGAGCGTGGATGGAGCCAGAAGGCCGGCGCGTTCACCCAGTCGTTCGGATCCGACGAACTCGACGCCTCGAACTTGATGATTCCGATCGTTGGTTTCCTTGCTGCGGACGACCCCAGGATGCTGGCCACGATCAACGCGACCGAGGAGCGCCTGACGGATAGTCACGGCTTGGTCTTCCGCTACCTTGCCGAGGACGGCCTCGAGGGTTCGGAGGGGACCTTCCTCCTTTGCACGTTCTGGCTGGCCCAGGCCCTGGCCATGGCCGGAGAGATCGACCGCGCGCGGGCCACCTTCGAGCGGGCCATTGCGTTCGTGAACGACGTCGGCCTGTTGTCCGAGGAAGTGGACGATGACAGCGGCGAACTGCTCGGGAACTTCCCCCAGGCCTTCAGCCACATCGGGCTCATCAACGCGGCGTGGGCCATAACCGAAGCAGAGGCGCGTTTGCTCGAAAAGGGCTCCCAGGCATAGCCTCTTGAGCAGAGCAGTCGACGATGAGAGGAGTGGAACATGACTCATCCAAACGAAGAGATCGCTCGCAGCGTGACGGAGGCGTTGTCAAAGGGCGACATGGAGGGATTCTTCAGCCACCACGCCGACGACGTGGTCGTGCACTTCCCCGGGCGAGGGCCGATGGCCGGCGACTACCGGGGCAAGGACCAACTGGCACAGATGTTCCAGAAGCAGATGCAGATGCTGGACGCGCCGCCCGAGATCGAGACCCACGACGTCCTTGCCAACGACGACCATGCGGTCATCCTGAACAAGAACCGGGGGACCCGCGGCGGTAAGACCCTGGAGCAGCAGCAGGTGGTCGTGATGCACATCGCGGGCGGCAAGATAGCCGAGGTGTGGCTGCAGTTCTCCGATCAGCAGGGCATGGACGAGCTGGCCTCGTCCTGAGCTAGGAGATAACGGCGGAGGCTTCGAGCTCGGGGGCCTCGGCTGTGATCCGGTCGGCAGGCTCGTTCAGGGCCCTGAGTCGAGCGAAGATGGGGAGCGCCAGGATCGTGGTCAGGCCGCCGATCACGAATCCGGCCGGGATCGAGCGCTCCTGCGACAGGAATCCCAGTCCGGTCTGTCCCCCGACGCTGCCCAGGCTGCCCATCAGCGAATCGAAGGACACGAGTGTGGCTCGCTCCGAGGTGGGGATGGAACTGTGGAGGTATGTCTGGCGTACAGGGCTGACCACACCCATCACCACGGCGCCCAGGAGGAAGATCGGGACGGTCACCCAGAAGGAGCGAACCGCGCCGGTCGCCACCATGGTCGCGGTCGAGATGGCAGCCCCGGCCAGGAGGATCGTCGTACGTCGCCCGCCCGGCCTCGCCAGCCGTCCGACCAGCGCATTCCCCGCGATACCGGCCAGGGCGAACATAGCGGCGATCAGCCCCGACAACCAGATCGCGTTCTTCCCATACAGGTCCAGGAAGTACGGTTGCCATGCGTACCAGGCCCAGGAGAAGAAACCCCACGTCAGGAACGAGTCCATGACCAGCAGGCGGACGGCGGGCGCTCGCCATCCGTAGGTGATGCCGGCACGCCCAACCTTTCGCATCTCCCCCACGATCCCCTGCAAGTGCATCGCCCGGGGCGTGAATCCGATCTCGTGCATTGTCCTGAAGCCCACCGCGAAAGCCATGAGGACCAACGCCGCACGGGCGATGTATGGGAAGGACAGGTTGAGCTGCCCCAGAAGACCGCCGCTCACCGTTCCCACGATCATGGCAACGCTGGAGACCATCGAGGCCCGAGCGAAGACGCCGTCCAGCTCGCGCTGGTAACCGGTGGCCTTGAGCGCGTCCACCAGCCAGGCCTCCACCGCGCCCGAGTAGAAGGTGTAGCCAAGGCCGAGGATCACCCCAGCAAGGCAGAACAAGAGAAGGCCACCCTGGATGGCCGCCACGCCGACGTAGGCAAGTGTTCCCAATGCGAGAGTGGCCTCGGAGAGCAGGAACGAGACGCGGCGGCCCAGGGTGTCGGCGACGACCCCGGTGGGAACCTCGAACAGTGCCATCGCGGCGGTGAACACGGCGTTGGCCACGAACACTTCGAAGATCGTGAGACCGGCATCCAGGAGGAAGAGAGTGTTTATGCCCCAGATCAGCGAGGCGGACAGCGTGAACAGCCCGCTAATCACCAGGTAGCTGCGGATCACCCGCTTGGGGTCCATCAACCCACCTCGGAGAGGAAATCAAGGACGAGCCGGTTGAAGCGCTCCGGTTCCTCCAACTGGATCATGTGCGCCACGCCGGGGAACTCGACCACACGCGCACCGGATACCGAGGCTGCCAGGTGGCGTTCGGCAGCGACCGAACCCGCCTCGTCCACGGTGCCGATCATCACCAGCGTCGGCACGCGGATCTCGCTGAGGCGCTGCGCGGCCGGCGGGTCGAGAGGCTGCGGCTTGCCCTCGGCCTTCTCCGCGCGGTAGTTGTCCAGGATCCAGCCGCGCACCTTGCGGCGAAGCTGGGGGTCGACCCGGGTGGGCGGCTGACCCCAGCCATCGACCCAGACCCGAGTATCCAGCTCCGCCAACTGATCCCATTCCTTCTGTTCCCAGAGGCGCTCCATCTCGTCCCAGGGAGGAACATCGGTTCCGTCGGGCAGCTGTGCCTCGTAGCCGCCGACGCCGCTCGCGACGCTGACGAAGGCGTCGACTCGCTCCGGCCGCTCGATGAGGAAGTCGAGGGCGATCATCCCGCCCCGCGACTGACCCATCAGGTAGGCCGAAGGCGCACCGACATGGTCGAGCACGGCCGAAGCATCGTCTCGGTTAGAGAATTCGACGTCGTCGGTCTCGCTGCGCCCGAAGCCGCGTGTGTCGTAGCGGACCACCCGGTCACGCTCCGCGAAGGTGGGAACCTGTCCGTCCCACATCCGCAAGCTTCCCAGCCCGCCGTGGATCAGCAGCAGAGGATGGCCCTCGCCCTCGACCTCGTAGTAGAGCTTTCCACCGCTGACGTCCAGGAATCCGGACTCGCCCATCCGCCGATGCTACCCGGAAAAGGCGTCTCGATCAGGCGCGGAGGAACGCGAGCACCGCGAGCACGCCGCGATGCTGGTCTCGCGACTCGGGTAGCTCGAGTTTCATGATCGCATGAATGCTATATCTCGCCTTCGTGCTGGCTACAACTCCACTCTCGTGACACCCGCGATGTTGCGCGGGTGTCTCGACGGCCGATAGCTTGCCCTTGACCTTCGGTACAGGATGGAGGCAATGCCTGCAGTGAGGCGTACCCCGCTGGCGAGGCTTGCCCTTGTCTCTCTCACGGCCGTCCTCTCGGCATGCAGCGGCGGTTCTGGGGACGGGGAGAAGTCCGGCGGCTCGGGCGCACCGCTCGTGCTGACGCTGGCCAGCCGAGATGACCCCATCGCAGACCTGGGCACCGCGTATTTCGCTCAGCGGGTCGGTGAATTATCCGGGGGCAGCGTGCAGATCGAGGTCCTTCCTGGATGGGGCGGCACAGACCCATCGGCAGAGCAGAACATCGTGCGGGGCGTCGCTGATGCCAAGGTAGACCTGGGCTCGGTCGGGACGCGGGTCTTCGACACTCTCGGCGTCCGCAGTTTCCAAGCATTGACTGCGCCAATGCTGATCGACAGCTACCCGCTGGAGGAAGCGGTTATCGCAAGCGACATCCCGGACGAGATGCTGGAGGGACTTGCCACCCTCAAAGTGACCGGTCTCGCCGTGCTCGGCGATGGCCTGCGCAAGCCGATCGCCGTCGAACGGCCCCTGCTGAGCCCGGCGGACTGGGAGGGCATCACGTTCGCCGCCTTCCGGTCCGAGGGTCAGGCCGAAGCGGTACAGGCCCTCGGGGCTCGATCAACCGATCTCTGGAGCAGCGCGCTGTCCGCCGCCATCTTCAACGGGGAGGTTCAGGGCCTGGAGAACAACCTCCTGGTCTACCAGACTGCCGGCAGGGCGCCCTCTGCCCCGTACGTGACTGCCAACGTCAACCTGTGGCCCCGGACAGTTGTCATCCTGGCGAACCCCGGCCGGCTCTCTCGGCTGACCGACGAGCAGCAAGAGTGGCTTCAACAAGCGGCGGCGGACGCGGCCGCCATCTCGACGAGCCTGGTCGAGCACGAGGATCAGATAGTCGCGGATCTGTGCCAGGCAGGCGCCCGGTTGGCGAACGCATCCGAGGCTGACCTTGCGGGGCTGCGCGCGGCGTTCGCCCCCGTCTACGCATCGCTGGAACAGGATCCGCAGACGCAATCCTTCATCTTGGCCATCGAGGAGCTTAAAAGGTCGACGCCTTCGGGCGCCCCGCTCACGATCCCCGAGGGGTGCACCGGATCGGAGTCTCAAGTGGTGACCGACGATCCGATCGCCGGATCCTGGACCACAGGCAAGATCTCGGAGAGCCTCCTGGCCGCCACCTGGGCCAGCTCCACCACGATGGCATCATCTGCTCCCTGTTGCAGCAGGAGTGTGAAAGCTGTCAGGAACTGACCGCTCCTGACGTAGACGAGGAACAGACGAACCTCTTCTTCGCCTTCCTGTCGGTGGGCGATCTCCAATGCCATGCGCTGATCGAGGAGATCGGGCAATTCGAACGACCCCATCGCCTCGAACTCAGTGAGCCGGTCGTTGAGTCCTGGACCCGTCCAAGTCCGGTCGCATGCCGATCCGACTTCGCGTAGGCGGTCCACAAGGCGCTGGGCAAAGTCCCCAGGCAGTGCACTCACCGCGTGATTGACCAGCAGGAAGATCTCGGGCTGCCCTTCGAACTGCGCGAAACGCCCAGTCAGGGCATTCAGCTCGCGACGGACGTCCTCGCCGCACAGGATCAGGCGAGGAACGGAGCTGGTCACGTAGTCCTCGTTCGCGATCAGCGTTCGAGACCCTGGCGGTAGGTCCTCCAGCGTGAACAGGGCTGCGCTGAGATCGATTTCCTGAAGCTGCTCGTCGGATAGCGCGGGGCGGGTCTGGGTCGGAGTCGACACCTCGCCACCGCCCCCTCCACATGCCGCCAAGATCAGCGCCAGGAGCGAGAAGAGCGAGTATCTCGCCACATGCGCTTGGTTCAACTCGCCTCCAGCTTCGAACGGATCCCCTGCAGCTCAACGATACTGCCCAAGGTCAGCCTGTCGTGACGATAGGTTTCTGGCAAGTGTCGCAGCAAGGAACTCAGAGCCGCGATGTAGTCACCGAAGTTCGTTATTATGACTACATGAACGTCGGGATCAGGGACCTGAAGGCAAGGTTGTCCGAGTACCTCGAGAGGGTGGAACGCGGGGAGATCATCAACGTCACCAGCCGGGGGCGGCCCATCGCTCAGCTCGTCCCGATCCCTGGCCGAGGCAATATCCAGCAGGGCCTGGCCGAGGGGTGGATCACCCGCCTGGAGGACCGGCCTCCGGAACCAGTGGTGCGCCAGCGTCCCCTGTCCGGCACTCGCACCACGACTGAGTTGATCCGCGAGGACCGCGACTCGTGACGCTGTATTTGGACTCGAGCTCCATCGCCAAACGCTACGTGGAGGAAGCCGACAGCGACCGCGCCGAATCCATCCTGCTCTCCGATACGAGTTGGGTCACCGCGAACCACACCTACGTCGAGGTGTGCCTGGCACTGCACCGTCGCCTGGGAGAAGAGGAGGAGAGGATCGCCCTGGAGGGCTTCGAGCGGGACTGGCGGCGAGTCCTGGCGGTGGCCCTGGACGACGCGGTCTGTCGACGCGCGGCAGTTTTCGGCACATTGACCGGGGCAAGGACGCTGGATGCGCTGCACCTCGCTGCGGCCGAGCGGGCCGGTGCGCGCTCGGTGCCGATCGTCACCTTTGACTTGAGATTGGCTCAATCAGCTCGATCGCTGGGGTTCACAGTCATCGGCATCTGACGATAAGTTCGGCTCCGGACCGAACGAAGTCAATGGCCGGTAACGGGAGGCAACTCCCGGGGGCTATCCGGCCCCCGGGAGTGCCCCGATACGTGCGAGCGTGCCGCTGGCTCTAGGCACTCGGCGGGTACTGTGCTCCCTTCGTCGTCGCGGCTTGTTCGATCTTGGCGTGCGCCGCTTCTAATACCGTCGCCACGTCCTGTCCACCGACGATCGCGTTCTGGATGACGTCGTCCATCGCGGATTCGACGTCGGACCAGTACACGACGTTGGGCCGGTACCAGGCGTTCTCCAGAGCCGCCTGGATCGCGTCGAACGTGGCCTTCTGATTGCTCGGAACGTCCCCGAGCGCGTCGGTTCGCACCGACGGCCAGCTGTTCTTCGCGACCAGGATCTGCTGGGCCTCCTGCGACACCAGGAACTGGGCCAGGGCGAGCGCTGCCTCCTTCTCCTTACCGCTCACGCCCTTGGGGATCCCGAGGACCTCGCCCCCGACGACATGGGCGGCTCGGCTGGGACCCGCCCATCCCTCGTACACGTCGAACTTCTCGAGGATCCCGGTCTTGTCCAGCTCGGCGGTGGTGAAGGGCCAGTTTGTAGCCATCCAGGCCGTTTCACCCTTCAGGTAGTCCACCTCGGTGTCGTATTTTGCTTGCAGGCTCTCCTCTGCGAAAACGCCTTCCTGCCACAACCCCTGGAGGAATGTGACCGCCTGGGCGGTTCCGTCGTCATTCATGATGAGCGGATTCCCGCCATAGGACACGATCCACTCCGACATGGTCACTCCAAGAGGGCTCGTGTCGGGCTGGTTCGCAAAGGAAACGGTCACCTTCCCCTGCCCGCCCGCCTCCGACTCCGCCTTAAGCGCTTCTGCGACGGTCTTGAATTCGTCCACGGTCGTGGGCGGTGACACGCCCGCAGCGGAGAATCGGTCCTTGTTCACGTATGTCACCCGGACGTTCGGGCGGTAGGGCAGGAAGTACTGCTTGCCGTCGAACTTGTCCGGGATCAACGCCGTCTGGACCTCGGATGGTATCTCTACGTCCGAGAGGTCTTCGACCAGCTCATCCTCCACCAGGACTGCGAGCGCCAGGTTGTCCTGGGCGAACAAATGGATAGTGTGGTTGTTCGAGTCCACCTCCACCTGGAGCTTGCCGGGCAGATCCTGCGAGGTGACCGTAGTGAGGTTCACCTTCGCCCCGGACTCCTCCTGGAACTTGTTCAGCACTTCCTGAACCGCCGCCGTCTCGGACTCGGCCACGGAGTCACTGAAGGTGATCGTGACGCCGTTGAAAGCGCCAGGGCTGATCGTCGACTTCTTCTCACCGCCCCCGCACGCAGCGGCCACCAGCGCCAGGCATGCGGCAATTGCGAACAACCCCTTGAGTTTGAATCGCATACATAACACCTCCCCGGGCTCCCGCCTACGAGCCCCTAACGTTGCCCGAACGTGTCCTCATCCTTTCACAGCTCCCGTAAGAGCGCCGGGGCGCAGGTACCTCTGCAGGAAGTACACCATCAGCAAGATGGGCAGAGTGAGAATGGCCGCCACCGTAGCCATACCTTGGGTTGTCCCCCTATCGATGGCCTGGAAGACCTTGAGAGGCAAGGTGAGCTGGTTCGTCGTGAGGAGGCGGGCATACAGGAACTCGTTCCACGAGTAGAGCCAGACGAACAGAGAGGCCACGGCGATGCCTCCCGCGGCCACGGGGAAGATCACCCGGATCAGGGTTCCAAACCTGGACGCGCCGTCGATCTGCGCCGCTTCTTCCAGATCGACAGGGATGGTTTCGAACGTGCCAACGAGGATCCAGGCGATGAACGGGAGGGAGCCGATCAAGTGAGCCAGGACCAGCCCGATGTAAGAGTCGAGAAAGTTGAGCCCGAAGGGGTGGAGCTCCGCGAATCGCGTCGCCACCGAGATGCCGATGGTGAACTCCGGGAACATCCGCGTGACCAAGAGCCCGATTACGATCGTGTAGCGGATCGCGGGACGAAGACGGGAGATGACGTAGGCGGCTGGCGCGGCGATGACGATCGCCAACAACGTCGTCACGGAGGCCACGACCAGGCTCTTGATCAGCGGGCTGATCAGGCCAGCCGACTTGAACGCCTCCTGCCACCACTTGAACGTGAAGTCGGTCACGACGAGCTGGGGGCGCTCACCGAAAAGGGCCGAGCCCGGAGCGAACGAGACCATGAAGACGAGGTACAAAGGAAAGAGCACTAGAAGGACCGATCCGATCACCCAGAAGGGGAAGGCCACCTTAAGCGGGGCCTCGAGCGGGTCTCGTCGGGTTCGCCGAATCGCCGTCGAGCTCATCGCTGCACCTGGAACCGGGCGACGAATTTCAGGTATAGGGCTATGAACAGCATGATGATGCCGAACAGGACGATGGAGGCCGCAGCCGACGTGAACTGGTCATTGGTGGGGGGCAGGTACCTGTTGGCGATGAAGGTACCGAGCACGGGCTCCTGGGCACCCAGCGCCAGGGCGAGCTCGAAGATCCTAAAGGCGTCGATGGCCCGGAGGATCAGGGCCATGGTGAAGTAGGGAACGAGCAGCGGCATTGTGACCCGGGTGAACCGCTGCCACTTCGTGGCCCCATCGACGTCAGCCGCTTCGTAGACATCCGAAGGGATGGATTGCAGACCGGCCAGGAAAATCAACGTCATGACGGGGAGGACCTTCCACATGTCGGCGATCGCGTAGGTCAACAGGGTTCGCCAGCCGCCCGCCGCGGTCCACGACACATTGACCCAGTTGATGTCGATCCCGGGAATCCTGTCGAGGAGATTGGCGAAGAGCGCCAGCACGGAGTTCATGTATCCGGAGCGCGCGAAGATGAGCAGCATGATCGCACCGGACACGATCGTAGGTACGCCCAGAGGCACCAGCAGCACGGTCCGAACGAAGCCTCGGCCTCGGAACTTGACGTGGAGAGCCAGGGCGATGGCCAGGCCGATGCCCACCTCGAGGGTAAGCGAGAGCAGGGCGACGACGACCGTATTGATCGTTGCGTCCCGGAATCGCTGGCTCTTGAAGATGAAGCGATAGTTCTCCAGGGTGCCGAATCCCCCTGTGGGGGATGCGAACGATCGTCGAAACGTGTCGATGATGGGGGCGACCGTCAAGATCAGGACATAGATCACCAACGGCGAGATGAGCGCGATCTCGAACCTAAACCGGCTGAACCAAGAGACGAACCCGTTGCCCTGGCGGTCCCGAGGTGCTGGGGCCGTGGTCAGGGTCGCTGCGTCACCGGTCGCCACTGGATCCGTAGATTCCGAGTCCCGTCTCGGGGTCGAAGAAGTGAAGGCGGTCCGTATCGACCACCACCTCCATCCGGTCGCCTTCCCTCAGCCTGGTCCGGGGGCTTAGCTGGGCGACGAACTTCGACTTCGCCGCCCTGGCCCGCTCCTCCAGATCCTCGAGCGCTTCAGCACCCACGTCCACGGCAAGCTCCCGGGTGTCTTCAGTCAGGACGATCGGAGCATCGATCGTGAAATGCACGAGGACCTCCGAACCCAGGGCCTCGCGGAGGTCAACGGTCGAATTGATCCTGCGGTCCGGCGGGGCGTCTGGGACGAGCGACGAGTCTTCCATGTCCTCCGGCCGGACGCCCATGACCACCTGCTTGTCGTCGAACTTCGCCAGATCCGGCCGCGACCTCATAGCCTCGTCGCCGATGCGGATCCGGAACCCCCCGAATTCCGCGACCATGCTTCCGTCGGAACGGCTGACGTTGGCCGTCACCATATTCATGGCCGGCGAGCCGATGAACCCCGCCACAAAGAGGTTGTTCGGGTGATCGTACAAAGTCTGTGGTGCGTCGACCTGCTGCAGCTTTCCCTTCTTGATGACGGCCACCCGGTCGCCCATGGTCATGGCCTCGGTCTGGTCGTGGGTTACGTAAATCGTGGTGACTTTCAGGTCATGCTGGATCTTGGCGATCTCCGAACGCATCTGTACGCGGAGCTTCGCGTCGAGGTTCGACAGCGGCTCGTCCATCAGGAAGGCCTGGGGCTCCCGAACGATCGCCCTCCCCATAGCCACCCGCTGGCGCTGGCCACCCGATAGGGCTCTTGGCTTTCGCCGGAGGAACTCTTCCAGTCCGAGGATATCGGCGGCCCGCATCACGCGCTTATTGATCTCCTCCTTGGGCAGCTTCCGCAGTTTTAGCCCGAAGGCCATGTTCTCGTAGACGGACATGTGCGGGTACAACGCGTAGTTCTGGAAGACCATCGCGATGTCTCGATCCCTGGGCGGGACGTCGTTCACCACCCGCTCGCCGATTCGGATCGAACCCTGGCTGATCTCCTCCAGCCCGGCCACCATCCGCAGGGCGGTCGTCTTCCCGCAGCCGGAGGGGCCCACAAGGACCATGAATTCGCCGTCGTCGATGCCGAGGTCGAGCGAGGAAACGGCCTGCGTGCCGTCAGAGTAGATCTTGGAAACTCCGTCGAGCGTGATCTCAGCCACCGGGGTAGGCTCCTATGACCGAGCGGGCGCCCATGTCCGTTCCGGCCTCTTTCTAATCCCGTCCAGGCTTCCTTTGCAACTCGAGAACCTGGGGGACGGTCAGCCTGGGAACCGGTTTCGGGTACGGCCTACTCGCCGAGCCTCTCCGCCGCGACGAGGTTGCCTGCGCCAAATTGACCGCATAACTGCGGGCTTGGTAGCCTGCGTGTCTTCCTCGGACACGATCCAGAGGTTGAACATGAGACGCATTCGTCGACTCTCGATGACAACCTCGCTCTGCCTGGTCATGTGGGCAGGACAAGCTCTCGGCTTGCCGACGATCGCCCAGCCCGCGACCCTCGGCTCCCATGGGGGGACCGGAGGCTGCGGATCCTGGACCCTCGTGTACAGCGCAAATCCGTTGGACGAGGATGTGCTCCACGGCGTCACGGCAGTCTCTGCGACGGATGCGTGGGCGGTCGGGCACGCGTTCGACGAGTACGGACCCGACCGGCCCTTGATCGAACACTGGGACGGGACTGCATGGACGGAGGTCGTCACGTCCCTCCCGGTGGACGCGATCCTCTACGATGCGGCCGCCCTTGCCTCGGACGACGTCTGGGTGATCGGATCGAGGTATGTAAGCAACACGCGCAGCCCCTTTGCCGCGCACTGGGACGGAGTCTATTGGTCATCCGTCCCCGTCCCCAATCCGGGTCGACCTAGCGCTGAGCTGTTGGGGGTCACGGCCCTGGCCCCGAACGACGTCTGGGCGGTCGGGTGGAGAGAAGGGGCGATCCCAGGCCAAGACAAGACATTGATCGAGCATTGGAATGGCTCCTCCTGGACTGTCGTGCCTTCGCCCAGCACAGACCTCGATCAACAACTGAACGAGGTGTCTGGAACTTCGGCGACGGATGTGTGGGCGGTGGGCTGGCGTCGAGCCGGCAAGGCCCCTCTGATACAGCACTGGGACGGATCGCGATGGTCCTTCGTGAGGAGCTTCAGGCCCAAGGCTGAGTTCCAGCTGGCGGGTGTCGCGGCGATGTCGGCGACGGACGTGTGGGCGGTCGGGTTCACCGGCCAAGGGTCGGGATCCGGACGGGTGTTCGTCGAGCGCTGGGACGGCTCTGGCTGGCATCCTGTGGATGGACCGCGACCTCCCTACTCTCAGTTGAACGCCGTCGATGGCGCGGCGCCTGACGATGTATGGATGACGGGCTTCGGTCCCCCGGAAGCGGAAACGCACGTCGAGCATTGGGACGGCGCATCGCTCACCGTGGTGCCAAGCTCGGGATGGGCAGACGAGAACACTCTCGAGGCCGTGGACGCCTTGCCCTCAGGGGAGGCGTGGACCGCCGGGTGGTACTACTCGGACAACGGAAAGCGATACACCGAGACTCAGCACTTCGTGCCCTGCTGAGCGCTCAAGGTTCCCGTCGAGCCGAGCGCCTGGCCCGCTTCTAGTCGAGCGGGTCAATGGGGATCCGCCCGGTGATCGTGGTTCCTCGACCGGGCGACGAACGCACTTCGACGGTGCCGCCGATCGCGGCGACGCGGTCGACGATGCCCTGGAGCCCGGTCCCGAGCGAGGTGGTTGAAGCATCGAACCCACGACCGTCGTCGCGGATCTCGAATTCGAGCCCGTCGTGGGACGACAGGAGGACCGTCGCCGAGGAGGCCTCCGCGTACGCCACATTCTGCAGGGCCTCGAGGCACGAGAAGTACACCGCCGCCTCGACGTCCTGTGGGTACCGGCCGACGCCGTCGGCGTCGATGGTGACCGGCACGGCCGCCTTGCGGGCCTGCGCCTCGAGGGCCGCAGCTAGGCCCAGATCCGCGAGGAGTGGCGGGTAGATGCCGCGCGCGAGATCGCGGAGGGTGCCGAGTGCCTCCCCGGCGTCCGAGCTCACCTCACGAGTCATCTGGACCGCGGTCTCGGGGTCCTTGGGGATCAGCGATTCCACGAGCCGAAGCTTCACGGCGAGCGCAACGAGCTGCTGCTGGGCGCCGTCGTGCAGATTCCGCTCGAGCCGGCGTCGCTCCTCGTCCTGCGCCGCCACGATGCGTTGGCGCGAGCGGCGCTCCCCGGAGTGACATCGCCGAGCTCATCGGGGATCGGCGTCCCAACGTTGATTGCGGCGAGCCACCCGCCCGTCGCGATGAGCAGGCCAGCCAGAGCGAGGACCCACCACACCAGGACGCTCGCGGTTCGAGCTCTCACGGCTCCCTCCACTCCCTACGGTGCCATCGCGGCGAGCAGGGGGGAAGGGTGCTCGCCCGACGATCGGCACTGGTACCACCACTCGATCTCCAGGGGGACGAACGCCGTGCGGCCCAATCCATCTTGCGACTCCGATGGCACGCGAGGAGGCGATATAGACAGTGCCCGGGGTGGGATTCGAACTTCGACCCCGTCGTGATGCCTTGTGTCAGGTAGTGACGGCGGATTCCGTTGCGTGGGGCGTTTTCCAGCCGTTCGGGTCGGTGCCTGCCGTCCGATGACATAGTGTGCTGCGTGGTTAGCGAGCACCGCGCGAGCACGAACCCTCGGTCATCCGGCCCGATGGAGGGTCAGCCAGTCGCTCCACCAAGTCTCTCTGGGTTGGAGAAACCATCATCTCGGATCGGCAGGGGAATAGTCCACGAGCCGTTGGATCCGTTGGGAGCGCGGGACGCCGACGGACTATCGCCCCGCATCCGGGTGTGGAATGGTGACCACGTCAAGGTCATCGATGCCGACGAAGTCCTCCGGGTTGCACGTGTACAGAGGAAGGCCATTCGCGACGGCCACCGCCGCGATCATCGCGTCGTAGGCCCGCGCGGCGGGCTTGCGTCCTGCTTGCCGCAACGAGGCGGCGACCCGACCGAACGCGCGAGCCGCCGCCGCATCGAAGGAGATCGGATCGAAATCGGCTTCGGCCTGCTGAAGGTGCGCCTGTCGTGCGGACCGCTCTCCCTCCGTGGTCGCGACCAGCGGACCGACCGAAAGCTCCGCAAGCGTGACAGCGGAGATGAGAGGCTCCGCTGGAAGCAGCTCGGGATCGGTGATCCGCGTGAGCAGGATGAGGGTGCTGGTGTCGAGCAACCCCCGGGTGGCTCGCGCCTGGACGCTCACACGGAACGTTCTAGGACGGCGTCGATGTGGGTCCGAAGGCGGTCGGGATCCACGAGCGGCAGCCGCCGCCATCGCTCTAGGAGCGCTCTGGCCGTAAGTCCCTTACTGGGCAGCGGGCGAAGCTCCGCGACTGGCTTCCCACCGCGTGTGACAGTGACCCGCTCGCCCTTCATGACGCGATCGACCACCTTCCCCCCCTGGTTCCGCAGCTCGCGGATCGTGACCTCGTTCATCGCGAGGGATTGTATCACGCGTGAGACAAGACCACCTCGGACCCCTCGTGGGGCACCGGCCAGGTGACCGCCACCAAGACCTCGTCGGGCCAGGCCGCACCTTCAGCGATCTCCCCCAGATAGATGAGGCACTGGGATAGATGAGGCACTGGCCCCGGCCGAGCCTGGAGAGCGTCATCAGGTCCTGATCGCCGAAGCGGTCGCCGATCTTGCCGGCTTGATCGAACGTGGAGTACGCGGCCGCGAAGTCTCCCGGGGGCATGGTTTTGAGCGCAACCGGCACAAGAACGAAGTCCTGCTCCACGCAGTCAAGCTGTTCGTCATCGAGCAGCCGCCGGGCTCGGGCGAGCCACCCGCCCCCCCCGGGCCATCTCGCCCTGTTTGAGAAGTGACATGCCCAGCCAAAGCGCGCACCGTGCCGCTCGCGGGACATCGCCCAAGCGGAGGTACTTAGTGATGGGCACGGGCCGCCACGTCATCGCTGTCGCGGAGTCTGCCGAGCAGGTCGGCGGCCACCGCCAGGAGCTCGAGGTCTGGTGGCTCGAGCGGTGACTCCCTATCCGCGACCGTGAGCTGGGCGAACGCTTCCCCCATGCTTGCCGGGCGTACGCATTCCGGCCACGCTCGAGCTGGTCGGCCCTCTCCATACTGTCTCCGGAAAACTCTAATGGGGCAGGCTATTCACTCTGGCCGCGGCCCGGTACTGTGGAGAAGGTCTTCGGCTTTTTTCTCGCCCTCGACGAGACTGCGCCGAGGATTGACCCGAGCGCTGAGTCGGTGGTGAAGACGCCGGACGGACCCGCGGGGGCAGGAACGACGTTCCGGTTTCGTCAGCAGTTCCTCGGGAAGATCAGGGAGACAACGACGCGGTTTACTGCGATTGAGTCCAATCGGAAGATCGAGTTCGAGGCGGAGATCGGACCAATGCGGCCCAAGTGCGACCTCATCTTCGAGCAGACGGACCGGGGAACGAGGGTGACGTTCCGAGGCGATTCCAACCCGGTAGGCCCGTTCAAGTTGCTCTCTCCTCTCTTCAACCGAAAGGGTCAGCAGGTCTGGGGCCAGAGACTGGCGCGGATCAAAGACCGTGCTGGAGACCTCCGGGCCCTAGGCAATCGAGCGGCACACGTGAACGCTCAACCGGACGACGGCGAAGGAGTCCCGGGCTCCGCGACCCACATCTGAGTCAGGAGCCACGCGTAGGCTGGATGCCCTTGCACGTTGCCGACACGGCCCGACACCACAGCGGCGTTCCGGAAGCTCGCGAATGGGACAAGACCGGCTGCGTCGGTGAGGGCTCGATCGACCTCCGCCCACCGGTCACGAGCTGCGGCCAGGTCGTCTTGCTGGACGGCCAGGGCTCGTTCCGTCATCGCATCGATCTGGGGCAGGCAGAAATGCGACATGTTGCCGAAGAACGCGCCTTTTCCGGCCAGGCGTTCCAGCGTTTGCTTGCAGGTCAGGAGCGGTAGGACAAAGTTCGAGGCGGCCGGATAATCGCTGATCCATCCGGTCACCGCGATCTGATATCGGCTCTTGGGATCGAGGAATGGGCCGAAGTAGTCGTCCCCGGGGACAGGCCGGATCGATGGCCGGTACCCTATCGACCGCAGCGCCGATGCGACGATGGGCGCCTTCTCGCGCCGGTCCTGCGCCGAGGGGCTATCGCCGCGCTCGATCCAGATCGTCACCTCCTGCCCTGCCGTGCCGGACGCGGCGACCAACTGCCGAGCCTTCTGCAGATCAGGTCCCGTCCACTGACCCAGATCGTTGGGATCCTTCGTGTACGGGCAGTAGGGGATATATCCAACCGTGTTCTTGGGAAGGACCTGGCACGACGGTCCTGCGAGCAAGGAATCTCGGGTGGCAGTGGCCAGCGCCCGGCGGTCGATCGCGTAATTGAGCGCCTGCCGGGCCCGAACGTCGTTGAACGGCGGCACTCGGGCGTTGAGTGTGAGGAAGGCGGTCCACGGCATGTCGATGAGCTGGACCTGCGCCGGGATCTCCGTCGCCAGTTGCCCGATCGACACGCCGGGCGCGAAAACGTCCGTCATCAGGTCCTCGCGACCCTCTCTCACCGCGGCGACGTGGTCGGCTGCGGTGCCGCCTAGGGTGATCTCGATCCGGTCCGGGTATCCGTCGGGTTGAGCCAGGCCGCGCGGCTCGAAATGCGGATTCCGCGCCAGCACGATCATCCCCCGTGTGGGCGCTCCGTTTTCGTCTTGTTCGATCTCTGCGCTGTCGATGCGATACGGGCCGGAGCCGGGGATGGGTGTCAAGCCGGCATCTTCGTGGGGAGCGTTTCCGGGAACGATCACCAGTGACGGCAGGGCGAGCTGGTACGGGAAGTCGGCCAGTGGTCTGAGGAGGTGGAAGACGACGGTTCCCGCGCGATCGTCGGTGACCACGCCTGAGGAGAGGTCGCATTCTTTCCCCGGCGTACATGACTCGCTCCCTTGGATGAGGCGCAGGAAGACCGCTCCGTATGCCACGTCGCCGTGGCGAAGGATGCGCTCGAACGTGGTGCGGACGTCGGACGCTCGCACGGGAGTCCCGTCCGAATACTTCAGGCCGGGCCGGAGCGTGAACGAATAGGTCGTCCCTCCGTCGGTAGGGGGCCGGATGTCCTCGGCGAGGTTCGGCACGAGCTCGTTGCCCTCGGGCCCGCCAACCCGTTTGAAGGCCGTCAGGCCATCGTATACCGCGGGTGTCATCAACGGGGTGAGAACGGGATCGAAGAGGATGGACGGGTCGATCGTCTGGGGAAGCTGGATCGTCCCGAATCGAAGTGTCCCGCCCCGGTAGCGGAGGATCCCCCCTCGGACGGACACCCAGACACGATCACCGGAAGCGGCCAGCCCCATCGGCGAATTCAGCAGAGGGATGGTCCGAATCGTATTGCGGGTCGCGGCGTCGAGCATCGAGACGGTCCCGTCCTCTTCGTTCGCCACGAAGACCCGCCCACCGCCGATGGCGACCGAGCGAGGGGCTCGTCCCACGGGCTTGGTCGCGGTGACCGTGCTCGAGGCGACATCCACTCGTGTGGCCGTATTGTCGAGGCCATTGGCGACCCACACCGCCCCGCCGTCAACGCCGAGGGCAACTGGCCCGTTGCCGACCCGGACCACCCGAACGATGACGCCTGTTCCAGGGTCGATGCGGGTGAGTGTGCCCGACGTCTCACTGGTCACCCACACGGCGTCATCGGTGACAGCGAGTCCTCGAAGGGCCGGCCCGACCTGGACCTCCAGGGTCTTTAGGCCGGACGAAGGGTCGACGCGCCAGACAGTCCCATCGACGGAGTTGGCCACCCAAAGCGCGTTCGCGCCGTAGGCGATGGCCGACAGGCCGTTGCCCGCCTGGATGCGCTCCCCCACCTCGCCCCCGGTCTCGGGGCTGACGCGCGAGACGCTGCTGGCGTCCGCGTTGGCCACCCAGATGAAGCCCCCGCCCGCCGCGACGGCGATCGGGCCCGGGCCAACCGGGATCGTTTCAGTTCCGCCGGACCCGCTCACATGCGTGACGCTCCGATCGATCGAGTTCGCCACCCAGATGCCATCCGGCGTCGCCGCCAGCCCTACAGGACGCCGGCGAACGGCGACGGCCGACTCGACGGCGCCGGAGCGGGCGTTGATCACCGCAACCGAGTCCGCGGGAACTGAGGAGAGTCCGCCGGGTCCGCGCATGGTCACGTACGCCACAGTGGCGATAAGTAGGGCCAGCGCGGTGGCCGCCGCGACGAGGACGCGCGGCCGCCGCCATGCCGGCTTGGGCGGCCCGGCGACATGGGCCTCGAGGAGGGGCGGAAGATCTGCCTCCGCATCGCGCGACCTGGGCTCGGCGGCGTACAGGCGCCACCGCCCGTCGATGCCCTTGAGGTGATGTTCGCCGCGATCGCGGAACGTGAGCCCTGCACCGGCGAGGAGTTCGCGCACGGTACTCGATACCAGCACCTCGCCGCCGCCAGCCTTCGAGCCCACGCGAGCGCCAATGTGCACCGTAAGGCCACGAACCTTCCCCTCGGTGAGGACGCACTCGCCCATGTGGACGCCGGCTCGGATCCGCAGGCCGAGCCGCCGGGCGGCGCGGATGGACTCCAGGGCGCAGTCCACCGCTCGGACGGGCAGGTCGAACGTGGCGAAGAAGGCATCCCCTGCCGTGTCGATCTCGCGGCCACCGAATCGAGCGATCTGCGCCCGTACCGCGCCTTCCTGCTGCTCCAGCAGCTCGCGCCAGCGCCTGTCTCCGAGGGTGGTCGCCAGCTCAGTCGACCCAACGATGTCGGTGAACAAGACCGCGAGGAG
>Ga0184638_1000115_pt1 | contig 19917 bp, 17 predicted proteins | sample PLM31_50_b2_FD_133141 | JGI IMG/M metagenome (GOLD analysis project Ga0184638, IMG submission 133141) | Groundwater sediment microbial communities from an aquifer in East River, Colorado, USA - PLM3-1_50_b2 | ecosystem: Environmental > Terrestrial > Soil > Riparian zone | place: USA: East River... | reverse complement strand
GTACAGCGGGGTCTTCCGCGCAGGCAGCGGCGCCTACGCGCTCTGGGTTGCCCAGTGGCCGAGCTTCCAGGCCAAGTGGAACGAGCTGAGCGGCCAAGGCCTGCGCCTGACGAGTTTGTCGACTGACGTTGACGGCGGCCAGCCGCTTTACGCCGGCACGTTCGGCGCTGGCACGGACGCCCACGCGCTCTGGGTTGCCCAGTGGCCGAGCTTCCAAGCCAAGTGGAACGAGCTGAGCGGCCAAGGGCTGCGGCTAGCCAGCCTAGATAGTTACGTCTACGGCGGGCAGCGCTACTACGCTGGTGTCTTCCGCGCAGGAACCGATAGCCACTTCCTTTGGGTCGGGGTCGACTGGGAGAACTTCGTCGCGAAGTGGCACCAGTTGTCGCAGCAGGGGCTGCGGCTTGTAGACATGGCGCTCTACCCGCACGCCTGCACTGGTGGCTGCCTCAACCAGGTCGTTATGCCCACGGGGTCGTACGACTATGGGATCACGAGAACGTCGACCCACTGCCCCGGGCTTCCTGGCACGTGCGGCTCCCCTGGCCCGGGCGAGGTGGTGACCTACAGCTGGCCGGTCGACGTGGAGGGAGGTTCGCGCTACGTGCGCCTGTCGGCGCTCGAGCATGCGGACCGCTTCCTCACGCTTCCCTTCTCCGACCTGGCGGTGGAGCGCCGGGGCGTGTGGCGCTACGGGACCGGGAACTGGCACCACGCCGCGGACTACCAGCGCGACGACGACGCGACGTTTCAGATCCTCGCGAGTGCGCCCGGCAGAGTCATCCACGTCGGCTGGGACAACTGGTCGGGAAACACGGTGATCGTGAGTCACGACGTTGGTGGCCAACAGGACGCCTACCGCACCATCTACATGCATCTGCGTAACGGCGCATTGAATGACTGTGAGGCCGCCTGGTCGCAGACAGTGCCGACGCTCTCCGACCCGCAACGGTCCGAGTACATTCAGCACCTAAACGAGACAGGCTGCCCGCAGAACCCGCCCCGCAACCCGGACCCGGCCCATTGGGGCACGAACCAGCAGACGATCCCCGTGGTCGCCGGTCAGCAGGTCGCACGCGGCGCATTCCTCGCGCAGGCCGGGAATACAGGCCCGGGGGGAAAGCGCGGACCAGGGGGACCCAACACCCACCTGCACATCTTCTTCTGCCGCCGCGATCCCTCAAACAACCGTTGGTACTTCTTCGACCCTTACGGCATCTACGCGCTCCCAGACTGCTACCCCGCCGGCGTGACCGATTCGATTACGGGCCCCTGTGCTCGCTATCCAATCGCGTGGAGGGACGGCAGGCCGCAATACCCATAGCCTGACAAGGAGCGGGGCCAATGGCGCAGCTCGGCGCCAACGCGCTCGGCGAAGTGCTGGAGCCTGGTCGGGTGCCGGACTGCTACCTCGGCCTGCGCCTGGATCCGGCCGACGACGCCGAGGCGGGCGGGGTGCTGGTGGTGGCGCCGGCCGCGCTGCTGCACCCTTGCGTCCCCCAGCCAGACGGCACCCTGCTGTACGAGCTGGTGACCGGCCACCCAGACCGGGCGCCCCGTGAGCTGGTGTTCCTGGCCGACCTGACGGTGGAGCTGCGCGCCTGGCCTCTTGACACCTGGGCCAAGGTCGGCGTCGACCCGCAGGCGGCCGCCGCTGCGGTGGTGGCCGGCTGGCAGCGCGGCGACCTGCCGGGCCTGCGGCTGGGCGCGCTGACCGCCGAGGAGACCCTGGCCTTGGAGCGCCCGGCCATGACCTACGTGCGCGCCCAGCTCGGCGACCGGCTCGGCCGCCAGCTCGCCAGGGTGTACCGGCGCTGGCGGCACCCCTCCAGCGGCCGCCGGGCCGGCGACCGCTTCCTGTAGCCGCCGACACCCGCAGCCTGCGGCAGGGTCCCGGGCGGACATCAGCCGTCCGGACACCGGCCGCGGTTCCGGAAGCGGCGGACGCTTGTAGCGTCCATTTCCGCCGGAGCCGACCGGACACCCGCTGCCCGGCCACCGTCGGCCATCCGGACGGCATCGCCAGGTGACCGGAGTTCCGCAACCACCTCGGACACCCTGGCAGTGTCGGCAGGCGGCGGCCGGTGCCCCACTGCAGTCGGAGGGGTGTGCATGGATGGTCGGCGACCGGCAACCGCGGTGTCCCCGCCCTGCTCAGGGTGGCAGCCCTCCGCGGCGGACACCGGCCGTCCGGACACCCGGCTACATCGAGGTTCCGAATGGCCGCAGTGGACACCGCATGCGGCGGCTGGCGTCCACTGCGGCAGCCGGCCGGAGGCCCCTGCGCGCACGGGCGGCCAGCGGCGACCGCCTGCCCCTACCCTGCTCAGGGCTACCGCCTGTCCCTACCCTGCTCAGGGCTACCGCGGTGTCCGCGGCGGACGGTGCCGTCCGTCCGACAGCCGCCCACTGGTCGGTTGCGACAGGATGGCTAGACAGTGCAGCGTTGCGTCCGCTGCGACCGCTCGCCCAACGGGTCGGCGTCCTGTAGCTCTGCCTTCGCCCTGCGGCAGAGCTGCTAGCGACGTGGCACTAGCGCGGGTGCACCGCCCGCCACGGCCCACCCCGGCACGACCATCTGATTTCTGGATGAACTGGCTGAACAAGACAATGTAGCTGGACAAGCACGGGTCAGGCGATCATCCTCATACCAGCGGGTTGATCGGGAGCGCGGTTCGCAGGGGGGTCGATGGCGATGCCGACGCCGCATGAGCAGGAGCGGCGCAGGGCAGCATCCGGCGGTCCTCCTGGGAAGCCTATTCGAGGTCCTCCAGCCGGCCTGGAGCCCGCACTCAACGAACAAACTCGCGCATTCGTGGCACCCCGATCTGCAATCACCAGGGAGGTAGTTTAATGCCGGGCAGAAAACTGTCACGAGAATGGACGCCAGAGGAAGTGTCCTCGGAGGCGCGGGACTCCGACGAGAGCCTTCCTGAGGCCCGCACCACGCACCGCCGCCGCCTGGTCTCGGATCGCACCAAGGGCGGGGCTGAGGATCAGGCCGGAGATGAGGATTACGACGTGGAGGAGGAGTACCAACTCCCAGGACGCCCGGCGCTTCCGGATCCTCCGCGACGCCCCGACTCGGCCGAGGGGGCATAGCCATGGGCCTGTATTTCAAGAACAATATCAACGAGCTCGTCTGGGTGGCATACGCCTACCACGCTCCGGGCTGCGAGGGCGGGGAGGACTGGGCGAAGAAGGGTTGGTTCCAGGTCAACCCAGGCGCGACTGTCAAGGTCCATACGGGTTGGGTCGGTGGATCGAAGTTCTTCTACTACGCCGAGGCTGACGATCTCAGCCCGACCTGGTCCGGTGGGTCTGGTGGGTTCTTTACGCATCTCCCGTGGAATGCTTTCGATTGGTGCTGGACAACTGCAAGCACCAATGGAAGAACTCTTAGCCTGCGCAAGCGGGTGATTCCATGGGAATACCTGGATTGGACGATCGGGCTCGGCTAGCCGCTGATGAAGGCCATGGGATGGCAGCGTTATTCTGGAATAGCGACAGACGTGACCTTACCGAGAGCACCGGCAGTATCGGTGCGCTGAGGATCGTCATCGAGAACGCAATCAAGGGGATCGGGTTCGCGGAGGTTCGCCGCAGCGACCTCGACGTGTCCGGTGGCAAGAACGGTGTCTTCGTTTCGATCGCGCACTTTCCCATCGGCGGTCGCAGTTTCTTCGAGGTCGTGATGGCCAGCGGAGATGCCGAGGCCGTCACCAGAAGCACGCGTGACGAGGTAGTCACCAAGTTGCGCAACCTCACATTCTTCGACTGACGTTGGTGGTCCCCTGGGCCCTCGGAAGGAGCCAATATGACCAGCCAATATGATCAGCCGCAGGATGTAACCGATGTAACCGAGGCGCCCCCGCTGTACTGTGCGCTCCCGCCGCAGCCGGCCCCGGTGGTTCCCGAAGGGCTCGACTTCGACCGCGCTAGCGCCATTATCTCCGGTGGCGCGATCTGGGCGAACGGTACGATCCTGCACTACTACTTCTTCGACCGCGAGACGGACAAGTCGCCGGTCACGCTTTCCAGCGGTGCCACCGAAGTCATCTCCTGGGTCGGCGCGCCAGCCCAGCAGGACGCGGTCCGCGCCGCCTTCCAGACGTGGAAGAACCTCGGGATCGGGTTGGAGTTCCGTGAGGTCGACGACCGCTCCGAAGCCGAGATCCGCATCGGCTTCCAGAGAAAGGCCGGGTCCTGGTCCGCTGTCGGCCGCGGCGTGCTCAGCTACGGCGCGAACCAGCGCACCACCAACTACGGCTGGGATCTGACGACGCCGCACGGCCGGTCGACGGCTCTGCACGAGCTTGGCCATGCCATAGGCATGCCCCACGAGCACCAGAGCCCGTTCGCTGGGATCGTCTGGGACGAGGACCGGGTCTATGAGTACTTCGAAGGGCCACCGAACGAGTGGGACCGCGAGAAGACCTTCCACAACGTGCTGCGTAAGCTGAGCCCCTTCCAGGTCAGGGGATCGGCCTGGGACCCGAACTCGGTCATGGAGTATGCCTTCCCCGCGGGACTCATCAAGCAGCCGGAACAGTACCGGGATGGCCTCTTCCCTCCGGGCGGGCTCTCCGCCGTCGACACGGAGTTCGTGCGCAAGTGGTACCCGCCGACCGCCGCGGCGCAGCCCCCGACGCTGCTGCCCTTCGAGTCGAAGGCGCTGGACCTCGAGGCGGGCGGGCAGGCCGACTTCACGCTGACGCCCCCCGGCTCACGCAAATACCAGATCGGAGTGTTCGGAGCTGCCGACACGGTCACCGTGCTCTTCGAGGAGATCGATGGCGAGCTCCGGTACGTCACCGCCGACGACGACGCCGGCGAGGATCGGAACGCGCTGCTTGCAGTCAAGCTGTTCGAGGGTCGCCGCTACGTCCTCCGGGTCCGGCTGTACTACGCGTGGGCGTCCGGCCAGGTCGCGATCATGTACTGGTGAGCCTGGCCACATCGGCGCGCTCACCCACCACCAGCCGCCGCCGGCCCGGCGACCGGTTCCCCTAGCCACCGCCCCGCCGGACGGACACCGCATCCGGTGTCCGTCCGCGGTGTCCGGAACCTGTACGGCATCGCGGACGGACACAGTGAAAGTGTCCGCCAGGGTCTGCGGCAAGCCACCGGTGACCGTGCCGGCCGGACTCCGACCATGCTCACGGAGATGGCCTGTGGCCTGCGTTAGCAGCGGTTCCGGAACCGCTGCTCGCCGTCGAGTTGGTCGGGGTGGATGGGGTCAGTGGGCATCGCCAACCATCCCCCTCTCCTGGGGTTGGTGGGTCGGTCGGTGCGGCTGCTGCGGTCGGCGTGGCGGCGCTCGGCGCGGCTGGTGCGCTGGCCGGCCAGCCGGTGGCTGCGGTCAGCGCGTCGGATGATCGCCCAGGCCCGGGTGGTGGGCTGGCGGGCGTGGCTTTCGCTGTACAGCTCGACGACCACGTTGGCACCGAGGGTGGCGTACTGCTCCTCGCGGCGGACCCACTGGTACATCTCGGCCGGTGACCGCTCGCGGGCGGGGAGGGCGCCAGGGTTGAGGGCCACGAACACCGGGTCCAGGGTCGGGGTGGCCGGCTGCCCAATGCGCTGGCGGGCGGCGTCGATGGCCCGCTGGCGGACCGCCTCGGGGTTGCGGGCCGGCATGCCCAGGCCGTGGCGGGTGAAGGCTTTACGCAGCGACGGCCAGGTGGTGTCCAGCTCCTTGGCGGCGGCGTTAACGCTGCCGAGCTGTTCGGCGAGCGCGAAGGCGCGTTCGGCTTCGGAGCGGTCGGTCAGGAACCGGCTGGGCTGCCAGCCCACTCGCTGCTCGGCATGCAAGGCCCCACTGGTCGGCGTCGCCGAGGGCTCGACCAGCATTCGGCGGTGGGTTGCCCGCTTAAGGTCAACGCCCTCGTTGGGCCGGGTAGCCTGGTGCCCACCCCTCTATCCGCCCAGGAGCCCGCGTCCGTGAGGGAACTCGGCTCAAACGCACACGGCCAGCTCGTGGAGCCCGGTCGGGTAGGGGACTGCTACCTCGGCCTGCTGCTCCGCGTCGGTGACCCGGATCAGGCGTCGGGGGTGCTGGTGGTCAGCCCGGCGGCGTTGCTGCATCCCGCTGTCCCCCGGCCAGATGGGACGCTGGTGTATGAGTTGGTGACCGGGCATCCGGACCGGGAGCCACGCCAGCTGGTGTTCCTGCCTGATCTGGCGGTGGAGCTGCGCGCCTGGCCGTACGGCACCTGGGCGGGACTCGGCGTCGACCCGCAGGCGACTGCCAGCGCGGTTATCGGCTGCTGGCAGCACGGCCACCTCAGGGGCCTCCAGTATGGGGGGCTGACCGCCGAGGACGCCCTGGCGCTGGAGCGGCCGGCCATGACCTTGGCGCGCGCAGGGCTCCGCGACCGGGTTGCCCGCCAGGTCGGCCAGGCCTACCGGCAGTGGCGGCACCCGACCAGTGGACGCCGGCCAGGCGACTCCTTTCTGTGACCCTGGGCGCAGGGTCTGCTGGAGAGAGCAGCCGTCCGGACACCCGGCGGCGGTTCCGGAAGTAGAAGCGGAGAGCGGATGCTGCCGCAGTGTCCGGTTCCGCAGACGCCGGACACCGTGTCCCGCGCGGCGGTGCCGTGTCCGCGGTGGGGTGCGGCCGCCTGCCGCAGGACTATGGCCGGGATCTCGCAGTCGCCGTCTCAGCACAACGGGAGCTGCTGCCACTTCGCGCCTGTCTGCGCTGGTCACGGGATAGGTCGGTGCAGCCGGCATTCATCGACGGTCCGGACGGCGCGGACAGCGGACGCGGTTTCCGGACACTGCGGCAGCGGCCGCCGCTGGACAGCGAGCGGAACCGTCCAAGAGCCGCCCATGTCCAACCGGAACCGGACGTAATGTGCACACCAGCCAGGACCACCCCGGCCGGTGGCCGGCCGTGGCTGCGCGGTCTCAAGCAGGACGGGCAGACGGTGCTACGCCGGGTCGCCCCGGGATGGGTGAGGCGCGCAAGCGGTTTCGCCGCGTCGACGGTCACGTGCACCTACCCACACTCTGCGCGGCGCTCGACGCGACGCTCGACGCTCGTGTCACACCTACGACGGAGGATGCCGCCTGATCACGTTCGGGCATATCGAAGTCCCACGGAACATCGTCCCGCGATCAGCTCGGTCGGGCATCTTGTCGTACCCGTATGGTCCGATGATCTAGGTTCGTACGAAGTCCACGATCACCTCGAATCTGTCGAATGTCGGGCAGGAGGGTGGATAGATGTGGGCGCACAGCGCCAACGCAGAGGGAACTCGGCATGCCCTCGTCGACCATCTGCACGGCACAGCGCGGCTGGCGCAACAGTTCGCGGAGCCGTTTGGTGGCGGTGACGCCGCCTTCTTTGCCGGTCTAGCGCATGATGCCGGCAAGGCCTCGTGCTCCTGGCAGCAGGGCCTGCTGCGAGCCGAGGCCGATCGCGGCGTGGTCGGGTTGGACCACAAGACGCTGGGTGTCCACCTGGCCGGCGCCCGCCAGGCAGGGCTGCTGCAGCGGGTGCTGCACGGCCACCACGGAGGCCTCACCAACCCGGACGTGGTCCGGTGCAGCCTGCGGGACAACGACGACGCAGACGGGCGACGGCGCCGGACCGACGCCGAGGCGGCCCTCCGGGAACCAGTCCCGGAGCTGTTTGATCCCTTGCCGGTCGGGCTGCCGCAAGGATTCCACGGTCCGCTCGAGCAGGAGTTCCTGATCCGCTTTCTCTTCTCCTGCCTGGTCGATGCCGACGGCTTGGACACCCAGGCGCATCGGCTCGGCCTTGCCTCCCCGAGGGTGCGGCCGCCGGCCGACATGAGTGAGCTGTGGGACCGGTTCCAGACCCGACGCAAGGCGTTGCTGTTGGACCGGCCGACCTCGCCGGTGGACCGGTGGCGGGACGAGGTCTATGCGGCAAGCGTGGACGCCTCGCTTGGTCCAACTGGGCTGTACCGGCTGCCCGCGCCGACCGGATCGGGCAAGACGTTGGCCGCGGCCGGGTTCGCGTTGCGGCATGCCGCCCGGTACGGCAAGTCCCGGGTGATCGTGGCGGTGCCGTTCATCACCATCACCGAGCAGAACGCCAGCCAGTACCGGCAGCTGCTGGACCCGGCGGATGCGTCGGGGGTCCGGGTGGTGCTGGAGCACCACTCCAGCGTCGACCTCGACGAGTCCTCGCCCCGACACCGCTGGCAGCGGCTGGCCGCGGAGAACTGGGACGCGCCATTTGTAGTGACCACCACGGTGCAGCTGTTTGAGTCGCTGTTTGGCCGCAAGCCCGGGCGAATGCGCCGGGTACATCGGCTGGCGAACGCGGTCATCGTGCTCGACGAGGTGCAGGCGCTGCCGCATGGCCTGCTGCCGCCGATCACCGACGGCCTGCGGATCCTGTCCGAACGGTTCGGCACGACCGTTCTGTTGGCCTCGGCGACCCAACCCGAGCTGTGGGCGCTTGGCCCGCTCCGCGACGTCGCTGTCCGCGACGTCATCGTCGACCCGGCGCCGCTGTACCGGGCGCTGCGTCGAGTCCGGTACCAATGGTGGTCGGATCCCAAGCCGACGCTGGAGCAGGTGGCCCGGCGAGTCGCCGATCAGCTTCAGGCCTTGGTGGTCGTCAACACAATCCGCAACGCGCGCATCGTGTTCGAGACGCTCCGAGCCTTCGCGGGCGAGGAGGTCGCGGTCCACCACCTGTCGACGGCCATGTGCGCCCAGCACCGCCGCGACGTCCTGGACCAGGTCCGCCGGCTGCTGGCGGCTGGCCGGCCGGTGCTGCTGGTGAGCACGCAGCTTATCGAGGCGGGGGTCGACGTCGACTTTCCGGTGGTCTACCGCGCGCTCGCTCCGGCGGACTCCTTGCAGCAGGCAGCCGGCCGGGCGAACCGGGAGGGCAAGCTCGGGCCGGACGGTGGGACGGTGGTGGTGTTTGATCCTGCCGACGGAGGCATCCCGTCCGCCTACCACACGCAGGTGGGGGTGACCGCCGAGCACTTCGGTGCCGGCACCGCCGACCCCGACGACCTTGGTGTCCTTGCCCGCTACTACCAGGCGCTCTACCGGGCGCTCGCCATCGAAGGGCGAGCCAGCAGGGGATCGACGATCCAGCGCAACCGGGCGCAGGGGGACTTCCTCGCGGTCGCCGATGGGCCACAGCGCGACGCCGGCCGCAGCTCCGAGCGGGACCGCAGCCTGGCGTTTCGCATGATCGACGACGACACCGTCCCGGTCGTCGTCTCCTACCAGCCACACGACCCCGACGGCGAGCTTGTCGCGGTTCGTGACTTGCTTGACCAACTGCGGTCTGCCGACACACCCGAGGTCGACGTCCTGCGGGCGCTGCAGCCGTTCGTCACCTCGATGCGCCGCACGACCCGTGACCGTCTCGACGTGGCCGCGTGGTGCCGTCCGGTGCTCGGCGACCTCGTCGAGTGGGTTGGTGGCTACGACGCCGCCGGGCTGGTCCTGGAGCTGTCTGGAGAGGAGTACATCGCATGAGTCTTCGTCTGCCGCGCTTCGGCCCAGGACTGCCGACGCTTGGAACCAGCCAATCGGACGGCGCCTTGCGGTTGATCAGACGTCAACTCGAGAGAGGACCAGTATGAGTGCAGCCTTGCTTCCTGATCTGCCTCGATCGGCTGGTGGGCAGCCGCCGATGGTGGTCCAGGTGTGGGGGTCGGGGGCGCTGTTCACCCGCCCGGAATTCCGGGTGGAGCGGCTGACCTACCCGGTGATGACGCCAACCGCGGCGATCGGGGTGCTGGAGTCGATCTTCTGGAAGCCGGAGTTTGCCTGGGTGCCGGTCGCGGTCGAGGTGCTGCGGCCGATCCGCCAGTTCACCCTGCGCCGCAACGAAACCCATGACCTGCCGTCGTTCGCCGACGCGGTCGCCAAGGGACGACGGATCGACACCGCGGCCAACCGGGACCAGCGCAACGCGGTCTGCCTGCGCGACGTCGCTTACCGCATCCACGCCCAGGTTGAGCTGCGGCCCAGCGCGACCAAGGCCGAGGCCGCCTACCGCGAACAGTTCCGCCGGCGGGTCACCCGCGGCTCCTGCTTCCAGCAGCCCTACCTGGGCGCCCGCGAGTTCCCAGCCTACTTCGCTGAGCCCGACGACACCCCAGCCCGTACCGAGCTGACCGAGGACCTGGGGATGATGCTCCATCGCATCCACCACGGGCCGCCGGTGGCCTTCGACTGGTTCCACGCCCGCCTCGAGGGTGGGGTGTTGCGCATCCCCAGGAGTGGCCTGCCGGCGACCAGCGAGCCCATGGGGGTGGCGTGAATGCTGCTGCAGCGGTTGATTGCCATGCCTCGTGAGGGTGACGACGACGGACCGGCGCATTACCGTGACCGGCCGATGCGCTGGCAGCTTGCCCTGCGTCGCGACGGCACCCCGGCCAGCGGCTCGCTCACCGACCTGGCCGATCCCAACGAACCCACCCGCAAGTTCGGGACCAGCTTCCCGGTGCCTTACACCACGCGGACCAGCGGTGTCGCCGCGTGCCTGGGCGCCGACGACATCCAGTACGTGCTGGGCTGGTGCGACCAGGACAGCAAGCCGGATCGGGTGGCGGCCTGCCACACCGCGTTGGTCGCGCTGGTCAGAGCGTGGGCCGAACAGGCTCCTGAGGATCCCGCCGCCCAGGCGCTGGTGGGGTTCTATGACGCCGGCCAGGTGGCGTCGGTCAGGCACCCCGAGGCGTGGACCTCCAAACAGGGAGTCCTGGTCGTCATCGACGGTGTGCCGGTTACCCAGTCCCCGTCCCTGCAGCGCTTTTGGGCGGGTGAGGTTGAGCGGCGGAAGGCCGGCGGCGGAACGGTGCAGGGGGTCCGGCGGGGCCGCTGCCTGGTCTGCGGGACCGCCGACGTGGTGCTGCTGGACACGCTGCCCCAGCAGCTTCCGCGCAGGCTCGTGCCCCTGGCGACGCAGAACACCGCGCTGGTCTCAGCCAACAAACGCATTCACACCTACGACTTCAGCGAGAGCCTGACCACCGTCCCAATCTGTACCGAGTGCGGGCGGCGCGCTGTCCGGAACTTGGAGTCCACGCTCGCCGACCCAAACCGGTCGGTCACCTACGGCGGCGACAGCCGGCTGGTCTGGTGGACCCTTGGTGACCGGACCATCGACCTGAACGCGGTGCTCAGTCTGGACGACCCGACCACTGTCCACGAGCTGCTGGCCCGTGTCCGCCACGGCTCGGGGGTGGCGGGGACGGGGCTTGAGCGGGATCGGTTCTGCGCCCTCACCCTCAGCGGCAACGTGTCCCGGATCATGGTCCGCGACTGGATCGACATGCCCCTCTCGGCATTGGAAGCCAACATCGCCACCTGGTTCGATGACCACGAGCTGGCCAGCGGCCACCCACACGCAGGTCCCCACTACCCACTGATCCGGCTCGTGCTCGCCACCGGCCGATGGGTACCCGGCCGAGACGGCGCCACCGGCCACTACGCCGAACTGGCCGCCAAGCACGCCCAACGCCCATCCGACCTCACCCGTCACCTGCTGCGCGCTGCGCTGCTGGGTGTCCGGTTGCCGTCGTCGCTGCTGGGCCACTTGGTCACCAGAGTGCGTACCGACCGCCGCATGGACGACCCACGGGCTGCGCTGCTGCGCCTGCTCCTCACCCGCATCCCAAACCCCAGGACGGAGGCAACGCCCGTGCTCGACCCAGCCAACCGCGACCCGGCCTACCTCGCCGGGCGCGTCTTCGCCACCCTCGAGTCCATCCAGTACGCCGTCAGCCGCGACAACCAACCCAACACCACCTTTGCCGACCGCTACTTCGCCGGCGCGATCGCCAACCCCCGCGTCGCGCTGATCCAAGGCCGCCAGCTCGCAACGGCGTGGCTGAAGAAAATCCGTCGGTCCACCCCTGGGACGGCGGTGGCCCTGGAGAAGCGGCTCACCGAGCTGCTGGACTTGTTCGAAGCCGGCAAAGGCCTTCCGGGCCAGATCGACCTGCAGCGCCAAGCTGCGTTCCTGCTCGGCTACCACCATCAGCGCGCCGACGACTTCCGGCAGGCCCGCGCCCGAGCGGCGAGCAAGACCGAGCCGCCCGAAGACCAGCTCGCAGACGTGCCCGCCTGAACCTTCCTGCAACGAGCCGACCAAGGAGGCTTCACCATGACCGACGCCCATCTGGACCCGACCGTGCGCCACGACGCTGTCTTCCTGTTCGACGTCACCGACGGCAACCCCAACGGCGACCCCGACGCCGGCAACCGGCCACGCACTGACGACGAGACCGGCCAGGGCCTGGTCACCGACGTCGCGCTCAAACGCAAGATCCGCGACACCATCGGGCACGCCGCCACCACCGCCGGGCTGGACCCTGCTCGCTACCAGGTGTTCGTGGAAGCCGGACATGCGCTCAACACCCGGCTCGAGGAGTCCTACACCTCCAACGGGCTGCCGCTCGGGAAGTCGAAGAACGGGAAGCCCAACGCGACCCCCGAACAGGCCGAGCCCGCCCGGCGTTGGCTGACCGAACGCTACGCGGACATCCGGCTGTTTGGTGCCGTCATGTCCACCGGCAACGCCCCGGCACTGGGCCAGATCCGAGGTCCGCTGCAGTTCGGTATGGCCCGCTCGATCGACCCCGTCTACCCTGTCGACCACGCCATCACCCGCGTCACCCAGACCACCCAGGCCGACATCGACAAGGGCGAAACCACCGAGATGGGCGGCAAATGGACGGTACCCTACGCCCTGTACCGGGCCGAGTTCCACTACTCCGGCGAGCGCGGCAAGCAGACGGCGGTCACCCGCGACGACCTCAACGTGCTCTACATGACCATGCTCAACATGTTCGACCACGACCGCTCCGCCACCCGTGGCGTCATGGCCTCCCGTGGTCTGTACGTGTTCAGCCACAGCAACTCGTTCGGTAACGCACCCGCCCAGGCGCTGCTTGAGCGGGTCCACGTTGAGCGGATCGGGACCGAGGTCCCACGCGCCTTCGGCGACTACAAGGTCACCCTCGACGACAGCGACCTGCCGTCCGGGGTCATCCTGGCCCGACTGCTCGGCTGACGCGCGGTGGCGGCCCAGACGTGGTGGCCCGGCCACGACAGCGACGCGGGCCGGATCCCGCTGTCGGCCATGGAGCACTACGCGTACTGCCCCCGTCAGGCCGCCCTCATCCATCTCGACGGCGTCTACGACGACAACACCGACACGGTGCGCGGAACTATCGCCCACGAGAAGGTCCACACCCCAACGCCGCCGCCCCGCGCGGCGTCGAGTCCAAGGATCATCACCGCCGTCCCGGTATGGAGCACACGCTTGGGCTTGTACGGCGTGTGCGACGCGGTCGAGATCAGCGCCTCCAGCGTCGTGCCCATCGAGCACAAGATCGGCCCGTACGTTCCCGATGGCCCAGCCGATGTCCAAGCGGCGGCGCAGACCGTCTGCCTGCGCGAGATGCTCGACGCCAACGTGCCGCACGCAGAGGTGTTCTCTCACGCCGAGCGTCGGCGACACCGTGTCGTCCTCACGAGCACGCTGCTCGCCCACGTTGAGCGCGTCGCGACCCGGCTGCACGCTCTACTGGCAGGAACAGTGCTCCCGCCCGCCGTGAACGACAGGCGATGCCCACGCTGCTCCCTGCGTCACGAGTGCCTGCCCAGGCTCGTCGCGGGCTCTCAGGGCACCAACCCTTTCGTACCGATGCCACTGGGGTCCTGGAGTGCGTGACCTCCTCAACACCTTGTACGCCACAACGCCCGGCACCAGCCTGCACCTTGACGGCGACGCCATCCGGATCTACCACTCCGAGCAGCCCGGCCGCCGGCTCCTCCCACTCGCGCGGATCGATCACATCGTCGCCTTTGGTGGCGTCACGATCACCGACGACCTCATGCACCGCTGCGCGCGGGACCGCCGGTCCGTCACCTGGCTGTCCGGCTCCGGCCGCTTTCTCGCCGGAGTTGTCGGCCCACAGGACGGCAACCCGCATCTGCGCGTCGCGCAGCACGACCAGTACCGAGATGGCGCCCGGCGCTTGGACCTCGCCGCCCGGTTTGTCGTCGGCAAGCTGCAGAACACTCGCCAGCTCCTCCTCCGCGCTGCCCGCGACGCCACCGGCCGGCGGCAGGGCTCCCTTCGGGAGGTTGCCGAGTGCACCGCAACGTCGATCATCGCCTTGGCGGACGTGCCCTCGCTCGAGGTGGTGATGGGGATTGAAGGGCAGGCCGCCCGCCGCTACGTGTCGATCTGGCCCGACCTGCTGACTTCCCACGCCCGTCTCAGGCCGCCGGCTCGACGAGTCAGCCGACCGCCTACCGATCCACTCAACGCGGCGCTCTCGTTCGGCTACGGCCTCCTCCGGGTCGCCGTGCAGGGAGCGCTCGACCAGGTCGGCCTGGACCCATTCATCGGCTACCTCCATGGAATCCGTCCCGGCAAGCCGTCGCTCGCGCTCGACCTCATGGAGGAGTTCCGCGCCCTACTCGTCGATCGCATAGTCTTCACCGCCTTCAACCAGCGACAGCTCATCGAAACCGACTTCCGCCAGATGCCCGGCGGTGCTCACGAGTTCACCGACGGCGGGCGGCGCACCTTTCTTCGCCTCTGGAGTGACGCTCGGGCCCGCGGGTGGCAGCACCGTGGCCTACGAACTGACGTTCCTGCTGCGCTGCTCCCGCTCGTGCAAGCCCGGGTCCTGGCCCGCCACTTGCGAGGAGACCTGGACGGCTACGTCCCTTGGAGCCCGACCTGATGGAACTCCTGGTCACCTACGACGTCGACACGACCACGCGTGAGGGCGAGCGGCGCCTCCGCATGGTCGCCAGGATCTGCGAAGGCCACGGCGTACGTGTGCAGAAGTCCGTGTTTGAGGTCCTGTGCACCGACGTCCAGGTCCTGCGTCTCGAGCACGCCCTCAACAAGATCATCGACCCCCGCTCCGACAGCATCCGCCTCTACCGCATGCCCGAACGGACCTTCGAATCGGTCCGTCACCTCGGTATCTCCCAGCCGGTGAGCCACCGCGAGGACCACATCCTCTAGCCTCCACCCTCGGAACCCCAAGCACCCAACGGAGCTCCGCCTTCTTCCGAACCTCAAAGTGGACAGAATCGGTCACGATCAGCGATAGCTTCAAGCCCGACGTGCGGCAAACAGAAGAACTCCTTGCTCAGGCAGGGCAGCGTCCGGCCTCCGAGGCGTCCGCCCGCAGTTCGTGGACGAGCAGCGTCCGGCCTCCGAGGCCGGCGAGGATCACAACATCACCGCGGTGTCGGTGGAGACGTGGGCGTACATGGCAGCGTCCGGCCTCCGAGGCCGGCGAGGATCACAACTGGATAGCGGCGGCGAGCTGGCCGGCAGACCCCGGCAGGCAGCGTCCGGCCTCCGAGGCCGGCGAGGATCACAACCACAACGGCGGACTCGTGGTACAGGGCAGCAGCGGGAGCAGCGTCCGGCCTCCGAGGCCGGCGAGGATCACAACGTGTTCGGCTACTCCGGACCCAACCTCGGCATCCAACCGCAGCGTCCGGCCTCCGAGGCCGGCGAGGATCACAACGATGGTGTCGTCACACCACTGGCCGGTCATGCGGCAGCGTCCGGCCTCCGAGGCCGGCGAGGATCACAACAACCGGAACGTGGCGGGGTGTGCGTATGTGGCCAGCGGGCAGCGTCCGGCCTTCGAGGCCGGCGAGGATCACAACACCTACGCCGCGCTGCAGGCCCTGGCTGAGAACCCGGCGCAGCGTCCGGCCTCCGAGGCCGGCGAGGATCACAACGACATCACCGAGCCGTCCTCCGGCTACTTCGCGAACTGCAGCGTCCGGCCTCCGAGGCCGGCGAGGATCACAACCACCTCACCCCCGAGGTAGCCGCAGCCTACGTGGCCGCAGCGTCCGGCCTCCGAGGCCGGCGAGGATCACAACAGCTTGGCGCCGTCGGAGGCGAGGGCGACCCGGCGCAGCGTCCGGCCTCCGAGGCCGGCGAGGATCACAACTTCATCGAGCATCTTCCTGAGATCCGCCACGACGAGGCAGCGTCCGGCCTCCGAGGCCGGCGAGGATCACAACCGTTCTGGGCGAACACGGCCACACGCTCGGCCACGGGCAGCGTCCGGCCTCCGAGGCCGGCGAGGATCACAACACCGTCTACGCCGAGTTCGCCTGCTCCCCGGTGGCGAGCAGCGTCCGGCCTCCGAGGCCGGCGAGGATCACAACTACGTGACCGAGAGCGCCTTCTAGGCGTGCGAGAATCGCAGCATCCGGCCTCCGAGGCCGGCGAGGATCACAACTTCAACGCTACCCCGGTGACCCAGCGGGCCGCGATCGCAGCGTCCGGCCTCCGAGGCCGGCGAGGATCACAACGCCTTCACCGGCACGTTCTGAGCCCCCTCATGCGCAAGCAGCGTCCGGCCTCCGAGGCCGGCGAGGATCACAACCCGATGTACCAGTCGTATGTGCTCGGGGTGGCGTGCAGCGTCCGGCCTCCGAGGCCGGCGAGGATCACAACTCGATGTAGTCGTCGAGGCGGTCGAACTCCCACACGCAGCGTCCGGCCTCCGAGGCCGGCGAGGATCACAACACCATCGGCGCGACCGTGGTCGGCGGGTCGGTGGCAGCGTCCGGCCTCCGAGGCCGGCGAGGATCACAACTTCAGCGGCCCCGGGCAGGGCAAGATCACCCTGTAGCAGCGTCCGGCCTCCGAGGCCGGCGAGGATCACAACTTACAGCGGCGCCGGACGGCATCGCGGGCAATCCACGCAGCGTCCGGCCTCCGAGGATCACAACCCAAACGACGTGCCCCGAGTCGTGGTATCCCGTCGGCAGAGTTCGGGCGCGAGGGCGCCCGGTGAGTTCGGTGGGGGTGCTGGGCTCCAGCTGTCGGGGACCTTGCTCAGGCCGCGCCGCGCTCAGAAGCTAAGCAGGCCGCCAGAAGTGACGCCCGTAACCCAGCGCGTCCTTCCTGGTCACCGCCACGGGTTACGTGCAGAACCTCTGAGCTGCTGCTTAGCGCATGAGCAACACGCGGGTCAGCGCCGGCAGGTCAGCGAGCAGCTCGCCAAGCTCCACCATGGCAGGTGGTCAACGTAGGCGGCCAGATCGGCGCGGCCTGCTGGTCGCCGCTGAGGTGGGCGGGTAGATCGGCTCAGTGGACATCGGCGGGCATCCCCCGCTCCTGGGGCTGCGGATGTGGTCGGCTGGTGCGGTCGGTGCGGGCGGAACGCTCGGCCTGGCGGCGCCCGGCGCGGCCTTGGCGCTCGCTGGTGCCTCGCTGGGCGCGTTCGGCGCGGCGGATGATCGCCCAGGCCCGGGTGGTCGGCCGGCGGCCGTGGCTTTCGCTGTACAGCTCGACCACCACGTTGGCGCCGAGGGTGGCGTACTGTTCGTCGCGGCGGACCCAGGCGGCCAGTTCCTGGTCGGAGCGTTCCCGGGCCGGCAGCAGGCCACGGTTGAGGGTCACAAACGCCGGGTCCAACCTTGGACTGGCCGCCGCCCGGTCGGTCTCCGGGCGGGGTGGTAGGCCGAGCCCGTGACGCTGCCAGGCGGTGCGCAGCGCCCGGTCGGAGACATTCAGTTCCTTGCGGGTCTGGTTGATGCCGACCTGGGCGGCGCGCTGCCAGGCCTGCTCGGCGGCGTCGCGGTTGTGGTAGAAGCGGGTGCGTTGCGGCCCGCCCTGGAAGACCTGGGGTTGGGGCAGGCCGTGATGGTCAAAGGCGCGCCGCAGGGCCTGCTTGGACACCCCCAGTTGCTGGGCGGCCCGGTCGATGCTTTGCTGGTTGGCCAGCTCCAGCGCCTGCTGGGCGGCGGTTGGGTCGCGCAGGAACCGGGTGCCTTGGGCGTACGCCGGGCGGCCCCGGAGGTGGGCGCGCTCGCGGGCGGTGGTGCCGGCGAAGATGCCGTTGTGGTCGTCACGCGCCTGGGGACCGTGCAACGCGGCCTCAATGCATGGGCCGCGGACCGCGCAGCCGGCGCAGACCTCCCTGGCCGCTGCGGCCTGGGGGACCTGACCGGTCTCGGGGAAGAAGAGTTCCGGGTCGACCTGGGCGCAGGCTGCGTCCAGCCGCCAGTCCCGATCTCCGTCGCCTGGTATGACCGGTGGCGGGGGGGTGGCCAGGCGCTGCTGGGTGGCGGCCAGCCGCTCGGCCAGCGACGCCTGGCCCTGGCGCAGGCGGAGCTGCCAGGTGAGGTGGCGCACGTAGCTGTCGGTCACGCCCAGCTGCCAGGCGAGCTGGCTGGAGGTGGGCGGCCGGGCGCCGGGATTCTGCTGATGCTCATCCCAGAGCTGCTGGATCCGTTCGCGGGCGGTCAACGGGCCGGCCCGCAACCGCTGCAGCTGCTCGGCGACCAGGCGCTGGTCGCCGCCGAGCTCCCGCACCAGCTGGGCGGGACGCAGCCGGGTACCCCCGCGGACCTCGCCGGTCCAGTAGCGCCGCTCGACCTCGACTGCCAGCGTCTCGGGCTCGGCGGGGCGGCCGGTGACCGCGGCCTGGTGGTGGTCACCGGCGGCGAAGTGGGCCTGCAGCCCGGCAAGCTGCTGCGGGGAGGGGTGGCCGTGGCTGACCGGCTCTGTGAGCATCCCCAGGCCCCGCTGGCTGGGCTGCTGGTCCCGCAGCGACCCCAGCCATTGGCGGGCGACCGTGGCGGTGGTGCCGACCTCTTGGGCCAGCGCCGCCGGCTCCAGCCGCTGACCGCCTGCCAGCTCCCGAGCCAGGTAGGCAGCGGTGATCCGGTCGCCGACCAGCCGGCCCCGCAGCTCGCCAAGCCCAGGGTCGCGGTCACGCTGGGCGCGTAGCACCCGCACCAGGTCCCGGGCCAGGCCGGGCGCGACGCTCACCTCGTCTGCCAGCTCGCTGGGGTCGATGGGCTGGCCTTGGTCGACCTCACGGGCCAGCCAGGTGTAGGCGACACGCTCCCACGCCGGCCGCGGGTCGGCTGGCCGGTCCTGCTCGGGCTGGTCGGCAGGGCTGCCAGCGGAATACGAGTCCGTGGTCATCGCCGGCCCCCGTCCCGGTCCAACCACACCGCTCGCTCAGCCGCCGCCGGGCCCTGCTGGCGCAGCCGCTGGCGCTGCACACGGGTGAAGGCGCGTTCGGTCTTGCGGGCCCCCCGCTGCTCCGCCCGGGCCAGCCGCCGCTGCGCGCGGTCCTCGGCACGGCCGCGGCGGGCCTGCTCGCGGGGCTCGTAGTAGGGGCGCAGCCGGACCGGGGTCGGCCGCAGGTGCCCGTACAGCAGCACCCCCTCCCCCGGTCGGAGGCGGCGGAGGTCCTCGACCGGCAGCAACGGCCGATACAAGGTCGACTCGTTCATGGAGTGGCGGCCGTCGGAGCCCATGGACCGATTCCGCTCGACGAGGGCGCGGTCGCCGATCAGCTTGGCGCCCAACTCCAGGGCGCTGAGGTCGGCGAGGCCGGAGAGGAAGAGCTTGGCTCGGTGGTTGTTCAGGATCGTGGAGGCTTTGGGGCCGTAGCGGGCCTCGAGTTGGCTCTTGTCGTGCCACACGGTGACCAGCTGGATGCCCTGCCCTCGGGCGGTGGTGGCCAGCACGTCGAGGTCGGACAGGGCGGCGCAGTTGCCGGCCTCGTCCAGGAAGAGCCCCAGGCGGGGGTTGAGCATGCCGTCGGGGGCGAGGGCGGCTTTTTCTTGGGCGGCGGCCACGACCTGCTGGGTGATCGTCTCAAACAAGGGCCGCAGCAGTCGCTGCTGGTGGGCGGGGGCGTACAGGTAGATGGTGTTGTCGCCCTGCAGGAAGGTGTCGAGGTCTAGGTCGTGGCCGTCGGTAGAAGCGGCGACCCGTTGGTCGCCGTAGACGTGCAGGACCTCCTCGGCGGTGGCGTAGAGGGAGTCGACGGCCCGGTCGGTGCGGTACTGCGACGATTCCCAGGCATCGGTCGCCGCCGGCACCCCGGCGGCTTCCAGGATCGCCTTGACTTCCTGGTCCTCGCGCGAGTCGAGCCAATG
>Ga0184638_1000114_pt1 | contig 20031 bp, 21 predicted proteins | sample PLM31_50_b2_FD_133141 | JGI IMG/M metagenome (GOLD analysis project Ga0184638, IMG submission 133141) | Groundwater sediment microbial communities from an aquifer in East River, Colorado, USA - PLM3-1_50_b2 | ecosystem: Environmental > Terrestrial > Soil > Riparian zone | place: USA: East River... | reverse complement strand
GCCTTGGAAGCGGGCGAGCAGGTCAGCAAGCGAGCGCGGTACGCTCCAGGCGGGCGTCGGCGGCAACCTCTTTGGAAAGGAAGGGCCCGCCGATGTTCCCTCGCTCGACGCAGCCAGGCAAGCCGCCGTCTGCCGAGGTGACCACGGTCGACAGCACGACGAGGAGAGGTGGCCATGGGGATCCACCACCAGCAGATCCGCGCTGCCCCCCCAGTGCCCCGTCACGCTGGCCGACCGTGACGTGGCGGTCCTCATCGCGGTCCTTGCTGTGCTTGAGGGCGAGGTGCTCTCCGGCGAGGCCTCCCCCCAACATGACCCGGCACCTCAGCGACCGCCTGGCGCGGTACGAGCTGCTCTCGGCCGACGCGGCCAGCGAAGGGCTGGCCAGGGCGCTGAGCGACATGAACCAGCGACTGCGGGTTGCCCGCGGGGAGTACGACGGAGTGCCGTAGACGCGCTCGTCGCGGGACGACCAGCCAAGCCAGCGACCAAGCCAAGCATCACCAAGAAGTGCGAACTTCGAGTTACTGGAGGAATCGCTCAGCGAGGCACTGTCTATGGTGAAGCCGAAGAAGCCCGGTCAAGAGCAGCTCTGGGCCGAGGCACAACGACGATGTCGACTGTCCGACGAGGCGGTGGGTATGGCCGTGGAACTGGGCCTCAACCCCAGGAGCCTGATCAAGAACATCCCTTCGCCCAAGCAGCAGTGGAAGGCGCCGGTCGAGGAGTGGGTGCGCGACATCTACCAGCGGCGCCACAGCACCAAGCCGCGCGCTGGCCAGGCAACCAGGAGGCCGGATGACGGGCCGAGCGCCAGCGGCCAGCCCCGAGCCTCCGGAGCGGGAAGGCCGATGCCGCAAACCGACGGGGAGGGGTGACCGAGGAGGATTCCCAGCCGTCAGTCGGCAGAGGAACCGGACCAGCCGCGCCCTGGGCGCGGCGACCAGCAGCTCGTGGCGGGTGGGTTGCCGGTCGCCGGGCAGTCCGGATCGCCGCCACCGTCTGCGGCCCCTTGCGCCTGGCCACCTCGCCGAGCAGGTCCGCCACCGGCTCGCGGTCCTCGACGACCGTCCGCTTGGCGGTGCGCCAGCGGCCCCGGACGCGCAGCCGCACAGGCTGGGCACTGCGCAGGTTCGCCGCCCAGGTGGGTCGCGTGCTCATCGACAGCACCTCGCCGTCGTCCCAGGTGACGTAGCCGATCGGGATGGCGTACCGCCGGCCGATCTTGCGGCCGCGGTACTTGAGCAGCAGTAGCGAGCGTCACTACCCGTAGCGAGCCGTACGCCGGCGAGGGGCAGAGCAACGGCGGTTCCGAGCACGTGCATGAGCTGACCTTTACGCTCGTCACCGTCGTCCTCTGGGGCCAAGCGGCCATCGACCAGGTCGCCATGGAGTTCAGCCGCCGCTATGACGGCAGCCTCGCCGTCCACTCCTTCCCCTGGCGGATGCCCGGCCGGTGCCCGCGGCCCGCCGACCCCTGGATTCCGCAGGAATCGCGGCCACTGGTTGTCGGTGGAAGGGTGTCCGGCCACGGGTGGAAGGGTGTCCCGTCGGGTCCTCCCAGCCTAGATCGTTGATGCCGTTTTCGGTGCTGGTAGAGGGGGTGTTAGTGGTCGTAGGCGATCAGGGAACGCTTGGTCGGGGCGCCGATCTGCCAGTTGAACCAGATCGCGGCGTTGAGCGCGAGCAGGCGCTGCACCACGCGCGCCCACAGCCCGGCAGGGACCCGGCCGCCGTGACGGTCCAGGCCGAGCTGGTGCTTCAGCGTCCAGATGATCGCCTCGATCCGCTGCCGCAGCCAGTTCGGGAAGATCCCAGGATCGGGCTCGTCGGTGCGGGCCGGGCGCACGATGCCAAGCTCCAGACCGGCCAGGGCGGTCTGGAAGTCGCGGCCGGCAAAGCCCTTGTCGCCCACCAGCAGCGTGCCGGGTGCCGGCCGGTTGGCCGCGACGCCCTGCAGCATGCCCACCACGGCCTCGCGTTCGCCCAGCAGCTTGGGGTTGGCCAGCCCGAACCCGGTCACCGTCCCCTCCGGGGTGGTGACCAGCAGCAGCCGGGCGCCCCAGTAGAAGCAGTGGTGGGAGGTGTCGTGGCCATAGCCGGCCCAGCCGGCCAGGTCCGACCGCACCGCGGTGGTCCGCGAGCGGCCACACACCACCGGGGTGCCATCCAGCAGCCGCAACAGCTCGGCGGTGGCTGGGGTGTGGTCGGCCAGCCACCTGAGGGCGGCCTCCATCAGATCGGCGGTGGCGCGCAGCCGACGGTTGTAGGCGGGCTGCGACAGCAGCCGGGGGAACAGGTGCCCGACCCTGCAGGGTGCGGCCCGCAGCCAGTGGTGCTCGTCGTTGTAGCGCAGCAGGACTTGGGCCACCGCCAGGCAGACCACCTCGGCGTCGGTGACGGCGGGGTGTCGACCGGGCCCACGGCGCCGGCCACGCGATCGTGCGGGGATGATCCGGTCGGTCAACTCCACGTACAGTGCGGTCAGAAGAGTGTCCAGGTCGGCGATCACGGACGGCCCCATGGGTCGAAGGTGTGTAGACACGCCGATCTTGGGCACTCTTCGCCATTCCCGCACCTCCAACCATCAGCACACCAAACCGCATCAACGATCTAGTGGGACCCCGGGCCCTGCAAGGCCGGTCCGTTCCTCCCTCGCTGCGCTCGGTCCGGTACTCCCGTCCCTTCGGGACGCCCTGCGGGCGGCCCTTCCGGGCCCGGGGTCCCCGGCACTGCCCGGCAGGGGACCGTCGGGACCGCCCGACCCGGAGCAGGGGCGCCACCCCGCCTGCGCCAAGGCGGACGCGCCCTGCCCGCCAAGGAGGCCTCCACGGCTCACCGCAGCGACGCTCACGACCGTTGAGCTCCCCGCGCCGGCGCCCGCAGAGGAAGGAGACGCCGTGGACATCACCTGCCGCAAGTGCGGCGACCCGTGGGAGGCGGCTTACCTGCGGCACGAGGTCGCCTGGTACACCTGCTGGCACGGCCGGACCGTCCAGCGGTGGTCGACCGGGGGTGGCATCACCGCAAGCACAACCACTGGGGACGCCGCGACCCAGTGCCAGGACCCAAGGCCGCGGCTGGAGATCGAACCGGCCGACAACAACCAGGTGCCGTCGGAGGTCGCCAGGGTCGGTGAGCACCAGCGGGAGGTCGAGTAGACGCTCGAGGAGCTCGAGGAGCTGGACACCGCGACCGAGGGCCAGTTCGGCCACCTGCTGCTGTGATGAGGCGGCCGCGTGCCTGACGTCGGCACCAGCCCAAGCCAGCGGCGCGCGCTGCATGCCCAACCGTCATCAAGGGGCAGTGTTCTGGGCCGACGTGGCGGCCGACGGGACGCTGCGGGTCCGCTCGGGTCGGCGACGGGTTCTTCGAGCCGAGCTGGTCGGCGTGGCATCAAAGGGAGTAAACGCGACGTGGACTTCGCCATCACGATCACCGTCTACATCGGCGCCGACAACCCTGACGCCGTGGGTGCGGTGACCACCTGGCCGAGCTCCTGGAGCGCGAGGTGGACGTGGAGCAGGCGCACGTCACCACCATCGACCAGACCACGGCCAAGCATGCCGACCACCGCCGCAGGAAGGAGCACAAGCAAGGATGGGATCAAGCATGCTACTTGCCTTCGTGCAGGTGCCAGACGACGGCAGCCCGCCCGACTGGCAGGCCGGCCACGCGGCCGTCGACGCGCTGAGTTTCACCATCGACAGATCCACGGACTTCGATGAGCTGCTGGAGACGCTGGAAGACCAGGACACCCTGCCTGCCATCCCCGGCGACGAGGACGACACCGAGGCGATGCGCGCGTGGGAGGCGGAAGTCATAGCCGTCATCCAGCGACGGCTGCACAAGCGCATCGACGAGCTGCGCGAGGCGCACGGCGAGCCCATCGAGCGCATGAGCCGGGAGTTGTCGGTCACCTACCTGTTCGGGCACCGGCTGCTGGTCGCGGGCGGCAGGAGCTGGGGCGACCCGCCAAGCGAGGCGTTCGAGGCGATCAACGAGCTGGCCGACTTCCCGCAGGTCATGCACGCGATGGGCTGTGACCTCGACGAGCCCCGCTAACACGCACGTCATGCTATCCGGCTAGCAGCTGACCGGCGACGCCGCGCCAACCCGGTGCTCACCCTCAGGTCCCTACTGGCTGCCGGCGGCTCCCAGCGTAGTGCCACCCCGGGCCCTGCAAGGCCGGTCCGTTCCTCCCTCGCTGCGCTCGGTCCGGTACTCCCGTCCCTCCGGGACGCCCTGCGGGCGGCCTTTCCGGGCCCGGGGACCCGGCACTCGCCTTCCGGAGACCGGCAGGCCACCCCGGGCCTGCCCGACCCGGGAAGGAGCGCCAGGCATGCTCCCGATCCCCCCAGCAGCGATCCGCGCTCGCTTCACCTGGTACGAGGCCGACGAGCGCGACGCCGCCCGACCGCTGCGGCGCGCGACCATGGCCTGCCCGGCCCGGACCGTCGCCAGCATCGCCGCGGCGCTGCTGGAGGTCGAGGCCGGCGCCCGGCCCGGCCGCCAGCTCGAGGGCCTCTGCCATCCGACGCTGTGGGAGGTGCTTGACCGACGGCTCCGCCGCCGGGGTGGGCCCGCCGTCACCAGCCGCAGCCTGCGGCGCGTGCTGGTCCAGGAGCACACCCCCGGTCTCGTGGACGGGGTTGCCGTGCTGCAGCGAGGCACCCGCATCGAGCCGATCGCCATGCGCCTGGACGCCGCCGCCGGCCGCTGGCAGCTCACCGAGCTGCAGTACATGCCGGCCACTGGCAGCCCCGACCAAGGCCAGGTGGGCGCATGAGCCCAAGGCCGCTGTTGCTTGTCTCCAAGTCGGTCCGGGCGCTACTGCCCAACTGGCGGGAACCGCTGGGCCAGTTGTTCACCCCCCGCATGCTAAGCGGCCTGGACATCACCGAAGGCTGCCGGATCCGGTGGGGGGCCGTTATCTAGCGTCCTAGCGGAGGCCTCCGGGACGTAGATCATGAGGGGTGGCGGCGCCTCCGGGGATGTGGTGGAAGCGGTTATCTTCCGTCCTTTCATCACGGACCCTGGAGGCGGCATGCGCATACAGCGGGTGCTGATGCCCGGCTCGGGCGCGGAATCGTGGACTGTGCTCGGCGACGACTGTCCCTATGGTGAGTCGGGATCATGTCACCGGATACTGATCTCGCCAGGCGTGGAGCGCCATCGGCAGGATCCGCGGCTCTTGGCCAGCCCAATCCCCGCGGCCCGTTCAAGCCGTCGGCCGGCTACCTTGTTCGGCACGATCCCTGATCCCGCGGAGCATCCGTTGGGTCATCACGAAGGCGACCACCGCAACGGGCTCGACCAGCAACGGCGCCCACTGCTGGGTGTAAGCGTAGCGCTCGCGCACCAGCAGCCGGGTCGTCCCGTCCGGCTGCTCCCGTAGGACAAAGGCCCAGGTAGTGTCGTAGGGAGGCGGCACGGTGCCCATCGGCACGCCACCGCGCAGCACCAGCGCTCGGCCCGGCTCCACCACGGCGACGCCTAGCCCAACCTCCGGGTGGAGCTTGACCTGGTCCCCGACCTTGAGGTCCTGCCACTCGGGGACGACCTGGTCGGCGCTGTGGATATCGCAGCCGACCAGGTTCTCCAGCGCGTCGTAGCTGTAGAAGCCGCCCCGCCCCTGCCCGAGCTGGGCGATCCAGGGCCAGACCTGCTCTGGCGAGGCGTGCACGGTGATGGCGCGGGTTGCCATGAGATCGGGGTTGGGGATGAGATCGTCGCCGGCGAGGGTGGCGTCGCGTTCCTCGTCGGTGGCACCCCATCGCAGCTGCCACGGCCTGACCACCAGGAGGTAGGCCGCCGTGCTGCCGATGACGGCAGCGCCCGCGGCGGCTGCTGGACGCTTCATCCGATCCCTCCCACGGTCGCTCATCATCATCCTCCCCCGCTGCTGACCTCAACCGGTCGAGGCGCTGTGGGCCAACCCGGCCGGCGACACCCTGGAGGAGGTCACCGCAGCAACCGAGCGCGGCATCCAGCGGATCCGAGGCAGCCCACACTGGGCCTACTCGTTCCCACGGCACTGTGGACGACATCGAGCGAGCCTGCCGCCGTCGAACAGGATCGTCTTTCCGTCAGGCGACCAGCTGCCGCCGGCTTCAAAAATCCGGGAGGCCCAAGGGGTGATCCGCTGCCAGCCGGTTCCGTCGACGTTCCCACAAAGCGTGCCTGGTTCGCACCGGCGGGCCGGGTTGGATCCAAGCGGCCGAAGACAAGCTGGTTGCCGTTTGGCGAGTGGTCACCCGGCTGGTCGCTGCCGCCTGGGTGGACGTGATCGGTCAGGCCGGCCCGACGGCATCGAGGTCCCTGCTCTGGGGGGCCGTTCGCCTCTGGTCGCAGCCGCTGTCGATTGCCACAGTCGAGGTGGTGACTCGACTTTCGCACTTGGCCGGTCCTTGGCGGGGCGACACGGGACAGGTGTTCGGGATCACGCGGCGTGACCGAACGGTTCCTGCCAGCGCTGAACGAGGTACCCGCCGCAGCTATGCGCGGGCCACGAAGTGGAAGTTGTCCCGCCCGACGGAGCGCTCCAGCGTGGTGAGGATGGCTGCGGCGTTGTCGTGGGGGCCCTGGACGAAGAAGGGCTTGCCGTTGTGCCCGAAGCTGATGGCGCTCGGACCGGTCCACGGTCCGAGCTGCCCAGCGGTTGCCTGGAAGCCTGGGGCCGGCTCGAAGCCGAGGCTGCGCGCATACGCAACCGCGCCGAACACCAGGTGACGGGCCAGCTCCACGGGCGCTTGGAGCGGTGGGGCCTGGTAGGCGGCGAAGTAGGAGCGGGGGAACTCGGCCGCGCGGCGCTCGTCTATGACGCGCGGGCCGACCACGTCCTTGACCCCCAGGCACCAGACGTCGACCAGCCAGCCGCAGAGGCGCACCCTGCCGTAGCGCTCCTGGCGGGTGACCAGCACGCTGACCAGGCCTTGGGCGCCGGCGTCGGCGGCATCGACGTCGGGCCACTCGGGATGCCCATCGACGGTGAGCCCCTGGCTCCACTCCGGGCTCACCCAGCACCCGACGAGCTGGCGTTCTCCAGCGCCTGCTTGGTCGGCAGCGGCGATGGCCCTGACCAGGGGAGCGACGGCTGCGGGTGGCACGCCCAGGGCACGGGCGATTTGCTTTGGGGCATAGCCGCGTGCGCGCAGCGCGCGCACGCGTCCCATCAGGTCTTCGCTTTCCATGCCGGCGTCATCCTACCGACCGGCGCGGCCAGACCACCTGGCGGTGCCGGGCACTGGCAGCTACGACACCGGATCGGTTGCGTGCACCTGGGGTGAGGTGCGGAAGCATCAGCGGTGTCACCTTCCGTCCTTGAGTGAGGGGAATCCGCTGATGCTTCCGGGGCTGACGGTACCGGGCTCGCTGGCCGTGCTGCTGCAGGGGTTCCGATCCTGTTTCCGGCTGCGGCCGTTTGAGGTGTTCTGCCTGCTGGCGGTCGGGATGGTCACCCAGACCGGGTTGTGCACCGTCACCGGCATGCTGATCGGTGCCGGGATGCAGACCGTGACCAGCCACCACCGGGCACACCGGTTCTTCTCCGCCCACGCCTGGTCGGCCGACCAGCTGGGCCTGGCGATGGCCCGGCTGATCGTGGCGACGCTGCTACCGGCGGGCGCGGCGCTGGACGTCGCCGTGGACGACAGCCTGTTCCGCCGACGCGGCGCCAAGGTCCACGGCACGTTTTGGACCCACGACGCCTCGCAGCCCGGACAGGTGACCGCCCGCGGGAACCGCTGGGTGATCGTCGGGATCGTGGTCGCGCTGCCGTTTGGCTGCCGGCCGACCTGCCTGCCGGTGCTGTTTCGGCTGTGGGGCGGCAAGGCCACCACCACCCCGGTCCAGCTGGCCCGCACCCTGGTCGGGCTGCTGGCGCGGGCGTTTCCCGACCGGGCCATCCACCTGGTAGCCGACGCCGCCTACCACGGCAAACCCCTGCACGACCTGCCCGAGCGGGTCACCTGGACCACCCGCATCCAGCGCAACGGTGTGCTCTACCAGCCCGCGCCGCCCCCCACCGGCAAGCGGGGACGCCCCCGCACCAAGGGCGACCGGATCGGCACCCCCGCCCAGGCCGCAGCCGGCGGCGCCTGGCGTCGGGCCACCGTGACCCGCTACGGCCGCACCGACACCGTGCGCATCGCCGAGGTCGCTTGCCTGTGGTACGGCGCGTTCGGCAAACGCACCGGACGGTTCATCGCCGCGGCCGAGGGCGCCAGCGAGGAAGGCCGGCAGCTGCTGCTGTTCACCACCGACCTGGCCGCCCCCGCCGAACAGCTCATCACCCGCTACGCCGCCAGGTGGAGCATCGAGGTCGCCATCGAGACCGCGAAGGGCCCCATGGGTGTCGGCCAGGCCCGCAACCGCGTCCCCGCCGCCGTGCAGCGCACCGTCCCCTTCGGGATGCTCATGATGAGCTTGGTCTACTGCTGGTACGCCCGCTACGGCCACCACCCCGACGACGTCACGATCCGGCGCGCCGCCGCGCCCTGGTACACCAGCAAGACCGAACCGTCCTTCGCCGACATGCTCGCCAAGCTCCGCCGCACCATCATCGCCGCCAGATTTCTGCCTGAATACCCAGCTCAGCCCACCCCAGAGCAAATCACCGCCGTCCACAGGGCCTGGGCCTCAGCAGCCGCGTAGTGCGAAAGTCGAGTGGTGATGGAGGTGCGACCAAGTGGATCACCCAGCCCCCAGAAAGCGTGCCAGCTGCGCGGCGAACGACCCTACCGGCGGGCCGAACGGCGCTACCTTGGTGCTGGACGGATCCGGGAACGCGAGAGAGGCAACAAGGAGGCGGCATGGCCGGTGTGACGCAGCCGAAGCCGGCCGGTGCCTCCGAGCCCCCGTTCGCGCGAGCGGCCTCCCAGGCCAGCATCGAGCTGTACTGGCTCCCGCTCGGCGCCGGTGGCTGGTTGGTTCGGCTGAACGGGCGCATCTACGAGGCCATCCACGCGCTCCTGGAGCGCCGGCGGCCGCTGGACCTCTACCACTCCGCGCTCATAGTGCGCGTGCCGGAGGGACGCTTTGTCATCGAGGACGCCTGGCCGATCCCTGACGCCGACGGCCCGTCGCGCGGCGTGGCCGTTGAAGGCCCAGTCTTCAGCCGCCGGATGGCGCGCTTCCGGGTGTTTCGCTACGAGGTGCGCCGGTGGCGGGACGGGGTCATTGCCGACGCCGACGAGGCGGTCGCCAGTCCGCAGCGCCTGAGCGACGACCCACTGCTGGCGCGTCGCCTGCTCGACCTGGTTGGCTGCCTGCCCAGCCCGGTCTGGGGCCGCGACGAGCTGGGGACGGGCGAGATGTGGAACTCGAACTCGGTGGTCTCGTGGCTGCTCGCCCGCAGCGGCCTCCCAACCGACGCGATCCGTCCTCCGGCCGGTGGACGGGCGCCAGGATGGCAGGCGGGCCTGGTCACGGCCCGCCTCCAGCCGCGGAGCAACGAGCGGGCCGGGTACGGCGCGGTGGCGCCACCGCGCGCGTGGGAGGGCGGGGGCGGCAGCAGCGGCTAGATGCGCTGCCACGATCGAGACCGCCCGGCTGCTGCTGCGGCCCTGGCAGGCCAACGACCTGGCCGAGTTCACCCGTCTGCTCACCGACCCCGAGGTCACCCGCTACATCGTCGTCCACACCCCCTTCAGCCCTGCGGATGTGGCCGAGCTGTCGGCCCGGACCCTGGAACAGTGGAAGCGCAACGGCTACGGCCCATGGGCGGCGATCGAGAAGCAGACCGGCCGCTGGGCCGGCCGCATCGGCCTGGACGAGCTGCCGGACTGGCCCGGCCCGCACAAGGTCGAGGTCGGCTGGGAGCTGCACCGGGAGTTCTGGGGCCGTGGGCTTGCCACCGAGGGCGGCCGGGCCGGGGTGCGCTACGGCTTCGAGACGGTTGGCCTGGAGCGAATCATCAGCGCCACCATGGCCACCAACGCCGCGTCCCGGCGGGTGATGGAGAAGTGTGGCCTGCGCTTCCAGGGCGAGCTGCCTATGGCGGGGACCGTCGTGGCCTGGTATGCCATCGACCGGGCGGACTGGCAGGACGCCAGCCAGCCGGCGGCACCGAGCGACACCTGTAGGCGACTCACCAGAGCACCCGGCAACCCCAGCTGAGCCGGCACGGTCGCGGCCACCTACCAGGAAGTCCTGATGACCATTGACGTCCAACATACGTGGCGGACTCCTCCACCACACCGCCGTCGGCGTCGTGGGTTGTGGTTGGGTAACGGTTCGCCAGTCCGGCAGCGCTCCTCCGAGGACGCCACCCGGCTACGTCGCACACGCCGTCCTTGAAGCAGCATCGCCGCTCACGGCACCGCCGCACGGCTCGACCCAAGATAACGGCTGACAACGACTGCTTCGCCGGCTTCGACCAGGGCCGCTACCTGGCCATGCTGGACGCCATCACCTACGTGTCCGGCTGTCTGTTCGTCAGCTGCCCGGACGTGGTCGCCGACGGCCGCGCCACCCTGCGGCTGTTCGAGCAGTGGCGGCCGGCACTGCAGTGCGTGTGGGCGACCGTCAACGAGGACGACGTCGACCCGGGCCAACCCGTCCACCAGCCGATCGCGTTCGTCGCCCAGGACGGCCAGGAGCGCCTGCCCGTGCCCTGGGAGCACTTCGAGGCGCTCTTCGTCGGCGGCAGCACCCAGTGGAAGCTCGGCCCGCACGCCGCCGCTGTCCCGTCTCGCTTGACTTGAGGCAGTCTCATCGAACTCAAGGCATTGGCTGATTTGTCTCATCGAAGTTGAGGCACCTAGCCCAAGCATTCCGGTCTATTGCGCGGTGTTTGGGCGCTCCAAGCGGTAGCCGGCGAGCCGTACCGGGCTCAGCAGGTGATGTCAGCTGCCCGCGTAGCCCTTGATTCCTGCAGAATCACCTGGAACGCAAGAGAGGTGGCAGCCAGGATTCTCTCAACGCCGGCGCAAGGTGGGCCGAGGAATGGCACGCCGCATCGGCTGGGTGCTGGCCGCAGTGCTCGCCATACTCGGCATCTTGCTCGGCGCCCAGCAGCTGGCCCGGGCGGCTGACCTAGCCGGCCAGGCTCTGGGCGACGCCACGCAGCTCGTACTCGACGCCGGTTGGCTCCTGCTGCTGCTGGTGGCCGCCGGCCTGGTGCTGCGGCTGGCCCTGAGCAGCCGGCGTGGCCGCGCTGGTTGCAGGCCCGGCTGACGACCCGGCCGGTCCGCTGGGGAGCCGGGGCCGCGGGCGTGCTGGTGCTGTTGGTGCTGGTGGTGGTCGTGCTGCCGCCGCGCTTTACCGCCCACCGTGATTTCGACAAGGCCAGCGAGGAACTCGAGGCCCAAAACGACGTCCGGACCACGCTGCTGCAGGCCCTTGCGGGCTGGGTGCTGTTGCTGGGCGCCTACTTCACCTGGCGGCAGCTGCGTGTCATCCGCGAAGGGCAGGTCACCGACCGCTACACCAAGGCCGTCGACCAGCTCGGCAGCGACCACCTGGACGTCCGCGTCGGCGGCATCTAGGCGCTGGAGCGCATCGCCCGCGACTCCCCGCCGGATCGGGCCACCATCGAGGAGGTCCTGACTGCCTACCTACGCGGCCACGCGACCACCGGGGCGGCTGCCACGGAGTGTCTCTCCAGCGTCCTGAGCAGTCGCGACTCCTAGCCGGACGGTCGGTCAACCGTGGGCGAGCGTGTCGGGAGGCTCGCCGTGCGAGGTGCCCAGCAGACCAGGGAGCGGCGCCGGGAACACCCGGCGTCCGTCCACCCCGACCGTCAGAGGGGCCGCGCCCAGGGGGAGGAACCCCATCGCCGGATGTGTGAGGTGCGGAGCGGTGTCCATGGTCGCCAACGGTCCTTGGAGCTCGACGCCGGCAGCGCCGGCGGGCTTCTCGCCCCACAGGCGGAAGTCGTCCTGCCAGGCTGGGACCAGGTGCGCGGGACCAAAGCGCCGGAACTGGGGGTCGGCTTCGATGCTGGAGTTCTCGAACCCGGGGACGTAGATGGTCTGGCTGCCGATGAAGTGGCCGCTCGGCGTCGGCGGGCCGCGGTAGTCCTCGAGCGTATCGAACGACGCCTGCCCGCCGCTGGCGTTGTTGCGGACAGCCAGCAGCGCCTCGAAGTGGTACTGGCCCGTCCTGAAGAAGCAGTTGCCGTCGGTGGCCGCGTCGTCCGAGCTCGCCGGGAGGTCGACGTCGACGTTGGGGAGGAAGGAGATGGGTTTGTCCGAGTCGGCGACCGAGTTGACGGCGACGAAGATGTTGTTGAAGACCTGGCGCCGGGAGGGTCCCCAGCGGGAGAGGTGGTTGAAGGAGGCGTCCACCTGGTTGTCCCTGACCACGCAGGTGTTGTGGAAGAAGTTCAGGGGTCCGTCGGGCGGGTCGGTCTTGACCAGGACGCCGACGTCTAAGGTGCGACGGTCCTCCGTCGCGTCCGTCTCGTCGCAGGGTGTCTTCTCGTAGACCCTCGGCCGCGACTTCGCGAACGGCCTGCGCAGGTCGATGAGGTTGCGGAACACCGAGGTGCCGGCCCCCGGCACCTCCCCTCCTGAGCTGAGCACCGTCTGGCACTGCTCGACGACGTTCTCGAAGATCCGGAGGTCGGCGCTGCCCTCGGTGTCGATCACGGTCGCGTCGTCGTCGAGGTTCTGGATCCAGTTGCGCGAGAACCGCAGGCCGGTCCCGAAGGTGTACAGGTCGTGGCCGTTGACGAACTCGCAGTTGCGCACCACCGAGTCATGGCACTTGGGGGTGCCGCTCAGCAGCGACTTCATGGTGTTCTGGCCCGGGGCCTGTGCCCTCTGGAACGTCGCGTCGCTGGCGAGGTGGAACTCGCCCTTGCGGTCACTGCGGAAGTACCACGGCGGCAGACCTCCGTCGACCAGCACATTGGTCAGGGTGACGCGGTTGCAGGTCCCGCGCAGCTTGATGCCGTCGTTGCCGGCGTCGACGTCCACGTGGTCAAGCAAGACATCCTCGCAGTCCTCGATCGTGACCGAGGTGTCTCCGTGCCGCACCGTCACGTTGCTGAACGTGACCGAGTTGCAGTTCGCGATCCTCACCGTGGCACGCTGTTCGAACCAGATCGCCAGCGGCACCTTGCGCGGGTCGGTCTCGCCGTCGTAGTCGGGGAACCCGGCGAGGTAGTGGTGGGTGGGCGACAGGCGCACGTGGATCCTGTTGTCGTCGGCTGCCGGGTTGTGAAAGAGACCGGGGCCCAGGTACATCCACGGGCGGCGTCGAGCGACCTCCGGATGGCCGAGCTCGGGTTGGCGAGGCGGAGGACCATCCAGCGGGTTGTCCGGACAGATCGGCCCTGCCAGCTCGTTCTCGGATTGGAGGTCCTCGAGGAACTGATGGGTGATCAGCCGCGTGTAGGGGCGACGTGACAGAAACGACCCTCGGGCCGGTTCCGTCTCGGCAGAAGGCATCGTCGACCGGTACTCCCCGGAGTCCGGCCCGCCGACGTGCTCCCACAGGTCGTTGGGGACGGTCCGGAACTCCGGGACGCTACCGTCGATCACAACGCTGGCCGAAGGTGCGCCAGAGATGACGTACGGCGGGTCAGGATGCTTGAGGTTGGAGATGCTGATCGCCACGTCGTCGGCGTCGTAGACGCCAGCGAGCAGCACGAGGACGTGGTCCACGGTCTCGTCCAGGTGATCGATCGCGTGCTGCAAGGGCCACGGTGCGCTCTCGCTGCCGTCGTTGGCCTCCAGACCGTCGGGGGCGGCGTAAATAGGCATCTCGCCACCTCCCTCGTAGCCATCTGGTCGCTCCCACCGTCTTACTCCCCACGGGCGACCCGTGTAAAGCGTCGCGTCCGCGGGCTCGCGTGGACGGGGCAATGCCCGTCGGGATGGTCGCGGACACCCCTCCCTGCAGGCCATCACCCACCAGCCGGTCACCTTCGCCCAGCGGCAACGTTCGACACTGCCACGGCGGACGGCCAAGGACACGGCCAGGGGGCTCTACAAGGCTCACATGAGGCGGAGCAGCTGGCCGGGCCGCCAGGGCATCCTGCGGCTGACATACAAGCTGCCGTGACGGTGCTTGCTCGCCGTGAGCTGCCCCCGGACGGCCTTCGGGCGCTCGACCTCACCCGGGTCGACCTCCAAGGCGCGCGGCTCGTCGGCGCCAACCTCCAAGGCGCCAACCTCCAAGGCGCGGACCTCGAGGGCGCCACCTCCGGGGCGCACGGGCGACGGAGGCCACGCGCTGGCCAGACGGCTGGGACCGGGCCCAGACGGAGGCCCGGGGCGTCCACTACATGCTCGACGGACCAGATTGAATGAGACCGGACCGTAGCATTCGGCCTGCTTGGACTAGATTGGATAAGACAACGAGCAGTCCTCGCCGTCTCACTTTTGATCTGACCCGCCCAGGTCAGCGTGTCGCTGGCGGACCAACCTCCGTGAGAAAGGACAGGCCCCCCTGTCCGTTGCCATCCAAGATGAGGCATTGCCAGTTGACGTGAGGCATCCAGTCCTCCCTGCCACCTGATCTGAGGCAGCAGCTGCCCTCGCGCTACCAGGGACCTGCTGCTGGTGGCGCCCAGATCGACGATCGACAACACAACGCCGTGTCGAGATGCCTCAGGTTGGATGAGAACCCAGCCGGAAGACCGTCTCAGTCAACCTGAGGCACCGCAGGTCACAACCTCGCGATGCCTCACGTCAGTTGAGAACGGACACTTGTTGTCCTTTCTCGCTTGATGTCCCGTCTCAGTGAAGTTGGCCCCTGTCTCACTGAAGTTGACCGAGAATGGCCGCCTGTCTCACTGAATCTGCGCTCTGGGCGTTGCTGCTCCCATGGCCGTCTCAGTGAAGTTGACCCCCGGCGCACCGTTGTCTCACTGAAGTTGACCCCTGACGCGCGTTTGTCTCATGGTCGAGCTCCACGCCAGATAGATACGCGGCCACGCCGCCGACATGGTTCCAGCGGCGGCCGGGGGGGGGGCCTCCATGTCCCGTCTCAGTTGTCCTCTCACCGACGATCGGCAGGACGGACCACGGTCAGCTAGCGGGAAGTCGCTGATTCCTGCAGAATCACCCGAAAGTGCGTCCGCCACCCTGCGCGGCGGAGGCGATACGGTGGGGGGGGGGGCAGTGTGGGCATGAACGCTCGAAGGATGGTCTTGCCCGCGAGGACGCGCTTCCCCCTAGTACTGATAGCAATCGCGCTTGCGCTCGGGTCGGCTGGGTGGCGGATTCTGGTGGCGGGCACGCCAACAGCACCGGAGCTGGAAAACCAGGGTTACATCGGGGTCTACCTCAGCGATCCGGAGGCGGACGTCTCTTTCAGCATCTCTCCCACCAGGCCGCATAGCGACGAAGGGGAGGAACTCCCAGGCTATCGGTGGTTGTTCATCGACCTGACAGTCGAGAGCAGGGAAGACCCGGTGTGGTGGGCCGTGGCGCTGGGAGGAAGCGCAAGATTTCCTCCTGGCAACCCAGTGTCGGGCGAGGCGCCAGGAATCGAACCATTTAATGAGGAGCGCGCGTACTTTGTGAACAACGTTGTATGGCCTGAAGACTCTGGGTACGGCAACCCTAAGGGTCATGGTACCGGTACCGTTGTCTTCGGGTACCGCTCGAACAAGCCTGAGATTCCCGCGGGCATACCAAGGAGAAAGCTGAATGCTGGACTCGCTGGAGGGCGTTTGCCCAGGTCAGGCGTAGTTCGAATATCCAGCTACTTCCGTACTCTTTAGTAATTAAGATCGAGATGAGATTCAAGGTAGCAGAGCCACTGGTGCAGGACGCCGGGAGTACGTTACCCTCAGCACACCGACGCTGGGCCATAACGAGTACGATGAGCCGCCGCAAATCGGAGGGACGATCAAGGGCTCCGACGGGCGCGCCGAGAGAAACCACCGCCGGTTCAGGAACGACGAGGCTGACCCGCAGTCGCAGGAAATGCTTTCTAAGCGTACCTGGTACGTGCCCAAGCGCATGCAAATCTCGTTCGACGCAGAGTTATCCGGCGACCACGAGCTGGCCGGGGTGCGACAGGATGCCGGGAATCCCCCGGTCGCGGCGTTCCGTAAAGTGTGGCGGGCCACGGACACCCTGAAGGTCAACGCCTCTTTCTCGCGGCCCAGCGAAGCGTCCAAGAACGAGCGGCGGATCTTCTTCGCCGGCGTCCTGATCTCGCTACAGAGCCTCGCCCAACGAGGTGACAAGCCGCTCAATTCTCGATCTCTTGCGGCGCAACGACTTCATCTACGGTGTGGTTGTCACTCCATTCGACGAGGCTCTGTAGCCGCCAGTTTCTTCGTGTGGGCGTTGGAGCTGCTATTCGGCCCGGAACGCAATCCGGTCGCGGCGCTCCGGCGACGGCCCTAGAAACTAGAAGCAGACGACAGCCGTCCAGCAGCCACCTGACCGGTCGCTACGTTCCCCACCGTTGCATCCTCACACAGCCCTTCCAGGACGCGCCCACCAGCTGGCATGGCCTCTCAGGGGCAGGCTGCGACCGACCGGCCGAGAGAACGGCCACCGTGGACCAGATTGAATGAGACACCAGCGAGAGAATGGCGCTCACGAGCCAGATTAAATGAGACAGACGGCTGGACGGTGTCCCAGCCGATCTGGTCCGCCGCAGGTCAGCGAGATGAGGGCGGACCAGATCTAGTGAGACGGGACACTTGACTTGAGGCAGTCTCATCGAACTCGAGGCATTGGCCGATTCGTCTCATTGAGGTTGAGGCACGTAGCCCAAGCACTTCCGGCCAACGCGAACGTCCACTGCGATGGCGCATCTGGAGCAAGCTCGACGCCGAGACCGGCTTCCTGTCCGAACTCCTCCTGGGGGCGACCAGTGACCTCGTTCGTGGGGCTCATGACCGAGGTCGCCCGCGCGCGAGCCGCCCGGGCGCCGCAGCCGCCCAGCTGGGCGAGCTGGAGCACCCCCACGATGGCGCGCCCGCCGCCGATGAACCTCCTCATGACGCTTCCTCTGGGCCGTTGCTGCCAGCGACCGCGATGGCAGGGAGGCGAGTACGGCACGCCCTCAGGGTGGACGGGATCGAGCGCGAGCCCGGCCCCGCCGCGAGGTCAGGCTCGTGCGCTCGTAAGGCCGACGCGTCGTTCCGTCAGGGCATCGCGGGACGGAGCCCGGCACCTCCCATCTGGCTCGGGGCGCTCGTCGCTGGGTCGGCTGTCTGCCGGAAGCCCACGATCCGGCCTTGATCGTCGATCTCGTAGGCCACGGTGTTGGGCGAGGCGCCGGGGGCATCGAGCGTGGTGAAGGTCCGGCCGTCCCGCCGGAACCCGTGGATCGTGCCGCCGGCGTCGGCGTAGGCGCCCACGACCTGGCCACGGTTGTTGATCCCGTTGGGTTGGGTGATGTTCGCGCCTGGGGGATCGATCGTGGTGCAGACGCCCCGCTCCAGCAGGAAGCCGTGGTTGGAGTTGGTGAAGTAGGCGCCCACGATCTGGCCGCGGTTGTTGATGTCCAAGGCCGCCGTGGCGCGGGCGCCCGGGACCTCGATGGTGGTTTAGACGCCCTTGTCCAGGCGGAACCCCTTGACCGCTCCTCCGGCCGCCTGATACTGGCCGACGACCTGTCCGCGATCGTTGATGCCAAAGGGGAAGGTGGACGTCGCACCCGGAACGTCGATGCGGGTGAAGACGCCGCCGTCGAGCAGGAACCCACTGAACGGAGGGCGAAGCGGCCGCCGGTCGGTGACCTCGCTGAACACCCCCACGATCTGGCCGCGGGCGTTGACCTTGATGGGCGTGGTCGCCTTGGCCCCTGGGAACTGGATTGAGGTGAAGACGCCCTTGGCCAGCAGGAATCCCTGCACCGCCCCGTCGGCGTCGACGTAGCCGCCCACGCTCTGGCCGCGCTGGTTGAGGCCGTAGAGCACGGTCTCGGAGGCGGAACCTGGGGCGACGATCGTGGTGAAGGCACCGCGGTTCAGGAGGAACCCGTCGCCGGTGTTGCTGAGCAGTGGCGGGGAGGTCACCGGGGCTCCTCCGGCCGTGCATCCTGCCCATTCCTGCGCCGGCTGCGCGCCCGCGGAGGCGGCCAGGGCGAACACCGCGAGCACGGCGGCGGCGACGGCCGCCGGCGCGCGGCGACAGATGGTGGTGCGATTGAGCGACATCGTGCTGACCTCCCTCAGACGTTGAGCTGGACGGCCCCGGGCGCCGGGACCAGGATGTCGCCCCGGTCGTTGATGTCGGTGGCGACGGTCCCGGACGGGGCGCCCGGAGCATCGATGGTGGTGAAGGTGCCGTTCCGCAGCAGGAACCCGTGGATCGTCCTTGCCGCGTCGGCGTAGCCGCCCACCGTGTCCCCCCGGTTGTTGATGCCGAGCGGCACGGTTTCCGAGCCGGCGCCCGGGGCGTCGATGGTGGTGAAGGTGCCGTTCCACAGCAGGTAGCCGTGGAGGATTCCCGCCCCGTCCTCGTAGACGCCAAGGGCCTGACCACGGTCGTTGACGCTGCTCACGGTCGACGTTGTGGCGCCGGGGACGTCGATGGTGGTGAAGACGCCCTTGTCGAGCAGGAAGCCGTGGCCCCTGCCGTCGCCATCGAGGTACCCGCCCGTGATCTGGTTACGATCGTTGAGCTTGGTGACCGCGGTCAGCGCGGCGCCCGGCGCCTCGATGGTGGTGAAGACGCCCCTTGTCGAGCAGGAAGCCGTGGCCCTTGCCGCCGGCGTCGAAGTAGTACCCGACGATCTGGCGTCGGTCGTTGATGCCCAGGTGCCCGGTCAGCGAGGCGCCTGGGACATCCGGGAGCGGCACGAAGCCGTCTCGTCGGAGCAGGTGGCCACGGGCGGCGCCGTGTCGGCGAGGGCCCGCGGGCCGAGCTCTGCCCCCGAGTCGGCCACCGGGGGGACGGCGCCGAAGCCGACACCGTGGACCCTGGCCGGCCGGGGAGCGGCCGACGCGGCGGGCGCGGCTACGGCGAGCACCGCCAGCACGAGAGAGGCGGCGACCACCGCCCGGCCACGGCGACGGGCGCTGTGGAGACAAGGCATCTTGCACACCTCCAGAGCGGAGCGGAACCGTTACTTGCAGGTATTCGCACTGGCGGCGGCGCCGGTTCGAGCCGACGGCCTCGTCCCAGGTCAAGTGCCCGGATCGACGCGGCAGTGGGGCTGATGGCGGGACGTTATCGAACGCAACAGGGGGGTGGCGCAAACCTGCTGGTGCAAGGGACCGACCCCAGCTTGTCATCAACGGCACGGTCGGCCTGCCGAGGCAGCTCGGCTTGGGCCAGCCGCCGCTGCCACACCCGGCGTGGTCCGCTGGGAGCCCGCCCGCAGCCCACCCTCCGATTCCGGCCAATCCAACCTGCCCGCAGCCGCGAATACCTGGCGTCAGACCGTCGTGGCGTCTGGGAGGAGCAGACCGATGAGCGAGGACCGACAGGCAGCAGGCAGCCAGGAGCTGCCCTCGACCCAGACCGGGGAGGCGACCCCCCCGTCGGCGGGCGCCCGGTTGCCGGGTCGGCGCGCCTTCCTGGTTGGGACCGGCGGGCTGGCCGCGGCAGCGCTGGTGGGTCCTGGCGGTCGGTGGTCGCGTTCCGAGCAGACGACCTCCGCGGGGGCCACCGCCACCCAACCCAGCGGGTCGGGATTCCCGTTGGATTTGGAGGCCCGCCGCGCCCGGGCGCTGGAGCTGCGCATCACCACCGCCCAACAGCAGCTCCGCGACCCGTTCCCCCGACCGGCACCCAACGGCGACGAGGACCGCTACGACATCGTTGGGCTGGCCAACTTCACCAAGGCCCTGCCCCACAACGACCTCGGCGAGGTCGACCCCGCTGCGTACCGGGCGCTGCTGCGGGCACTTCGAAGCGGCCGCTCGGCCGACTTCACGCGCATCCCACTGGGCGGCAGCCTCAAGCTGGCCAACCCCGAGGGCGCATTCTCCTTCGAGCTGCAGGGTCCTGACCCCTGGCAGCGGCCCCTGGCCGCCCCACCGGCCCTGAACAGCGAGGCGTTCGCCGGCGAGATGACCGAGTGCTACTGGCTCGCGCTGGCCCGGGACGTCCCCTACCGGCGCTATGGCCAGGAGCCGACCACGGCCGCCGCGGTCGCCGACCT
>Ga0184638_1000113_pt1 | contig 20073 bp, 18 predicted proteins | sample PLM31_50_b2_FD_133141 | JGI IMG/M metagenome (GOLD analysis project Ga0184638, IMG submission 133141) | Groundwater sediment microbial communities from an aquifer in East River, Colorado, USA - PLM3-1_50_b2 | ecosystem: Environmental > Terrestrial > Soil > Riparian zone | place: USA: East River... | reverse complement strand
GCGACCGACGGCAACCGGCGCGCCGCCGCACAACGCCTCGGCGTGAGCCTGCGAACCCTCTTTTACAAGATCGAGCGCTACGGGATCGAGTGATGCAAGATTCTGCACTACTGAAGCAAACTGCACGGTTTTTCACGTCTTCGTCTTGACGTAACTCTTTTTGACGTAGTCGCTTACGCCAAGGCACGGAACCTGTAAGACGCAGTCGCACCACGGAGGCTTACATGGGTCGCAAAGGCTTCAGCACCATCGAAATGATCATGGTGGTCGTCCTGATCGGCGTCATTGGCGCGATCGGATTTCCGCGGCTGCGCCGGGGGCTCGAGAAGCAGAACGTGCGCAGCTCCAAGGCGCTCCTCGCCACGTTGGCAGCGACGGCCCGCGGCACCGCCATTCAGCGCGGCTGTTCGGCGACGCTCCATCTCACCGGCGACAGCGTCTGGGTGACCGCGTGCGGCGTGAATCCGCCGGCGGCGTCCGTCGCGGTGGGAACGAAGAAGCTGGTCGGCAGCGAGTTCCACGTGACGTTGAGTTCGAGCCAGGCGTCGATCGTGTACGATCCGCGCGGCATCGCGACCGTATTCCAGCCCACGACGATTCGTGTCATCGGGGCGAACTATCAGGACTCGGTGGTGATCAACGAGTTGGGGAGAGTCAAACGCCAATGAACACCACAAAGAACCAGCGCGGTTTCACGATCATCGAGGTCATCATCGCGATCATCGTGCTGACCGTCGGCATCCTCGGCATGGTCACGACGGCCGCGCTTGTCACGCGTATGATCGCGCGAGGGCAGCGGTCCGCGGACGCGTCGGCCTTCGCGGGCCGGCGAGTCGAGCGCATGCGCGTCGCTGCGTGCACGCCCGCGCTGCGGGTCAACGGCCAGGATACGCTGTATCGCGGATCGAGCGTGGTATCGATCAATGCCTGGACGTATACGGACCTCGGCAATCTGAATTACCGGCTGAAGGTCGTGTCCACCTATAGGACGACGCAAAACAAGGTCCGCAGGGACTCTACGGAGACCACGATCACATGCAACGCATTCCTATGAGCCGCGGGCGCCGCGGCTTCACGATGATCGAGCTGCTCGTCGCGCTCGTCCTGCTGGGACTGGTGAGCGCGGCCATTTACCGGGTGTTGGTGAACAATCAGCGTCTCTACATGGCCCAGACGCAGCGCATCGATCTGTCGCAGAACATTCGCGCCGCCGCCACGATCCTGCCCGCGGAATTTCGCGAGCTCGACGCCTTTGACGGCGACATCGCATTCATGTCGGCCACGCAGCTCGATATTCGGGCGATGCGCTGGCTCAGCTTTGTCTGCGTTCCGCCCGCGCTGGACGGCAACAACCTCGGCAAGCAGATGATCATCCGTGGCGGGTTGGTCGGTGAGCCGATGTATTTCGGCTCGCGGGCAATCCGTGAGAACACCGATTCGCTGCTCATCTACAACGATGGCAACCAGACGATCCGCAGCGACGATTACTATGTGCCCGGCCGGATCGCCGCGACACCGGGCAAGCAGGATTGTCCGGCCGTCGGTGCGGTTCCTGTCATGCCTGGGACGCGAATCATATTCGACGGCAACTTCCTGTTCGGGACAAACGTCGCCGGCGCCATCACGATGGGGGCACCGGTACGCGGCTTCGAGCGCGTCACCTACCGGCTCTATCAACCGGCGGGCGATACGTCGTGGTATATCGGGCTGCAGCCGGCCGGCCAGACGATTCAGCCGCTGATCGGCCCGGTGCTCGCGAACGGCCTGACGTTCCAGTACTTCAACGCGGCCGGCAACGTGACCGCCATCCGCACGCAGGTCGCGCGGATCGATATCACCGTCCGCGCGCGGACGTCCGCGCCGGTTCGCAGCGGGGGACAAGCCCCGTTGCGGGCGATCGTCGACAGCATCAGCACCAGTGTGGCATTACGGAATAACCGGCGGTTTTGAACTGCAGGTTGGTGGAGGCTCGTGAAGAATCGAGCCTCCAGAACACTTCAGGAGGGAACGTATGCGTAGGATTTTGCGTGATGAGCGCGGCATGGCGCTCGCAGTTGCGATCTTCGCCCTGGTCGTTGTGGGTGCGATGATCGCTGGAGCGTTCTTCGCCGGCACCCAGGAGCAGCGGGTCGGTGAGAACCAGCGCCGGGTGCAGACGTCCTTCGGCGTCGCTGAAGCGGGTGCCCAGGAGCGGGTGCTGACTTGGGATCCGGGGACGATGAACAAGCGGAAATCGTTCCCCGAGGACTCCGTGGCCATCGGGCCGAACCTGGACGCGCCGGGCGGCACCGGGTCCTATGGCGGGTACAGCTACAAGCTGGGCCCCAACATCTTCCTGCTCGACGTCACCGGTCGGGATCGCGCCAGCGCAGCCGGTGCGATCGCCGGCGGCGGCGGCGCGCGCCAACGCATCGGCATGATTGCCCGCATCGCACCGGTGGACTTTGGCATCAAGGCCTCACTCACCACGCAGGGCGGTGTCAGCGTGGGTGGTAACGCCGAGGTCAATGGCTATGACCAGCCCCCCTCCACGTGGACCAACTGCGATGCGCCCGGCCCAGCGATGGCAGGCGTGCGCGACCGGGGCGGTACGGTGACCACCGGCGGCAATGGAGACGTGAACGGCGTTCCGGAGGTCATGAACGACCCGACCTTGGCCGACTCGTCGTTCAACAGGTTCGGGGGGGCCACGTTTGCCGATCTGGCAGCGAGGGCCAACCTCATCATCCCGGCCGGCACTTACAGCACGGCGCCGGTCGTGACGAACGGCGTCTGCGACAAGACCGTGCTGACCAATTGGGGCGACGGCGACAACCCGCTCGCCGAGTGCGGCACGTATTTCCCGATCATCTACGCGTCGGGCGAAATCACCCTGAACAACACCCAGGGGCAAGGTATCTTATTGGTAAATGGCAACTTGAACATTCAGGGCTCGTACAACTTCTACGGCATCGTCATCATCCAGGGCGACCTCAAGACCTCCGGTGGTGGTACGACCGAGGCGCATTTCTGGGGTGGCGTGATGGCGAAGAACGCCGACCTCTCCGTGCAAAACCTGAGCGGTAAGGCGACGCTGAACTTCTCTAGCTGCAGTATTCTCGCGGCTTTACAGGCCACGAGCCCGATTTCGCTGATGCGGCAGAGGGGTTGGGTACAGCTCTATTAAGTGGCCTAAGTACCTGTAGGCAAAACAGTTGTTGCTTCGGCCTCAAGTAGGTTCGAGGCTTGACAGGATAAGGGGCGGGGCCTATTGTAGTTTGCCCTCGCCCCTTCTTGTCTCTCGACCAAAAAGGTGCAAATGGGACTTTTTGGCTTTCTAGGTGGCAAAAAAACCTCGGTCGGCCTGGATATCGGCTCCGGCATCATCAAACTCGTGGTCATTGACCATGGGGGGAGCGAGGCTGAGCTGACCAAAGTGGCGACCACCGAGGTCGCCGCCGACGCCATCGTCGAGGGCGAAGTCATGGACCCCGGCCTCGTTGCGGAGGCTATTCGGGGTTTGTTCGAGGCCGCCGGCGTCAAACGGAAATCGGTCGTCACCGCCGTCGGTGGCCGCGACGTGATCGTCAAGAAAATCCAGATGGACCGCATGAAAGAGGGCGACGCCCGCGAGGTCATCCGCTGGGAAGCCGAGCAGCACGTCCCGTTCGACATGGCCAACGTGGAGCTCGATTTCCAGATCCTCGACGCCGACGGAGAGGGCCTCCAAATGAACGTCCTCCTCGTCGCTGCCAAGCGCGAGCTCGTCGAGAGCCGCGTGGCGCTGCTCAGCGAGGCGGGTCTCGATCCCTCCGTCATCGATGTCGACGCGTTCGCCATCCATAACGCCTTCGAGCTGAACCACCCCGACGCGATGCAGGGCGTCGTGGGTCTCGTGAACATCGGTCACGAAGTGACCAACGTGAACATCCTCGAGGACGGCATTCCCGTGCTGACCCGAGATCTCTCGGTCGGCACGCGGCGCTTCCGCGAGGACTTGCAGCGCGAAAAAGGTCTGGCGAGCGAGGAAGCCGAACGGGTCATCCAGGGCGCGGCGCAGCATGCCGACCTGGCCGGCTACGTCAACGCGCGGGGTGAGGAAATCGCCGTCGGTGTGGAGCGCGCCGCGGCCTTCCTCGCGACGGCGTCGCGCTCGGCTGGCGGGTTGGGGCGCGTCTACACGACGGGTGGTGGCGCGCGCATCCCGGGCCTGAACGACGTCCTCGGCGCGCGGCTCAAAGTGCCGATCGAGCTCGCCAATCCCGTGCAGCGGCTGCGCGTGCGGGATGACGTGTTCGAGACCGTGCCGGTGGACGAGGTCGCGCCGCTGTTGATGCTCGCGGTGGGCCTGGCGCTGAGGCGCGCCGCATGATTGAAATAAATCTACTCCCAGGAAAGAAGAAGGCGGCGAAGGGCGCGGGGATGAAGCTGTCGATGCCCGACTTCAGGGGCATCATCGCGCAGGTCAAGGATCCGTGGCTGATCGGCGCCGTGGTCGCGTGGGTGATCGTGGGTGGCGGCGGCGCGCTGTTGTTCATCACCGACCGCGCGCGGCTCGCGTCGGCCGAGGCGCGGCTCGAGGCCGTGCGCACCGAGAAGCGCCGCTACGACATCGTGATCGCGCAGAAGCGACAGGCGGAAAAGGTGCGGGATTCGCTGTTGTACGAGATCAACGTCATTCGGGACATCGACGCGGACCGGTACATCTGGCCGCACGTCCTCGACCAGGCGACGAAGGCGCTGCCGCCGTACACCTGGATCACGCGTGTCCAATCGGTGACCAACATCGTGGCAGCGCCGGGACAGCCGGGCCAGGCCGTCGCGGTCCAGGAGGACTCCACCGGCATCTCGTCCGTGCGCGTGTCCATCGACGGTCGCACCGTGGACATCCAGGCCTACACGACGTTCCTGCGGCAGCTCGCTGCGTCACCGTGGTTCACCGACGTGACGCCCGCGAGCTCGCAGACGGTGATCGAGGCGGATCGTCCCGTAACGGCATTCAACGTGACGGTTCGCTACCGCATCGCGGATTCGGTCTACATCCGCACGGTGCCACTCGTGCAGGCGGTGAGATAGCCATGGCGCTCGGGATACCGACCGATCAACGCGGCCAGATCCTGGCGCTGCTGATCCTCGTCGCGCTGGCGGGTGGCTACTTCTTCTGGACCAAGCGCCACACGCCGGATATCGAAAAAATTTCTGCCGCGAACCAGGAAGCCGACAGCCTCGAGAAAATCGTGGCGGCGGCGAAGGCCGACCTGGCGAGCGGCAGCATCGAGGATCTGCGCCGCCGGGTCGAAGAATACCAGGGCTCGCTGGAGTTGATGCGGCGTCTGGTGCCGGAGCGCAACGAGGTGCCGACGCTGATCGACGACATCTCGACCAAGGCCAAGGTGCGCGGCGTGACGCTGGGCAAGATTCAGCCGCTCAGTCCCGAGCCCGGGTCGCCGTTCGACACCTATCGCTACCGGCTCGAGGTGTACGGGCACTACGACCAGCTGGGCGAGTATCTCGCCGACATCGCGTCGCTGCCGCGGATCATCGTGCCGCAAGACGTCACTCTCTCCGCCGCGTCGCCGGCCGCGCAGAAGCTGCTCGCCGACACGGCGGGCGCGCTGCTGCTGGCGGAGTTCTCGATCCGCACGTTCGTGAAGGCGGCCGCGCCGCCGCCGCCGCCCGCTGCCAGGCCCGCCGGAGCCCCACGTGCGCGTAGCTAACGTCGCGCTCGCGCTCGCCGCCGTCGCGGGTCCGTTGGCGGCTCAGCAGCCGGACAGCGTGCGGGCGGAGGCGCTGCCGACGACGCTGCTGCGCGAGGTGTTCGCGTACGAGGGCGGGGGGCGCGATCCGTTCATGTCGCTGCTGCGGTCGGGCGACGTGCGGCCGCTGCTCTCCGACTTGAAGCTGACGACGATCGTGTACGACGGGCGCTTTGCGGCGCGGAGCGTCGCGGTGCTCCGCGACATCACGAACCGGCGCCTCTATCGCGTGAAAACGGGCGATATCATCGGGCGCCTGAAAGTCACACAGATCCGGCCCCGGGAGATCGTGTTCACCGTACAGGAATTCGGCTTCGAGCGGCAGGAGACGTTGTCGCTCGCCAGGCAGGAGGAGACGCCATGAGGGTTTTTGCTCACCTGGCCTTGCTCGCGATTGTCGCTCCCCGGGCCCTTGCGGGGACGACATTTCGCGACGGCGAGGTGCGGGGTGTCAGCGTGGTTCCGGCGGCGGGCAAGGTCGAGATCGTCATCGACCTGCGAGGTGCCGCGCAGGTCCTGGACTTCACGCTCACAAATCCCGCCCGGCTGGTTATCGATCTGCAGGGCGCGCGTCTCACTGCGCCGGCCACGCTCTACGATGGCAAGAACCGCGGCGGCGTGCGCAACGTGCGGTACGCCCAGTTCAAGCCGGACGTCGTGCGTGTCGTGATCGACCTCGACGTGCTCAAGGACTACCAGGTCGAGCGCGCCGCCGGTCAAGTGCGCGTGCGCATCGGCACGGAGCGCACCGCGTTCGCGGCGTGGTCGAGCAGCACTGTCGCTCCCGTCCCGGTCGTCACGACCACAGCCAGGTCAGCGCGGGAGGACACACGGGCACCAGCGGTCACCGGTGGCCCTGCCCAGGCGGCTCGCGTCACGACGCCGACAGTCGGCCGCTCGGTGTCCATCGAGGAGTACCTCGCGGCCCACCGCGCCGAGGCGCTGCAGTCGCAGGCGCCGCGGATCACCGTGCAGTGGGACAACGCCGGCATCGAGGACGTCATCGCCGGCTTCGCGGCGTTCAGCGGCCGCACCATCATCCTGGCCAAGGGCATCACGGGGAACGTCACGGCCGAGATCAAGAATCAACCGTGGGACCTGGCATTGAACGCGGTGCTCGAGTCGCAGGGACTCGCGGTGCAGACGCTGCCCGGCGGCATCTTCAACGTCGTGAGCAAGGTGGAGTTGGCGCGCGCCGACTCTACCGTCCCGATCACGACGCGCCTGGTGCGGATCAACTACGCCAAGGCGACGTCGCTCGTGCCGTCCGTCCAGTCGATCGTCTCCAAGCGCGGCGCCGTCGTCGCCGACTCGACGAGCAACTCGCTCGTGATTACCGAGGTCACCTCGCGCATCGACGACGTCGTGGAGTTCGTGAAGGGCCTCGACCTGCGCACACCGCAGGTCTCGATCCAGGCGAAGATCATCTTCGTGGACCGCACCGACGTCGAGGAGCTGGGCGTCAAATACGACCTCGGCGCCACGAACCAATTCTTCAACCGGCTGATTCAGCGGCCTGATCCGCGCAGCGCGGAGCCGGTGGACACGGACCTCGACGGCGTGCCGGACGCGCTCGTGCCGACGGAGAGCTTCCCGTCGAACGAGAACATCGTCGCCCTCGGCGGCAACTCGCTCGCCGCGCTCGGCAACGCCGGCCAGGCAGTCATCAGTCCGGCGCTCGATCTGATTTTCTCGACGGCGATCGGGAACTTCGACCTCACGGCGTTCGTGCAGGCGCTGCAGCGCGTCGAGCTGGCCGACATCCAGGCCGAGCCGACGATCACCACGCTCGACAACCGCCAGGCCGAAATCCTCGTCGGTGACCGCGTGCCGATCCGGATCATCGACGTGAGCGCCGTGGCCACCGGCGCCGGGACTGGAACCGCCGTGCCGCGCGCGACGGTGCAGTTCCAGCAGACCGGTATCAACCTCCGGGTCACGCCGCACGTGACGGCGAACCGTCAGATCCTGATGGAAGTGCACGCCGAGCGCTCCAACGTCCGGCCGGCGGCCGTGGACATCGGATTCACGTTCCAGACGCAACAGGCGGACAACCAAATCCTGGTCAGTGATGGCGAAACGGCCGTAATCGGCGGACTTACGGTGACTGAGGTCACGGTCACGAAGTCCGGAATTCCTTTCCTTGTAGATCTGCCGATTCTGGGCAAGCTGTTCGGTTTCACGTCCCAGATCGAGAACCGGCGTGACCTGCTGATTTTGATCACGCCACACATCATCGACGATCTGGTCGCGCCCACCGGGCAGTAAGCCGGGGGCCGATAGTCCGGGAGAGGTTTGCTATGCGGCTGGTCACACGCGGTACCGCACTGTGGGGGATGAGCGCGCTCGCACTCGCCATCTGGGCGTGCGAGACGACGCGCAATCCGGGCGGCATCCAGCGCGATGTCACATCGCCGGCCATCGTCCTGACGAACGCCGCGGGCGATACGCAGGACATTGCCGGCGGACTGCGCTTCAACGTGTCGGCCGTGGACAATCTGGCGTTAAAGAGTATCCAGCTGACGTTTAGCGGCGGCCTGATTGGTACGCTCGACACCACCTTTACCGGCCAGGTGAAGACGTACGCCGCGGCGCGCACGCTGACGTTCGGCGCCGGCTCCGGCGCCGGCGGCAGCATCCAGATCATTGGCCGCGCCACCGACGGCGCGAGCAACTTCGCCGAAGACACGATCACCATCTTCCTGTCGAACGTGGAGGCGCTGCGGGTGCGGTTGGTGCTGCCCGCGCCCGGCACGCTCGCGTCCACCGGCAAAGGCATCGCCGTGGACGTGATCGCGGTCCAGAACTCGGGCATCGCGAAGATCGGCTTCCTCGTGTCGCCCCCGGGGAGCGTCACCAACCCGACGACGCCGCCGAACGACTCGATCATCTTTGCGCCGCCGTTCGCCGATTCGGTCGAGTACCAGGACACGCTCATCGTCGTGCCGTCGAGCGGGACGTTCAACGTCGTGGGCTTCGCCGAGGACTCGGCGGGCCGGCGCGGATTCACGAACGTCGTCACGGTGCAGATTCAGTCGGTCGCGACCGATGTCGCGGCCCCGGTCGTCGCGCATCGCATCGGCCAGCGCGTGGAGGTAGACGACACCATCCACGTGCGCGCGCAGGACCCGAGCGCCATCTCCTGGATCGGCTTCCGCGTCGACACCAGCAATGTGTTGATGAAGTTCGATTCGGTGAACGTCGCCGCGGGCAACCTCACCGACGTCACGCGCCACTTCACACTGGGCCTGCAGGGTCTGTCGCCGCTGCCGCGCTCGATCGTGGTACGGGGCTACGCCTGCGACGCGGCCATCGCCCGCAACTGCTCGTTCACCAACAGCACGACGCTGATCCCGAGCCCGCCGCTCCGCTCCAAAGCGGCCTACACGCCGCCGCTCGCTCCGATGGCGTTGATCGACACGGTGATCGTCGTGGCGGGCGTAACGCGCGCGCTGCCGTTCGGCGGCAGGATTGCGGACGCGATCTTCAACGGGAACGACAGCAGCCTCTATCTCACCAACCCGCAGCTGGGACGGGTCGAGATCTTCCAGGTCTCGGACACGTCATTCGTCGCGGCCGGGATTCCGACTGCGGGCCCGCAGCCGTGGGGCATCGCGCTGTGGCCGCTCGACACACTGGGCAATTACAAGGACACGATCATCGTCGCCAATTCGGGCGGCGTGGAGCTGTCCGTCATCGACGTGCGTGCCGGCGTGCGGCGGCTGGCATGGCGCCAGGACCTGCCCGACTACATCATCGAGACGTATCGCATCCTGACCCCGCCGCTGCGCGAAGAAATCCGCGTCTTCGACGTTTCCGACCGGCCGCAATATGTCGGCACCGTGTGTCGAGTGACGTCGGGCACGCCGAACTGCCACGCCGACTCCGTCTTCGCGATCTACTCGACCCTGCCGACCGCGAGCAGCACGCCCCCGTTCAATGGCCGGGCCACGCTGCGGATGGAGAAGTTGATCGACACGCCTGACACGGCGCAGCTCTTCAGCCATCTCTTCTGGGAGCTGGCCGGGGACAGCACGCTGTCCAGCGACAGTCGAGACACGCTGCGCATCGAGATGCGGCGCGGCCGGCCCTACAACGAGCAGCGGGTCCAGCTCACCGCATGCGCGGGTGTGACGATCGACCTGGCGCGGTTTGGACTGGGTGATTCGACCTACGTGCGCAATTCCGGCAACTTCACCCACGCCATCATGGGTGAAGGCGGAAACATCACCACGGCATTCGCGCGCGTGGTCGGTTACACCAGCAAGGCGCCACTACTGGGACGGGGCACGGCAAGCTTCTGCGCGACGAATGGAGCCGTCGATACCCTTGGTCGCCCGATCGTGAGTGACAGCGGCGAAGATCACCGTGATCTCGGCGTCACGCCCTACATCGACGTCAGCGACTTCATCAGCAACACCGGCGTGAACATCCATTCGGTCGCGACGAACTTCAACGGCGGGACCAATCTCGTCCGCGCCGACTCGATTTACTTCTTGGATGAAGGCATGAAGCTGAAGGGCACCGCCGAGGCGCCGGTCGGCGCGTTCGGCATGGACATGAACTACAACCATGCCTTCCTCGCCGGCGACCCCGGCACGCCGATCTTCGGCGGCGGTGGTAACCCCAATGACCGCATTGCCTTCTCGGCGCGGCCTGACGGGAACATCGACGTCTGGGATACCTTCTTCTATGGGCTGATTGGCGGGATCGTCGTGCGCGACCCGATCACCGGACCGATGCGCGTCGCCCGCAACGCCGCCAACACGCGGCAATGGCTGTTCGGGGTGACCGTAAATGGCGTCGTCATGGTCGAGCTGCCGGTGATCACCAATCCGTTCCCGTCGAAACCGCCATGGGGGCCGCCCATCCGCTGACGCCGGGCTTCGGGCCCGGGTGCCGAACGCGCGAGCCCGACCCTATGTCGGGCTCGCCTGCTATAGGAGGCTAGGAACGACGCGATGACATTCCGGTTCACGACGGCGGGCGAGTCGCATGGGCGCGGCCTGGTGGGGATCCTCGAAGGCATCCCCGCGGGCCTCCCTGTTTCCGCCGCCGACGTGGACGTAGAGCTGAAGCGGCGCATGGGCGGCTACGGCCGCGGCGCCCGCATGAAAATCGAATCCGACCACATCGAATGGCTCTCCGGGATTCGCGCCGGCGAAACGCTCGGCTCTCCCATCGCCATGCTCGTCTGGAACCGCGACTGGGAGCACTGGCAGGACGTGATGGCGCCCGAAGCGGACGATCCCAAGGGAGAGCGGCGGCGCCAGGTCACCCGCCCGCGCCCCGGCCACGCCGATCTCGCCGGCTCGCTCAAATACGATCGCAGCGACGCGCGCGACATCCTGGAGCGCGCGAGCGCGCGCGAGACTGTCGCCCGCGTCGCGTGCGGTGCGGTGTGCAAAAAGTTGCTCAGGGAATTCAGCATCGAAATCGGGTCACACGTGGCGGAGCTTGGAGGAGTCATCGCCAAGTACCACTCCCCCCTCCCCACTCCCATCAATGAGCGCGCCGATCAGAGCCCCGTGCGTTGTCTGGACAAGGATGCGGAGGCCGAAATGATCCGCCGCATCGACGCCGCGAAAGCCGCGGGCGACACGCTCGGCGGCATCGTCGAAGTGATCGCGCTGGGCGTGCCCGTGGGGCTCGGCTCGCACGTGTCGTGGGACACCAAGCTCGACGGCCGCCTCGCGCAGGCGCTGATGTCCATTCCCGCCGTGAAGGGGGTCGAGCTGGGGCTCGGCTTCGAGGCGGCGCGCCGTAAGGGCTCGGAAGTACACGACGAGATCCTGCCGGGCTTTGCGCGCGCCACCAATCGCGCCGGCGGCACCGAAGGCGGCATGACGACGGGCGAGCCGCTCGTCGCGCGCGTGGCGATGAAGCCGATCTCCACGCTGATGTCCCCGCTCAAGACGGTCGATCTCAAAACGGGCGGGCCCGCGCAAGCGCAATCGGAGCGGTCCGATGTGACCGCCGTTCCCGCCATGGGTGGCATCGCCGAGGCGATGCTGGCGATCGTGCTGGTGGAGGCGCTGCTGGAGAAATTCGGGAGCGACGCGTTGAGCGAGCTGAAGCGCAACCTGGAGGGTTACCTCGCGCAGGTGCGCGCGCGCACACCCAAAGGGGCAGCCTCGTGAGGCGCCACCTCGTGCTCATCGGGCTGCCGGGCGCGGGGAAAACGACCGTGGGCCGCATCGTGGCCGAGCGGCTACAAGCTGGATTCGTGGACATCGACACTATCTTGATTCGCAAGGAAGGCAAACCGATCACGATGATCTTCGCCGAAAAAGGCGAACCGGCGTTTCGGGAGATGGAGCGCAAGGAGGTCGAGACCGCGCTCGCGAACGAGCCGGCCGTGGTTGTTCCCGGTGGTGGTTGGGCCGCGCAACCGGGCGCGCTCGACGACGCAAGGTCACACGGGTACTTCGTTTATCTGAAGGCGCGCGCCGAAGTCGCCGCGGAGCGCGCCGTCCCGCCGGGAACCCGCCCGGTGTTAATGGGTCAGGATCCGGTAGAGCAGATGCGCGAGCTGTTCACAGCCCGCGACCCATTCTATGCCAAGGCGGATGCGGTGGTGCTCACTGAAGCGAAGAGTGCGGAGAACGTCGCCGATGAGGTCGTCCGACTTGCGCATACCGGCGCCGGATGGTAACGATGCGAACACCTAGACGTCTAGTTCTTTGACCTGAGGTTGATTGGTGCCTGATAAAGAAGAAGAAGTGAAACACGACGGCACGACGGCACGTCGCACGAAGAAGCCGCGCAAGAAGAAAAGCGAGGCTCCTCCGGCGCCCGACGAGACGACCGACGCCGCTCCTGCAAAGGGCGGCGCACTCGTCATTGTGGAGTCCCCCACCAAAGCCAAGACGATCGGTAAGTACCTGGGGCGCGGCTACACGGTAAAGGCGACGGTAGGCCACCTCCGCGATCTGCCCAGGCGCGAGTTGGGCGTGGACGTCGAGAATGGCTTCACGCCGAAATACGTGACTATTAAGGAAAAGGCGAAAACCCTGGCCGAGATCAAGAAGGCGGCCAAGGCGGCGGACCGGGTGTTGCTCGCGACCGACCCGGACCGTGAGGGAGAGGCGATCGCCTGGCACGTGGCCTCCCAGCTCAACGGCAACGGGAGCGGCAAGATCCGCCGTGTCCTGTTCCACGAGATCACGAAGGACGCCATCACGGAGGCCCTGTCCAACCCGCTGGACATCGACCAGCGCAAGGTGGACGCCCAGCAGGCGCGCCGGGTGCTCGACCGGCTGGTCGGCTACAAAGCGTCACCGGTGCTCTGGAAGAGCATCAAAACGGGACTCTCGGCGGGTCGTGTGCAGACCGTGGCATTGCGGCTGATCATCGAGCGCGAGGAGGAGATCCGGAAGTTCGTGCCGCAGGAGTATTGGACGATTGCGGCCGACCTCGAGAAAGACGGGCAGGCGTTCCAGGCCCGGCTGCAGAAACTCGATGGCCATAAGCCCGAGATCAAAGACGAAAAAACGGCACGCGCCCTCGTCGCGGAAACGGAGCAGCTGCCGTTCATCGTGACGTCCGTGGAGCGTGGGGAGCGGCGGCGCAAGGCGCCGGCCCCATTCACCACGAGCACCATGCAGCAGGAAGCAGCGAAACAGCTGGGCTTTTCGGCGGGACGGACCATGCGCGCCGCGCAGAAGCTCTACGAAGGCGTGGAGCTGGGCGAGCAGGGCTCCATCGGTCTCATCACCTACATGCGTACCGACTCCGTGCGCGTGTCGGACGCCGCGATCAAGCAGGCGCGCGAGTACATCAACGCGCAGTTCGACAAGCGCTACCTCCCGGACGAGCCGAACATCCACAAGGGCGGCCGCGGCTCCAAGGTCCAGGACGCGCACGAGGCGATCCGGCCGACGGAGGTCGGGCTCAAGCCTGACGACCTGAAGAAGTACCTCGAGCGCGACCTGTTCAAGCTGTACCAGCTCATCTGGCGGCGCTTCCTCGCCTCTCAGATGACGCCGGCGATCTTCGAGGCGACCAAGGTGGACTTCGAGCTGGCCGACGGGCGGTTCCTGTTCCGCGCGACCGGCTCGCGCCCCGTGTTCGACGGCTATCACGCGCTATACACCGAGGCCCACGAGGCCGAAGACGCCAAGACGCTGGACAGCCTCGAGCCCATCCCACCGCTCGCCAAGGGCGACCGCGCGACGCTCAAGCAGGTCGTCCCCAGCCAGCACTTCACCGAGCCGCCGCCCCGCTTTAGCGAGGCCAGCCTGGTGAAGGAGTTGGAGCGGCTGGGGATCGGCCGGCCGTCCACATACGCCGCCATCATTTCCACGCTGCGGATGCGCTGGTACGCAACCGCCAAGGACCGGCGCTTCCAGCCCACGCCGCAGGGCGAGATCGTCTGGAAGGTGCTGAAGCGCTCGTTCCCCGAGGTCTTTGAAGTCGGGTTTACGGCGCAGATGGAGAACGAGCTCGACAAAGTCGAAGAGGGCGATCTCGCCTGGCAGCAGGTGCTCGGCGATTTCTGGAAGCCGTTCAACGTGGCCCTGGAAGCCGTGGACGTGAACAAGATCATCCACGAGGTGCACGATCTTTCCGGACTCGATACGGAGAAATGCCCCAAGTGCGGCAGCCCGCTCGAGGTGAAGAGCGGCCGTTTCGGACCGTACATCGCCTGCGTGCGCTATGCGACGAAGGAATGCGACTACTCGCGGTCCATCAAAAAGGATAAGATCCCGGATCGTCCGTCCGACGAGATCTGCAAAGAGTGCGGCGCGCCGATGGTCATCAAGACCGGCCGCTTCGGCGAGTTCCTGGCCTGCACGCGGTACCCCAAGTGCAAGTACACGCAGCCGGTGCCACTCGGCATCAAGTGCCCCAAGTGCAGCGTTGGCGATCTCGCCGAGCGCCGCACCAAGCGCGGCCGGACGTTCTACGGTTGCTTGCGCTACCCCGATTGCGATTATTCCACCTGGAACAAGCCGGTGGCCGTCCCCTGCCCGAGCTGCGGCTTCGTGGGGATGGAAGAGGTCAAGTCCAAGACGACGGGAGAGACGAGCCGGAAGTGCCTGAAGTGCGGACACCAGGTCACAGTGGAGGAATCAGCCCCCGAAGCCGAAGAGGTGGCAACGTAGGGGCGCAACCTGCTGCGCCCGTACACGTGGTCGGTGGCGGCCTGGCCGGCTGCGAAGCCGCCTGGGCGTTGGCAGAACGAGGGCTGAGCGTCACCCTGCACGAGATGCGTCCGGTTCGCATGACGCCGGCGCATCAAACCGGCGCCTTGGCCGAGCTGGTCTGCAGCAACACCTTCAAATCAGTCGAACCCTTGCACGCGCACGGTCTGCTCAAGGCCGAGATGCGACTGCTCGGCAGCATCGTTCTCGAGGCCGCGGATGTCGCTCGCATTCCTGGTGGAAGCGCGCTCGCCGTCGATCGCGTGGCGTTTTCGCAGGGGCTCGGGGCGAGGGTCTCGGGACACGGGAACATCACGGTTGTTCGGGGTGAAGTCACCGATCTTCCGAGTCCCGCCATCATCGCGACGGGACCGCTGACATCCGACGCCCTTGCCGCGGCGATCGCGGCCAGGCTCGGCGTTCAGTCGCTCGCGTTCTTCGACGCGATCGCGCCGATCGTCTCGGCCGACTCGCTCGATTACGGCCGGATGTTCAAGGCATCGCGCTACGGCAAGGGCGAGGGGGGGGGAGCCGACTACTGGAATGCCCCGTTCACGCAGCAGGAGTACGAAGCATTTGTCGCGGCTCTGATTGCCGGTGAGCAGTACCAGCCGGGACATGAGTTCGACAACGTCCAGTACTTCGAAGGCTGCTTGCCGGTCGAGGAGATGGCGCAGCGGGGACCCGAGACTCTCCGGTTTGGACCGATGAAGCCCATCGGGCTTCCTGGCGACCACTATGCCGTCGTGCAGCTGAGGCAAGAAGACCGTGCCGCGCAGATGTGGAACCTGGTTGGTTTTCAGACGCGGCTCAAGACCGGGGCGCAACAGCGGATCTTCCGGACTATTCCGGGCCTCGAGAACGCGGAGTTTCTCCGGTACGGGAGCATCCATCGCAACAGCTATCTCAACGCTCCCCAGGCCCTAACCCCTTACCTCTCGGCCCCAAATGATCCGCGGCTCCTGTTCGCGGGACAGCTCACGGGTGTGGAAGGATATACCGAGTCGGCGGCGACCGGCATGCTGGCGGGCATCAACCTCGCGCGGTTGCTCGCCGGAGCGGAGCCGCTGCTGCCACCCGCCACCACGATGCTGGGCGCCCTGTTTCGCTACTTGCGGGAGTGCGAGCCCAGCCGGTTCCAGCCGATGAACGCGAACTTTGGACTGGTGGAGCCACTGGAGAACCCGCCGCGCGACAAGTTCAAGAAGAAAGAGGCCCTGGCGGCGAGGGCGCTGGAAGAAATGGGGAAGTTCGCCACCTCGATCGGATGTTCCCAGGCCAAGGCCCACCCTTCAGGGGTGGGAACATGAACGAGATAATCGAGTTCGTGGACTTTCTCTCCAAAGAGCGCAACGATTCGCCGCACACGGTCAAGGCCTACGAGCGCGACGTCAGCGCCTTCGCGACGTTCTGCGAGCGCTACTATGGCGGGCCGTGGACCTGGGCGGGCGTGGACCGGCTCGCCGTGCGCGGCTTCCTCGCGGCGGAGCAGCGCCGCGGTCTCGCCAAACGCTCCGTGGCGCGTGCGCTCTCGGCGGTGCGGACGTTCTACCGGTTCTTGAACGCGACGCGCGGGGTCGAGGTGAACCCCGCGCGCGCGGCGCGAACTCCCAAGCTCGAGCGAACGTTACCGACCTACTTGGACCGCGCGGAAGTGGAGATGCTGTTCGCCCAAGCCGGGGCGCGGGCGGCCGCCGGCGGATTCCGCGAAGCGCGCGATCTCGCGATGCTCGAGCTGTTCTATTCGACCGGCATGCGTCTGTCGGAGCTGGCGGGGCTGAGCGATCCCGATGTCGATCTCGTCTCGGACCAGGTGAAGCTGCGGGGCAAAGGGAAGAAGGAGCGCATCGTGCCGGTCGGCTCGCATGCCACGTCGGCGCTGCGGAAGTATCTGCGGCTGCGCGACAGCTTCGCCGGCACGCGCGCAGGGGGCGGGGCGGGGAACCGGCCGATGTTTGTGAATATGCGTGGCAAGAGAATTACGCCGCGTGGTGTGCAGCTCGCAATGAAACGGCTGTTCGATACGCTCGCCCGCGGCAAGGATCTGCACGTCCACGCGCTGCGGCACTCGTTTGCAACGCATCTGCTCGACGCGGGCGCCGATCTCAGATCGGTGCAGGAGCTACTGGGCCACGCCTCGCTGGGGACCACGCAGGTGTATACTCATACGTCGGTCGAGCGTCTCAAAAAGGTCTATCACCAGGCCCATCCTAGGGCCTAGGGGTTGGGGGTTAGGGACTACGTGGGAACGTTTCCGCAGATACACAGCACGACGATCCTCTGCGTCCGCCGGAACGGCAAGGTCGCTATTGGCGGCGATGGCCAGGTCACGGTCGGCGAGACGGTGATGAAGGCCAACGCCAACAAGGTGCGCACCTTGCGCGGCGGCAAGATTCTCGCCGGCTTCGCGGGCGCGGCGGCCGATGCGTTCACGCTGTTCGAGAAGTTCGAGGAGAAGCTGGAGCGCTACCCGACCAACCTGCCGCGCGCCGCCGTCGAGCTGGCGAAGGACTGGCGCTCGGACCGCGTACTGCGCCGGCTCGAGGCGCTGCTGGTTGTGGCCGACCAGGAGCACGGCTTCGTCGTCAGCGGCTCCGGCGAGCTGATCGAGCCGGACGACGGAGTGCTGGCGATCGGCTCCGGAGGCTCGTTCGCCCTGGCCGCGGCGCGCGCGCTGCTCAAGGAAACGAAGCTGGAGCCGGCCGAGATCGTGCAGCGTTCCCTCGAGATCGCCGCCGACATCTGCGTGTACACCAACAGCCACATCACCGTGCTCGAGTTATAGCCATGCCAAGAACGCCAACGTCGCCACCCCAGCCGCCCCCTTCGCCGCCCGCGCCGCCCGCCGCCGCCCCTGCGCCGCCCGCTGCTGAGGAGACGATGCCGTGGCTCGAAGAAATGCCGCCGCGCAGGATCGTGGCGGAGCTGGACCGCTATATCGTCGGCCAGGAGGCGGCGAAGAAGGCCGTCGCCATCGCGGTGCGCAACCGCTGGCGGCGCGCGCAGGCGCCCGAAGCGATCCGCGACGAGATCATGCCGAACAACATCATCATGATCGGCCCGACGGGCGTCGGAAAGACGGAAATCGCGCGCCGCCTGGCCCGGCTCGCGGGGGCGCCGTTTCTCAAGGTCGAAGCGTCGAAGTTCACAGAAGTCGGGTACGTCGGGCGGGACGTGGAGTCCATGGTGCGCGAGCTGGTGGACGTCTCGATCAACATGGTGCGGTCGGAGCGGGAAGATGATGTGTACCCGACGGCTGAGCAGCGGGCGGAGGAACGTTTGTTAGATCTGCTGCTCCCGCCACTACCCCAGGTTCCCCCATCGCCTGTTGGTGGAGGTTCTGCAGGTTCTGGAGGTTCTGAACCCGCGGGTGGCCGGCCCCTCTTTGTCGTGTCTTCCAAGGGCGACGTAGAGTCCAAGCTCCCCGAGGCCGAGACGGAGGCCAACGAGCGCCGGCGTCGCACGCGCGAGAAGCTGCGCCAGCAGCTCAAGGACGGGCAGCTCGAGGAGCGTGACGTCGAGATCGAAGTGCAGCAGCAGAGCTTCCCGATGCTCGAGATGATGCAGCCGCCCCAGGGGATGGAGGGGCCGGACATCAACTTCGGCGAAATGATTCAGGAGCTGATTCCCAAAAAGAAGAAGCGCCGCACCGTGCACGTGCACGAGGCGCGCCGCATCCTGATCGACGAGGAATTGAAGAAGCTGGTCGACATGGACGACGTCGTGAACGAGGCGCTCGATCGCGTCGAGAACCACGGCGTCATCTTCATCGACGAAATCGACAAGATCACCGGCCAGCGCGGCCAGAGCACGGGGCCCGACGTGTCGCGCGAGGGGGTGCAGCGCGACCTCCTGCCGATCGTCGAAGGCTCGACGGTGCAGACGCGCTACGGCTACGTGCGGACCGACCACATTCTCTTCATCGCGGCCGGCGCGTTCCACATCGCCAAGCCGAGCGACCTCATTCCGGAGCTGCAGGGCCGCTTCCCCATCCGCGTCGAGCTGTCGTCGCTCACCGAAGAGGACTTCGTGCGCATCATGACGGAGCCCGAGAACGCGCTCACGAAGCAGTACGCGGCGTTGTGCGCCTCGGACGGCGCGACGCTCGAGTTCAAGCCCGACGGCGTCAAAGAGATCGCGCGCATCGCGGCCAAAGTGAACGAGCGGATGGAGAACATCGGCGCGCGGCGGCTGCACACCGTGCTCACGACGCTGCTGGAGGACGTGCTGTTCGAGCTGCCTGAGTATCCCCAGAAGCACATCGTGTTCGACGGGCCGGCGGTGCGCGAGCGGCTGCTGCGGATCGTCGAGGACGAGGATTTGCGGAGATACATCCTGTAGCGGTCCTACTGCCTTCGATCGTTGAGGATGAGGATCTCAGGAAATACATCCTGTAGGATCGCCGTTTGTGCCCTGTTCGCGGCGGGATGCGGAGAGGCGTTTTCTCCGCCAGCCGGTGCGGAGCCCTTTGATCCTCCGGCCGCCTACAGCGACTTCTGGATCCAGGTCCAGAACTGTTCTCACTTGTCAGGTGACATGACACGTGTGCAATGGTACGTCGTGCGCGGCACGCTAACGTTTCCGTGTGCCTACGGGGCCTGTCGGGGACTTTGGGCGGCACCTCACAACATCTACCTAAGTGACGCAGCCGCCGACGACCTCTTTGCCGAGAACTTCTTCACGGTAAAGCATGAAATCCTGCACGATCTTGTCGGTCGAACAGGTCATCCGCCGGTCTTCCAGCAGTGCGGGCTGCTGCGGACGGACTCCCTAGGTTAGATCTAAGAGCCTTGTCCTCGCCTCGGCCCCCGGGTAAAATCCGTCACACTTACCTGTCATTTTGACCGACCCGGGGGCCCATGCCGAAGCGCGACTTCCTGCAAATCACCGATTTCAGCCGCAAAGACGTCGAGCAGCTCTTCGACCTGGCCAAGCGGATGAAGGCCCCCGCCCGGGGCTACCGGGAGACTCCCCTCGCCGGCAAGACGCTGGCGATGATCTTCGCCAAGTCCTCCACCCGCACCCGCGTCTCCTTCGAGGTGGGCGCCTACCAGCTCGGCGGGCAGGCCCTGTTCCTCTCCAGCAAGGACATCCAGATCGGCCGGGGCGAGCCGATCGCCGACACCGCCCGCGTGCTGTCGCGCTACGTGGACGGGATCATGATCCGCACGTACGACCATGCCGAGGTCGAG
>Ga0184638_1000112_pt1 | contig 20191 bp, 14 predicted proteins | sample PLM31_50_b2_FD_133141 | JGI IMG/M metagenome (GOLD analysis project Ga0184638, IMG submission 133141) | Groundwater sediment microbial communities from an aquifer in East River, Colorado, USA - PLM3-1_50_b2 | ecosystem: Environmental > Terrestrial > Soil > Riparian zone | place: USA: East River... | reverse complement strand
TGTTCGGCGAGCCGGGCGACCTTACCCTGCTGGGCTCCCGCACTCTGGAAGGCCTTAACTTCCGTGTCGAACCCGTCACGAAGCAGCTCGTCGACGCCGGGCCGGCACCCGCGGCGGCTTTAGCTTCTTAAACACGACCCGAGCGTTGTCATCCTGAGCGCGCGCATGCGCGCACGAAGGTCCTGAAGCCTGCCCTCAACGATTGCGTAGCACGTCGTCGAAGAACTCCGGCAGATCGAGCTCGAACGGCGCCGTGGACGGCTCCGGATGCCACCTGAGACTGGTGCTTACGATCTCGGGGCGCTCGTCGGTGGCCCGCCAGCGCTCCACAATGCGTGCATCCACATCGACAATCCAGTATTCGCCGACGCGCTCCTGTTGATAGAGCCGCCGCTTGACTTGCCGATCGGCACGTGCGGTCGAGGGCGAAAGGACTTCGACCGCGAGCAGCAGCGTCCGGATTTGACTCCACCCGAGTACTCGCCCCTCGTCGGGCGCAATGGGCAGGACAAAGAGATCGGGCTGGACGAGCATGTCAGCATGGAAGGAGATGTCGGCCGGCGAGGCCAGGACCTCCGCCCACGGCTGGTGTTGGAGATAATTCGCTAGACGAACCAACAATCCCGTGACAGCCCGTTGATGAGTCGTGGACGGGGCGGGCGTCACAAACAGCTCCCCGGCGACGACCTCGTAGCGATAGCGGTCGTCGGGCAGCTCCCGGACCATGGCGGCGGTCCAGCGTTCAGCGGTGTGTGGCATACCCATATAGTGGTCGGCTCGGCGCGCGGGGGGCAAGTGGACATCGCCCAAGTGTCCCGCTCACAGTCGTGTTAATATCACCCGGCATCCTCCCAAGGACTCCCCATGCGGCGACCTTGATGCTGAACTACGAAGCGAGGCGATCGAGGAAATAGGCTACTCGAGGAGCGCTTCCACTTCAGCCGCCGCCGCGATCCGACGGTCGACGTGGTCCCCGATCGCCCGGGCGCGCTCGAGCTCGAGCGTCAGAGCGGAGGGTGACCCCACGCCCGACTGCCGCTTCACGAGGGCGAGGCGCAGATGTTCGAGCGCGGCCACGGCTTCGGTGAGCGATTCACCCGTGTCCCCCCGTGCCCGCAGTGCCTCTGCCCCCGTCTCCAGTCGCTCGAGCACGCCCGGGAGGTCCAGCGTCTGGCGCCGTTCCGCTTCCGGCAGCGCCTTGTAGGCCTCGAGCGCCGAGCGTCCGAGCACGAGTTCGGTCGGCTCGGCCGAGGGGAGGGCCGGGCGCGCGGTTGTCTTGAGACCGATACCGGCCAGGCGGAAGAAAAAGCGTCCGACTCTTCCCGCCCACACCCGGTACCACAAGGAGTCCAGCCGCAGCCACCAGCGGCGCCGCTTGATGACTTCGTCCTCCTCCTGCTGCACCTGTCGTTCGGCGAGCAGGGCCGCCCGAATGTCGCCGAATGTGTAGCCGTCCCTCAAGAGTCGGCGCGCCACCACGACCAGTTGAAAGAGCAGGATCGCGCCGATGATCCCCATCCCTTTCCCAGCGAGCACCGACGCCAACAGGACCAGGGTCGAGACTTGAGCGTTGCGCACGAAAGCGCGTAGCAGCGGCGGGGCGCGAAAGTCTCGGCCCCGCAATTCGCCCGCGACCCGCGCGAGATCGTCCCCCGTCTGAAACCGCTCGGGCGGCGCTTTGCGGAGCAGGCGCTCGACCACGGCCGCGAGTTTGGCGGGCACCTCGGGCCGGAGCGCCTGGACCAGCGGGGCGGTCTCGTAGACGTGTTTCGCGAGGATCGCGGGCATGTTTGCAGCCTCGAACGGTGCGCTGCCGGTGAGGGCGTAGAAGAATGTCGCGCCCAAAGAGTAGAGGTCGCTGCGCGCGTCCACCGGCTCGCCGCACGCCTGCTCGGGGCTCATGTAGCGCGCGGTCCCGGTGATCGAGCCCCCCCCGTCCGCGCTTTTGGCCGCTCCTCTCCCGAGCGCGATCCCGAAGTCGGTGACGAGAGCGCGCTCGGTAGCGCGCTCGATCAGGATGTTGTCGGGCTTCACGTCCCGATGAATCACGCCGCGCTGATGCGCGTATCCCAGCGCCCACGCCACTTCCTGCAGCAGCTTCGTCGCGAGGCGCGGCGGGAGCGGGCCAGCCCGCTCCACCCGATCGCGCAGCGTCTCGCCATCCACGAAGCCCATCACGAAGAACACCAGCTCACCGCGTGCCTCGACGAGGTGAATCGGCACGATATTGGGATGCGAGAGGCCGGCGGCGGTCCGCGCCTCTTGCAGAAACCGGTCCCGCTCGTCAGGGCGCGACGCGAGGTGCGGCGGGAGCAGCTTGATCGCGACCGGGCGGTCGAGCGCCACATCACGGGCGAGCAGCACGATCCCCATCCCGCCTCGCCCGAGCTCGCGCTCGATCGAATAGCGGCCGGCGAGCAGCTCTTGGAGGGCGAGGAATTCGGGGCTGATCGGCGCGGTCATGGTTGTCTCGTCCTACGAGTGGAGCCTCGCGGCGTTTCGTTCTCGATCATCACACAATCGGCGAGGAGGGTTCATCAACATCGCGTTGCAGTGATCTCGCCGGCGTTCGTTTGATACATCCTAACTCACATCGTTGTCCCATCGTACTCACGCGAGCGGCAGCGCGTGCGAGGTCTTGCGTCATGTCCTTCGGGATTACCGGGGTTCGCAGCCATGAGGTGCTGGTGTGGCGAAACTGGTAAACGCAGAGACCTTTCACGTCTCTGGGCGAAAGCCCTTGTGGGTTCGAGTCCCACCACCAGCACCCTCGCTCACCTCTTGACTCGGCAGCCCGTGTCGCCGATGTTGCGCATACGTGAAAGGTCTCTGCGTAGCCAGTTGGCTACGCCACGATAGCCGGGGAGCAATGCTCTCCGGCTGTTGTGTTTACGCGGGCTCAGAGCCCGCGCTCGGCGCCAGTGCGCCCTTAGAGGGCGCACACAAAGCCGAGCCCGCCCTCTCAGGGCGGGTTAACAGCCAACTCCCGCAGCCGCTCCAACACCTTCACCATTGCCCACGTGTCCCGCTCGCAGTAGTTGAGCAGGTCCTGCCGCACGCGGTCGTGCTCCTCACGCGGAATCTTGCCCGCCACAAAGAGCAGCCGAGCGATTTCCACGCTCGCCACGAGCCCGTCGACGATCACGAGATCGTCGTAGGTCAGCTCGGGGACCAGCGGGTGTAGCACGTATTTGAGGCTGAAGCTGCCGAGGAACTCCGGATGGTACACATTCTCCCGAACCACCGGCAATAGATCCACCAACTTCCCCTCGAGCGTCGCGAGTTCAGCCCGCAAGTCTGGCACCGCCTCCTGCAGTCCACGGATGCGCGTCTTCTCGAAGGACGAGTACGTCGCCACCTTATCGGCGTTCTGCGTGGCCTCGACCATGCGCCGCGCCAGCTCCGGCCGGCAGTCTTTCGGTCCCTCCGCCAGGTACTCGGCGTGCGTGTACGTCCCGTCGCCGTTCGCTTCGTGATAGCTAAACTGCGCCGGCGCCTGCTCCCACGGCGCCATGCCTGGCCACACCGGCACCGCGCGCACGATCGTCTCGAAGTCGAGGTAGCCTAGCCGCCCCTCGAATGCTTCCAAGGCCTTCGCGAGGCCCGGCTCGACGAGGATGCGGCCTTCCTTCATAGCGCGGATCTGGCGTTTCTGTGTGACGTTGAGCTTCTGGGTGGCCGGAAGGTCGGAGATCCGGTTCACGCCGGTCACCAGAAAGTCGCAACCCTTCTTCGGCCCGATGTTGTAGAGGCGCATGATGTGATCGGGATCTTTGGGCCAGCAGCGCTCCATGAAGGGGCATTTGTACGGCTCGTGGCACTGCAGGCCGATCGCCACATCGGGCAACGGGCCGTCGAGCATCGCGAGCTGCGCGTCGATTTCCCAGCCGATCTTGCCGAGGAGCGGCTGCACCGCTTCGGTCACATCGGTGCGCTCAAAGAGGTTCGATAGGTCGGGGAAATGACACGACTTACTGAGGTGCATGACGTCCACGCCGGTGATGTGAATGCCGGATCGCGAGAGGACGTGGACCTGGACGGCGGCGTCGGGGAGGTGCTCCTCTTTTTGTGAGGACGACGACTTCACCTCGGTGAGGTGAAAGCCGTCATCCTGTGGGGTGAGGACGTCGACCGCGACGAATGTGTTATCGGCCAGGAAGCTGGCTTCGAAAATCGCCGGGGCGCCCTCGTCGATCAGCTTGCGGGTGAGTGCGACACGCTCATCGACGGCGCGGTGCGGTAGATCAATGAGGACGCCATCAGGGAAGCGGTGACGCGCGAGCGCACCGACCTGTGATCCCTGGTCAAACCGGTCCTGAAGGACTTTGTCAGGCTGGAGCTCGACAGCGAGCGGCTCGTGGACTTTCCACCAGAGGAGTTTGTGGCATTGCGTGCCAGCGACATACTTCGACTTTGAGAGTCGAGCGCTCATCCGTGGACCCTACTCTTCAGCGCTCGGTTCGTCATTCGACAGTCGCATGGTCTTCGTTAGCGGGGCTTGGGCTTGCCGAAGTTCACACTCAGCGTCGCGCCGAACGAGGTGGTCCCGCCGTCCAGGCCGATTGGAATGGCGACGTTCGGCCGAAAGGTGAACACCTGATTGAAGACAAACCCCAAACCCAACCCCAACAAGCCGAATGTCTGAGTGTCTGATTGAGAGGCTCCGGAGACGTCGTCTGATGCCTTGGCGGTCGCGCTGACAAACCCGAGCGACGCGACTGGGATGATCTGGGTTTGGGTCGATCGGGACGCCAGGACGCCGACCGCCATCCCGAATGAAAGATCAGTCTCGCTCAGATCCACCACAACGCTCCCATCACCGAAGACATCGAGGTTGTTGGGTCCTGACGCGAAGCCCAGCGAGGCTGTAGGACAAAGGTGAACGATGCCTTTTTGGCCCAATGTGACCTGATAGCCGACGCCGCCTCCGAAGAGGAGTGATGATCCATCGATATTGTCGTAGCTCGCCGTACCGATGCTGACCTGGCCGAAGGGACCAGCCCCGCCAAATCCGAATCCACCCGCGAAGGACTTGGCGTTGTCGTTGAACTGCGCGGTCCCAAAGACCTGATATGGGCCTTGGGCGAAGGAGGCGAATCCGCTGCACACCTGGGCATGAGCGGATCCGCAAAGACCCAAAAACGCCCCAGTCAGGACCATCAAAAGAGCACGTGGCATTCAGACCTCGTGGGTAAAGAGTTGTCGAAGAGCAACGGACTCTAGGCGGTGGTCATACCTAGAGTCTACGGTCCGCCTGTGACATGGTTAGGGCGAGAATGCGGCATCGTGGGGTGCTTTTGCTGCGACCGGTCCGGTTAGATCGCGAGCTGCGCATCGATTCCCAGCCGACTTTGCCCAAGAGCGGCTGCACCGCCGCGGTCACATCGGTGCGCTCGAAGAGGTTCGACAGGTCGGGGAATGGCATTCCTTGTCGAGGTGCATGACGTCCACGCCGGTGATGTGAATGCCGGATCGCGAGAGGACGTGGACCTGCACCGCGGCGTCGGGAAGGTGCTCCTCTTTCTGTGAGGACGACGACTTGACCTCGGTGAGGTGAAAGCCGCCATCCTGGGGTGTGAGAACATCGACGCGACGAATGTGTTGTCGGCGAGGAAGCTGGCTTCGAAGATCGCCGGCGCGCCGTCGTCGATCAGTTTGCGGGTGAGCTTGACGCGCTCGTCGACCGCCTTGTGCGGCAGATCGATGAGCACGCCAGCGGGATGCGATCGCGCGCGAGGGCGCCGACTTGGCGGCATTGGTCGAATCGGTCCTCTAGAACCTTGTCGGGTTGAAGCTCGACGGCGAGCGGCTCGTGGACTTTCCACCACAGCAGCTTGTGCATTGGACGCCGGCGGTGTAGCGGGACTTGGAGAGATGGAAGAGCCCTTGTGGCATCCAACGTAGGGGAAACGGGTAGGCGCGGCGAGAGGCGGCATTATTGGAGCAGCGCGTAGTTTTGCCCCAAGCTGTTGGATAGCGCCGCTTGGCGGCGGCTATTAGCATCCAACGGGTGAACCGAGTATTCCCACCTGCGCAATGCGCGCTCGATTTGTTCTGCGGCTGCGGCGGCCTCACACTGGGGCTGAAGCAGGCCGGCTTCCACGTCGTGTGGGCAGTGGACGAGGATTCCCTCTCTGTTGAGACGTACCGCATCAACCATCCCGAGGTCCTTGTTCGTGAAACAGACATTCGCCGTCTGGACGCCAACGAAGTGCGGTCAGAGCTCGGCCTGGCCCGCGGCGAGCTTGGGCTGCTGGCCGGGTGCCCCCCGTGCGAGGGCTTCTCCACGTTGCGGACCCTGAATGGGTCCAAGCGTGTCACGGAAGCCAAGAATGATCTCGTGCTCGAATTCCTGCGCTTCATCCATGCGTTCGAGCCAAGGGCCATAATGCTGGAGAATGTTCCCGCGCTAGCCAACGATGAACGTTTCGCAGTTCTGTTGCAGGATCTTTCGGCCATGGGGTATAGGGCGGAGCACCGGATACTCAATGCCGCGGATTATGGGGTCCCGCAGCGGCGCCGACGTCTGATCGTCCTCGCCGGAAGGTCGAGCGCGATTCCGTTTGCCGTACCGGATCCCAACCGCCGCACAGTTCGGGACGCGATCGGGGGCCTCCGCGGCGTCGGCAGGAGCGGCGACCCCCTGCACGATCTTCGGGCGCATCGGAAGGTCAGCGTGCGCAGGCTTATTCGCTCGATTCCCGCCAACGGCGGAAGCCGCCTCGCGCTCGGCGAGACGAAACAGCTTGCATGCCACCGGGAGTGCGACGGCTTCCGAGACATCTACGGGCGCATGGCTTGGGACGAGACCGCGCCGACGATCACTAGTGGGTGCATCAACCCCTCGAAAGGCCGCTTTCTTCATCCATCGCGCCATCGCGCCGTCACGCTGCGCGAAGCCGCGCTCCTCCAAACGTTCCCGGGCGACTACGTCTTCAGCCTGCGGCGGGGCAAGTACGCGGTCGCGGACCTGATTGGGAACGCGCTTCCGCCGGAGTTCGTGCGTCGACACGCGGGCCGCGTGTACGACTTCCTCTCCGCGACAGCCTGACGGCAGACACGATGGCCGGATCCGCAAAGAAGCTCACCCTCTCCTATCACGGTCGAATCATCGACCACCTTGGCATCCAGATGTACCAGAGCCCAGTGGCCGCCATTGCGGAACTAGTAGCCAACGCGTGGGACGCGGAGGCTACCGACGTACGGATCACGTTGCCCAAGGAGAGCGGCGAGGGCGGGCAGATTGTCGTCGAGGACAATGGCATGGGGATGACATTCGACGAGTGTCAATCGCGCTACCTTAACGTCGGGTACGGCAGGCGGGGTACTGACGCGGCCCAGACCTCCGGCGATTTGAAGCGTCCCGTGCTCGGCCGGAAGGGGATCGGCAAATTCGCTGGTTTCGGAATTGCTCGGGTCATCGACGTGGAGACGATTAGCAAAGGCACGGGGGAGCTGACGGCCTTCGAGCTCGACTACGGTCGGCTGCGCGGTGGTGACGAGGAAAAATACGTCGCCGAGAACGCAGAAATCCCCGTCCTCAACTATGGGGGACCGACGACGGGCCGGAAGAGCCAGCACCGCACTGTTCTGACGCTTAAGGCACTCACGCTCAGCCGCCGTCCAACTCCGCGCAGTTCGCCCAAAGCCTCGCGCGACGCTATCTGCTGCATCAGCGAGCCTCAGATTTCAAGGTGTTTGTTGACGGGCGGCCGCTACCCACGGAGCCCGGTCTCGAAAAGGTCCAGTTCTCGTTCCCCAGAGACTACTTGCCCAGCGAACTACCACCCGGTCTCACCGTCGAGAAGGAAGAGTGGGGCGTCGAAATCCTCCCCGGCGGGCGCAAGATCCGCTGGCGGGTCCTGTTCAACGAAGAGCCGATCGAGGATGAGGAGTTGAGGGGGGTCGCGGTTTTCTGCCGCGGCAAACTCGCGCAGACCCCGTTCTTTTTCAATCTCACGGGTGGCCTCGGGGCGCAGTTCGGACAGGAGTACCTATCCGGCCAAGTCGAGGCTGATTACCTGGATGCCCTCCCGAACGACGTGATCGCGCCGGAAAGGCAGCGTATCCGGTGGGAGGAGCCAGCGGCGCAGGTGCTTCTGCAGTGGGGTCAGAAAAGGACCGAAGACCTGCTCCGACTTTGGAAGGATCGCCGCGGCGCCGACCGACTGCGGAAGCTGACGGAAAAGCTCGCCCCGTTTGCGGAGCGACTAGGAAGGCTCCCGAGCTCAGAGCAGACCGTGATCACAATGGCGCTCCGGAAGCTGGCGGGCATCGCGCGCATGAGGGAGGCGGACTACCTCGACTTGGGGGACGCCATCATGGCCGCGTGGGAAGGAGGCCGGCTCAGGGATCTCATCCACCGCATCGCGAACGCGGACGACCTCGCCGACGACGCCCTCATCCTGATCCTGGTTGAGGCCAAGGTGCTCACAGCGCTCCATCTGGCCGAGGCGGTGAAGGTCAAGCTGGAGGTCGTCGCCGAACTTAAGGAACGCATTGACACCACGCAGCCCGAGCTGCGGGTAAGAGACCACATCGCCGAGAACCCGGAGTTGATTTCCCCGCAGTGGGAAACCTTCAAAAAGGAACGGTCGGTCGGGCGGCTCCTGCACGACGCGGCGTCCGAATCCGGTTTCGACAAGCCGGAGTACAAAGGCAGGATCGACCTCGCGCTAGGAGGTGGCCACCAGTTGCTCATCCTCGAGTTCATGCGCCCCGGCCTGACCATCGACTGGGAGCACCTGCAGCGCTTCCAGCGGTACATCCAAATCATTAGGACGAAGATACAGGCGAACACGGCGGGCCAGTTCACTAGCGTGACCGGCTATCTCGTGGCAGACGGTCTCACGAGCGACTCAGCCCTCCTCGCGGAGATCGCCAGGATGCGGCGCGACGAGATGTTCGCGCAAGATTGGTCGACGCTGCTCGGACAGTCTCTTAACGGGTGGGGGGACTTCCTCAAGATTCTGGCCGACCGCGCTGGAGGCGACCCGCGCCTCAAGGCACTGCTGGACGGCATCTAGGCGGATCGCCCGATGAGCGCCCTGAGGCTGCGCGCCAGTGTCTCGGGCCGCCGTGTCTGACACTCCCACACCACGATGACGCGCCAGCCCGCGTGTCGCAGCGCCCGTATTGCTGTGGTGTCTCGTTTCCTGTTCCCAAGGATCTTCCGAGTCCAGAACGCTCGGTGCGTCCGCGGAGTTGTCGCTCGCTTGCAACCGGAGTGACCATGGAAGAAACAACCGTTCACGAACACCACTGCGCGGTGCTTCGCTAGCACTATGTCCGGCTTGCCAGGTAGCCGTTTGACGTGCAGCCGAAAGCGAAGCCCTCGGCGGTGAAGGAAAGATCGAACACGTCGTTCAGGGCCCGTGTTTTTGCCACGTATGCGGCTCATTAGCCAGCTGCGAGTCGTCTTCGTGAAGACATCAACCACAATTAGTTGAACTCCTCCAGTCGCTTAGCGCGTTGAGTCGGGAACGCGACCTGTCTCGGGGAGGGCTGCCATTGCACGTCTCCTGTGTCGGACGTACCAACCTAGGAAAAAGGAAGCTCAATGCCCTTAAGCACTCGATAGTTGGAGATTGCGAATTCGTCCGTCATCCCAGCCACGAAGTCGGTGATGTTGAGAAGAGTGTCGTATGCGTTGTCGGAGCCCACAGCCCCATCCGGGAGGTATTCCGGCGGCACTAACCCGAGTACTTTCGCCGCCCGCTTGCTACGAGGATGCTCCCACAAGAGTGGGACCAGGTCGGCCAACAGACCACCGATGACCTCGAAGCCAGCAGCTTCAATTTCCACAACTGGCCGATGTACGAATATCAGTTCTTCGCATGTCCTCTTAATCGCGTCGATGTCCTGATTTGAAGGAACTTGTGCCAAGAGGGGCTGATCGTATTCCCCTGCTAGAATGTCGTCATGGTGTTCCACAAACTCCGCTGCGGCTTGGTGAACCAGATTATTGATTGCTTTGGCACGTAGATAGCCGATTTGCTCGTCACGACTCAGCAGGCCCGCTAGAGTTTGCTCGCTTGTCGGAGATGGCGCAGCATTCGCGATCGCTCGGAAGAGTTGGAATGTGGCGTCAAACGGCACCAGATTCTGTCTATAGCCATCCTCTACGTCGATGATCCGATATGATATATCATCCGCGGCTTCCAATAAAAAGGCGAGGGGATGTCGGTGCCAAGTCTCGTTACCCTTCTGCTTGAGTCCAAGTCTGGTGGCCACGGTTTCAAACGTTTCGGCTTCCGCTTGAAAGAAACCAAATTTCTTCTCGCTGGCCAACGCTCCTGTTCCCACCGGAAGTGAGCCGCGCGGGTACTTCATGAATGCGCCAAGGGTTGCCATCGTTAATTGAAGGCCACCTCCCCATCGCGACTGACGTGGCCGAGTGTGCGTGAGTAACCGGAACCCCAGTGCATTCCCCTCGAAGCACTGTAAGTCTCTACACTCAGCTGCGTTCAGAACCGACAAGAAATGGCTGCCTGCTGTCAGAAAGTACTGCTGGATCGCATCCTCCCCGGAGTGACCAAACGGCGGGTTGCCGATGTCGTGTGCTAATGTTGCGGCAGCAAGGATTTCACTTAGGTCGTTGTCATTCGCACCCTCGATTCCCATCTGATTGCTCACGATTGTCCCAAGAGACCGCGCTACGGACGCCGCCTCCAAACTGTGGGTCAATCGCGTATGAGTGATATCCGACCGAGGCAAGGGGAATACTTGAGTCTTCCCATTCATTCGACGGAAAGCGGTGGAAAACACAATTCGGTCGAAGTCTCGCTGGAATCGGGTTCGCACATTGGGGCTATCGGTTCCGAACCCCCCAAGCCGGTCGCCACTCAGCAGTTGGTCCCAGTTCACAGCAGAGGCTTCCCTGCTGAGTCAAATGGAGAAAGGTCTGCAAACACTACAGGCTCAAGAGCATCAAACCCTTTCTGCGGGACCTTGAGATACCCCCAACGTTGCGTCGTCAACTGTGTCGCATTCGCACACCAAAGCCCCGCCGCCCGGTCCTTGTGCGCCACATCGGGATCTTCACGACCCTTCGTTTCGATCAGTCGATGCGACCCGTCATCTAGGACTGCGACGAAGTCTGGCTCATAGTACCGCAAACTCCCTGCACTGTCTGTGTACTCGATCGTGAATCCGAATTGCGCCGGCAGCTTGGCAAAGGCGACCACATCGCGGGCATCCTGCAGAAACCGCGCGAAGCGCTCCTCGAATTCGTTGTCGCAGGCGGCGAGGTTGAAGATCGTCTTCGAGGCATTGAAGGAGTTGGGCCGAGAGTACGGAAACGGTGGCGTCTCGCTAAGGCGCCGCGTGGTGAGGAGCCGGGGCACCTGCTCCTCCACAACCAGCTTTCGCAGTGCCTTGACGAATAGATCCACGGTGACGTACCGCGCGACGTTGCTTGAGATGGCCTGGATCATCTCGGTGCCCTCCAACTCCACCTTCCGCCCAAACGCCTTCGTCGCCAGGAACTCGCGGACCTTGGGCGCGAGCGCGGCGAACTGCGACGGCAGCTTCACGTCCTGCGCGATGCGCTTGGCGTAGTAGCTGATCACCTCCTGGGCGGTCTGCGGCTCGGGCATCCGATATTCTCGCTCTAGGAGCTTCTCGAGCGAGATCACGTCGTAGCCTTCGTAACGGAAGGTCTTCGCTTCCTCGCTGCCTTCCTTCATAGGGAACGGTGGGCACCTGAACGCGCTGACATCGAGCGCCGAGATCTCTTCCGCTAGAGTCTTCTTGCGTACCAGAATCGGCGTCAGGGTGGGGACGGCAATGTCCTTATCCGCCTTCTTGGGGTCTGGTGCGATGGTGCGGATGACGAGGTGATCTTTCCCCAGCTCGAACTTCTCAAGCTTCAGGTCCTCATCCTTCTCGAGCTGGTCCACCAACTCCATGAACTTTCGCGTGCCGATGACGTCCACCCGCTCCTGATAGCCGGTCCCCTCGCCGCGGAACATGAGCCTGAGTCCTCGGCCCAGAGTCTGCTCGGGCAGAATGTTGGCTTTCGAGGAATAGGGACGTAACCCCACGATCACCGTCACGCTCTGAACGTCCCACCCTTCGCGCAACATCAGCACGCTGACGATCGCATTCACCGGACTTGTTTCGAGATCGACCTCCCGGGCGGCGCGCCGAGCCTCCTCCTCACCGTCCCGGGCGATGTCGCCGCTGCGGTTGGTATGAATCACGAGCAACCGCTCCGCCGCGAATTCCGCTGGGTACTTGGTCCGGAGAAACTCGGCGACGTCATCGGCGTCGTCCGTCTCGTTCATCATCACGAACAGCACAGGACGCTTACCCAGAGGGGCGAGCTGATCACGATACTCGCGCCAGCGCTCGACACCGGCCGTGAGATACGCTCGGTATTTCGTGCTCGCGACGTCTGACTGCGGTTCGTTGATCCCAACGGTTACGCCCTTCATCGGGCGTTTCACAATGCCGTCAATGATCGCCTGCTTAAGGGGATAGTCGAACACGGTCCAGGTGAACAGCTCGCCGCCTTTGCCGTACCGCGGCGTCGCGGTCACATCCAGCTGGGCGATCCCACCACTCGTGGCTGCGAGGCGCTCGTGCAGTCCCCGCACGATCTTGTTCCACTTGAGCTTCTCGTCGTGTGTGTGATGGGCCTCGTCGTTCACAACCAGGCAGGTTCCACCGCGCGTGACAACCCGATCCACGAACCCAATCGTTTCCTCGGTGGCCATAGGGGGCTTGGGGCCGAGGACCGCAGTGATCGGGTCAGGCTCATCGTCGTCGGGAGCGCGATCATGCAGCTGTTGGATGTTCGTGAGATAAAGGGAGCCATTTGAGGAGGCGCGCTCTCTCTCGCCTCGGAGATAGACCTCGAAGTCCCAGTAGAGCTTCAACTCTGGCGGAATCACTGGATCGGAACGAAAGATCAGGCCGCCAGCGAAGTCCGCCCGGAGCCGCTCGTAAACGATCACGTTGGGAGCGAGCACGAGAAACGTTCGGGCGAAGTCGTCCCGCCCCTCGGCCACCGCATTGAAGTATTGCCAGGCAACCGCGAGTGAGATCACCTTCGTCTTGCCGCTGCCGGTGGCCATCTTGAGACAATACCGCGCGAAGTCGTCGTGCTGGAGGAGCTGGATGTCGGGCCGGCGAACGAACGTCTCGAGCAGAGTCTTCTGCCGCCGCACCTCCTCCACCTCGTAGAGGTAGATTAGCGTTTCGATCGCGGCCTGCTGAAAGGGGTGGTAACGGAACGCGTGCCCTGCACCGCGGCCAAGTCGGTGTCCGTCCGGCGGGAACCACCAGGAGAGAAGTGTGCGGGTGGTATCACTGATGCCGCGGTACCCTTGAGCCTTCCACGAGGCCACGGCGTCACGGATGAGAGGAACGCCCGGTGCGGTAGTGCCCCCGACCTCGAGCAGGTCTGGCTGGGCGGCGGCCTTTCTCTTGCCTCGCGCCACTACTTGACCTCCACCTGCAGCAGCTTGGTCGTATCGTTGCCGAGGATGTCGATCACCTTGACCACGACGCGGTACTTTCCCGCCTCGGGATAGGTGTGCGCGGTCTCGCGCGCGAGGCTCTTGTCCTTGCGCGTCCGGTACGTCTGCCACTCGTTGTGGAACGTGTCGTCCGAGTTGTTCCAGTCCACAGCCCAGTAATCAATCCATTGTTCCCAATGCGTCACCGCCTTCTGGATGTCATCCGGCACGTCGTCGAGCGGGATGATGAAGTCGGTCAGCTCGAGAGTGACGGTTCGGGCCTTCTGCTTCAGTTTGACGCTGAGCGCCGCAAGCTCGAAGAACTTGATATCGCCTTGTTCGACCGCTTTTTTCTCGAGCACTTCGCGAGGGATCCGGATGAGCCGCAGGTTGATGCCGGCCAGCTCGGCTTCTTGCCGGGCTGTCTCATTCAGCTCGAACGCGAAGTCCCAGCCGAGGACGTCCACGCCGCTGCGCTGCGGCGCGTCCTTCCCGGTCCCTACAGCCTTCCGGAACTCGGTTACCATGCCGGTCACGTCTGCACGCGTCACCGGCGCATCCACGCCGCCGACATGCACCATCCGGCCGGCCTTGGTGCCGTGGAGCCAGACGTAGCCGGCCACGTGCTGCGCGTGATAGAGCTCCAGAACGAATCGGCGATAGGCTTGTGTAGCTGCTTCCGCGCTCTCACCGAATTCCGCCACTTGCCATGCCTGTCGCTCGTACTTGCCGAGGTTTTGCACCACGAACGGTTTGACACCAGGAATGCCAAGCAACCGTTTTCGCGTGGTATGGATGGCGAAACGACCCAGGTCACATGCAATCCAGCGGCGGTTGAGCCTCTCAGCGACAGCCGCGGTGGTACCGGAACCACAGAAGCAGTCGAGAACCAGGTCGCCTTCGTTCGAGGACGCTTTGGCGATGCGTTCAAGAAGGGCTTCTGGCTTTTGTGTTCGATACTCAACCCGTTCCTCTGCCTGCGAATTCACAGGGAACACATCAACCCAAACTGAGTCTAACGGGCGCCCTAAAGACTCGTCCAGATATCGTTTTAGCTGCGGCCGCTTCGCCTTGTCGTCGGGATACCAAATACGGCCCCTGTCGTGTAACTCCTGCATCTTGGCCTTGCTGAAGCGCCAGCCTTTTTCGGGTGGTGAATGCCCGCGCCACTCGTACGTCATGTTGGGGCGCGGATTGGGGCTAGTGATGTTGTCGAGGCGATACCTTCTCCCGTCTGCATCCGTATGGACGTATTTGCTCTCCTCGTACGCTTCACTGTGCTCCGTGAACTGCGGGTGCCAAACGATCTGGTCGCTTTTGGAGTAGAAGAGAATGACGTCGTGGAGATGATTGTAGGTGGCAGCGTCCGATCGTGCGGACGTTCTCTTCCAGACAATTTCATTGTGAAAGTTGTCGCGTCCGAATAGTTCGTCGGACAGCACCTTCGCATAGTGCGCCACATGATAGTCAAGGTGCACGTACATGCTGCCATCCTCAGTTAGCATCTCCCGGAGCAATGCTATCGTCGCGTAGAACCAATTGAGATATCCATCAAGTCCCTTCCCCCAAGTGTCTCGGTATGCCTTCTGCTCAATGACACTGGGCTCCTTCGTGAAGGTTGTACCCTGTTCGTCTTCGCTATCAGGATCGTCAGGGATGGTAGCCGTGTAGGAGAAATCCCCGCCCGTCAAGAAAGGGGGGTCGATGTAGATGAGATTGACCTTCCCGGCGAACTCATCCAGCAACGACGGCAGCACGTACTTTTTGTCGCCCCAGATGAGCCGGTTACGCCAATCTGTCGGTCGGCCGCTCGCAAAGAGATCTTGATTCCGGTCCCGGTCCGCTGAGGACTCGTTGACGGTTTCGACGGTCTGAAAAGGCAGGGCGATTCTGGGTGGAGCCACTTTGCGGCCTTGAGCATCGTATTTGCCATCCCAGATAAGCTCAGTCATCCGCTCTCATCCCCTAGTTCGCGGTCTCATCAAGAGCATCCTCTAGGACTGATGCACCCATCAGCTTGGCCCTTTGAACATAGATCGGTCCCTGAGGAGAATTCTTCGACTCCTTTACAAGAATTTTGCGAGGGAGCGTCTCAGCAGGATCCTTAAACAACACCAGGTATTTCCCGGTGTCTTGATATGGTCTGATCTCCTTTACTTCCGCAATGTGTGTCACCGCGCCAACCGGCTGCACTTGGTACGCAGCGATATACTTGATTCGATCCTTCATCGCTGCTCCAATCCGGATCGCGTACCACTGGTTCTCGCCTAGAAAGACACGCTTGAATCCTTCCTCACGAGCCGGAACGATGATCGTATCAGACAGCGCTCGTCGTGCGCGCCTGGCGGCACGCTCGGCAGCAGACATTCCCGCTCTGTCGACAGGACTCTCCTGGGGGAGCTCCTCATCTTCATCGTACAGTGTGTCGAACTGGTGAATTCGTTGACCATTGTCCGAAACGAATGTCTTCAGCTCAAGAACTGAGACGTTCGCGTTGATCTTCTCCAGGACGCGGTGCAGTTCAGGTCGTGCTTCGTCGATCACGACCACTCCTTTGAATTCGCCATCTACGGCGCGTTCCAGGTACGCGTCCACATTTCGGCTGGTTGATTGCTTTGTCCCTTGCTCCAAGCGAGTCAGGTGACCCTTGGTCCCGGTGATTTCGTGCATAAGAAACTTTCTGATGGGACCTCGAGCTTCGTCAAAGCTGGTAGCAAACTTTAGCATCTGGATCCCGATATGCTTGAACGGATCGTGGCTTACGATCTCGTTCTCTACGATGAACAATTTTGGCAGGTCTGGTTGGGTCATATCGACGACGTAGCCGTCAGGTATGGTTACGATGTCATTCCCGACCTTCTTCTTGACGTTTACATATATTGTCGATGAGCCGAATATCTGATCGGCCAGGCGAACCACAGATGCCTCGAAGTCCTGTTCCTTCTCGTAGGGATAGGGCCTGAACAGTCGACCGTCGGCATCCAGAATCGCGCTCATGGGTCTTCTCTGTATAGTGGCGGGGCAAGTATGACCCGCGAAGGAAAGGCTTGTCCAGCGACCGCTCCCGACGTGGCGTATTCTACGAGAGTGAGTTCTGCATCCACCGGTAGTTGTCTGAGCGCGCGGATCCCGGCGCAAGCGATTTCCAAGCCCATCCCGTCACGTCATTCCCAGCTGATAGCGTTACACGCCACGTGTGCACAAGCAAATCGCGCAAGAGTCATTACAGACCTGCAATTCGGAGGCTGGGGAGCTGAAGCCGTTGACTACCAATCGCGCCGGCAAAGGGCGGAGATGTGTGGATTGAGGATCCAGCTCCTCGCCGTACGACTCACCTGGTGGTCGTCCCGATCGCCTGTTTGCGTCCGAAAGCGAATTGTTTAGCCGCTAGGTCGGGAGTTAAGAATGCGCCGTTCTCACCGTAGCTGCTGAGCTCTGCCGGGGCTTCATGAGCTATTCGCCCAATCGTCGATACGAGAATTGGTGGACACGAGCACACATAACGCCCACACTGTGTACATGCATCTGGATATGATTTCGCAAAGTCTTCCTCAAGTGCGGTTCCACGTTGATCTCGGCGACGTTCTGAACTCTCGTCAATCAACTTTTGAACACGCATTAACCAAGCGAAAACATCGGCGGCTTCGCTAAGAAAGTTTCCCGGAACAGATCGGAAGGTGCGAACGGCCTCTGCGAGCTCGGCCAGCTCCTCATATAGTCTCGCGAAGATGGCTCCGTACTCGTCAGTCTGCGTAACAGGGTAGATCGTGTTGAACATCAGCTGCCATGCCCCGAGCCGTTCGGGAAGTCGACCTCCGGCTCCAATGCGGTTTAGTTCGGGCCACAAGGGACCTGGGTTGGCAGCTTTCTTCTCGGCGCACACGTTCTGATTGTGCTGAGGAAGGTGACAGTAAGGACAGACGCCAGGGAATTTTGACCAGAGCAGTAGTTCGACACTCTTGACGCCTACCTTGCCGCATAGCGCTAACCACCAGGCAAGCGCCTTAGACACCTGGTGCTCCTTGTCGATGCCCGATTTCGTCTTCTTGCTCGCGAGGAGGCTTAGGCCGCCGATGACCTCGATGAGGTGAAGGCAAATATCCGTTGCTGATCGATCGAAGTTTCGATTGAAGTAGATGGTATTGAGAGCAGTATACCACTCATCCAGGGTTCTCTCCTGAACTTGTTCCAAAAATGCTTGGCTCGGCCGAGGCGGCGCGCTACCCGCTCTTTGAACTCCTACAAATTCTCGGTTTAGATCTTCCAACTCGCTTACAAACGGCTCATTGAAGTACTCGACTGTAATACCGGCTTGTCGCAAGGCTTGGTAACCTAGGCCACGAATGTCAGGATTGGGGTCAGGCATCCCAATTAGCACTCGTGCAACTTTGCGGTCGATCAGTCGCTGAGCGCAGGGTACTTTTTCAGCGCTCCGAAGCGTACAAGGTTCAAGGGTTACGTATATCGTTGCGCCGGTAAGATCCATCCCTGACAGCTTGCCTGCAAGAAGTGTGTATTCAGCATGGTCCCCTAGCTTGAGCTCCCCCCGATGGGCCGATGCCAGCACCTTCCCGTCGCGAACAGCGACTGCCCCCACGAAGATGCTCGTCTTGTTGGGCTCCTGCCTCGATTGCTTGGCCTCTTCAGATGCCTTCTTGGCGTACGGCAGGTCCTGAGGTTCCATGAACCGCCACCCATATGTTGGAGGTCGTTTTGCTAGAGTTTGAGTCGCCTAACTGAGCTAGGAATCGGTGGCGGCGTTAGGGTGTTTTTGCGGCATTTCAGGGTCGTTTTGCGGCACGGGCTGAGGTGCTTCGAGGACAGCCTCGACGAAACGCTGGCACGTTCCTCCCCCCACCCCATCTTGCCCGCATGCAGAACCTCGCCCCATCCTCGAACTGGCCCTCGCTGGTCGACGAACGCAGAGCGGGGACGCGGGCGGTTACCGTCGCGGCAAGACTGTGAGAGATGCGGACTAGAAGCGCTGTTCAGACGTGCTGCCCATGCAGAACAAACTACGGCCCCGCATCGCGGAGCCGTAGTCAGGTGATCGGCGCCGCCATCACGCCGCCTTCGGCGGCCTGCCCTGAGCCGAGCGAAGGGTCTCACCACCGCCCGCCTCCGACTCGCCCTTGGACTTGAATGGCCCAAGCACGTTGCGGGCACTGGCCCACGCCCCCATCAGCTCCCGTCATCCCCAAACCGATACCGCACCAGCCCGTCGAGCACCTCGCGCGCACTGGCCGTCCTTCTCCCTTCTTTTCTTTTGATCCCCAAGCAAAGCGAGCCTGTCATCCTGAGCGGAGCGCGCGGCACGCGCGCGCAGCGAAGGATCCGCTTCTTGCCCAGCGCTCCAAGCGACGCGCTCAGGGCAGGCTTTCAGCGCACGGTATATTCTCCCGCCATCCCCCACCCCCTCTGGGAGAAGGCCATGGGCTTCTTCGCCTCGCTCCATCAGTACAGTGACGTCGCGCTCCTCCTGCTCCGTCTCACGCTCGGCACCATCTTCTTGCTGCACGGCCTGCCCAAGCGCGGCCTCTGGAGTGCCCAGCCGTCGGACCGCATGCCAAGAAGCATGCTGCGCAACCTCCGCATCCTCTCGATCGCCGAGCCGGCGGGAGCCCTCGGCCTGATCTTCGGCTTCCTCACGCAGCTCGCCGCCCTCGGCCTCGTCATCGTGATGCTCGGCGCCATTCAGTTCCTCACCAGCAAAGTCCACCGCAAGTTCAAGGAAGAGAACGCGCCCGGGTGGGAGTTCGAATTCATGCTCATGATGGTCGCGCTCGCGCTCGCGATCATGGGCGGCGGGAAATACGCGCTCGACCGGGTCGTCTTCGGCATCTAAACCGCCGCATCACCCGAGTCCCCGGAGTCGAGCCACCGCCCGAGCGATCTGGCCGCGGCGCACCACAAGAACGATCGACGCGAGCGCGAGCGGCACAACCTCGCTGGTCATGTGCCGGCCGCCGTCGAAGATGAGATGGGTCGCCCAGGCGCCGAGCATGACGACGATGATGAGGAGCGCGCCGAAAGCTGCCGTGCGCCCCAGGGCCAGCAGGACGACGGCGGAGAGTTCGATGACCCCGATGGTTACGCGAAACCAGTCCGGATACCCCCAGTGGCGAAACGCCCTGGCCCAGCCGCTCGCGTCATCGAACTTGGCCCAGCCCTGGCGCGTGAAAACCAGAATGAGCAGGATTGCGGGGACCCACATGCCTATAGTCTTCGCGGCCTTGATGAGCGTTGCCTTTTCCATGATCTCCGTCCGGGCGAGGGTAAGTGCGCCCGATGATGCCATGACCATCGTGCCGCCGCATTGTACGAACGACCTAGTACCCTGGGCCCTGACATGAAGCGGATACAACTCGGGGCTATGCTTGCCGCCGTCGTCGGCACGATCGCCGTGCTGAACACGCTGTCGGCGCTGTCGATGCCGGTGCCGGACAAAAAGCCGGCCCCGGAGCTGGCGCTTGCGTGGTTCGCGCTCCTGGCGCTGCACGCCGCGTTCTATCTCTTCGGCGATCGCATCCGCAAGCGGTGGGGCATCTGGGCATACGCCGCGGCCCAGGCGTTCATCCTGTTTGCGATTGCCGTTTCGGGGATCGCGGACCCTCTGACGCTTGCCTTGTTCATGGCGGCCGTCATCGAGCTCGTGGGGCTGGTGGGCACGCGCTGGGGGTCGGTGCGGATCACGATCAGTGCGATCGCGATCTTCGTGCTGGCTTCGC
>Ga0184638_1000111_pt1 | contig 20205 bp, 20 predicted proteins | sample PLM31_50_b2_FD_133141 | JGI IMG/M metagenome (GOLD analysis project Ga0184638, IMG submission 133141) | Groundwater sediment microbial communities from an aquifer in East River, Colorado, USA - PLM3-1_50_b2 | ecosystem: Environmental > Terrestrial > Soil > Riparian zone | place: USA: East River... | reverse complement strand
GCTTCAAGGTGTTGGTACGCATCGACACGCCGCAGGAGCTGCAGTACTACAAGCACGGCGGCATTCTGGAGTACGTGCTGCGCCAGCTCGCGGGGAAGCAGCCGTAAGGACGTCTCTCGCGCTGTGGCTCGCGCTCGCGAGCGCCTGTAGCCGCCAACCCGTCGCCTCGGTGTGGGTCACCACTGGCGATCAGATGAAGCTCGTCTCTCGCGAACCCGACGTCGCCTTCTCCAGCGGGGACACGGCGGGCCTCCCAACCATCGCGGTCGATGATACGGCGATGTATCAGGAGATGGTGGGGTTCGGCGCGGCCATCACCGACGCCTCGGCATCGCTCATCAACGGCTTGCCACCGGAGCGTCGCGAAGCGTTGCTGCGCGACCTGTTCGACGCGGACAGCGGCATCGGCTTGAGCTTCGCTCGTCTTACCATCGGCGCGTCGGACTTCTCGCCGGGCCACTACAGTTTCGACGACATGCCTCCAGGCGAGCGCGATCCGGCACTCGCGCGCTTCTCGATTGAGCCCGACCGCAGGGACCGGATACCGGTCGTACGGCGCGCGTTGGCGATCAACCCCCAGCTCAAGATCATGGCGTCTCCCTGGAGCGCGCCCGGGTGGATGAAGACGACCGACAAACTTATAAAGGGCACGCTGCGCCCCGATGCCTACGAGGCGTTTGCGGAGTACCTAGCGCGGTACGTTGACGCGTATGCCGCCGAGGGCGTGCCGATCTTCGCGTTGACCATCCAGAACGAGCCGCACTACGAGCCGGCGGACTATCCGGGCATGCGAGTGGAGCCGGCGGCACGGGCACGGTTTGTCGGGGAATTCCTCGGTCCCCGGCTCGCGCGCGGGGGATCACCCACCGTCATATTCGATTGGGATCACAACTGGGATGAGCCGCAGTCGCCGCTCGCCGTGCTCGGCGACAGCGTCGCCCGGCGCTACATCGCGGGCGTCGCCTGGCATTGCTATGGGGGCGACGTGTCGGCGCAGACGAAGGTGCACGACGCTTATCCCGCCAAGGACGCCTACTTCACCGAGTGCTCAGGTGGCGACTGGGCGCCGAGCTTCGCCGACAATCTCGTGTGGAACGTGCGCACGCTCATCATCGGCGCGACGCGGAATTGGGCGCGGGGCGTGCTGCTGTGGAACTTGGCGCTCGACGAGCAGCACGGTCCGCACAAGGGCGGGTGCGGGAACTGCCGCGGCGTCGTCACCATCGACTCCCGCTCCGGGGCCGTCACGCGCAACGTCGAGTACTACGCCCTAGCCCATGCCAGCCGGTTCGTCCAGCCAGGCGCGCGGCGGATCGGATCGTCGTCCGGAGTGGCGGGGCTGGAGAGCGTCGCCTTCCGCAACCCGGACGGCTCGAGGGTGCTCATCGCGGTAAACACGGCCACGGCGGAGCAGCGGTTCGCCGTGCAGTGGGCAGACAGTAGGGTGATCTACGGACTTCCCGCCGGCGCGGTGGCGACGCTGCGCTGGCTCGCGCGCTAAATCGCGTTCAGGAAGGCTTCCAGCTCCGCGGGAGGAACAGCGCCCACACAGCGCGCCACTTCCTTGCCGTTGCGGAACGCGATCAACGTCGGAATCCCCCGAATACCGAAACGCGGACCGGTGACTGGATTCCGGTCCGTGTCGAGCTTCACCACCAGGATCGTCCCGGCGCGGCGGCGCGCGGCGTCATCCAGCAGCGGCGCCATGATTTTGCACGGCCCGCACCAATCCGCGTAGAAGTCCACCACCACTGGCACCGTGGTATCGGTCGTTACCTGCGCGAATGTCGAGTCGGACACCGCGATCGGCCGGTCCAGCAGGATCGGCTTGCCACACTTGCCGCACTTGGGGTGCTGGTCAATGCGCGCGAGGTTTACGCGATTCAACGTCTCGCAGAACGGGCAGGGGACGGTCGCTGTCTGCGCGTCAGGCATGTGAAGGCGTTTTCACCATTGGTTGTGAGGCTATTCACCCTTCCGACGACACATTGTGCACAGGTACTTCACGGAGCATAGCGCGATGAGCAGCAGGAATGTAGGCTGGCGCGACGCGGCAATTCGCTGGTTCGTGGGTTTGGTATTACTTCTCACATCGGCCGCGCTTCAGGATCGTCCACTGGTTGCGCTCGGCGTTGGATTCATGGCGCTGATCTTCATCGGCACGGGGCTATTCCGGACCTGTCCCTTGTATACCCTCCTCCACGTCAACACCTGGCGCCGGCCAAGGTCCGTGTGACTTGATCTACCGCTGTGGAACCCCCGCGCCGTGGCAGACGGTGCACATCTCAAAGTTCTTGCGACGTAGGCGGCCCGGATCGAACCCTGGACCGTGAGGATTGAAGCGGCGGCCCCCCACCGCCGAATGGCACGGCAGGCAGTCACGTTCGGCATGACAACTGGCACACGATTCGAGGCCCTGCCGCGCGGCCTGCCCGTGGCCGGCGAGGAAGAACTGACGCGTGTCGTGATAGCCCGATCGTAACACGCCCTCCGCCACCAGCCCGGCACGGGTATGACAGGATGTACAGAACGCGCCGACATTGTGGCAATCACTGCAGGAGGTTTCGCGCGCGTAGGCCGCCGCGGGGTGGCGCGAGAGAAACCCATCAGGATGATAGCCGGCGCCGGACGCCGCGTTGGGCCGGTGACATTCGAGGCAGTCCGCGCGTACATGACAGCCGGCGCAGCGCGTGGTGGACGACGCAGCCTCGTGGCCATGCCGATCGGCGAAATTGTCTCCGTGACTCGCCGGTGCCGCGCGCGCCGCGATGGCGGTCGATCGCGGATCCGAGCTCAGCCAGGCGACCGCGCGCGGGGGTGCCGTCCCGGCGTGACACTGATAGCAGAACTCACGCGCGTGACAGGTGGCGCAGCTCTTCTCCACCGTCACGCGGGTCACGGCCCCGTGGCCGCCGCGGCTCAGGAAGTTCGCGGCCGCGTGCGAGGGCGGCGCCGGGAAGTCGGCAACGTCTCGGCGCGTCAGGGCCGTGGCTCGCACCAACGCAACGTGACACGTCGAGCACGCCGAGTCGGGAGCGGCGAGGTGCGCGACTCGAACGCCGTGACAGTCCAGGCAGCGCTGTACCACCGGCCCACGCACCACCATCCGCGGCTGGCCGACTTCCGTATGGCAGCCGGCGCACGTCCCCGGCTGGTTTGTCGCGGCCGTGGCGTGTTGCAGGTGGTCGAAGCGGAGGTTCGTGCGGCGCGCCGTGCTCCGCGGGCGCCAGACAACCGTCTTCTCGATGGTCCCATCGTGACACGCCGCGCACGACGCGGGCTCCGGCCAGAGCGACGCATCCTTCCGCGCCGCTCCCGCGTGGCACGATGTGCAGGAGGGAAACAGTGCCTTGTGCTGGAAATGATCGAAGCCCTGCACCGGCGTCTGCACCACAGCCACGAGCGCGAGACCGAGGAACGCAATCATCGCGCGGCTCTCCCGCCGGGCATTCGGCGTCTCGCGGGCGGCAGGCGCTGAAGATCCTCCCCGCTCCCGATCGCCAGGATTGCGCGCAGGGTGACGCGCCACTGCCCCCAGTCGATGGCAGCCGGATCGGGCCGGCGCCGATCTTCCGCGTACCTCACGGCGCCGAGCTCGAAGCGGAGTCCCTGCCGTGGTTCGACGCGAGCGTCTATCCCGTACAGATGAAGCACGGACTCACTGAAGCGGAGCTCCAGCGGCCGGTCCAGCGACGCGCCGTGCAGCGTGACCGCGTAGGGTCCCTCCGGCGCATAGGTGACGCTGGCACGCGTTCCCACCGATGCGGCGCCCGGACCGAACTCCCGGTGATAGCCGGCATCGAACGTCCAGGCTGGTGCCGGTGACGCCGTCGCGCCGAGCTCGCCTCGCCAGCCCGACTGTTCGACATCTACCAGCGGAGTCTCGACTTCGGCGTCGTCAAAGCGATAGCGTTCACCGCGGGCACGCAGCTGCACCCGAGGCATTGCGTGCACGGCCACCTGCGCCTGGATCGCCTGATAGGGCACGGGGCTAAACGCGCCCCAAATGGTCCACAGATCGAAATGCGGCCGATAGCGGCGCGCGCCCACCGACGCGGCCACTGATCGCACCGTATAGCCGACGGTGGCTTCGGCGCTGCCCCACCAACCCGCGGCAAGGTCGTAATCGGCGCCCCCCGTGAGACTCCACGCGGGCGCGGGCCGGACGACGGCGGCAGCGCCCACGCGTTCCGAGACGAAGTAATCGGAGCGCGGGTCCACCTCGCGCAGATAATCGACGCGGATGTCCCCCTGCCTGCCGGCCCAGCCCGCCGCGGCCCCGAGCAGCAGTTGTCGCCGTGCCGGCTGAAAATCGTCGATCGGATTGAGCGCCGGGCTCGTGACCGGGAGCGCCACGCCCCGGGCGAGCCCCCAACCTCCATACAGGGAGGCCTCCAGCCCCCGCCGTCCGTCGCGCACCGTCAGGCCCGCGCCGTCGAAGCCGATCGTGCCGAGCCGGTTCATGGTCTGTTGCCGGCCAGCGCGCGCGGTAGCGCGCTCGGTGCTGTACTCGACGTAGCCGTTGATGAGTTGCAGCGCCGGATCGGTACCGGGCAACGCGTCGGCGCCGGTGAAGTCCACCGCCGCGCGGGCGGTGGCGTGGACGCTCACACCCTGCACGCCGAGACCCCACAGCGCGAGATCGCCAGTGGCCACGAACGGGGCTCCATGGCGCACCGAACCAGGCCTGAAGAACAGGCAGTACGGCGCGCCGCTGGGACAGCGCACCGCGAATCCATCGGGCGTGGCCGGCCCGCCGCTCGGACCGGCGACGGTATCGGTCACCGCGATGCTATCGAGTTCGAGCCCGCGATAGCCAATCGCCTGAAAGCGCGTGTCCAGACGCAGGCGGTACCCCTGCGCCGAGAGCGGTGATGCGATCACGAGGCCGGCGAGCAGGATGCGCTTCACGCTCCCGCCTTGCGGAGATGGGCTCGGTAGCCTTCGGGAGTCGCCTGCAAATGACAGGTCGTGCACTCGCGCTCGGCGTAATGCTCTCGCTGCGGCGCGTGACACGTGAGACAGAGTCCGCGATCGGGCACGAGGCGTGCGACGATCGTCTCGCGATGACACGCAGCGCAGGCCACATGCGCGTTGGACGAGTCGTTGTGCGCCGCCCGTACGTCCACCGCGTGACAACCGGCGCAGTCGCGCCGCGCCTGGTGGTGATCCTCATGGCACGAGGTGCACGTGGTGACGGGCGAATCCGGGTCGAGCGACACCGGAGCCGTGTGGCAGGTCGCGCAGCGAATCGTCGCGTGCGTCTCATGAGCGAAAGCGACTACGCGGGCGCGGGCCGCGTGTTCCAGGACGTTTACTGCCACCGTGGTCTGCCGGGGCTCCCGCAGCTCGTCCGCGGCGTGGCATGACGCGCACTCGCTCGTTGCGGGCGCCTGGTGGTGACAGATCTGACAGCCGCGGGGTGGCTGAAACGTGAGCTGCGTGTTGGGCCGAGTAGTGACGTGGCAGGTGAGGCAGGCGAGTTGCTTGTGGCGATCGTGCGGAAACGAATCGGGGGGAGCGGGAGCCGCCCTCGGCGGATTGGCGTCCCCCTTCCCTTTAGCTTCCGCGTCCGGCGCGCCGATCAGCGAGATACGCTTCAGCGCGCGCGTCGTGTCGAACGCCTGCGGCGGGTGCACTCGGCCCCGGCTCCGCTCTTTCACCGCTGCGTGGCAGCCGGCGCAATCGCTGGCATCCACTTTCGCCCCGTGCGGCTGGTGGCAGAGCGTACATTGCTGCCCGACAGCGCGGTGCGGTGCGCCTGTATGGAACGGCTCGGCACGCCAGTCGGCGTGGCAACCGGCGGAGGCGCAGCTCTTGAGGGCGTCGGCGGGTCGTGTCTGCTCGTGCGGGTTGTGGCACATCCCGCAGGTTTGCCGGTGCGGATCGCGCGCCGGATCGAAGTCGGCCAGCTTGGCGCGCATCTCGTGACATCCGAGGCACTCGTGTGCTCCCGGCCGGAGCGTTCCGGCCGCCGAGTCGCGCGTCGCCAACAAGGGCACATCCGCAGTGAACTGATGGCAGGCGATGCAGTGGAAGCCCGTCTGCCCCGCCATTTTCCCCAACCGGATTTCAGTGCCGATGTGACATCCCGACTGGCCACACGTCGAGTCCACCGGGACGAAGCGGTGCACCTCGAGACCATGGCAGGTGGTGCATTGCACGCCCTTCAACGCGCTGGAGTCCGACTCGAGATGCACGCGGTGACCGGCGGTCGTGGCGATCCGCTTCCATTTCTCCTTTTCGCGCTCACCCTGAACGTGACAAGCGGCGCAGACGCGCGTCGGCACTTTCGAATGCATCTGAATCTTCTCGGGCCGATCGGCGACCCAGAGATACAGCTGGCGCGCGCTGGCGTACATCGATTGCTGGTGACAGTCGTGGCAACTCAGAGAGTCATGTTTGGAGCCGGTGAACCGCTGAAACGGCCCCTTCATGATGTGGCAGCCGGTGCAGAACGCATTGTCGTGCTGCATGTAATTCCAGCTGACGGCGCCGAAACCGGCCACGCCGAGGACGAGCACCGCGGTGCCCGCCAATAGTGCGATCTTCACGCCGCGCTGCCGCGTGATGACCCAGGTCTTGATGACTTGCCGCCGGCGCCAGAGATACACGACCACCCAGGCCGCCGCCCCGAGTCCAAGGAAAAAGCCGCCGATCTGAAGCCACTGCGGGAGATTGAAGAAGAAGCGCAACACCGCGGCGACGCCGCCTGGGAGAGGCGGCGGACCTACCGCGGTCTGCTGAATGAGCAACAGCGCTATTGCGCTCCCCGTAAGCGAACGCCGGGCGGTGGAGGCGGCAGGCGCAGATCGACGGGCGGGCTCGGCAGCCCGTACGTCGACTGCATCGCCGCGATGGACGAGGTCAGCAGCGCCTTGAGCATGAACGGATTGTGCACGCCGTTGCCCGATGCCATATGCGTAGAGAACGTATTGCCCAGCAGGCGCCCGCTCAAGAAGATGCGGCGGTCTTCCGTCGCAGCCAGCGCCGCATTCCACAGCGTCCCCTTCGCCACCGACGTCACGTTGTTACGGAAGTTGATCGGGGCCGAATCCGCCGCCGTCGCCCCCGGACGCAGCGCCCGCGACACGAGCTGCGGAACCAATCCGTTGTCGATGCCGGCCGAATCGATGATCCCGTTGGCGTTGTTGTCTCTCCAGATCTGATCGAGATAGTTGTGGAGCTCGCCTTTGAGCGTCTGGTAGGCGAGCCGAGCGACCTGCGGGCCGCCGATGTGACAGTTGCCAGTCGAGCAGGCGGTGAAATCGCGCACCGTGTCCGGAGCGACGGCGTCCGCGCACGGAATCGGGACGCCGGTCGCATCTGGGCAGGTCAGGGCGTCGAACGTATGACCCACGCTCTGGAACGTGAACGCGCCGGTGAGTTTATCGGTCACTGTCTTCCGCACCACGTGGCACGTCGCGCACAGTCGCGGATTAGCCGCGCTCCCGTGGCTGCTGGCCATCTGCGTGGTGTCGTAGGCGAAGTCCGGGGGAATCCAGCCGATGTTTTCTCCGAGGACCAGCAACCCCTGCGCGCCGTGCGCGCCGCGGGATGACCCCGTCCCCGAGGCGGTGGACCAGGGGGGCGTGCCCGAGCGCGAGTGGCAGGTCACGCACAGCTGGTCGCGCGTCGGAGTCGACAGCGGCGCGCGCAGCTGCGACTCGTACGGCGAGCCATGTGGGTTGTGGCACGTCACGCATCCGATCCGTTCCGGCGTCGTGCTGGTCTTCTCTACGTAATTGCCGTTTCCCCCAAACTTGATCGCCATGGCCGCGCGGCCTTCATGGCAGGGCTGGCAACTCGCATTCGTCGCTGCGCTCGCGAACCCGGGCCCGTTGCCGTGTCCCGATTTCCTCCACTCTTCCACGAACGGCGTGTGCACCCCGGTGTGGCACGCACTACAAGACGTGACGACGCCGGTATCTACGTGAATCCGGGCGAGGGGATGATTCGCTTCGACGTCGGGGTTGTCGGCGTGCCTAAAGCCTGGGCCGTGACAGCTCTCGCATTGGACGTCGCGGTAGGCGCGATCAGGAACCACCGAGTAACCCGCGGGATGACCGACCGCATTGCCCTTTTCGGAAACGGTGTGGCAGGCATTGCACGAGCTGGTGGCGCGTCCTGACGCCTGTAAGTCGTCCCAGGCTTGTGCGTGCCGGGTGGTTTGCCACTCGGCCTGCACGCCCACGTGACAATTGCCGCAGGTCGTCAATTTCGTGTCGACGGTGAAGTAACCGAGGAAGCCAGCGGTATCGAGCGGCGGATTGATCGGCGGACGGTAGACGATCTTTTCGTCCGTGCACGCCTGGAGCGCTATCGCAATCACGATACCGAGGAGCAAACGAGACGATCTCATGGATCCCTCCAGACGCGACGCTACTGATCAACGAAGATTCCGGCAAGCGTCGCGTCTTCACGATTCCTTCACGATTCATCCAACCATCTAATGATGACCCGGCTCGTGCTCCTTCACCCTGCGTATCCAGCGCTCCACGCGCGCCCGTTGTTCATCCGTAAGCACGGCGCGCGCCTGCGCCGCTGCGGCGAGCATGGCCCAATGCGCCTTTCCCATGGCGGTGTGCGCCGCCTGAAAATGCTGCTGGAGCGCGGCAGTGTCCGGACTCGCAGCGTCAAACGCCTGCGCCATGGCATCCAGGTGCGCCTTGGCGTCGTCCGCGGCCGAGTCATGCGTCCGCTTCGCCGCGTCCTGGAGCACCGTCAAACGAGTGATCTGCTGTGCCGTGAGCTTTAGAGAGTCTTTACGAGCCAGGAGGTGATCGGGCGTGTATGCCGTGGCGCGCATCATCGGCGTCATCATTTGTTCCATCTGCCGCATATGAGACGACTTGTCCTCATCGTGCCCCATTCGGGGCTGCTGCGCGGCGAGCGGCAGGGCCGCGAACGCCAACAGCACGAGACTAGGCTTCATGGTGATCCTCCGCTTATTTGGTGAACGTCGAGCTGTCGTGCTGCTCGCGCTCGTCCGATTGCGGGGCGCCGGAAGCACCCACTTCGCCATGACGGATCCGGCCGCCGAGGTTCGCGGTCCACGCCATCAGTCCTCCCGTGAGGATTGCCACCGCGAGCGCGCCGTGGACGACGAGGGCCGGACTGAATCGTGTCCGGGAGAGCAGCAGCGCGCCGAGCGCCAACGCCCCCAGGAGCTCCATCGCGATGAACGAAATGAGCGCGGCATCTTCGTGCGGTTCGATCGCACTCTCCGCCGTGCCGGCCAAGTGCTCGACCGCTTCTTCAGCGGGCTCGCCGGTGAGATACACGGGGATCGCAATGAGCGCGACGACTGTGAACGTGAGCAACCCGGCCCGCTGCAGCGAGTCGTTGCGCCGTACTATGCCCCAGGCGAGTAACACCAGACCAAAGAGCGTTCCCAGCACGGGAATTTGATTCAGTATCAAGTGGATGTGAGGCAAGTTCATACCATCACTGCGCCGCTTTCAGCCTGCTTCTGTGTTGCGAGGGCCGCGAAGTCCAGCGCGAAATTGCGTAGATCATTCCAGTCGGTGTACTCGAAGTCGCGCGTCGTGTCGGTGTCCCCCCCCGCCTTTGCCACGATGCGTTTCATCATCACCCGCTTGAGCCACCCGTAACGAGTGTACAGGACGGCACCCGCCACCATCTTGGTGATGGTGGGCCGCCAGCCACAGCGTGCGAGGAACCGTTGCATGATGCGCAGGATTTGTTGGCGGGCGTCGGTTCCCTTCTCCAGCATCGCCAGGCACACGGAAAGAAAGGCGGTGGGCAACCCGTTGAGCATCGGCGTGTACATCCGGACCCATCGACCGACGGTCCGCTGGTAATCGCCGATGTGCACGGAGGCGGCGACGATCACGCCGTCGTAGCCCTCCGGGCTGAGGCGCCACAGCCGCCCGGCTGCATCCACGATATCCACGCTGCAACACTTGGCGCGTAGGTTTTCAGCAAGGACGTGGGCGATCTTTCGCGTGTGGCCGTCGGTGGTCCCGTAGACGATCAGGATACGTGTCATGGAGCCAAGTCTATGCGTGGTCTCTAAAGACCCGTTGAGACGGGGTTGAACAGTTCTTCATTCGAACCGGCTGGCGTTTCCCAGCCTCGCGGTAGAGCTTAGTCCCCCACGCATGAACAACCTGCCCCGTCAGCTCGGCGTGGCCGCCGTCACCGCGCTCGTGATCGGCGAGGTCATCGCCATTGGAATCTTCCTGACGCCCGCCACCATGGCGCGGTCGGTTGGATCGCCGTTGTGGCTGCTCATCGTCTGGCTGGTCATGGGCGCGATGGCGCTGAGCGGCGCATGGTGCTACGGCGCCCTCGCGGCGCGCTTTCCGGAAGCCGGCGGAGGCTACGTCTATCTGCGCGAGGCCTTCGGCCCCCTGGTCGCGTTTCTCTACGGCTGGAAGTGCCTGCTCGTCATGGATCCCGGCATCACCGCCGCGCTGGCGATGGGACTGGCGAGTTATCTCGGCTATGCCCTCGGGTTCTCAGGCCCCTGGCTCACAGTGGTCGCCATCAGCGCGATCCTGATTCTGGCGGCCGTCAGTATTGCGGGGCTCCGCGCGGGCGCGCGACTGATGCAGTGGCTCACCGCGTTGAAGCTAGGCGCGCTCGGACTCATCGCCGTGCTCGCGCTCGTGCTTGGCGCCGGTCACTGGTCGCATTTCCTGCCGTTCGTGGCCCAACGCGCAGGATCCGATCCCCTACCGGGCGCTCTCGCGCCGGCGCTCGTCGGCGCGTTCTTCGCATTCGGCGGTTGGTGGGAAATCAGCAAGCTCGCCGGCGAGGCGCGCGATCCGGCGCGTACCATCCCGCGCGCGCTCGCCCTCGGCGTCGCCACGATCACGGTGGTCTACATCGTCACCAGCGCGGTCTTTCTCTATCTCGTACCGCTCGAGCGCGTGACGTCGGGCGAGACGTTTGCCGCTCAGGCCGGCGAAGCGCTGTTCGGCCCGGCCGGCGGCCGCATCTTTGCGGGGATCGTGATCGTCGCTGTGCTGGGCAGTTTGCTCGCGTTGCTCATGGCGCTGCCTCGCGTGTATTACGCGATGGCGCGCGACGGGGTCTTCTTCAAATCCGTCGCGGTCCTCCACCCGCAGTTTGGCACGCCCACCCGCGCCGTCGCGATCCAGGCCACGTTGGCGTCCGTGCTCGTACTGCTGGGCACCTTCCAACAGATCCTGTCCTACTTCATCTTCGTCACCGTCGTATTCCTGGCACTGACGGTTGCTGGCCTCGTCGTCCTCAGGCGACGGGAAGGCCACACGGCGTATCGGACCCCTGGCTACCCGTTCACGCCTTTCTTTTTTCTCGCGCTCGTCGCCGTTCTCCTGGTCCTGCTCGCCGGCCATAACCCGCTGCAAGCCGCGTTGGGCATCGTGATCGTGGCTCTCGGCGCGCCCGTCTACATCCTTCTATTCCGCCGCAAGTTTACTCGTGACCCGGAACCCACTCATGACCTGGATCCGAACAGTCCCGCTCCCCGACGCGGATGAGAAACTCCGCTGGGCCATAGACGCCCAGCGGGCGCTCTACCCGCAGGAATACGCCACACCCGTGCATCCCACACCCGATGGGACGTCAGGCATCGTCGCATCCCACAGCCTCATTCCCGATGCGCTGTATCACGCATTCGCCACCTTCGGCGCGCTGATGTCGCCGGAGCTGCCGCTCACCCGACGCCATCATGAGATGATCACCACGGTCGTCTCGGTCACGAATCGCTGCCGCTACTGAATCGAGTCGCACGCAGAGTTTCTGCGTCGGGTAACACTGGATCAGGCGCTGGTCACCGCGCTCGAGGAGGACTACCGGAAGGCGCCCATCACCGCGGCGGAGCTGGCCATGCTCGACTACGTGGTCCAGATGACGCGGGACGCGACGCGCATCGGGCCCCAATATCACGAGCGCTTGCGCGCGGCCGGGTTCGATGACCGCGCGATTCTTCAGATGACTCTGATCGCCGCCTGGTTCAACTACATCAACCGCGTGGCCGATGCGCTGGGGGTGGGCCGGGAATAACCGCTCGTCCGCGGCTGACGGGTGAGGATGACGGCCGTCACGAGTCCGGCAGTTGGCCCAGCATCGGACGCTCGTCAGCGGCTCGCGACCGCCGGCCGGCCCCGTTCGCGTCTGTGGAGCGCAGCGGCTGCAACTCCGACCGGCGCGACCAGCAACGAGGTCGGCAGCTGGTTGATGAGCTGCTCGGTCACGCTGCCCAACAACACGCGCTGCGCCCATCCTTTGTCATGCGAGCCGACGACCACCACATCCGCTTTCCAGTCGGTCGCTTCGCGCAGCAACGTGTCGACGACGGTACCATGCCGCACGATTCTCTCGGCGGGCATGCGAACGAGCGGCCAGACGTCCCGTTCCAGCGTTTCCTGCGCCAGCGCGAAGTACTCGATGGGATCGACCGGCGGACTGGCGTCGAGACTGGGGAGCGGCTCGAACACGCTCAGCACGCGGAGCTCCGCGCCTACCAGTTTTGCAAAGCGCTCGGCAAGCCCAACCGTGGGGCCCGAGGCCTTCGAGAGGTCCGCGGCGACCAACACACGCCGGAAGCTCGTCGGCGTCCCAGCCGTGATCAGCACCGGAACTTCAGCCGCGCGAACGACGTGCAGGCTGGTGCTGCCCCCCAACCAGCGCTCGAGAACGGAGTGATGCTTTCCGCCCAGGACCACAAGGCCGGGGCGGCGTTCCCGCATCGCTTGTTGCAGCACCACCGCCGCCGGGCCAAACACGACCTCGAGCCTCTGGCGGAGCTGGTCGGACACGGCCGTTCCCAACGCATCGTTTACCTGCTGCCGCGCGACGGCGAGCTGCAGCTCTTGCATATCCACTACCTGTGGATCGATGCTCACGGCGACCAATGGTGCCCAGGCATCCCGCACCGCGTGGATCACTTGGCACGGGACGGAAGCGAGACGCGCGAGGCGCTCTCCCACCGCTGCGGCACCGGCGGCCGCTGACGACGCATCTACGCCAACGATGATCGGACCCCAGGACATTTCGCAGCTCCTCGTGAGGGTACCCTTCGAAGGTGGCTCGACTTTCATGAAGGAGTCTTGAGAGCCGGACGAAGGTTCCCTTTCCCCTTCGGACGGCGCGCTCGCGCCCCTACCCGCCCCTTCGCGGGCTGTTCGATCGCGGGCCGGTTGATGGGAATGACGAGCAACGACGTGGGCAGACGGTTGAGCAGGCGCTCGGTCGTGCTGCCGATCAGCAGCCGATCGACCCAGCTTTTGCCGTGCGATCCCAGAACCACGAGATCCGCGTGCCAAGCCGCCGCCTCTTCCGCGATTTCCTCGTCCGCGCTCCCGCGGCGCACGACGCGGTCATCCAGCGGCACGTGCGGCAGCTCCAGCTTCATCAGCCGGTCGAACTCCACGCGGGAGCGTTCCTCGAACACCGTCATGTCGAGTGAGAGTGGCACGACCGTCGGGAACTTGGCTGGCTCGACCACGTGCACCACGCGCAACTGAGCCTCGAGCAGATCGGCGTAGCGTTTCGCGGTGGACAGTGTGGGGCCGGCTGCCGCGAACAAACCTGTCGCCACGAGTACCCGCCGCGGTTTGCGCCCCGATGCTTCGACTACGAGGACCGGCGCTGCGGACGTGCGGACCAGGTGGTGCGCCGTGCTCCCGCCCAGACCCCGCGCCAGCGCCCCGTGATGGCGCCCCCCGACGACCACGAGCCCGGCGCCATACTCCCGCGCGACCGCGTCGAGGACAACTCCGGGGCGCCCGCGCCGAGCCACCAACGCCTGCCGAATCACTTCCGGGATTTCGGCGGCCAGTTCCCGAGCGATCTGGTGTCGCAGGTCGGACACCAGCAGGTCGAAGATCTCCGCCGAGTTCACCAGCGGGGAAATGCCTCCCGGGGCCCACAGGTCCGGCACCGCGCACACGAGCACGCATTGTGCGTCGGCGGCGCGGGCGATCTGCCACGCGACCGACGCCGCCCGGAGCGACTCGGCTGACCCGTCCACTCCGGCGATGATCGGTTTCCACTGCATGTGCGCTCCTTGGTTTGGAACCTCACAAAGAACCTGGCGCAGGTCGGTGAAGCGGAGTTGAGACGGGCATGAAAGGTTGCTGAAGCGTCTCTTCACCAACGCCTCATCCTCCCGTCACACCGACCCCAGCATACTCCTGGCATCGCTAGGGGGAACAAATGCGCAAAGCCTTGCTCGTCTGCGGCGTCCTATCGTCGCTCCTGTACGTCGCCATGCTTGTCTTTGTCCCGATGCAGTGGGAGGGCTACAGCTCCGCGGCTCAAACGGTCAGCGAGCTGTCCGCGATAGACGCTCCGACGAGACCGCTCTGGGTCCCGCTCGGCATCATCTACACGCTGCTGGTGGCCGCTTTCGGATGGGGCGTCTGGATGTCGGCTCGTGGCAACCGCCCCCTGCGCGTCGTGGCAGCCTTGCTGGTCGTCTACGGAATCATCGGCCTCGGCTGGCCACCGATGCACCAGCGCGCGGTGCTGGCAGCGGGCGGCGGCACTCTGTCCGATACGCTGCACATCGTCTGGAGCTTTGTGACGGTGTCGCTCATGCTGTTCGCCATGGCGTTCGGCACCGCGGGATTCGGTAGGCGGTTTCGCATCTATTCCCTCACCACCATTGCGATCCTCGTTGTGTTGGGCGTGCTGACCGGACTGGATGGCCCCCGGCTCCAGGCGAATCTGCCGACGCCGTTACTCGGGGTGTGGGAGCGCATCATGATCGGCGTGTTCCTGCTCTGGGTCGTGGTTCTGGCCGTCACGCTGCTGCGGCGTTCGCCGTCGCGCGGCGGAACTATCGCTCGCGTGAAAGCGACCCGCGTCGCAGGGATGGTCGCTCCTGGCTTCGAAGAAGTCCGCGCCGTTTTCGAGCGCGGGGCGAGAGCGCTGGGTGCGGCTGCCGCAGCCGATCGCGGTGCATCTCGTCTACTGGACAGCCTGGGCGACCACTGACAGTCCCGTCGCGTTCGCAGCGGATGGCTACGGATGGGACGCAGACCTGGCGCGAGCACTGGACGCTCGGCGCGTCCTGAGGATAGCGTCGAGCGCGGCGATCATCGGACCCGCAACGCGTTGAGGATGACCGCCGCGTCCAACGCTTCCTGCATCACCGCGCCGGCGGCTGGTGTGATGTGCCCCAAGCTTGCCACGACCATCAGGGCAAAGCTCACGCCGAGACCCACGCCGATGCTTTGCAATGCGATGCGGCGCATCCGGCGGCTGATCGCCATCGCGTCGCCCACGCGCGCGATGTCGTCCACCAGCAACACCACGTCCGCCGCTTCCGCCGACACGGCCGTGCCGTGCGCGCCCATTGCGACGCCCACCGTGGCCGCGGCGAGCGCGGGAGCGTCGTTGATGCCGTCGCCGACCATCACGACGTTGCCGTACTGATGAGTCAGTTCGCGCACCGCCGCGACTTTATCGCCGGGAAGCAGATTCGCGCGCACGGTGCGGATCCCCGCCTGCGCGGCGATCGCTTCCGCCGGCGCCTCCCAATCGCCGGTCAGCATCACAGTCTCCGTCACGCCGAGCACCGCAAGGCGCTGCAGCAGCGCCGGTACCTGATGGCGAATCCGGTCGGCGAATTCGATCGTCCCGGCCACCCGCCCATCGATCGCCACAAAGGCCGCGGTGCCGTCGCCCGCTCCATCCGCGAGGGCGACGCCCGCGTCGCGCAGATAGCGCGGCGAGCCGACGCTCACCAGGTGTCCGTCCACGCGGCCCGACACCCCGCGCCCCGGCATTTCCTGAAAGTCGGTCACTGGCGGGAGCGCGGGGGACCGCGCCCGGGCGGCATCCACGACGGCGCGGCCGAGGTGGTGCGACGACAGCTGCTCCACGGCGGCCGCCAGCCACAGCAACTCGGGTGCGGCAAGACTGTCGAGCGCCTCAACGTGCGCCACGCTCGGGTGGCCGAGGGTCAGCGTACCTGTTTTGTCGAATACGACGGCGCGCGCGAGGCCCAGCTGCTCGATGGCCCGGCCGTGCTTCACGATGATGCCGATGTCGGCGGCGCGGCTGATCCCCGCGATCACGGCGACGGGCACGGCGAGGATCAGGGGACAGGGTGTCGCGACGACCAGGACGGCGAGCACGCTGGTGGCGCTGCCCGTGACGAGATATGCCGCGCCGCACATGGCGAGCGTCAGCGGCGTGAACCACACGGCGAACCGGTCCGCCAGCCGTTGCATCGGCGGTTTTTCCTGTCGGGCTTGTTCCACGAGGCGCACAATCTGTTGGTACTGGCTCTGCGCGCTCAGTCGCAACGCGCGCACGCGCAGCGCGCCTTCCAAGTTCACGCTGCCGCTCAGCAGCGCTGTTCCGGCCACCGCTCGCAACGGCAGCGGCTCACCTGTCAGCGCCGACTGATCCACGCTGGATGTCCCTTCAAGCACTTCGGCATCCACCGGCACGAGATCGCCCGGTCGCACAACCAGATGGTCGCCCACCGCGACGCCATCCACCGGAATGTCCTCCACGTCGGCGCCGCGTGCGCGATGGGCGATCGTTGGGGCGCGCGCCAGGAGCGCCTCGAGCGACGCTGAGGCGCGCCCCATCGCGTACGCCTCCAGCGCCTCGCCCCCCGACTGCATCAGCACGATCACGGCGCCAGCGAAGTATTGGCCGAGCACCAACGCGGTGCCGATCGCGAGAATAGCGACGATGTCGGAGGCGAACCGGCCGTGGAGCATGCCGCGGACCGTCTGGAACACGAGCGGTGTGCCGCCGACGAGCAGGGTGACGAGGAAGACCTCCTCGGAACGCGCGATCAGCCCCGTCACCAGTCCGGCGGCGGCGATCAACGCCACCGGGCGGCGCCCGAGCGCTCGGGCCACGCTCAGCAGGCTGGGAATCCGGCGGTTACTTTTGTGGCCCATGGTCGACAAGTCGATGACCGCGCTGGCCAAGGCGAGCTACGATCGCTGTTGCAGGGCGCCCGACTTCCTGCAAGCCTTTTACCGAAACTTCCTGGCGGCCTGCCCGGCGGCGGTGCCGCGGTTCGCTGGCACGAATTTCGAGCAGCAGACCAGGTTGCTGCGCCACGCCATCGGCCTTCTCCTCATTTTCCCGACGCAACCCGGTGGGGACCGGACGCTGCTGGCGCGAGTGGCCGAGCGACACAGCCGGCGCGACCTCGACATCGACCCCGCCCTCTACCGCCCCTTCATCGACGCCCTCATCGATACGGTCAAACAGTTCGACGGCGAGTGCACCCCGGCCGTGGAGGCGGCGTGGCGGGCGACCGTCGCGCCCGGCGTCGAGTACATGAAGTCGAAGCACTAGCAGTCCGACGCGGGGATATCCACTTCGAAACGAGTGCGTTGTCCCGGCACGCTCGACGCGCGCGCCTCGCCGCCGTGCAGCTGCGCGATGGAGGCGACGAGTGCGAGTCCCAGTCCGGCACCACCGTCTTCTGACCGGGTGCGGGCCGGATCGGCGCGATAGAACGGCTCGAAGAGATGCGGCAAGTCGACCGCCGCGATTCCGGGTCCCGTGTTTTCGACGGCCAGACGCACGCCGCTTGGCGCGAGGGGCTCGAGCTGAACCCGGATCGCGCCCTCCGGCGGCGTGTAGCGCAGCGCGTTGTCCAGCAGATGGTCCACCACGCGGCGGACGAGCTCGGGATCGATCAGTACCGCAGGTTGACCGCTGCGCAACGCCCGCTCAACGGTCAAACCGCGCTCTTCAAACCGGCGGTGCAGGCTGTCCAGCCTCTCGCCGACTAGCCCTTCCACGTCAGTCGCGACGCGGTTGGCTGTGACCAAACGGGCCTCCGCCCGCGTGACCAGGAGGAGGTCTTCACTGAGCTCGGTCAGCCGATCGATTTCCTCCAGCCCGCTGCGCAGTACCTGCTCATATTCGTGTTGTGAGCGCGGGGCGCGCAGCGCGACCTCAATTTCACCGCGCAACGCCGTCAGCGGCGTGCGGAGCTCGTGGCTGACGTCGGCGGTCAACCGGCGCTGCGCCGCGAACCCGCGCTCCAGCCGCTCCAGCATGCGGTTCAGCACCGCGACGAGCCCTTCGTATTCCTCGGTGTCCGCGTGGGCGAGAATGCGCTGATCGAGCGTGCCCGCCTCGATGCGCGTCGCTTGCGCCGTAATTTCGGCGACAGGTCGGACGGCCGAGGAGGTGAAGTGCCAGGCACCCATGAGCGTGGCTGAGGTGCCGGCGACCACCACGGCTGCCAGGACAAGGATGAGGTCGAGCTCGAGCGTGGCCGTCGAGAGCGGCAGGTGCAGCGCGCGCGACGCCGCCCAGTAGAACGCGCCCGTCGCCAGCAGCAACCCCGCAGCCATCGTCGCCGCGAATCGCAGCGCGAGGGTGCGCCGGAGCGACCCTTTCACGCCTCCGCTCGATCCGGCGTCTGCAGGCGGAACCCCACGCCGCGCACCGTCTCGATCAGCTCGTGGCCGGTCGCCTGCTTCAGCTTGCGGCGCAAATTGCCGACATGCACGTCCACGACGTTGCTCTCGGGATCGAAGTGCATGTCCCAGACCTTCTCCAGGAGCTCCGTGCGGCGGACCACTTCCTCAGGATGCAGCAGAAAGTGTTGGAGGAGGTGAAACTCCTTGGGCGTGAGATCGAGGCCCTTGCCGTTCACCCGCGCTTTGTGCTTCAACCGGTCCAGCTCGACCGGGCCGTAGCGCAACAGCTCCGTGCGCTCGGACCCACCCCGCCGTACGAGCGCGCGCACCCGGGCGAGCAGCTCGTCGAACTTGAACGGCTTGGTGAGGTAGTCGTCGGCGCCGGCATCCAGGCCGCGCACGACGTCCTCGGTCGTGTCGCGGGCCGTCAGCATCAGAATGGGTGTGGCCCGTCCCTCGCGGCGCAGCTCCGCCGCCACCTGCAGGCCGGTTTTCTTCGGAAGCATGACGTCGAGGACGAGGAGGTCGTAGTCGTAGACATGGGCCAGCATCGTGCCCTGATCGCCATCCGGCGCCACGTCGACGACGTAGCCTTCCTCGCGTAAGCCCTGCTCAATGAAGCCCGCGACCTTCCGGTCGTCTTCCACCACGAGAATCTTCATGTAGGGACGCTAGCAACTGCGCGTTGAACCATTTCTAAAGGTTTGGTGAAGGAATCTTCAGAATAAACGTCGCGCCCCCACCGGAGGTCTCTTCCACTGTAAGTGCCCCGCCCAGGGCCTCCGCGAGTCGCCGCGAAACCGGCAGGCCGAGCCCCGTCCCGAGCCCGGAGTGCGGGTCGAACCGCTCGAACGGTTCGAAGATCCGATCTCGCAAGTCCACCGGAACCCCGGGGCCGTGGTCGATGACGGCGAAGCAGGTCGCTCCCGAATTCTCACGAACGCTGAGTACAACAGCCGAGCCATCGGGGCTGTGCCGAATGGCATTGGACAGGAGGTTGACGAGGATTTGCTCGAGCCGCACCGGATCGGTGCGCAGCGTGGGCTTCGTGCCGTCCGCCTCCGCTTTCAGGCGTACGCCCTTCGCCGCGGCGGCGGGCTCACTCGCGGTGATCGCGCGCTGCACCGCCCCGCGGACATCGACGTCCCGGAACACGGGCCGGACCTTCCCAGCGTCGAGGCGCATCAGATCCAGAAAATTGTTGAGCAGGACGATGGTGCGATCCGCCGCCTCGTAGACTTCCCGCGCCGCCCGCTCCATGACCTCAGGTGATCTCGGTTTGATCAACCGCTCCGCCCAGCCGTAGACGCCCGTCAGTGCGTTGCGCAGCTCGTGATTCATCATCGCGAAAAACAGGTCGCGCTGACGCTGCATGGCGCGGATCTGGCCAACTAACTGCTCACTCTCGCCGTACAGCCGGGCGTTCTCGACCGCCACGGCGGCTTGCGACGCCAGCAGCACGGCGATGGCCTCGTCCTCGTCGCTGAATTCCTCGGCTTCGATTTTCTCCGTGAGGTACAGGTTCCCAAAGACGCTGCCTCGGCCCTTCACCGGAACGCCGAGGAATGATTTCATGGGGGGATGGTGCGGTGGGAACCCGTACCGCTGCGGATGCCGATTGATGTCCGCCGTACGAATCGGCTTGCCTTCGGTGATGACGTGACCCAGTAACCCGTGACCACGGGGGAGCTCGCCAATGCGAATGCGCGTAGCCTCGTCGAGACCCGACGTCACAAACTGCACCAGCGTCTGGCGGTCGTCGCCGAGGACGCCGAGCGCCGCGTAGCGGGCACCGACCACTTCGCGGGCCGCGTCCACCACCTGCTGCAGGACG
>Ga0184638_1000110_pt1 | contig 20247 bp, 17 predicted proteins | sample PLM31_50_b2_FD_133141 | JGI IMG/M metagenome (GOLD analysis project Ga0184638, IMG submission 133141) | Groundwater sediment microbial communities from an aquifer in East River, Colorado, USA - PLM3-1_50_b2 | ecosystem: Environmental > Terrestrial > Soil > Riparian zone | place: USA: East River... | reverse complement strand
GGGCGGTCCCGGTGGCGGCGGGGGCGGCGGCGGGGGCGGCGGCGGCGGCACCGGTGGCGGCGGCGGTGGCGGTGGCGGTGGCGGTGGCGGCGGCACCGGTGGTGGTGGCGGCGGCGGTGGCGGCGGCGGCGGCGGTGGTGGCGGCGGCGGAGGCGGTGGCGCCATGACCGTCACAGTCGCTGTGCCGCTCTTCCCTTCACTGCTCGCCGTGATCGTCGCCGAGCCGGCTGCCGCGCCGGTGACGAGGCCGTCACCGTTGACCGTCGCCACGGCCCCGTTGCTCGTTCCCCAGGTGACCAGACGCCCACTCAACGGATTGCCGTCCCCGTCCTGTGGAGTTGCCGCGAGCTGCACGCCCTGACCGACTGTGACGCTCGCGGCAGTTGGACTGACAATGACGACTGCCAAGCCTCCAGGCAATTCGTCCCGAGTGGGGATTTGGCACGCCGTGGTAGCAGCGAGCCCGAAGAACACACACATCAAAAACACGCGGAGGAACCGGTTCGACGGAGGAGGATCGGTGAGGCGGACGCCAGGCCAATGGCCGGCGGCAAAAGCCGCGGCTGCGTCGCCGAGCGACGTTTTCATCAGCGCCATCCGCACCGAAAGCTTGAACGTGAACGGCATCTCCGACTCTCCCCCCAAAAAAACGACCGCCAGCTTCGACCCTGAGGTCGACTCGCTGGCGGCCCGGCGGACTTGGCGACGAAGTCGCGGTTAGTCCCGTGGCTCTGCGTCACCGCCTTTCGGCGGGTTTGCTCTGAGCAGCGTCGTCATGTATTCGCGAAGGCGCTCCGCGTTACCGACTGGGCTGCAGTGTAGCAGTTGCGCAGCAGCACCTGCAATGCGGGAATTCCCTGAAGCGCGATAACTACATATCTGTATGCATCTGTGCGAGTTGCGACGCGAGACGATACGCTTTTTGGATCAGCAATCTGACCAGCGAGTGGGTGCTCTGCGTCACTCAGAAAATCAGGGACGCCCGGTGGAAACGATGAGGTGGTCCACATCCAACTTCTGCGCGATGGGGCCTCCCGCGATCCCACGATTGAAAGTCAGTTGCACGGCGTTGAGCCGCAACACGGGACTCGTGCGAAAACGCAGGCCCGCCCAGCTGCCGCGGAGCACTCCGTCGATCCACAGCTGCTGACTTCCGTTGGATTTGCTTGGCTCGTTGAGCTTTACCATGAACTCGACGCGGTGCCATTGGCCTCGACTCAACTCGAGCGGTGGCACGTACGTCTCGGTCCCATCGCCGTATCGTCCCCAGCATGTCACGCCGTCGGGTTCTCGGAGCATCGCCGGGTGATATGTGTAGAACCGCGTCGGCCCTGGATTGCCCGTCGCTTCCGTGACGACCATCGCGATGAAAAAATCGGTTCCCTGCGGGCAGGTCCCCGCCTTGCCGGCTGCTGACCACTGATCGTCCGTTCGCGCGCCGAAAAAACCGATCAGCTTTGTGCCGCCTTGCCAGTCGGGTGGGAATCGGACGTAATAGCTCACGTAGAGCGAATCGTACCCGGGCATGAAGAACCGTGTGAGCCATCCGCCGTCGCCACCGGCAGGATACGTCACCTCGAGATACCGGCTGCCGGACTGAGCGTTCGTCGCGCCGCCACCCGATACGACGCTCTGCCGGGACAGATCCACGCCGTCGGGCCAGGCCGCCAGCGTGCCGGACTCGAAGTCCTCGGCGAACACCGTGTCTATGGCCGGTGTGCCCGAGATCGCGTCCTGAGCGGCACCACAACCATGAACGAGGACGGCGACAAGCAGCGGGATGAGCGTCGTACGCAAGAGGCACCTCATAGACCTAACGCCGTTCTGCTGCAAGACCTGGGCTAGATAACCGCGCGGGGGCGCAACGACTGTTGCACGCGCGCGACGGTCCTCAGCGTGGCTCGTGGCAAGAGCCGGGGTCCGCCTCTTGCACCCGACACCACCGTGCCTTCTCATAGCCCCCACCCCATCCGTATTGCCTTCGTCGGGACCGGCAACATGGCCCGGCTGCACCTGCACGCCTTGCGCCGGGTACGCACACCGCACCTGGTAGTCGGCGTTCAAGACCGCGACGAACGTGCCGGTCGTCAATTCGCGGCATTGGCGGACGCGACCAGCTATCGAATGCTTGGAGACCTGTTCGCGGACGCGCGGCCCGACCTCGTCCACATCTGCACGTCGGCGGGTTCGCATTTCGAACCGGCGCGCGAAGCCCTGCTCGCCGGGGCCCACATCTACGTGGAAAAGCCGTTCGTCGAGACGTCCGGCGAGGCGGAGGAATTGCTCGGCCTCGCGGCGCAACGAGGGCTGCTCGTGTGCGCCGGTCATCAGCAGGTACACGACCCGGCGTATGTGGGGCTCCTGGGTCGAGCGCGGGAGCTCGGCGACGTCGTGCAGGTGGACAGTCATTTCACGTTTCGTCCCGTCGGAACCAGCCCGGAGCGCGCGGGGGCAACCGCCCTCGCGGAACAGCTCGTCGACATTCTTCCCCACCCGCTGTATACGCTGGTGGACGCGCTCGAGCGCCTGTCTTCCCCCGAGTGCGCCACGACCGAGATCGGATCGGTCGTCGCCGGTGCCCGGGACTTGCACGCCATCCTTCGGGCTAACGGCGGGGGATGCTACGGGCGACTCTCCGTGAGTTTGCGCGCCCGGCCGATTGCGTCGTTCCTCTCGGTCAGCGGCACCGGGGGCACGTTGACGGCCGACTTCCTCCGTTCGAGCGTCGTCGGCGCAGCCAACCCGGGCACGTCCCCCGTGGAAAAGGCGGCGAACGCGATTGTCGAGGCCGGGCAGCTCGCAGTCCGGAGCGGGGTCGGCGTCGCGCGGCGCGTCCTCCACGGCGGGGACTATCCCGGCTTGGCGGAGTTGATCGACGCGTTTTACGCCGCGGTTGCGACCGGTGGCCCGTCGCCCGTGTCACCGGATCATTTGCGGCGCGTCAGCGCGCTGTTCGAGGAGCTCGCTGCCAACGTGCGGGCCGCGGCGCGGGCCGCAGCGCAACGGCCGTCCTCACCATCCATCACCTGCTCCGACGCGCCGCTCGTCGTGGTCACCGGTGCCCGGGGCTACTTCGGTCGCGAGATCACCAAACACCTGGCGCGCCGGGGGTACCGCGTCCGCGGGATCAGCCGCTCGGCCGAGCTCGAGGATCCGAACGTGCACGAGTGGCTGCCGCTCGACCTCAGCCGCTCCGTGCCGCCTGAGGCTTTCGCCGGCGCGGACGCCGTCGTGCACGCTGCCGCTGCTTCCTCCGGCGATTACGACAGCCATCAGCGGCACACACTCGATGCCACTCGCAACGTGCTCCACGGTATGCAGGCGGCAGGTGTGACGCGACTGGTATACGTGAGCAGCATCTCGGTGATTCGGCCTCCACGAACACCGTGGGAAGAACAGAACGAGCAGACGCCGTTGACGCGGCCTGAGGACCGTCAGTACGGCCCATACGTGTGGGGAAAATCGGGCGCCGAGCGGATTGTCGCCGCGGAAGCGGAGGCACTGGGACTCGAGGTGAGAGTCATTCGTCCCGGTGCGCTCGTGGATTGGGGCAATCAGGAGCCACCGGGGATTATGGGACGGCGCCTATTCGGACGCTGGCACCTCGGGTTCGGGCGGCCCGGACTCCCGGTGCCCGTGTGCGAAGTCGGCAGAGCCGCGGCCGTCGTCGCCTGGACAGTCGCGCAGTTCGCTGAGGCCCCGCCGGTCCTGAACCTCTTGGATCCGGCGATTCCCACGCGCCGGCACTTGCTCGAGGAATTCAGGAGACGCGGGTGGCGCGGTCACTTCGTGTGGGTACCGCTGCCGCTGTTTGCGGTGCTGGTGCACGCGGCTCGCTACGCGATGGCGGCGACCAAGCTGCGGCGTCCTCCGCCGCTGGCGCTGTACGGTATCCTCCGGCCGCGGCGCTACAACACGGAGCTGTCTGAACAGGTCCTCGGCGACGCGATGCAGGAGCCGGCGCGCGCGACCATTCCACCTTCGCTGGCCGCCACACCCGCATGGTCGTCCTGAGCCTGTTGATCGGTCTGCTGGCGGCAGTGCTGTTGCTGCCGACCGTCTCGGACCTGATCAGCCTCGTCCGGCTCGCGTTGCGCAAGCGGCGTCCCGCGCAACACCGCGCCGCTCAACCGCCACGACTGCTCTTTCTCGTGCCGGCGCACAACGAGGAAGGCATGATCGAGTCATGTGTCCGCTCCCTCATGACCTTGCAATACCCAACTGATCGGTTTGCCGCCGTCGTGTTGGCTGATAACTGCACGGACCGCACAGCCGAGCTGGCGCGCGCGGCGGGTGCGCGATCTCTCGAGCGGCACGATCCCAAGCTACCCGGCAAGCCGCGGGCGATTGCCTGGGCGCTCACCCAGCTGCCGGTCGCCGACTTCGACGCGCTCATCATCATTGATGCCGATACCATCGTGGACCCCGAGTTCGGATCGGCGCTCGCGAACGCCGGCCCGCTCGCCGAGCGCGCGTTCCAGGCGTATTTCGACGTGCGCAATCCGGGTGACAGTCTGTTGACCCGCATGGCGACGGTGCTTGCCAGCGCGAACTATCGCTTCGCCTATACGCTGAAGCGGCGCGCCGGCCTGAACGCGCCGCTGATGGGCAATGGCATGTGCCTCGGAACGGCGGTGCTCGCGACGCATGGGTGGAAGGCATTCACAATCGCGGAAGACTGGGAGCTGTACGCGCTTTATACGATCGAGGGCGTGCCGATCGAGTCCTTGGAGTCGGCGCATTTGTATGCACTGGAGGCTCGCTCGCTGGAGCAGAGCTCCTCCCAACGACAGCGCTGGACGGCAGGCAAGCTGACCGTTTTGAGACGGCTGGTCGGACGTCTCCTGGTCAGCCGGAACATCGGGCTGGCACAGAAGATCGATGCGGTAGCCGAGCTGACTGCGCAGGGACCCGTCGTGCACCTCGGGGTCGTGATCGTCGCCGCGGTGTTGACGGCCGTCCTGCAACCGCCCGCCGCCGACTGGTTGGTGCTTGCGCTGGCAGCCTCGCTCGCGCGACCGGCGATCTACGCGATGGCCGGCCTCACCCTGCAGCCGCAGCCGTTCCGGTCCGCGCTCGCGTTCGCGTTTCTTCCTTTTTACATGGTGTGGCGCCTCGGAAATGCGATCCTCGCGCTCGGACAACTGGGCGACAAACCCTGGGTCCGCACGGCGCGCCATTAGCGCGACCTGAAAGCGACGATGTATACGACACACCGGCGCGCACGGTCCGCCCCACTTCCCGGTTCCTCCCCCGCTTCCGCACTCTTTTTTGAGGCGCCCGGGCGCGGCTGGGATCTCCTGTTGGTGGCCTTGGGCGTGTTCATGCTCACATCGGTGGCCCGGGTCCACCAACTGTTCCCCGCGCTCGCCCTGTTCAAGCCCGTTACCGTCACCGGCGTCGCCGCGATCGTCCTCTGTCTGCTCGACCGAGTACCGCGCCGCCGGATTGGCGCGCTGCAGATTCCGGCGACGCGTTATTTGATCGCGTTCATCGTCTGGATGGCGCTGTCCGTTCCCGGCGCCCTGTGGCCCGGCGGAGCGTTCACGACGTTTGTCGATTTCCTGAAGACCGGGTTGATATTTCTCGTCATCGTCACCGCCGTGCGGAGCTTCCGCGACGTCGAGAAGTTGGCGCTGGTCTATTTTCTCGGCACTGTGATCTTTGCGGCGGTCGTGCTGTCGCGTACGGAATTCCAGATGACGGCCGATGGGCGTATGGAACGCCTCTACTTCTACGATTCCAACGACTTGGCGACCTACATCGTCACCGCACTACCGCTCGGTCTGTATTTCGCCGCCACCGGCAAGCGCTGGCTGCAATGCGTGGCCTGGGCGGGGATCGGCGTGCTCGCGGTGGGCTTCATTTGGAGCGGCTCGCGCGGTGGCTTTCTCGCCTTCCTGGCCGTCATCGCGTACTTCCTGTTGCGTTACACCACCGTCAAGCGCTCGTGGCGTTGGTCCGCCGTCATCGCGATCGCGGTGATCGTGACCGCGACCGCGGGCGACAAATACTGGACGCGCATTCAGTCGATCTTTCGTCCCAGCGAGGACTACAACGTCACCGAACAACAAGGCCGGGTGCAGATCTGGCGCCGAGGCCTCGGTTACACGATCCAGCACCCGGTGCTTGGCGTAGGCGCCGGAAACTTTCCCCGCGCGGAGGGAACGATCTCCCCGCTCGTGGAGCGAACGCCAAGGGGACGCAGCTTGAAGTGGGGGCCGCCCCACAACAGCTATGTGCAGGTCGCGGCGGAGCTCGGCGTAGCGGGATTCATCATCTTCTGTGCCTTCTTCGTGAATGTGTTCAAGGCGCTGAAAATCCCTCCGTCGACCGGCGATCCCACTCACAAGCGGCGAGCACGTCTCGCGCAGTCGCTCACGGCCAGCCTCATCGGCTTCGCGGTCGGGTCCTTCTTCTTGACCCTGGCGTACGCCGACATGCTGTACGCGCTCGCGGGCATCGCAGTCGGGCTGCGCCAGGTGACCGTGAATTCCATGTCGAGCCCTTCGTGAGACTGGCATCGCTCTGCTACAACGCCCTGCGGTTCGCGGGCGTCACGACGATGGCGCGTCGCCTGTCGAAGGACGGCGTCGTGCTGTGCTACCACAACGTCGTCGGTCCAACGGACGACAGCGCAGCAAATCAGCTTGGCCTTCACATGCCGCTGGCCACGTTCGAGCGCCAGATGCGCTGGCTTGCCGAGCATTATGCGGTCGTGCCGCTCGAAGAGTTCGTGGCTCGCCTGTCACAGGGTGGTTCATTGCGGGGCGTCGCGGCCCTCACGTTCGATGACGGTTATGCCGGTGTATTCGAGCACGCGTGGCCGGTGCTGCGGGACCTCGGGACTCCCGCGACGGTGTTCGTCGTTGCGGACGCACCGGGGCGCGACGACGGATTTTGGTGGGACAATCCGATGGTGTTGCAAACACATTCGCCGGAGCAGCAGCAGCGCTGGCTCACGGGATGCAACGGCGACCGGACGAAGATTGTCGACGCTCCGTGGCGGCCCGCGGCGTGGTGCCGGCCTGCGACGTGGCGCACCATCGCCACCGCCGCAGCGGCGGGACTGCACATCGGGGTCCACTCGTCGACGCACCGTTCACTGCCGACGCTGCCCGAGACGGAGCTGTATCACGAAATCGTCGAAAGCCGCGACATCATTCGGCGCCGAACCGGCGTGACGCCGGTCTTTTTTGCCTATCCATATGGATTGTGGAACGAGCGGGTGCGCCAAGCGGTCCACGCGGCCGGCTATCGCGCGGCGTTCACCCTCGCCTCGGACCACGCAGCCGGCAGGCGTGACGCCTGGGCTCTACCGCGTATCAACGTACCCGCCGGCATAGACGATGCCGCCTTCCAGGCCTGGACGGCCGGGCTCAACCTCCGGCGGCACAGCGCGTGACGCCAGCCCAAGCAGCGCGCTGGCGTGGCTTCCGCTTCGCCCACCTCATCGAGTCGGATGGCCCCGGTGGCGCCGAGCGCATGTTGGCCAGTCTGGCAGCCGAGCTGCAAGCCGCCGGCAGCGAGAACGTGGTCATCGCGCCAGCCGGTGGAGAGGGATGGCTCGCTCGCGAGCTCAGCGGTACCGGCGTCCAAGTGGAGTTGTATCGCCTCGATCGCCCGCTCTCGCGCACGTTCGCGAGCTGGCTGACCGACACGCTGCGGCGCCACCGCATCGCACTGGCCCACAGTCATGAATTCACCATGGCGGTATACGGGGCCTGGGCCGCCCGTCGGGCCGGGGCCGGCCACTTGTTCACCATGCACGGCAGCCGTTACTACGCCGATCGGCTGCAGCGGCGGATCGCTCTGCGCCTCGCGGCGCTTCTTAGCAGCTCGATCGTCACCGTGTCGCACAGCCTGGGTCGACATTTGGCGCACGACTTGTGGATCCGTCCATCCCGCATCGTGACCATCCCAAACGGCGTGCGGCCGATGCCGCTCCTCCAGTCTTCGCTGCGAGACGAGCTGCGTCTGGGCAGCACCGATCAACTCCTCGTCGCGGTCGGCAACCTGTATCCCGTAAAGGGCCACGCGCACCTGCTCGAAGCGTTGGCCCTGCTCGCCCCGAGTTTCCCTCGGCTGCACGTAGCGATTGCGGGTCGAGGAGAGCTCGAGGAGCCGTTGCGGGCTCGCGCCGGCGCCCTTCAGCTGAGTGACCGATTCCATCTGCTGGGACTTCGCTCCGACATCGCGAATGTGCTGTCGGGGGCTGACGTCTTCGTGCTGCCGTCGCTCTCTGAGGGCGTTCCGCTGGCGCTGCTCGAGGCTATGCTCGCCGGCCGGCCCGTCGTCGCCAGCGCGGTGGGCGAAGTGCCTACGGTCCTCGACGACGGGCGCGCCGGCGTCCTGGTCCCGGCCGGAGACGCCGCGGCCCTCGCGAGCGCATTAGCCGCCCTGCTCGCGGATCCCGGGCGGGCGGAGCGGCTGGGTGCCGCGGCTCGGGCGCGAGCCACGGACGCGTATACCTTCGACGCGATGATGGACGGCTATCTCGGACTGTACTCGAAGGCGCTACGGAATCATCCGTACAATGGTCGGCCCGAGAGCGTTGGCGAGGGCCAGCGGCAGGCGCTTCCAGACAGCAGGCCCCCAGGAAAACGCGCGCTCGTGAGGTGAAGGCGTGGCGGCGCGGCGGCCAGCGACGGGTTGATACCACATCAGCGGCACGTCGCGCGAGCCCCACTGCTGCTTGAAGCGATGGGTGCCGCCGCCGGGAGTGCAGCGACCGAAATTGAAGACGCGCAACCCCTGATTCGCCGCCCGCTCGATGAACGCCCAGTACAACAGCATGTTCGCGTAGCTGCGGTGATAGTCTTGGAGCGCCGAGACCCAGGTCACCTCGAGCTCGTCCCCCCACTGAAATCCGAAAGCGCCGGCCACGGGGCGATCGCCCGAGTAGGCGCATCCAATCCAGATGTCCTCCGGAAACCGGTCGACCAGAGTCTTGAAGAATCGGCCTGGCAACGTCGGCGTACCGAGGTCTCGCATATGCCGGGAGAACACGCGATAGAACGCGTCCGCCTGGTCGAGGCCGAAGCGGACGGGAAACCCTTCCTTCTGAGCGCGCCGCACCTTGCGCCGCACGTTTGACGATAGGCCGTCCCACACGGCGTCCGGGTTACCGGGCTCTAGATCGAGTAGACAGGTGATCTTCCGGTTGGAAACCGGGAAGTCGAGAGCGAGGCGTTCACGGCTGCGCAGCTCGAGCAGATCGACCTGTCGCTCTCGCGCAATGCCGATCGCGTGCTGCACCAGCGCCCGCACTGCGATCTCTTCGCCGAGCGGTCCACCGTAATTCACGAATGGCATCGAGATCAGGTAGTGGCCGAACAGCCGACTCTTGGCGTGGACCAGCGGCAACACGGCTGTCACGCGGCCCGCGGCATCGCGCGCCGCGAGGTACACACATTCGTGCCCGAAGACGTCCTCGATGACGCCCTTCCACCCCCAGCGGTGGAACGGCGTCCAGCCCGCCGCTGTCTGCACGCGCCCGTCCCACTCGGCCGCGGACCCCGCAAAGCGCTCCACGCGCGGCGTCATGACTAGGCCACCGCGGCGCGACGTTCATGCGTCGCCGAAAGCCGCGCGACCGTATCTCGAACGGCGGTGAAGCGAAACTCGCTCAACAGTCGCGCGAGCTGCCGCGCCGTGCGCCGCAAGCCACCGTAGTGTCGTACGCGCGTCAGCCACGGCACGTCGATCCGCGGTTGCTCCGGATCGACTTCCCACGGATGGATATAGAACGTCCCGGACACCCCGCGGCGCTCGCACTGGCGCAGCGCTCCCTGCACGATGCTGTACGGCAGGAGCCGGAAGTACGCACCGCCCGCGGCGGGCAGCCGCATCCCGCACCACTGCAACGTGGTCGGAGGGATCTCCAGGAGGACGCCGCCGGAGCGCTCGAGCCAATGCGGATCGGGCGAACCGCCCGGATAGCCGTAGCCTCCGGGGCGTCGCACGGGAAACAGGCTGGAGTCGTAGCGATAGCCTTCTTCGATCAGCACGTCGAGCGCCCACTCCCAGCCAGGCACGATCGAGAAACTGGGAGCGCGAAACCCGAGAACCGGGGCGCCGCTGATTTCCTCCAACATCTCCTTCGTACGTCTGATCGAGGTCCTGAATTGCTGGGGCGTCTGCTCGGTCACGCGCGCGTGATCCCAGCCATGCGATGCGATCTCATGGCCCGCCTCTGCGATCGTGCGAATCAGCTCGGCCTGCCGCTGCGCGACCCAGCCGAGCACAAAGAAGGTCGCACGCGCATCAAATCGAGCCAGCAGGTCGAGCAGCTGCGCGACTTGCGCTTCTACCCGAGACTCGAAGCCGCCCCAATCGGAGCGGGCGACCCGGGCCTGGAACGCGGAGACCTGAAAGTATTCTTCCAGGTCTACCGTGAAGTGATGGAGGGTCAGAGTAACAGCACCGTCACCTTCTTTGTGTCCGAGCCGCTGTTGCCCGCCGCGTCTCGCACAGTCACGGTAATCGTGTAGGTGCGCGGCAGAATCGTCACGTATGTATGACCCCTACTGAGCGAGCCTTCCTGCGTCGCGCTCCCGCTCGACGTCGATCCGTCCCCCCAGTTGATCGTGTACGACCACGGGCCATCGTGGCCGGCGTCGCTAAAGCTCCAGTTCAGTGTGAACAGCAGACCCGATAGCGCCGTCTGATCCGCTCCTGCGTTCACCAGAGGCAGCGTGATGGGCAGGACGCAGACAACGCTGTAGGAGACGCTTGCCGTTCCACCCGCGGGCACGTTCACCGTCCGCGAAGCGCCACCCGTCACCGTGCAATTGCTCGGCACGCTGAGAACAGCGGTGTGGCTCCCTGCCGTCAGGCTCGTGAACGTCACGCTCCCGGTGCTCGCAACCGTCTTGCTGTTGTTTCCATCAACCGTCGCCGTGTAGCTGGCGGGGATGTTCAAACCGCTGCTCGACGTTGACACCGTGAGATTGCCCGTCGTCGGTGGCGGTGGTGGTGGTGGCGGCGGCGGCGGCGGCGGTGGAGGAGGCGGCGGTGGTGGAGGAGGCGGCGGCGGCGGCGGAGAGCCCGTCGCCGCGTTCAGGGTCAACGACGTGGCGAGCCACGTTCCCCCACCGGGCGCCTGATCGAAAAACCACGTTGAGTTGGGATTGGCGTTGCCGCCACCCGCGAGAACCGCGTAAATCCCGTCGTCCTTGAGTATCCCATCCCCCTGCGGGCCGTCGATCGGCGCGTACGCGGGGTCGCGGTCCACGCCGACCGGTGGCCTCACGATTGATAGGCCGTACACGAGACCACCTGGATTGACGGCGATCGGGCCGGCGCTCGCGACCGTCGGGGTCGTACCGGTACCAGAGGCGGTGCGCGGCGCGCCCGCGCCGGCGCCCAACGCCTGTGTGAACACATCTTCGACGCCGGTCCAGGCAGAAAGCCTGACGCCGCCGTCGACGACCGAGTCGCGGAGCCACGCCCCGACCGCGTATACCACTCCGGTGGACGGGTCATTGGGGTCGGGGAAGTTCTGAATGTTCGTGGCGACGTAGGTGGCCATCGAGATGCCGCCTTGGGTCACGAACGCGACGCGGGTATACGTGTTGCCGACCGGCCTGTACGGGCTGGTAGTTTCGACGTCCCGCACCGAATCGATGATGTCAGTCGAGCCGAGCCAGTAGAAGGTCGCGATCACCGCGTCGCCGTGACGCGGATTGGCGTTGTTGTTCTTGTTGAACCCCTTGATGAGCAGCCGCCCCGTCTGCCCTAACGTCATTATGTCCCTGCTCAGCGTGATACCGTTCGCTGAGAACGAAAAACTCGGCGCGGGAAGGCCGTTTTCAGGCGTAGGTCCCGCCGACTCCCTGCAGCTGGCGACGAGCATTGCGCCCGCCACGAGCGCTGTGGTCCTCGTGGTCCATCTCACCATCACAACGGCCTCCCTGTAGAGTGGGCGCGACAGAAGCACTCTGGGCTAGGAGGGCAAGGTTCGGGCCAAGCCATGGGTACGCGAGCATGGCTATCCCGCTGAATGCGATGAGGTTATTGCTGCGCTAGATCCGCAACGGCATGGCCTTCGCGCAACACGCTGGGCTGGCGGGCTAGCTCCCGGCGCTCGCGAGGACGGTGGCGACCTCTCGCACGCACCGCGCGATGCGCTCGTACACCTGCTCGAACACCTCACGGCTCCCGTTCACCGGGTCGCGAATCGTTCGTGTGTCGACTGGTACGGGATCGAAGTCGCCGAGAACCACGATGTCGGTGGGACGGCGCCCGTAGCGCTCACACACCAGCCGTCGCTGGCGCGGGTCCATCACCACAATGAGATCGGCGGAGCGAGCCACGTTGGCCGTCAAGAGACGCGAGCGATGGTCGCAGAGGTTCAGTCCGTGACGCTCCGCCGCGGCCATCGCTTCAGGCGGCGCAGGCCGGTTGAATCCGACGAAGCCTGCGGACTGCACGTCGATGCCGAGCGGCGCGAGCTCGCGAGCCAGCAGCGCGGCGGCCACCGGGCTGCGGCAGATGTTGCCGTGACACACCACCAGGAGGGTCTTCGGCCGGGGCCGCCCGTGCAGCGCCTCGAGCGCCTTCCGCCGTCGCAACGGGTGCAACAGCCGCTCCGGCGTCCGGCGGACGCGCGTGAGAAGACTACGCAAGAGATTCATCCATGTATTCGCCGCTCCTTGCGAGACGAAGGACACAGCTGTGGCTGCAGCGCGACAACGCGAGGCACCGGTGCCTGCGTGCGACAGGTTGCCCGCGGCAAGAAATACACCGAGTCCCGTGGCCCGGTTCATGCCTTTGCGGCCTGCGTGCGATATCTCGTTACCGGCGGTGCCGGATTCATCGGCTCGCATCTCGTCGAGCGCCTCGTGCGCGACGGCGCGGAGGTCACCGTGCTCGACGACCTCTCGACCGGCCGCCGCGAACACCTGCGCGCGGTCCGCGAGCGCATCCGTTTCATCCGCGGCAACGTTGCCCGGCTCGAGGTATGTCGGCGCGCGATGCAGGGCGTCGACTATGTCTTTCATCAAGCCGCGGTCACGTCGGTACCGCGGTCGACCCGTCACCCCCTCGCCGCGCATGAAACGAACGTCACCGGCACCCTGAATATTTTGCTGGCGGCGCAGGAGGCAAAGGTGCACCGCGTCGTGTACGCCGCATCGACCGCGGCGTATGGTGACGCCGCCGAGCTTCCGAATCACGAGGCGCTGCTGCCGCGCCCGCTCTCGACGTACGCCGCCGCAAAGCTCGCGGGCGAGGCATACTGCGAGGCCTTCTGGCGAACCCACGGGCTGGAGACGGTCAGGCTGCGGTACTACAACATCTTCGGACCGCGCCAGAATCTCGAGTCGCAGTATGGCGCCGTCGTCCCACTGTTCATCGCCGCCGCGCTGCGCGGCGAGCCTCCGGTGATCTTCGGCGACGGCGGGCAGACCCGCGACTTCACGTTCGTCACGAACGTCGTGGAGGCCAATCTGCTCGCCTGTCACGCGCCCGCGGAAAACGCCGTGGGCGCGGTATTCAACGTCGGCTCCGGCGCAGCGACCAGCATTCGCGAGTTGTGGCGGCGGATTGCCGATGCCGTCGGGACTGACGTCGAGCCACGGCACGACGCTGCGCGCGCCGGCGACGTGCGCCACTCGCTCGCGTCGATCGACTGTGCGCGTGAGCAGTTGGGCTACAGCCCGTCCGTGAATCTCGACGAGGGGTTGGAACGCAGCATCGCGTACTATCGCGACCGTGCGCAGGAGCCTGAGCGCCTGCGCGTCGCAGTCTAGACACACCCTCGGAACAAGAGAGTGACGGCCCGTGGCGGCCGCACAACGCTCGACCCGTCGCCAGACATGCGCTGTGAGGCGAACATCGTGGCACCGGCCTTGCCTGCCTACACCCCGGAGCCCGTGATGACGCGGGCTGCGACTTCACCCGAAAGGACGAGGTAGTGACGATGTGGAAGGGACGTACGCTCGCTCGCGTGCCCGTACTGGTTGGGGCGGCACTGTTCAGTATCCACTGCACGGATGCCGCGGGGCCTGAACGGCAGTTGCCACGCCCGCTCGCCGCGACCGCAGGCGGGGGGAGCGGCATTCAGCTCGACCAGTGGAACGGCACCATCGGCGGCCAGGCCAACCCGTTGATGATCATCAAGGGATTCAACCCCACAAACCCGCATGTGGGCGACGCGATCATCGCGACATTCTTCTGGTTCGGCACGCCCGGCGGGGTCACCGGAAACATTATTGACTCGGTGACAGACGTCCTCACGACTGCGCCCTACACTCCGGTCGGCAACAAGTACGAATTCGTCGAGTTCGTCACCCACGGCAACGTCTCCATGGCGACCTACGTCGCCACCAACGTCCAAGGCTTCCCCGACGCGGGGGAGGACGTCTCACAGATCCTCGCGGTGAAAGCGGACCTCAAGGTCCCGGTCGTCGATCCGGGTGTCCTGCTCTCGGCGTGGGTCGGCGTCGCCGGCGTCTCAACAGAAGCGATTGGCGAGCACCGCTCGGCGTCGGGTGCGGGGACACCGCAGCTCTTGACTGGTCCCACTACCGCTGCTCCCGGCGCGATCTCCGTGAACGCGGGCGCGCTGGCGTACGGCATCAGCATTTCCAGTCCCCCAGCCGGCTCCGATGGCCCCGCCGGGTGGACCAACATCGCCACGTTGTCCGACGTGTTCATGAAGAGCGACGGCCAGTATGACGCGCGGTTCACGGTATCCCCGAGCGGCGGGGCCGCCGATCCCCAGTGGTCCTGGTTCTTCAACGAGCCGGGTTCGTGGCTCGCAACAGTGCTCGCCCTCAACGCTGCGCCAAGCACTGAAGAGCCACCGCCACCGCCACCTCCGCCGCCGGAGTCAGCCGACGGTTTCGTGACGGGCGGCGGCAAGCTGCAGGACGGACGCGAATACGCAACCTTCGGGCTCAAGGCGGATCCCACGGGGGGCAAGATCGAATGGGTACAGCATTGTCCGGACGGCCCCAATCCGGCGTCGGCGGTCTGCGCGCGCGGAAAGTTCAAGTTCCATGGAACCGTGACGCCCGGCAGCTATAGCCAAGCGTCGCGCGGTCCTCGCTGCCGCATATGGGCAGGAACAGGAACATCCAAGGAGACCGGTGCGCGCGACTTCACGGTGCAGCAAGGGTGCGACGGCGGTGAGCCCGGTCGCGGAGTCGACTACATCGAGGTCACGATCGACGACTATCAGAACTCCGGCTATTTGACCGGCGGAAACATCCAATTGCACAGGAGCAAGCCGTGAGCGCGCTACTGAACAACCATCGAGGCCTGGTCGCGTTGCTCGTGTTGAGCGGCGCTCTGGCGATGCCGCGCATGGCGTGGGGACAGAGCGTCGCAGGTCAGGCGACGGCCGCCACCGTGAACACGCCGGCGGCCGGGTCCCAAACGTTCGCGCGCGCGACGCTTCCCCAAGCAGGCGGCATGGAGAATTCCGACGTCGATAACGCAGGCGTGAGCAACACCCTCGGTGCCGCGGGATTGACGTCCATCACGACCGGTCAGATCGATCAAGGTCTCGTTTCCGTAACCGCGTCGGCTGAGGCGGCCGACGTGAACATCCTGAACGGGCTGATCGCGGCGAAGGCGGTCCTGTCGCTCGCGACGAGCTACGCGAATGGGACGCGCGCGACCAGCGAATCGGATGGCTCCACATTGCTGAGTCTCGTGATCGGCGGTGTGTCCTACGCCGACGGGGCGCCGGCGCCAAACACGCGCGTGGAGCTACCGGGAGTCGGGTACGTCGTGCTCAACGAGCAGATCTCGAGCAGCGACGGCGTGCATTCGACCAGTCTCACCGTCAACATGATTCACGTGTACCTGGTCAATGCGCTGACAGGCGCATCGGCTGGCGAGATCGTGGTTGGCGCGGCGACGAGTACCGCGACGCTGTGACCCCGGGGCTGGGCGCACGCATCGCCTCATAGCCTGCCTGCCCGAGGGGGAACAGGATCGGTGTCGCACGCTGATCGAGACCCTCGTTCCGTGGCGGGACCTATTCACTGACTGCCGCGTCCTCGACTACGGCGCGTCGGTGGGCACGTCCACGATTGCCTTGCTCGTTCACGGATCCCGGAACATCGTTGGCGTCGATATTGACACCGAGCGAATCGAGCGCGGTCGGACGATCCTCGCGACCACGCCGTACCGGAGTTCCGTACGACTGCTGGCCGTGCCCGACACGCGCGCTCTTCCTTTCGAGGATGGCGCGTTTCGGTTCGCCTTGGCCAACGCCGTCATCGAGCACATTCCGCAGCCGCGGGACGCCCACCTCCGTGAATTGTGGCGCGTCGTGGCTCCGCGCGGTCACCTGATGATCAGCGAGACTCCGAACAAGTACGTCCCCAAAGACATCCACACGACCGGACTCTGGTTCAATCAGTGGCTACCAAAACTGCTGGCGTACCGACGCGCCCTCCAGCGTGGGCGCTTTGAGCCGCATCGCACGGATTGGGACAGCAGTGGTTGGAGGGGCGCAGGGTACTACGAGGTCGCGCCGCAATTGGCCGGGGCGGTCTTGATACCCGAGCAAGAACGCCTCAGGCACCGTCTCTTTGCCCGACTGGGAATCCCGGCTTCCATCCTTGACCCGTATCCGATCTGGGTCTTTCAGAAGCTGAGATAGACGGAGCCCCGGCAACCGCACAAAGGGTTACCGGGGCTTTCTGTTTCACACCATGGGCCTGGGTAGAGTTGAACTACCGACCTCACGCTTATCAGGCGTGCGCTCTAACCACCTGAGCTACAGGCCCGCACTGCTAGACGTCTAGACGTCGAGACATCCAGACGTCTAGTAGTTTACTCCCACTCCCGCTTCGGTCCCTTCTTGGGCCGGAAGTCGTCCTCTTCGCCGTCGTCGAACTCGTCGTCGAGGTCGTCGTATTCGTCCTCGTCGAGATCCTCATCGTCGAGCTCATCCTCGTCCAGCTCATCGTCGAAGTCTTCGTCGAGTTCCTTGTCCTCTTCGAATTCTCCGAACTCCTCGTCGACTTCGTCGCTCCTGCGCTTGAGCGACCAATCCGTCGACGTCTCGCGGGCCAGCATTGCCCACCTCCGGCTGAGGTTTACGTCAGACGACCACCCTTCGGACCCTGCCCTGCCCTTTCTACTCCTCTATCGCCCGCTTCTCGCTGCGGGCGAGCTTACGGCGATCCGTCGCGCCCAACAAACGCTTGCGAAGCCGCAGCGACGACGGCGTGATTTCGATCAGCTCGTCGTCTTCGATATACTCCAGCGCCAGCTCCAAGGTCACCTGGCGTGGCGGCTCCAAGATAATCATCTCGTCCGCCGCCGTGGTGCGCATGTTCGTTAACTTCTTTTCCTTCGTGGCGTTCACGTCCATATCGCCCGGCCGCACGTGCTCCGCGATGATCATCCCCTCATAGACCGGATCACCAGGCTGTACGAACATCGTACCGCGCTCCTGAAGATTGAAGAGGGCGTACGCCACGACCACCCCTTCCCGGTCCGCCACCATCACCCCCCGGTTCCGGCCTGAGAGCGGGCCGGCCCACAAATCGTACTCGAAAAAGCGGTGGTGGATGATCCCCGTCCCCCGCGTATCCGTCAAGAACTCCGAACGATACCCCAGCAGGCCGCGCGCCGGGATCTTGAACCGCATACGCACCATCCCCAGACCGGGATTCTTCATATCCAACATGGTGGCGCGCCGCGGCCCCAGTTTCTCCATCACCACGCCGACGTACCCCTCGGGACAGTCGATCATCAACTCTTCGTACGGCTCGAGGCGCTCGCCGTTGGGTCCCTCCCGCGGGATGATCCGCGGCCGGCTGACCTGGAATTCGTACCCTTCACGCCGCATCGTCTCCATCAGGATGCCGAGGTGCAGCTCACCGCGGCCCGAGACTGTGAACGCGTACGGCGTGTCCGTGTCCTCCACGCGCAGCGCGACATTTCGCTCGAGCTCGCGGTACAGCCGTTCCCGCAGCTGTCGACCCGTCACGAACTTGCCCTCGCGACCCGCGAGCGGCGAGTTGTTGACGAGCACGTCCACCGAGATGGTCGGCTCTTCGACCGCGATGCCCGCGAGCCGGTCGAGGTGGTCGGGCGCCGTCACCGTCTTCCCGATTTCGACACCGGCCAGCCCCGCTACGGCGACGATCTCGCCGGCGGCCGCCGTTTCCAGCTCGGCGCGCTCCAGTCCCTCGAAGGCGAACAACTTCACGATCTTGGCTTGCTCATACAATCCGTCCCCTACAGGACCCGGCTCGCCGATCGGCAGCAACGCGACCGTGTCGCCGACGTGCACTTGGCCCCGCTCGATGCGCCCAATCCCGATCCGTCCCAGGTACGAGGAGTAATCGAGCGTCGAGATCAGCATCTGGAACGGTCCCGCGCCGGCGGCTTTGGGGGGCGGGATAGTCTTTAGAATCGTGTCGAACAACGGCGTCAACGTCGTCCCCGGCTCGTTGAGCTCCAGCGTCGCCGTGCCCAGGCGACTCGACGTATAAAGGAAGGGACAGTTGAACTGTTCCGGCGTCGCCTCCAGGTCCATGAGCAGCTCGAGCACCTCATCATGTACCCGCATCGGCTCGGCATCCGGCCGGTCGACCTTGTTCACCAGTACGATCGGCTTGAGGCCGAGTGCCAACGCCTTCCCAGCCACAAACCGCGTCTGGGGCATCGGTCCCTCGGCGGCATCCACGAGCAGCAGGAACCCGTCGACCATACGCAGGATGCGCTCGACCTCACCACCGAAATCGGCGTGCCCGGGCGTGTCCACGATATTGATCTTGGTGTCGCCCCAGCGTACCGAAGTGTTCTTCGCCAGGATCGTAATCCCGCGCTCGCGCTCGAGCGGGTTCGAATCCATGATGCGCTCCGCAACCTGCTGATTGGCGCGGAACACACCCGCCTGGCGGAGCATCTGGTCCACCAGCGTGGTTTTCCCGTGATCGACGTGGGCGATGATGGCGATGTTGCGAATCTTCACTGAGTTACGGTCCCCTTGATGAGGGGCGCAGTATAAATGGATACCTAGGGGCGGTAAAGGGCCCTCCTACCGCCTCCTTACCGCCCTAATCGCAGATCGGCTCCCGCTCCATCTGGACCGTGACATGCGCGATACCCAGCGCCCGCATCCGTCCCTGCACCTCTTGCAGCACCGGCTGATTATCGGTCGGGTTCTTCACCACGAGATGGCCGCTCATGGCAACGACACCGCTCGTGACCGTCCACAGGTGTAAATCGTGGACTGAATCCACTCCCGGAACCGACTTGATCCGCTCGTGCACGTCGGCCAGCGCGATGTGCCGCGGCGTGGCCTCGAGCAGCACGTCTGTGCTTTCCTTGACCAGTCGCCAGGCGCTCACCAACACCAGCACGCCGATGAGAACAGAGATGAGCGGATCGGCGAGCGTCCAGCCGGTGGTCAGCACGATCGCCCCCGCCAGTAGCGCGCCGATGGAGCCCAGCAGATCGCCGAGCACATGGAGGTACGCGCCGCGCTGGTTGAGCGAGTGCTGATGGCCGCGATGCAGGATCGCGACGGCAGCGACATTCGCCAGCAGTCCGATGCCGGCAACCCCCAGCAGCAAACCGCCGTTCACCGCCGGCGGCGCCTGCAACCGGCGCCACGCCTCGATGCCGATGCCAATCGCGATGACGATCAGCAGAGCGCCGTTGACGAGCGCCGCGAACACCTCGAGCCGCATGAAGCCGAACGAGCGTTGCGCGGTCGCGGGGCGTTGCGCGATCCAGGAGGCGAACAGCGCCACCGCGAGCGCGGCGCCGTCGGCGAGCATGTGACCGGCGTCCGCCAGAAGCGCGAGGGACCCCGATAACCAGCCGCCGACGAGCTCGACCACCATGACCAGCAGCGTGATGGCGAACGCGAGCTTCAGCCGTCGCCGGCTGTCGGTGTTGAGCGGAGCGCGATAGGTGCAGTGGGCTTCGGCGGGGAGCACGGATGTATCCTCGGCCCAAACATAATACCTTTAGCAAGTGGACGCCCTGGGCTGGCGCTTAATCGCCGTCATCGTGCTGGTCGCGGCGAACGCGTTCTTCGTCGCGGCGGAATTCGCGCTCGTGGCCGCGCGCCGCACGCGGATCGACGCGATGATCCGGCGCGGCGACCGCAAAGCCCGCACCGTCCGCCGAGCCCTTCAGGACCTCTACCGCCAGCTCTCGGCTGCGCAGCTCGGCATCACGGTCGCCTCGATCCTGCTCGGCTACGTCGCCGAGGACACCGTCGCGCACCTGTTCCGCGACTGGTTCTCTTCGCTGCCGCCC
>Ga0184638_1000109_pt1 | contig 20259 bp, 23 predicted proteins | sample PLM31_50_b2_FD_133141 | JGI IMG/M metagenome (GOLD analysis project Ga0184638, IMG submission 133141) | Groundwater sediment microbial communities from an aquifer in East River, Colorado, USA - PLM3-1_50_b2 | ecosystem: Environmental > Terrestrial > Soil > Riparian zone | place: USA: East River... | reverse complement strand
GCCTGGCTGAAAGCACTGCGCCGCATCGGCACCCGCCGCGACCGCAAAGCCGACAACTACCTCGCCTTCCTCCACCTCGGCATGATCATCATCCTCACACGCTCGTTTTGAGACAAGCTCCAGTCCCCGGACATGGCCCCGCCTCGGAGGATTGACATTGCATGGCTTCTCTGGCATAGCAAGTATGCGATGACTAGCGCGAAACCTCCCGGCCTGGCCGTTCTCCTTGCAACCGTGCCCTGGGTCTTCTCCGGCGTCGTCCTGCTCGGCAGCCTTGTTTGGGGCGTCGGCCTGCGCTGCGACGATTCGTGCGGCGGGGATGGATGGCGACGAACAAACGACGCATGGCAATGGAACGTCCTCCCTGTGCTCGGCGGAATTGTGTTCATCGCTGGCACCGCCCTACTCGTCTGCGTCTGGCGTCGTCGCCCGAAAGGTGCCTTCGCTTCACTCCTCGTCGGGACCGTCACCGCGGTGGGCGCTGGATTCTGGCTCATTCCCGGCTGGAACGAGCATCTCGATCGGAATCCGGAGAACGTCGCCGTCAGCGTCGCGGTCTTCTTCGCCGGCTTCTTCGCCACTTTGCTCGCCTCGACGGGCGAACCGGACCGCGACGCTTAAAGCCCGAACGGGTTGAAGGGCTTCGGACTCGTCGAGACGAGAACGCTCTTCGTTTCGAGGTAGAGGTCGAGGGTCTCGAGACCGAGCTCGCGGCCGAAGCCGGATTGCTTGTAGCCGCCGAACGGGATTCCCGGGAAGGCGGTGTAGGGAACGTTGATGCCGACGGTTCCGGACTTGATGCGGCTCGCCACGCGATGGCCGCGCGCCGGGTCGCCGGTCCACACCGTCGCCATGAGCCCGTACCTGACGTCGTTCGCGATCCGGATCGCGTCCTTCTCGTCCTCGAACGGGATCACGGTCACGACAGGCCCGAAGATCTCCTCCTGCGCGACGGTCATCGAGCTGTCGACGCCCGCGAGCACCGTCGGCGGATAGAAGGCGCCTTTGCCGTTGCCGATCTCACCCCCGCTGACCACCTCGGCACCTTGCTGCCGGCCCTGCTCGACGAAGCCGTGCACCTTGTCGCGGTGCGTGGACGAGATGAGCGAGCCCATCTGCGTCTCCGCGTCCAGCGGGTCGCCGACCTTGAGCTGCTGCGCCAGCGCCGCGAACTTCGAGACGAAGTCGTCGTAGATCGAGCTCTCGACGAGCACGCGCGAGCGGGCCTCGCAACTCTGCCCGGCCGAGTAGTAGATCGACCACACCGAGCTCGGAATGGCGTCATCGAGGTTCGCGTCCGCAAAGACGAGGCTCGGGCTCTTGCCGCCCAGCTCGAGCGTGACCCGCTTGATCGGCGCCGAGGCGAGCCGCATGATCTCCCCGCCGGTCTCCGTCGATCCGGTGAACGCGACCTTGTCGACGCCGGGGTGCCGCACGAGGTACGCGCCGGTCGTCTTGCCCGGGCCGGGGACGATGTTCACGGCACCCGGCGGAAAGCCCACCTCCGCCGCGAGCTCGCCGAGACGCAGCGCAGTCAGCGGAGTCGCTTCATCCGGTTTGAGGACGACTGAGCAACCCGCGGCCAGAGCGGGTGCGAGCTTCCACGTGGCCATCATCAGCGGGTAGTTCCAGGGCACGATCTGGCCCGCGACGCCGACCGGCTCCTTCAAGGAGTAGAAGAGCAGCGAGCCGCCGATCGAGTTGGCGCGCCCGGCGATGGACGCGATCGCCGATCCGTAGAAGCGGAAGTTCTCGACTGCCTGGTTGACCTCCGCCTTCACCGACGAGATCGCCTTGCCGACGTTGCGAACTTCCAGCTCGGCGAGCTCCTTGCGGTTGGCGACGATCGCATCGGCCAGTGCGTGCAGCAATCGCGACCGTTCGTTTGCGGGGGTCCTGCCCCAGGGACCGTCGAGTGCGGCACGCGCGGCCTCCACCGCCCGGTCGATGTCGGCCTCGCCGCCCATCGCCGCGCGCGCGAGGAACTCGCCTGTGGCCGGCTCGGTGAGCTCACGGATTTCTCCGGACGCCGGCTCGACGAGCTCGCCGTTGATGAAGAGCCCGTATTCCCGCTCGGTTGCAACGGCCATCCGCCGTGCAGGATACGGGATCCGCCCGCAGCTCAGACGGGCGCTACGGCAGCTTCGGCAGGTCCGGCAGGGGCGGGAGTTGAACCGCAGGCAACTCCACCTGCGGCAGGTCGAGCTCCGGTATCGGCGCCGTTATCTCCGGAATCGTGATCGCATCGAGCGAGACGCTCGGCACGTTCACCTCCGGCGGCACGACCCTCGGTCCTACCTCACCGCTCGCAGGAGGAGCGGCGGCCTGCGCCGGCGGCGCTGTCACCTGCTGAACCCCGGCCGCAGGCGCTTGGACCTGAGGAGCTTCGGCCGGCGGCGCGACCGTCTTTCCGGCAACGGGCCCTGCCTTCGGCTGGCGAGCCGGCTGCCGCGTCTCTAGTGGCAGCCCGACGTCCCCCCGCAATTGTGCCTGGGGAGCGACCGGGACGGGCGCGCGAGCCGGCTCGCGCAAGGCGGGCACGACGGCGAGGGCCGCCGTGGTCGCAACCGTCGCAGTGACAGCCGCAAGCTTGAGGGGAACTGCGCCGCCGCCCTGGAACGGCCAGCGCACGAACGCCAGCACCCAGGCGAGCACGCCGCGCGTCTGCTTCTGGCCGAGCTGCTCGGCGACGGAACGACGCGCGCGGAAGAGGAGGGTCTCGACCGCGGCCACCGTGACCGAGAGCTCCTTCGCAATCTCCTCGTAGGAGAGACCCTGGAACTCGCGCAGCAAAAGCGCCTGGCGCTGACGCTCCGGAACCGCGGTGAGCGCCTGCATCAGCTCCGCGAGCGAGACGTCGCCGCCGCGCTCCGGCACCGCGATGACATCCTGCAGCGCCTCGAGGTCGCGCACCGCCTCGACGCGGCCCCGCCTCGACGCAGAGTCGCGCACGTTGTGACACACGTTGCGCGCGATCGTGAACAACCACGCAAGCTCGAACTCCGGCACGACGCCGCGACGAAGGCCTCGTTGTGCGTTGATGAACGTCGTCTGGACTGCGTCCTCGGCGTCCTCGCGCGAGCCGAGCTGGCTCAGGCAGAAACCGAAGATGCGCTGGTGGTGCTGCTCATAGAGCAGCCCGGTCGCCTCGGCCGGGAGAGGTGCGACTGCGCTCACGCCGTCTCACTGTGGTTGACAATTGGCGTTTGCGCAAGAGGGGGCAACGGACGTTTGCGCAAGAGGGGGTGACGGGCGCCCGCGGCTTAGGAGGGCGCCCGTCTGGGGGGAGGATCAGTGGAGAAGCGGAGAGGGACGGGCGAGGTAGAAGCCCTGCCCATACGCCACGCCGAGGGCGCGCAGCAGCGAGAGGTCCTCGTCGCTCGAGATCCCCTCGGCAACGATGGACGCGCCGACACCGTCGGCAAAGTCGACCAGCGAGGTCGCGAGCGCCCTGCGCGCCGGATCCCGCGCAATCTCCTGCGTGAGGCTCAGATCGAGCTTCACGATGTCGGGTGCCAGCCGCAGAATGTGCCGGAGGTTCGCAAAGCCGGCTCCGACATCGTCGATCGCGAGTTGCGCTCCGCGTTCGCGCAGCGGCGCAAGTGCGAGCCGAAGCGTGTCGTAGTCGTCCACCTGCGCGTGCTCGGTGATCTCGATCACCAGGCGATCCGCGACATCGAGCAGCAGCTCGCAGAAGCGAGGATCGATCGCCGTCACCGGCGAGACGTTGAGCGCGAGCGCGACATCGTCGGGAAACTCGTCGAGTCGACCGAGCGCGGAGCTGATCGCCATCAGCTCGAGCTCCGCGCCGAGCCCGACCTCGTTCGCCTCTGCGAACCAGGCCGAAGGTGAACGCATCGGCTCCCTCCAGAACCGTGCGAGCGCCTCGAGCGACACGATCCGGCAGTCGTTCAGGTCGAAGACCGGCTGGAACTCGACGTCGATCGCGTCCTCGTCGAGCACCGCGCGAATCCGCGACCACTCCAGCTTGCGCTTCTCACTCTCGAGCTGCCCGCGGTCGAGCTGGTCCGCGACGATCTCGGCAAGGACGCGCAGGAACCGGACGTCCCGCTCGTTCAACGACGGCTCCGCGGTGCGACTGAGGCAGCAGAGCGTTCCGTAGAGAGTTCCGTCCCACAGACGGATCGGCACGCCGACGTACGCGCCGATGCCGGCTTCGCGCGTGATGGGAAGGTCTGCGGTGCGCGTGTCCTCCGCGGTGTCGCGCACGAGGTGCGGCAGGTCGCCCTGCACCATGCGCTGGCAGTACATCTGGTCGGCCGGCAACCGCATCCCGGCTTCGAGATCGAACCACTCGTGCTCGCCGTCCACTGACTTGACGACGAAGTCACCGTCGAACGACCCGATGAGCGCGACGTCCATGTCGAGCGCTGCGCGGGCGAGCGAGAGGATCCGCTCGACCGCCTCGTTGGAGCCGTCAAGCGTCAGGCGCGCGAGCTCCGCGAGCCCTTCCAGGCCGTGATCGGGCTTTGTGGAGATGACGCCGCTCATCAGCCGGTCAACCGAGTTGGGAACTGGAGGACTTCCGACACCCTTTGGGTGTCGAGGATCGACTCGATGAGCTTCATGGCCGGCGTGTCCTTGGTGAGGTAGGTGGATGCTCCAGCTTTCAGGGCCGCATCGGCGAGCTCAGCCGACTGTGAGGACGTGACCATCACCACGCAGGTGTTGGGAGAGACCAGCCGAATGCGCCGCGTCGCTTTGATGCCGTCCATGTTCGGCATGTGGACGTCCATGAGGACCACGTCCGGTCGCAACGACTCGGCTAGCGAGACGGCCTCGGCTCCGCTGGAGGCGGAGCCGATGACCTCGATGCGGTCGTCGATCGCCAGGGTCAGCATCAGCGCCTCGGCGAACAACGCGTGGTCGTCGACGACGAGCACGCGCACCGAGTATCGGGGAAGGGTCGGGATGAACCGTTTGCGCTGCATCAGCGGAGGAGACAGGCGTATCCCCGCAAACTTGCGTGGCTACGCCAAGGTTCACTCGTTCGAGGGACGGCTAGCTGCGCGCAAAGAGGGCCGCTTGGCCCTGACCCACGCCGACGCACAGCGTGGCCAGGCCGTACCGCCCTTCGCGACGGCGCAGCTCGTGCAGCAGCGAGACGACGAGGCGCGCGCCGCTCATCCCGAGTGGGTGTCCGAGGGCAATCGCGCCACCGTTTACGTTCACGTTCGCCTCGTCCAGCCCGAGCTCGCGGATGACGACGAGGCTCTGGGAGGCGAAGGCCTCGTTCAGCTCCACCAGGTCGAGCTCGTCGACGCCGACGCCGGTCCGCTCGAGCAGCTTCCTCACCGCCGGTACCGGCCCGATGCCCATCACTCGCGGATCGACTCCGGCGACTGCGCTTCCGACGAAGCGCCCCAGCGGCTCCACTCCGAGCGCCTTCGCCTTGCTCGCGCTCGCGATCACGAGCGCAGCTGCACCGTCGTTGATGCCGCTCGCGTTCCCGGCCGTGACCGTTCCCGCGTCCCGGAAGGCGGGCTTCAGGGCCGCCAGCTTCTCTGCGCTCGTGTCTGGTCGCGGCTGCTCGTCGCGCGTGACACCGTTCACCGCCACCAGCTCCTCGTCGAAGCGCCCGGCCTCTGCGGCAGCCGCCCAGCGCTCCTGTGAGCGAAGGGCGAACGCATCCTGCTCCTCGCGCGACACGTTCCAGCGCTCGGCGACGTTCTCCCCGGTCTCGCCCATCGACTCGAGCGGGAACTGCTCCTCCAGGCGGGGGTTCGGAAAACGCCAGCCGAGCGTTGTGTCGTACACGGTTCCGTCGCCGTACTCGGGCTTCGCCGTCACGAGAGGCGCACGGCTCATCGACTCCACTCCTCCGGCGACGAAGAGCTCGCCGTCTCCGGCCGCGACCGCGTGGCATGCGGCCACGACCGCGGAGAGACCGGACGCGCAGAGTCTGTTCAGCGTGACGCCCGCGACGCTCTCGGGCAGCCCGGCCAGGAGAACGGCCATGCGGGCGACGTTCCGGTTGTCCTCGCCTGCCTGGTTCGCGGCGCCGAAGTAGACGTCCTCGATCTCGTCCGGACTGACGCCGGCCCGTTCGACGGCCTCGGCGACGACCTCCGCCGCGAGATCGTCAGGACGGACACCCGCAAGCGCGCCGTGCCTGCGCCCGATCGGCGTGCGCACGCCCGAGAGGATCACCGCCTGACTCATGAAGTCAGCCTAGCGCTGGGCTAAGCAAATTCGACGCGAACGGGCTGCTCGTACGCACCGCTCGCCTCAGCACGACGCAGGAGCTCTGCGACCGCCTGCCGTCCCTCGTCGCCGTAGTCGCACGTCAACTCGTTCACGTACATCTCGATGAATCGGTTCGCCGTCTCCGGGTCGAGATCGCGTGCGAATCCCAGCGCGTACTGCACCGCTTCGTCGCGGTTCTGCAGGCCCACCTCGATCGACTCCCGAAGCACCTCGGACAGCTCCGGCAGTCTCGGAACGTCGCGCCGCGCCGCGTTGACGCCGAGCGGCAACGGCAGCCCTGTCTCCAGCAACCACCACTCGCCGAGGTCGAGCACCTTCACGAGGCCCTCGTCGGCGTAGGTGAGCTGGCCCTCGTGGATGAGCAGGCCCGCATCGATGCGACCCGACTTCACCTCGTCGAGGATCTGGTCGAACGGCAGCGGCCGGTGAGCGAACGGCGTGCCGAGCACCATCCCGAGCACGAGGAAGGCGGTGGTCAGCCGTCCCGGCACGGCGATCTCCACGTTGCGGAGGTCCGCTTGCGACAGCTCCTCACGCGCCACGACGATCGGGCCGTAGCCGGAGCCGATCGAGGCGCCGTGAGGAAGGAGCACGTACCGCTCCTGCACGAGCGGATAGGTGGCGAGCGACAGCGCCGTCACCTCGAGCTTGCCGTCGAGCGCCCACTCATTGAGCACCTGGATGTCTTCCGGCACGAACTCGAACTCGAACCCGCGCGAATCCAGGCGCCCGGACTCCAGCGCCCAGACCATGAACGCGTCGTCTGGGTCTGCCGAGTGGCCGAGCCGGATCCTCACAGCGCGCACCCTAGACTGTGTGGCGATGGCCAAGCCGAGGCTGACCGACGCGATTCAGGACTACCTGCGGGAGATCTACAAGCTCGGCGAAGGCGACGGTCGCGTGTCCGTCACCGCCCTCGCCAAGCGGCAGGGCGTCTCGCCCGCATCAGCGAGCGCCATGGTGAAGAAGCTGGCCGCCCTCGAGCTCGCCGTCCACCAGCCGTACCGCGGCATCGAGCTCACTTCAGCGGGCGAGAAGGTCGCACTCGAGGTGATCCGCCACCATCGGCTGCTGGAGCTCTACCTCGCAGAGACGCTCGGCGTGCACGTGGACGAAGTGCACAACGAGGCGGAGCGGCTCGAGCATGCGCTGTCGGAGGAGCTGGAGGCGCGGATCGACAGGGCGCTCGGGTTTCCGACCCACGACCCGCACGGCGATCCGATTCCCGACGCGAATCTCAGATGGCCGAACGCTACTTCCGCCCAAAGAACCAGCGTTCCAAAGGCTTCAGCAACTCGCCGCGCGTGAACGGCCTGAGCTGCTCGGGGCTGCCATCGCGCTCCGAAACGCTCAGATCGTCCTCCAGCGCGTCGTTCGCAGCCTCGAGCGCATCGCCGAGCTCGTAGCCTTCGAAGAGATAGTCGTCGCGCCGAGGCTCGTCGCTCGAGCGGTGTTGAGCATTGACGGCACGGCCTACCGCCCAGACCGCGCCCTGCTTGCGCTCGATCCAGATCAGAATGGTCTCCTCGGCGCCCGCGTCGTCGACACCGTGAACGACTCGCTCGGCAAAGCGGCCCTCCGTTGACTTCCGCCTCACGGAGCAAGGATACAATCGCTCCGATGGGCCGATTCGCAGAGCTGTTCCGTTCGCCGTTCTCCTTCCTGTTCGCGCGCTCGAGCGCGGAGGAGCGTGTGGCGGCGTACGTGATTCGTGAGCACGCGCGCGGACGCCGGCTCAACGAGATCCTCGAAGACCGCTACGTGCAGAACCGGCTCAGCCCGCAGCAGCGGCTGCGCCTGCTCGACCGGCCGGAGATCATCCAGTCGCTCGGTGACGAGACGGTCGAGAGCGCGCGGCGAGAGCTCGCCGCGCTTCGCACCTAGAACGTAGGGGCGCTAGAGCTCGGTTCCGACGCCGCGCTCTCGTGCACGCTCGACGGCGGCAGCCGCGATGGCCACGTCCCAGGCTGCGATGCCGTTCGACTTGAAGACCACGATGTCCTCGGGCGACTGCCGTCCAGGCTCGCCGGCCACCACTTCGTGCAGCTCGTGCACCTCGAGCCAGTCGAGCACGCCGAGATCGATCGGCTCGATCAGGTCTGCCGACTCGAGCCGTGCCTGTTCTTTCCAGTCACAACAGACAAAGGAGGCTCGCTCGAGGACGACGTTGTCCAGCTCGCGCGAAGCGGGGTTGTTCGCCCCGACAGCGCACACCAGCGCACCGGGCTGCAGCCACTCGCCTCGCAACACGGGATCGCGCGACGTCGTGATCGTCACAACGATGTCCTGCTCGGCCGGGTCTCGGTGACTCTCACCCGGCTCCGCGCCGACTCGCTCGCAAAACGCCTTCAGGTTCCGCTCGGTGCGGCAGTACGCGACGACGCGCTCGATGCCTGGGAGCGCTGCGCGCATACAGGCGACCTGGCTTTCGGCCTGGCCCCCGCAGCCGATCACTCCGAGCGAATTCGCGCCCTCACGGGCGAGATGCTTGGCAGCCACCGCGCTCGCGCCGCCGGTGCGAAGCCGTCCGAGGTAGTCGGCCTCGATCAGGGCGACCGTCTCCGGCCGGTCGGCGGCGAACAGCGCAACGACGAAGGCGGCACCACTCGCGAAGCCCGCGTACGCCTTCACTCCTGCATAGCCGAGCTCGAGGTCGGACGCAGCCATGTCCGCGAGCCGGCCCTCGTCGAGGCGAAGACGTCGGCGCGGAGCGAGGTCGATCGCGCCGGCGGCCAGCCGTAGACAGCACCGCTCGACGGCCTCGACGCCGTCGGCGGCCTCGAGCAGGTCCCTGACCTCGCCTTCGTTTAAGAACAGCGGCATTCGTTCAGGCTCTCTCCATGCGCGCGGTGTTCATCGCGTACTGGGCGTTCATCATCATCGGTTTCGCGTTCTTCTTCTACGTCGGGATTGCGGACCGCTGATGAAGCGATTTCTGTACGAGAACGGCCTTTCCCTCTTCTTCGGCGCACTCCTCATTGCGTCGCTGATCGGACAGTCGTTCGCCGGCCTGCATCAGTTCAACGCGGACGCGGTTGAACACCAATCGCAGACCTACTCCTGGCTTCGGTATGTCTCGTCCTCCGAGTTCGGCGGCGACGTCCTCGAGAACTGGCAATCGGAGTTTCTCCAGTTCCTGTTCTACATCTTTGCGACCGTCTGGCTCTTGCAACGCGGATCGAGCGAATCCAAGAGCCTCGACCACGCAGGCGTGATGAGCGATCAGAGCCAGCTCGTCCGCGGCTACGCGAAGCCGAACTCGCCGTCCTTGGCACGGGCGGAGGGCCTGAGGCGAAAGCTCTACGAGAACTCGCTGGTCCTCGCGATGCTGTTCTGCTTCATCGGAAGCTGGGTCGGGCAGTCGGTCACCGACTGGCGTGCGTTCAACCACGAGCAGCTCGATCACGATGCGGCGGAGATCAGCTGGGGCGAATACTGGGTCAACGCCGACTTCTGGAATCGCAGCCTGCAGAACTGGCAGTCCGAGTTCCTCGCCATCGGAGTGATGGCGGTGTTCACGATCTACCTGCGTCAGCGCGGCTCACCCGAGTCGAAGCCGGTCGGCGCGCCACACGGCGAGACCGGCAGGACGAACTAGTTCGTCGTTCCTACTCGCGACACGCAGTTCGTTCTCCACCTCGCTACACTGGTGCGGCTTCCGAGCGCCCGTAGCTCAGGGGATAGAGCGCTGCCCTGCGGAGGCAGAGGTCGCATGTTCGAATCATGCCGGGCGCATCGCGCGTTGAAGTCTGGCGCGCTACGCGCGCCATGATGACTTCATCGCGCTTTGGTGTCGACCCGAGCCGCTGTCAGCGCAGTCGGGCAAAGCCCGCCTTCGCGCCGAGCTCTAGCCGTGCGTCGTCCGGTACCTCCACTCGCACATAACCCAACGCGAGTCTCGGGACTGAACTGGTAATTCGTCCGACCGTTTTTCCTTGAAGCAGGAGCTCGGTGCCGACCGGTGCATCACCGTCTATCTCCAATACACGCAGCCTCCGATTCACTTTGCCGCGGTACCGCTGACGTGCGATCGGCTCCTGCCCGGGATAGCAGCCCTTCGAGAAACTGATGTGCGTCTCGTCGAGGCCCGCCTCCGCCGGCAGGATGCGGTCGTCGATCTCGCGGCCCCAATGGGGGATTCCCGCCTCGATGCGCCACCGTTCGAGCTCCTCGTCGCCGACCTCTTCCCCGGCAGGCCGCTCGTCGAGCACCTCGTCTCCACCTAGAACGAGCCACGACTCGTGCTCCTCCGGCTCGATCTCCGTCTTCGCGGCGAAGCGCATGCGCAGGAGCTCTGCGCGCACCCTCTCCCCGAGCTCGGGCTCGGTCAGCACGAGGAAATCGTCGCTCGCTCGACGCAGGATGCGCAAAGGCGCGATCACGCGCGCCTTGGCGGTGAGCAGCAGGGCGTCACACATCTCGCCGACGGCGAGCGCCTCGACGTCGTTCGAGACCATGCGCTGCAGGTAGTCCTCGGCGTCGGGCCCGGAGACCCGCACGAACGCTCGCGGGCGCCGCGCAACACCCGGTGACGTAACGCTCTGCATCAGAATTAGTCTAGGTACGCGTGCCCCTCTTCCGTTCGAAAGCCGAGCAGAAGCTCGTCGACAAAGGGCTGGACCCGGCGCGCCTGCCACCCGGGCAGTACCTGACCGAGAAGTGGCCCGTCCTCCACGCCGGGAGCGTGCCGCAGACGGATCTGGCCATTTGGGACTTCAAGGTGTTCGGCGAGGTCGAGGAGCCTGTCACCTTGACATACGAGGAACTCCAGGCACTCCCCCGGACGGAGATCACGGTCGACATCCACTGCGTCACGAGATGGAGCCGCTTCGACACCGGCTTCGGAGGCGTGCACTGGCGCGAGCTGGCAAGGCTCGCGCGGCCGAAAGCGAGTGCCCGCTACGTCCTCGCCCACGCGGAGCAAGGCTTCACCGCGAACGCTCCGCTCGAAGCGCTCGAGGACGAGAACGCACTCATCGCCTGGGAGGCTGACGGCGAGCCGCTCGAGCCCGAACACGGCTGGCCGCTCCGGCTCGTCGTCCCATCGCGCTACTTCTGGAAGAGCGCGAAGTGGCTGCGCGGGCTGGAGCTCCTCTCCAGCGATCAGCCCGGCTTCTGGGAGCGCTACGGCTACCACAACGACGCGGATTACTGGAAAGAGGAGCGTTACGGATTCTGAGTTAAGCTTCCGCCGCTAGGTGAAGGGGCACCAAGTAAGGGGGGACGATGAGGAAATTCACCTTGCTCTCGCTGCTCGTCGCGGCTTTTGCCGTGGTCGGCGTAGCGGGAGCCACTCACGGAACCGGCGCCGAGGTCACGGTCGGCAGCGACGACAAGACGCCGCTCCAGAACAAGCAGAACGAGCCGACGGTCGCGATCAATCCGGCCAACCACAACATCGTCGCAGCCGGCGCGAACGACAACATCGACCTCGAAGGCTGCAACAACGGCACCGACAACACCTGTCCGTTCACGGACGGGGTCGGCGTCACAGGTGTGCAGTTCTCCTTCGACGGCGGCGCCACTTGGACACAGCCGACCTACACCGGCTACTCCGCCCGCGGGTGTAAGGGCGTGGCGGGACCGTCGGACAACTGCTCACCGTCGACTTTCGAGAACCAGCCGATCGGGACACTGCCCTGGTACCGGGAGGGCGGACTGGTCTCCGACGGAGACCCGGCACTGGTCTTCGGGCCGAAGCCCGACGCCAACGGCCACTTCTCCTGGGCGAACGGCGCCCGGCTGTACTTCACGACCTTGACCTCGAACTTCCAGGCCGTTCGGAACGAAGCGTTGAAGGGCTTCGAGGGGGTCGCGGTCTCGCGCACGGACGACGTCGTGGCTGCCGCCGGAAACGACAAGGACGCTTGGAAGAAGCCGGTGATCGTCACCAAGCAGAGCTCGGCGACTTTCTCCGACAAGGAGTTCATCTACGCCGACAACGCCGAGTCGAGCCCGTTCTTCGGCAACGTCTACATCTGCAACGCCTCGTTCCGGAGCGTCGGCGGTCCGCCTGAGCCGATCGTCCTGTCCCGCTCCACCGACGGCGGCGACACGTGGGATACGAAGCAGATCACCCCGGCGGCCAACACCAACCTCGGACACGGCCGTCAGGGCTGCACCGTCCGCACCGACAGCGGTGGCGTCGTCTACGTCTTTTATCGGGGCGGCGACACCGGGAACAAGGACACCCCTCCGATCGTCGACCGCGCGATCATGATGACGCGCTCGTTCGACGGCGGCGTGAAGTTCGACACCCCGCGGCCGGTCGCCAAGACGAACGACTGCGGCCTGTTCGATCCGGTTCAGGGCCGCCTCGCGTTCGACGGCATCGCTGGATCGCGGACGAACATCGGCCCGACTGCCGACATCGCCAATGGAAATCCCGACGGCTATGCGCAGCCGCACAACGACGTGATCGTGCTGGGCTGGTGCGACGGGCCAACACCGTCGACTACGAGCCCAGGTCCGAATGAAGAGGCGTTCGTCCAGTCGTCGACCGACCGCGGCGAGACATGGTCGGCCCCGGTGAACGCGGCCGCGTCGAGTGACCGCCCCGACTTCCCGGCCGTCGCGATCTCGCCGGACGGGACGGATGTCTACGTCACGTACATGAACTTCCTGCAGCCGTGGCAGCCGCGGATCAGCACGCCTACGTCTGAACGGCTCATGCAAGGAGTGGTGCGTTACTCGTCCTTCCCGCTGGCGTTCGCCGACCGCTATCGCGGACTGACAGGCGACGCGCGCGGTGCAACCGCCAACGGGCTCAGTACGGAGTTCCTGGGCGATTACAACTACGTCTGGGCCACGAACTCCAAAGCCGTTGCGGTCTGGAACGAAGTCCGCCACGCGAAGGAGTGCCCGGCGATCGACACCTGGCGTCAGAGCGTCGTGGACGGCGCGCCGATTGCGCGACCGGCCCCAGGGCTCTGCCCGTCTGCGCTGCCGGACTTCTTCTTCGGCAACTCAGACATCTACAGCGCGATCGTCAGTCCGTAACACGCCTGATCGTGGAGCGAAGGGGCGCCCAAGAGGCGCCCCTTCACACTCCCCCGATCGAGGGAGAGGAGCGGCAGCAATACCGCCGATACCTCATGCGAACCACCTCCCCCTAATCCCCCTCGCAAAGCGGCCCTTCGGGGCCGTTTTGCTTTGTGCGGACGCGCAACGCCTCGTCAGTTAGGGTCTCCCGGCTAACCAGGGGCAAGGGAGGGGAGAGATGAAGAGACTCACGCTTGCACTCGCGTGCGGCTGGACGGTGGCTTCGGTACTTGTGCTCACCGCCTCGGCGGACGTGAAGATCACCGACCAGGGGTACGTCCGGCATGACGGCGTCCCGGGACCGGCGGCCGACGTGACACTCGCCAGCTGCTCGAACGATGCGCCGAACGTCGTGACAGCCGCCGGCGAGCGTCAGGCGAACGAGCCGACCGCAACGGTCGCGCCGAACACGTCGATGCACATGACCGCCGGGGCAAACGACTATTGCGCCACGCCGACCGCCGGCGACGCCTGGGCGGGCTTCTACTACTCGAACAACGGAGGCTCGAGCTGGGTGAACAGCTTGCTGCCGGGCTATTCGACAGACGTCTCCCCGGAGGGTCAGGCCTCGCCGCTCTACCGTTTCGTGCTCGCGGCCGGCGACCCGGTGCAGGCCTGGGACACGCAAGGGCGCGTCTTCTACGGTGGCATCGGTTTCAACCGTGCAAAACCCAACAACGGTTCGATCTGGGTCGCTCGCTACGACTGGCCCCAGCCCGCTCTCGCACCGGACTACGAGTTCACCACGATCGTCTCGCGAGGCACGCCCGGCAACGGCCAGTTCGAGGACAAGGTCCAGCTCGAGGTCGATCGAGGCTCCGCCAGCCCACACCGAGACAATGTCTATATGTGCTGGGCCCGCTTCACGGGCAGCGGCTCGAACAACTTCGTCGAGTTCGCCCGCTCAACCGACGGCGGACGAACGTGGGCGACGCAGAAGGTCTCCCCGAGCATTCACGGCAATCAGTTCTGCGACATCGCCGTGACCCGCAACGGGACGGTCTTCGTCGCCTGGCGGCAGTTCGAGTTCAAGGCGAACCAGGGGCAGCGGCAGAGAGATGCGGTCGCCTGGGTCAAGTCGACGGACGGAGGAGGGTCATTCACCAGTCCGGCCGTTGCAACGGAGTTCATCGGGTGGGATCCAAGCGACCACTTCGGGTCCGGGGCAGCTGCGGGCCAAGCGCTGTTCGGCGCGTGCATGGCAGGCGACTACACCATCGGCGCATGCCTTGCCGGTCCGGAGCCACGCCAGTCGGCGCGCGACTGCGGCGACGGCCCGCTCGCATGCCAGTCCGGCTATGTGTTCCACCGCTCCAACACGCAGGTGCGGATCACGGCTGATCCGAGCGGAGCGGCGGCCACGGCAGACGACGCGTATGTCGTCTACGACGCTTCGGTGCCCACCTCCCTCACGCCAACCGGCACGACCTACGGCACGGTCGGATCGGGGACCGGTAGCCAGGCGGCGATCTACTTCATCAAGACGACAAATGGCGGCTCGAGCTGGTCCGGCCCGGCGCCAATCGACGCCCAGCCGAAGGGCCACCAGTTCTTCCCCGACATCGACGCCGAGAGCGGCAAGCTCCATGCGTTCTGGCAGGACAGCCGCTTCGACTGCTCGAGCGGGCCGCCCGGGACCACTGGGGACTACCGAACGGTCCCGTTCGCGAACAAGTGGGTGTCGTCCAACCCGCCCGGCGGGGTCGTCTGCGCGCCGTCGCCCAACTCGGGCCTGGTCGCGGTGTACGCGACGTCGTCGGACGGCGGTTCGAGCTGGACAAAGCAGATCGTCTCGTCTGTCATGACGATGCCGCAGTACGAGCAATTCGGAGCTCGCGACGTCCCGTTCTTCGGGGACTACAACTACATCGACGCGGCAGCGGGCAAGGTCCTCATGGACTGGACCGACCAGCGTGAGACCGTCCCGGGAACCGACCCCCGCTACACGAACGGGGACGGAACCGACGGCTTCGACGTAATGCAATGCCGCCCAGCCGGCAACCCGTTCGGCGCAGACTCATGCCCCAACGCCGGCGGGCTCGATCAGAACATCTTCGGCTTCGTAACCAGCGGCTAGCTCCGCGGGCCGAATCAAAAAGAGAAGAGGCCGGCATGAGCCGGCCTCTTCTCGTGTGAAGCAAGACCCGAGCGGGTCTTACATCATGTCCATGCCGCCCATGCCGCCAGGCATGCCGGCGCCCACCGGATTCTTCTCGGGCGCCTCGGCGACGATCGCCTCCGTGGTCAGGATGTTCTTGGCGATCGACGCAGCGTTCTGGAGCGCCGAGCGAACGACCATCGTCGGGTCCGTGATCCCGGCCTTGACGAGATCCTCGTACTCACCGCTCTCCACGTTGAGCCCGTGGCCCTTCGGCGAGTTCTTGATCTTGTCGACGACGATGGAGCCTTCCATGCCCGCGTTGTTTGCGAGCTGGCGAACCGGCTCTTCGAGCGCGCGGACGACGATCGTCGCGCCCGTGCGCTCATCTCCCTCGTACTCATCGAGGTTGATCCCGTCGATGCTGTTGACGAGAGCAACTCCACCACCGGGGACGACTCCTTCCTCCAGTGCGGCGCGTGCCGCCTGGAGCGCGTCCTCGACGCGGTGCTTCTTCTCCTTCATCTCGGTCTCGGTTGCAGCGCCGACCTTGACGACTGCAACGCCGCCGGCCAGCTTCGCGAGGCGCTCCTGGAGCTTCTCGCGGTCGAAATCGGAGTCGGTGTTCTCGATCTCGGACTTCAGCTGCTTGATCCGGCCCTTGATCCCCTCGGGGTCACCGGCACCGTCGATGATCGTCGTCGTGTCCTTGTCGACGACAACGCGGCGAGCATGGCCCAGCTGCGAGATCTTCGTGTTCTCGAGCTTGAGGCCCATCTCCTCGGTGATCACCTCCGCGCCCGTGAGGATCGCGATGTCCTCGAGCATGCGCTTGCGGCGGTCACCGAAGCCCGGCGCCTTGACCGCGACGGCCGTGAAGGTGCCGCGCAGCTTGTTGACGACGATCGTCGCCAGGGACTCGCCTTCGACATCTTCAGCCACGATCAGCAGCGGCTTGCCGGCCTGAATGACCTGCTCCAGAACGGGCAGAAGGTCCTTGACGGCCCCGATCTTCTGGTTCGCGACCAGGATGTAGGGGTCCTCGAGAACTGCTTCCATCCGCTCGGGGTCGGTGATCATGTACGGCGACAGGTAGCCCTTGTCGAACTGCATGCCTTCCGTGAACTCGAGCTCGAGGCCGAAGGTCTGGCCTTCTTCGACGTTCACGACACCGTCCTTGCCGACCTTCTCGATTGCGTCGGAGAGGACCTCGCCGATCTCACGGTCGCGAGAAGAAACGGTCGCCACGCGGGCGATGTCCTCCTTGCCCGAGATCTCCTTGGACTGCGACTTCAGGTTTTCCACGACCGCTTCGACGGACCGCTCGATACCACGCTTGATCGCCATCGGGTTCGCCCCGGCGGCGACGTTGCGCAGTCCGTCCTTGACGATCGCCTGCGCCAGGACGGTCGCGGTCGTCGTGCCGTCGCCTGCGACGTCGTTCGTCGACGTGGCGACCTCACGGACGAGCTGCGCGCCCTGGTTCTCGAAGACGTCCTCGACCTCGATCTCACGTGCGATCGTGACGCCGTCGTTCGTAATCGTCGGAGCGCCGAACTTCTTGTCGAGCACGACGTAGCGCCCCTTCGGGCCAAGAGTGACCTTGACCGCGTCGGCGAGGATGTTCACGCCTCGTTCGAGCGCACGGCGTGCATCCTCGTTGAACTTCAGCTCCTTGTGAGCCATGTGTTTTCGATACCTCCGTTAGCTCTACTACGACTTCGCGCCCGCGAGTTCGCGGTCGCCGACAACTTTTGCGAGGACGTCCGACTCACGGAGGATCAGGACCTCGTCGGTACCGACCTTGATCTCCGTCCCGCCGTACTTGCTGAAGATGATCTCGTCATCTACTGCGACGTCCATTGGGATGTGCTTCCCGTCCTCGTCCCGACCGCCGGGACCTACGGCGAGGACTCGGCCGCGCTGCGGCTTCTCCTTCGCCGTGTCGGGCAGCACGATGCCGCTGATCGTTTGCTCCTCCTCATCGAGAACCTCGACGATCAGACGGTCACCAAGCGGCTGCAGGTTCATCCACACTCCTCCTGTCCAGACAACTTTGTGACATCTCTTGGCACTCTCACCATGAGAGTGCCAGGGCATCCTAGCGGGTCGCAGCCCGGCCCTGCAAGATCGCAGGTGGGGTGTGTTACAAAGTTCATGTGCGCCGGGAGTTCTCCGCCGGAGGAGTCGTCGTCCGAAACCTGCGTGGGCGTGCGGTCGTGGCCGCCATCCGCCCGGCGGGGAAGCCGGAGGGAACCTGGGCGCTGCCAAAGGGCCTGATCGGGCCCGGCGAGCGACCGGAGCTGACGGCGCTGCGGGAGGTCGCCGAAGAGACCGGTCTCGAGGCGACGCCGGTCGAGAAGCTCGGCGACGTTCGCTACGTCTACACCTGGGCGGGCGAGCGGGTCTTCAAGGTGGTCAGCTTCTTCCTGTTCCGCTACCGCGCCGGCCGGCTCGGCGACATCCCGCCCGAGCATGCCCACGAGGTGGCAGAGGCGCGCTGGCTTCCCCTCGAGGAGGCCCCAAGCCTCCTCGCGTACAAGGGCGAGCGGGAGATGGCGGCAAAGGCGCTCGAGCGGTTCTCACGTTAGGCTCCTGCGCGTGAGCGAGCGGGAGGCCGAAAGGGGGCCGGAACGGGAGCCGGAGACCACCGCGCCGGGCGAGGAAACACGGTTTCGCAAGGGTCTTCGCTACGGGCACCGGACGGGCCTCTATGCCTCGCTCATCGTGGCGATCGGCGCGCTCGTCTTCCTAGTCCTGCTGGTGGCGAGGAACACTCGAACGGTGAAGCTGGACTACGTCGTGAGCAGCACGCAGGCGCGACTGATCTGGCTGATCATCATCAGTGCGATCGCGGGCTGGGTCCTGGGAATCGTGACGGCCTTCCTCGTCCGCCGCCGGACCCGGGGCCCGAGGTGACGGAGGCGATGTATGCGCTCAACTTCTACTCGCCGATCGTGGCCGAACAGCTCCGAAGCGGCCGCAAGACTGCGACCATCCGGCTCGGCGACAAGGCGGCGAAATACCGGAAGGGGATGATCGTCCAGGTCCTCGCGGGCGCACGCTTCAGCGCGCGCGAGCGCGTGTTCAACGCGGTGATCGACAAGGTCGAGGTGAAGGCACTGTCGGATCTCTCACCACGGGAGATCGAGCACGACAATCCGGAGATCCGGCGGACGGAGGACATGGCGTCCTTCCTCAGCCAGCTGTACAACCGCGAGGTCACGCCGGACGACACCGTCACCGTGATCCGCTTCTCTCAGATCAAGGGCTGAGTTCGGTCACAGAGCCGTAGCAATCTCGTCCCCGTGCCTGGCACCGGCGAAAAGGCGAGTGCCGGGCGCTGCGCAACCGCAGAGCCAAGCCGAATCCGGGCTTCGGCGGGGAGTCGAGTCACACTGAGGTCGCGCTTCCGTCGCCGTGCCTGGCACCGGTACGGGTCAGCGGCGGCGGATGTTCGTGCCGAACAGCTGGGCTGCGCGCAGCGGCTCGCCGCAGGACTCGCAGTCGACCACGAACATCGAGCTGAACGCCGCCGAGCAGGATGGGCAGCGCCGGAGCATCTGTCCGCTGCATTGCGGGCATTCCTCCGTCACCTCCGCCTCGAACTGCTCGAACCAGCGCTGCGAGTGGCCGCAGGCGACGCAGAACGCAACCCAGTCGCCGAGCACCTTGCGGCGCTCCTCGCGGAGCCATTCGGACGCTTTGCCCATCAGCGGTTCTGGAGGGCGTCCAGCCCGACGGCCAGCGCGATCGCCATCCGCCGGTCGAGCCGGCGGTCATGGTCGCCGGACAGGTCGAGCACATAGCGGTCTCGAATCTGGAACTTCCGGTTCATGTGACCGATCACCTTGCCGTCCATGACCAGATCGAAGTTGTACGGGATCGGAACCAGCTCGCCGTACGGCACGAAGTCCACGATGCGGCGGGCGATAGCCATCGGCACGCTGCGCTCCTGCGCCATCATGACCTCGCCACCGTCGGCGTCGGTCACGCGCCAGGTAGAGCGAAGCAACGACTTGCCGAAGACGTGCTCCAGCACCCCGATCGGCGTTCCCTGAGCGTCCGCCACGTCGTAGCGCGCGCTGCCGATGTCGAAGATCGAGCGCGCCTTGATCCGGAAGAGCTCCTCCGTCTCCTGTTCGTCGGCGTAGAAGCGGATGTCCTCCTTGATCGCCATCCGCTTCTGCCGGACGAAAGCGATCGGTCCGCCCACGGGCATCTCGCCGGCCGCAAGCGGCGTCACCTGGTACAGGTTGACCATCGGGCGGATGAGCTGCTCGATGACGAAGCGATCGTGGGCGAAGCGGTCCTGACTCATCGGGCCGGGGATGGTAACCCAGCCGTTAGAGTTCGCGGGCCATGGCCATCGCCCGCGAAGCCGAGCCAGTCAACTCGCTGAGGGAAGTGCGCGAGGCGGGTCTCGACCGCGAAGACCTGCTCGGCATGTACCGCAGCATGATCCTCACCAGGGGCATCGAGGAGCGCGGCCACATCCTCTATCGCCAGGGCAAGATTCCCGGCTCGTTCTACACGGGACGCGGGAACGAGGCCGGCGCCGTCGGCGTGGCGACCGCGATGGGCCCGGACGACGTCGGCACCCCGCTCCATCGCGACATGGGGGTTCATGTCGTCCGCGGCGTCGCGCCGTGGCGGATCTTCGCGCAGTACATGGGACGCGTGGACGGACCGACCAAGGGCAGGGACGGCAACGTCCACATGGCCGACTCGAACCTCGGCCTGATCGCGATGGTCTCGCACTTGCCGGCGATGCTCCCGGTCGCAGTCGGCGCCGCGCTCGCCTTCCGGATCCGGGAGGAGAAGCGCGTCGCCGTCGGCTGGTTCGGCGAAGGCGCCTCCGCGCGCGGGGACGCGCACGAGGGCATGAACCT
>Ga0184638_1000102_pt1 | contig 20409 bp, 16 predicted proteins | sample PLM31_50_b2_FD_133141 | JGI IMG/M metagenome (GOLD analysis project Ga0184638, IMG submission 133141) | Groundwater sediment microbial communities from an aquifer in East River, Colorado, USA - PLM3-1_50_b2 | ecosystem: Environmental > Terrestrial > Soil > Riparian zone | place: USA: East River... | reverse complement strand
CGCGACGCCGAGCGTATAGCTCGTGCCACAGACGAGTCCGCCGAAGGTGTAGTTGGTAGCGGCGGTCGAGGCGACCATGCTCCCGTCCAGATAGACGCTGTAGCCGGTGACGCCCACGTTGTCGCTCGAGGCGCTCCACGACAACGTGATACCCGTCTGGGCTGACCCCCCTGTGACGAGTCCAGCCGGGGTCGTGGGGCCGGTCGCGTCCGGACCGATGGTAAACAGCGGGCTGTAGACGGCCGTGTACGCTGGGTTGACGACGCGCCAGCGCCCCGGCGATGGTGTCCCTGCTGGCACGACCGCTGTGATGGAGCTCGGCGAATTGAACGTGAAGCTCGGGGACGGATAGTCGTACAACGTCACCTTGGTGACGTTCGCGAAATTCGAGCCCGTGATCGTGACTGTACCCCCAACCGGACCGCTCATCGGGCTGACGCCGGTGATCGTCGGCGTCCCCGTGACCGTGAACAACGGGTCGTAGACAGCGGTGTGCGCCGGATTGACCACGCGCCAGCGCCCCGGCGAAGGTGTTCCTGCCGGGACTGCCGCCGTGATGGAGGTTGGCGAGTTGACCGTGAAGCTCGGCGACGGGTAGTCGTAGAAGGTCACTTTCGTGACGTTCGCGAAGTTGCTCCCCGTGATCGTTACGGCGCTTCCGACAGTCCCGCTCATCGGACTGACGCTCGTGATCGTCGGCGTGCCGGTGATCGTGAACAGCGGGTCGTACACGGCCGTCCCCGCCGGTGTGACCACTCGCCAGCGCCCGGGCGAGGGTGTTCCAGCCGGGACGACCGCCGTGATCGAGGTCGGCGAGTTGACTGTGAAGCTGGCCGCCGGGTGGTCGTAGAACGTCACCTTGCTGACGTCCACGAAGTTCGTACCAGTGATCGTCACGACGCTCCCGACCGCCCCGCTCATCGGGTTGACGCTCGTGATCGTCGCGGCTGCCGCAGCGGCGCTCGCCGAGTCCGAAACGCGAACCGCCGCCGACGACGGGGCAATCCAGAGGAGTGCGAGTGCGGCGGCAAAAATGACCGCGCGGCAGCTATTCAGGGGTGCGGCTCCCCACATCCCGGTTATCTCGGGCTATTTAAGGTTGCGGGAGATCCCGGAATGGAGTGAACCTTCATGGGTACCTCTTCACAAAGTCGGGGGCGACGACCGCGGAGGTTAGCTACCTGGGCGGACGTGCGTCGCACCGACGATTCGACGCTCGCGCAACCAAGCCATCATCCGAACCTCAACTAATCGCGAATCCTCGCAAAGAGCACAAAAAACGGAGTCGCAACAAACCGGGAGCTTAGCCGCCGATCGTGTACGAGTCGACGACGTCTCCCTCGTTGCACTTCAGCTGATCGCGTGACGTGGCCGGGCCGCAGATCGCCTCCAGCTTCATACGCGCACGCGTGACGTCCACACGCACGTGAATGAGTCGCAGGGCCCGTACGGCGGTGCGTCTGTCAGCGCCGGAGAGCGGCTCGAGACTGGCGCCGCCGCCGCTTGCCGTGACGTGCACCACTCTGTGGATCGGAGCGAATCGCTCGTAGTTGTGGGAGTGCGCGTTGAGGTTGAGAACGTATTTCGCGTAGCGATCACCGAAGCCGTCGAGGATCGAGGCGAGCGTCGACTCTCCGTGGTGATAGCCGCTCGAGTACGCAGGCCGATGCCCGAATGTAACGATGAACCGGATCCGCGGGTTGCGTTCGGCTGCGGCCATCAGCTCGTTCGCCGCGATCCTCCATTGCGCCCAGGTCCGGCTGGTGTACGGCTCCGGATAGGAGATGAAGCGCACGGGCCCAGCATCGAACCAACCCCAATCTTCGCCACAGCAACCGGCGGTCGGCGCGTCAGTCGATGCACGAGGATTGGGAATCGCGAATCGCCCCTTGTAATTTCGAAGGTCATCCGACGACTTGTCCCACTCGTGGTTGCCCCAAGCCGGCATGTACGCCGCGGTCCGGCTCCAGACCATGACGTCGTTGAAATGTCGATCGACCGCATCCTGGCCTTCGTTGTTTCCGTACGTGAGGTCTCCCGGAACAAGCACGAACGCGGGCTTGTCGGCCGCGATCTGCATCTGTGTACGCGTGACGGCGCGATAATTCTCGGAGTCTCCGACATCTGCCTCGACGTCGAAGCGAAACGATCCCGCCGGCGCGCTGCGGAACCTCGAGACCGGGCCGCCTCCAATCGAGTAACGGTAAGTCGTGCCGGCCTTCAGTCCCGTGAGTCGGGCTTCCCTAAAGGGACCTGGGGAGGAGAACGGCACCGGGTGCGCTCGGCGGCCGAGCACCCTTCGCCAGCGCTTTCCATTGGTCGAGAAGCGGAGAGCGGTCGCCGAGCCCCGCCAGTTGAATGTCACAGAGTTGCGACCCGTGTACGTGTAGTGGACCTGCGTCGCCGTCCCGGTCGCTTCACCGCTCGCCCCGGTTTTCCACGACCGGGCAGAGCCCTTGTTGAAGCGGGCAAGGACGTTGAGAGCTGGGCGGCTGCGCAGGTTTTTTCCGTCCCACGTCCAGGCGAAGGTCATGAGTCCGGACGCCCTGGAGCGCTCCCAGAGTGAGAGCATCCGCCGCGCCTCCGCAGCGGTCGGCCATCGCCACGTCCGGTCCGCAAAGGCCTGAACGACTCCCCAGTAGGGGAGCTTCGCCGCGTTTGCCCGCTGAATCACCTTCGTGATCCACGAGAAGTCACATTTCTTACCGCGGTAACACGGATACGGATCCAGTGCCACACGGTCTGCAGCCCCTCTCCAGAGCGGGGTCTGAGCGAGGCTCTGCGGCCCCGAATTCGAGTCGGCAACCATGACCGTCAGCTTTCCGGGGGCCAGGGCGTGGATGAGCCGCGACCGCGCCTTGTGCTGGGCGGGCGCCTCCGGACAGGCGCTTGGATCCGGCTCATCCGAAAAGAGGAAACCGAGCACTTTGGGGTCGCCGGCCGTGCCTGCAAGAGCTCGTTCGAGCGTCTCGGCGGACCGTTCCCAGTCACAGCTCGTGTTGTCATAGTCACCGAGCCAGATCAGTCCTCGAGTGCCGGTCGGTAGTGCATCCGCCTCCGCCTTCGAATTCACGTCGAGGAGGTTCCAGCCGGCCGCCGCTGCCGCGCTCGGCGCGGCGTTCGAATTGAAGACGTAGCGGATGGCGGGGCGGGCATCGGCGCCCCGGGTCCCCGAGACCCCAAGGCCGATCGCAGCGAGACCTGCCGCAGCGACGAGCAGTGAGACGAATCCCAGTCGCAGCACACCGAGGCCTCGCTCGGGCGGGCCGGCTCGGGGTGTGTGCACTGCACGCCGGAGGGCCACGTCGCACGCCAAGCTTAGTTGGTGCCCAGCGCCCGTGGGGGTCTCTGACTGAAGCCGGGACCTTCGGATGGGGAGTCGCAAGGCCGCCGTTACGCTCGGGAGATTTCAGTAAGTTTTAACCGAAAGTATGGGCAGAATCGGAAAGCTATTTACACGAATGGATGAATGCGTTAGAACTCTTGCTGCGGCACCCGTTACATCAACTCGAAAGGCGGCCCTTTCGGTGAGGGGAACTGGGGAAAAGACGGCGGTCCTCCTGGACCGCCACCCACTGTGGCTAGCGGCGCTCACGCGCCTACTGGACGATGTGGGAGTAAAAGTGGTGGGGACGACAACTTCGACCGCGGAGGCACTAGACCTCATCGAACAGACGCGGCCGGCGCTCTTCATCGCCGAGTACGACTCCATCGAGCAGTCCGAGGAGGGGTTGGCGTCACTGCAGCTTGCCAACTCCACCCACCCGGACTTGAATTCGGTGGTCCTGTCCACCCACGACGATCCAGCGCAGATCGAGGCGGTTTTCGCCTCGGGGGCTTCGATGTACTGCGTGAAGACAGCTGAGCCGGAGGATCTCGCCTCCGCGATTCGCCAGGCGTTCCAGAACTCGATCTACTACGCGAGCCCGCGTGCCGCCCGGTCCGATCCGACTACGTCGGCGGCCGAGGACACTCCGGCCTTGACGAAGCGAGAGGTCGAGATCCTGCAACTCGTGGCCGAGGGCTACTCCAACGCTCAGCTCGCAAAGATGCTGTGGGTGACGGAGCAGACGGTCAAGTTCCATCTGTCGAACGTCTACCGCAAGCTCGACGTCGCCAACAGGACGGAGGCGAGCCGTTGGGCACAACTCCACGGGCTGCTTCCTGCGGCGGTCGGCGTCAAGGCGGCGGTATAGCTGGAGGCCCACCGGGCCAGTCCTAAGCGTCGAGCCGGGCGGGTGCGGAACTCTCCAACGAGTTCGGCGCCCGCCCTGGTCGGCGTCCTCAGCTCGTTCGGAGTCTCAGGCAGGGATGCGGTCGGGTGTCAGCACGAGCTCGGCGATCTGGATCGCGTTCAGGGCTGCGCCTTTCCGCAGATTGTCCGCTACCACGAACAAGACAAGGCCGTTCTCTACGGTGGAATCACGGCGTATGCGTCCGACCAGGACTTCGTCGACGCCGACGGCGGCGCGTGGAGTGGGGAAGTCCTCCAGCCGTAGGCCCGGTGCCTCGCCGAGGATCTTGCGTGCATCCGCAGGCGAAAGCGGGTGCTCGGTCTCGAGCCAGACAGCCTCCGCGTGCCCGACGAGCACCGGCACCCGTACGCACGTGGCGCTGATCGGAAGCTCCGGCAGCTCCAGGATCTTCCGCGCCTCCGCTCGGAGCTTCGATTCCTCGTCGAACTCCTCGCCGTCGAAGTCCCAGTCCATGCCGAGATCTGCTTCGGCGGGAGGTGTCGCGCGTAGTTCCGCCATGCGCGCCGCGCCCGCGCCCGACACCGACTGGTAGGTGCTCACGCGCACGCGCGCGAGGCCGCCCGCGTCGTGAAGCGGCTTCAGCACCATCGTGAGCGGGATTGTGCAGCAGTTCGGGTTGGCGACGACACCGTTGTGCTCGGACGCCCGGCTTCCGTTCACCTCCGGCACCACCAGCGGAACGCCGTCCTGTAACCGGTATGCAGACGACTTGTCGATCGCGATGGCGCCGCCGCTGATCGCGTGAGGTACGAGCTCCCGGGATGCGGACGTCCCGACCGAGAACAGGCAAAGGTCGAAACCGCCTGTGGAAAGCGTCTCGGGCGTCGCCTCTTCCACGACGTACTCTCCCAGGCGTTTCCCCACCGACCGCTTGGAGCCGAACACGCGGATGTCGGCGTGTCGCCGCTCGCGGAGTAGCTCGAGCGTCACGGCGCCCACAGCTCCGGTTGCGCCGACCACAGCGATACGCGTCGTCCTATCCAAGGTCGAATGCCTCGTGCAGCGCCTGCACCGCGCGATCGACGTCCGCGCTGGGAACGTGGCATGCGATCTTGATCGGGGACGTGGAGACCACGGGCGCGTCGATGCCGGCTGCCTCGAGGGTCGCAAAGGTCTTCGCCGCGACGCCGGGGTGGCTCTTCATTCCGGCGCCGACGAGGGAAACCTTTCCGAGGTCGTCCCGCGCAGCCCAGGTGACTCCCAGCGAGTCCAGTACCCGGGCTGCCTCCGGCCGGTCCTCGACCGGGGCCGAGAAGACGATCTCCGCACCCGTCAGGACGATCGTGTCGACGTTGATGCTGGCCTCGGCCAGTGCTCCGAAGAGCCGGGCGGGCGCCACCCCGTCGACGCGGTACACGGTCTCCTCGCGCTGGTGCACGACTCCGGAGATCAGCGCCTTTTCGAGCATCTTCTCGTCCTCCTTGCGGACCCACGTGCCCTCGGTGTCGTTGAAGGTCGAACGCACGTGGAGCCTGACATTGTGGCTGCGCGCGACCTCGACCGAGCGGGTTGCCATCACGCGGGCGCCGGAGGAAGCCATCTCGAGCATCTCCTCGAAGGTGAGGAGGTCGAGCTTCCGCGCATTCGGGACCAGCCGGGGGTCGGCCGAGTAGACGCCGTCGACGTCGGTGTAGACCTCACAGGCCTGTGCCCCGAGCGCCGCGGCGAGCGCGACCGCGGTGGTGTCGGACCCGCCTCGTCCAAGCGTCGTCACGTCCGAGGAGTCCGCCGAGACGCCCTGGAATCCGGCCACGAGCACGATTCGGTCCTGATCGAGCGCCTCGTTGATCCGGCGGGCGCGTACGTCGACGATCTTCGCTTTCCCGTGCACCGTGTCGGTGACGATCCCTGCCTGCGAGCCGGTGAGGGAGATCGCCTCGTGCCCGAGGTCGTGGATCGCCATCGCGGCGAGCGCACACGAGATGCGTTCACCGACGGAGATGAGCATGTCGAGCTCACGTGGCGCCGGCTTCGTCGTGATCTGGCGCGCGAGGTCGAGCAGCTCGTCCGTGGTCGTGCCCATCGCAGACAGAACGGCGACGACGCGCGAACCGCTCTCGCGTGCGGCCACGAGCCGACGCGCCACGTTCTTCAGCTTCTCGGGATCGGCGACCGACGTGCCGCCGAACTTCATCACGACAGTGCCGAGGTGCGTGGTCGAGTCGTCGCGTTCAACCTCGGGAACGGCTTCGTAGTCGGTCGTCGTCATTCCATCTCTCGGCGGCCCGTGAGCGCGCGCCCGAGCGTGACTTCGTCTGCATACTCGAGGTCACCCCCGACGGGGAGGCCGCTCGCGAGCCGAGTGACGCGCACGCGGCCGCGCAGCCGGTCGGCGAGGTACGCCGCAGTGGCCTCGCCCGTCATGTTGGGGTTCGTGGCGAGCACGACCTCCTGGACCCCGTTGCGGTCGACGCGACCGAGGAGCTCATCGATGCGCAGGTGCTCCGGCTCGACGCCGTCGAGCGGTGAGAGCGCTCCACCCAGGACGTGGTACAGACCGCGAAACTCGCTCGTCCGCTCGACCGAGATGAGATCGACCGGCTGCTCGACGACGCAGATCAGCGTGTGGTCGCGGCGCGAGTCGCGGCAGATGGCACAAGTGTCCTCCTCGGTCAGATTTCCGCATTCGTTACAGAAGCGAACTCTCTCCTTCACAGCCTCGATGGCTCCGGCCAGGGCGAGCGCCTCCTCCTTGGATCGCTGCAGGAGATGGAAAGCGAGCCGATGAGCAGTGCGGCTGCCAACCCCTGGTAGGCGCGACAGCTGGGCTACGAGGTCTTCGACGGCAGGGCTAAGCACTGTCCTATTGTGCCGACGCGGCTCGGATTGACCCGGATGTGTCTAGCCGTAATGGGAGGAGACGCGGACAATCCGATACGTCAGACTCGGCGCTGATGCCGATCGGCTCTATGTCGCTGCCGCCACCGGACCTGATCAGGATCGTCATCGCCGACGACGACCCATTCTTCGTCGAGATGCTGCGATCTTCGCTGTCCGAGCATGATGCGTTCGAAGTGGTGGGGACCGCCGGCACCGGCGCGGAAGCGGTCGAGCGCGTCGAGGAGCTCAAACCGGATCTCGTGCTCATGGATCTTACGATGCCGGTTCTCGACGGAGTGGACGCGATGCGTGAGATCAGGAAACTCCCGGACTCACCTGCTGTCGTCTTCATCACAGGAGAGGAGGGCGAGGTCTCCGCCCACCAGGCTTACCGAGGCGGCGCAGCTGCCTATCTCCGCAAGACGCACGATCTACCGCTCCTCGTCGGTGTCATCGTCGCCGTCTCGCAAGCACGGGTCGCGTCCGCCTAGGCCCGCCATGCCGCACGTCGCCGAGGTAGCGCTCTTCACGGACGACGTTCTGAGCCTGAGCGCCTTCTACGAGCAGTTGCTCGGCCGTCCACCTGACAGCACGTCGGAGTCTCATGCCAGCTTCTCGCTTGGCGAAGCAGTTCTCTTCATCCACCTCGCGGGAGGCGAATCGCCGGCGGGTGCGCCCAGCGGCGATCACATCGCATTTGCGTTGGATCAGGAGAATGCCGTGGAACGGGCCCGCGCAGCCGGCGTGGAGGTTGTCGGGCCTAGGGAGTTCTACTGGGGTCGGTCGGCCTACCTCGAGGACCCGGAGGGCCGAGTCATCGAATTGCAGCAGGGAGACTAATCGCTTAGTTTGCGGAGCTCCGCGGCGAACTGCGGATCGTCGGCAAGTAATTGCTCGATCTCGACTCGCGGAATCGCGAGGCAGCGCACGCTTGTCTGGGCGCGTACGCGAGCCGTTCGCTGCGGGTCGTCCCCGAAAAGGGAGCGCTGCCCGAAGACCTCACCCGGCATGAGCTGTCTTCCTCCTTCGGGCGCGTCCACCCACGCCTGGCCCTCCTCGAGGATGAAGATTCCCGAGCCGGGAGCCCCCTTCTCGATGAGGGTTTGCCCGGCCGGCACTTCCAGCTCCGTTGTGCCGCGAGCCAACCGGTCCAGTTTGTCGATGTCGACGCTCGCGAAGAGCGGGACCGCGCGCAGGCGGTCGAGCACTAGCCGCCGAGACCGGACAAGCCGAGACCGCCGAGCGCACCGCCGGCCAGGCCGCCCAGCTTCGTTTCCTGGAGGCTGTGCGCAGAACGCAGTGCTTCGTTGACCGCCGCGAGGACCATGTCCTCGAGCAGCTCGGGGTCGTCGGGATCGATCGCCTTCGGGTCGATCTTGATCTGCTTGATCTCGCCGGCGCCGTTGGCCGTGACCGTGACCATTCCGCCGCCGGCTGTTGCCTCAACCGTCTCGTTGGCAAGCTCGGCTTGCGCCTTCTGCATCTGCTCCTGCATCTCGCCGACCTGCTGCATCAGGTTATTCATGTCGAAGCTCATGACGCGAGGTTAGCGGAGGGCGGGCTGGCGCGAAACGCTGCGAAGGCGTCTCGCGCCTGCACTCGCCGAACAAGTGACCGGTTTTCACCGGCCGCGCGACATTGCGGCCAAGTCGCGCGGTACGACCGTACGACCGTACGCTGCGTGCTGCAACGCGGCTTCGATGCAAATTGCGCAAAGTTCAGAGACGAGTCCACAGCTTCCGGTCGGACCCACAGCCCCTGTTGAAAGATCGTGTGGAAAACGAGCTTGGGAGAGAGTCCTAATCGTCTCGTTCGCGTGCGTCCAGGGTCTCCTTAACGAGCTCCAGAATTCGCTCCTCGCCCGGCGGCTCGTCGCCTTCGTCCTCGGCCTCGCCGCGGCCTTCTCCCTCCGCAAACGCGAGGCCCAGACGGCGGCCTGTCACCTCGTAGAGCGCCTCGGCAAGCAGCGTCGCGTTCTTAGGCTCCTCGGCGAGCTGCCGGTGAAATGTGGCGCTCGCCGGGAACTCGACGGTGAGCGTGTCGCCGGCAAGGTCGGCCGGATGCGCTTCCCCGAGCACGGATGCGGCCGGGATCGAGCGCTCGGCGACCGCGGGCAGGATCGTCCGCTGCCAGGCCTCCTGGAGCTGCTCGAGCTCGAGCGAGGGCGGCGCACTCGCGGGCTCAGCGACCTCCCGAGGTGTCTCTTCCGCCCGTGGCTCGGTGTCGGACACCGGGACGTGCGCCGCCGGGACGTGGCCGCGGGCCTCGAGTTGCTCGAGGCGGTAGGCGAGCGATTCGCGTGAGAGGTCGGCTCCGGGCCGCGTCACCTTCACGAGGGCGAGCTCGAGCGGGAGGCGCGGATCGCCGCCCTGCCGCATGTCTTCGACGGCGACGGCCAGCAGGTCGACGAGCCGGATGACGGTCGGCTCGCCGAGCTGGTTTGCCTGCGCGCGCAGGCGCTCACGCGTCTCCTCCGTGACCGGCAGCGAGTCCGGCACTTCGCCCATGTGCTGGACGAGCATCACGTGACGCAGATGTTCGAGCAGGTCGACGACCAGGCGGCCGAGATCCTGTCCCTGCTCTGCGAGCTCCTCGATGAACGTGAGCGCACCTGCGGTGTCGCGGTCGACGATGAGATCGCAGAGACGGAAGAGCGCCTCCTCCTCGACCGCGCCGAGCAGCTGCAAGACCGCCTGCACGGTGATCTCGTTCTCTGTCGCTGCTGCAAGCTGGTCGAGCGTCGACACCGCGTCCCGAAACGATCCGCGTGCACCGCGCGCGATCAGCGCCAAGGCCTGATCAGGAACCTGGATGCTCTCGCCGTCGGCGACGCGGCGCAGCAACCGCACGAGCTCGGGCAGTCGTGGGCGCGCGAACACGAAGGTCTGGCAGCGCGACCGCACCGTGGGCAGAACCTTGGAGAGATCCGTGGTGCAGAAGACGAAGACCAGGTGTGGAGGCGGCTCTTCGATCAGCTTCAGCAGCGCGTTCCAGGCGGCATCCGTGAGCTGGTGCGCCTCGTCGAGGATGTACACCTTGTAGCGCCCCTCGGCCGGCTGCAGGACGACACGCTCGCGGATCTCGCGGATGTCGTCGATGCCGCGCTGCGAGGCGGCATCCATCTCGACGACGTCGAGGGACGTCCCGTTCGCGATCGTGACGCACGGGTTGCAGATTTTGTCCGGCGTCGCCGTCGGACCCTGCGCGCAGTTGAGACCCTTGGCCAGGATCCGGGCAAGCGACGTCTTGCCGGTGCCGCGCGGCCCCGCAAAGAGATACGCCTGACGCACCTGATCGGAAGTGATCGCGTTCTTGAGCGTGCGGACGATCGCTTCCTGGCCGACGACCTCGTCGAAGTCCTGCGGACGGTACTTCCGGTACAGCGCGGCCACCAGGTCGATCTTAGCGAGGAGGCTTGCGGGACTTAGATCGAGCCGGAGAAGGTGTCGCAGACCGCCGGGCGCCCCTCTTCGTAGCCGCGAGAGAACCAACGGCGGCGCTGCTCAGATGATCCATGCGTCCACGTCTCCGGGTTCACCTGGCCTTGAGTCGTCTCCTGGATCCGGTCGTCGCCGATCGCGGATGCGGCGTCGAGGCCTGCGTTGATGTCGGCCTGCGTCAGTTCCTCGATCAATCCGGTCTCGACGGCGTTCGCCCCCCAGACGCCGGCATAGCAATCGGCCTGCAACTCGGCTCGCACGGCCTGGCTCTCGGGGCCCTGTCGGTCCCCGGCGGTGCGCTCGAGGACACCGAGAAGGTTCTGCACGTGGTGTCCGTATTCATGCGCGAGTACATATGCCTGCGCAAATGGGGCGTTTCCGACACCGAACCGTGACTGCAGCTCGTCGAAGAAGCCGAGGTCGATGTAGACCAACTTGTCACTCGGGCAGTAGAACGGCCCGACCTGTGAGTCCGCGAACCCACAGGCCGTCTGGACCTGGCCGGTGAAGAAGACGGTGTCGGCGTACTCGTACTGTCGGTTGCTGCGCTGGAATGTGCCGTCCCAGAACTTCTGGACGCTGTTGACGACTGCGACGATCCGGCAGTCCTACCGCTCGTTCGCATCCTGACCCGTGCGGCACTCCTGCGAGACCTCACTCGGCGTGTCGCCCTGCCCGACCTGCTGGTCCTCGAGGGGTGCAAGCTGTCCCAGGCCGCCGCCGCCGGAGAGCAGCGTGATCAGCAGGTAGATGACGAGCCCGGCAAGGCCGAGACCGCCGCCGCCGGCCGCCAGGCCACCGGGCCCGACGCGACGGCCGCGAACGTCCGTTACCTGACCCGGATCTAGGCGAGCCCGACGACGAAATCGCACCGCGCCTTTTCTTGCCTAGGCTGGCGGCCGCCAAACCGCCGCGCATCACCAAAAGCGCACGCTGCTACCATCGCCCCGCCGCGGCAGTAGGAGTGTGTGAACCGCGTCAGGGCCGGGAGGCAGCAGCGCTAAGCATTCCTCCTACGTGCCGCGGTTAACGTCCGCGAAAGTCCGGCTCGCTGCGCGAGCCATGATGACTTTCGCGGATTCGCTCGATCCGAGTCTTCGGTAGCCACCGCCGGCTAAGCCGGCAGTGGCGGCGGATGTCGTTGGCTATTCTCGGTTGGCTCTCGGGCGCATAGCTCAGCGGGAGAGCGCCCGCTTCACACGCGGGAGGTCCCTGGTTCGATCCCAGGTGCGCCCATACGCGTTGTCGAGACGACAACGCGATCGAGTCTGCGACGGCGTCGTGCGCCCCGCCTGATCCCCTGATCGAGCTTGGCGCATCTGCCTCCGCCATAGATGGTCGCTTTTTGCGGGGAGATCGGAAGTCAATGGGTGTGGCGACCCATTGACAACGTCTGTCGAGCTTACTAGCGTCGCTCGCGATTCGTAACGGCGAGTGGCGGACGGCGTCCCGTCACCTACGGCAATCGAAAGGAGTCGACGGTGATCTCGTCCCGCCTCGCGGCGCGCGGCCGCATACCTGTCGGAGCCAGCCTCGTCGTGACGATAGTGCTGGCGCTGTTGGTGAGTGCCGGCCAGGCAGGCGCCACGACCTATATCGGGACGACGACCTACACGTCGAACACGACCTGGACGCTGGCGAATAGCCCGTACGTGCTCAACGGTGACGTCACCGTCGCGGCGGGAGTGACCTTGACGGTCGAGCCGGGTGTGATCGTGAAGATGAATGGCGTGCGGACGCTGCGGGTCAACGGCACGCTTGCGTCTTCCGGGACGAGTGGGTCGCACATCACCTTCACCTCCTTGCAGGATGACGCGATCGGCGGCGACACCGGTGGTGACGGCGCAACCACCGGTGCACCTGGCCAGTGGGCGTCGATCAAGTTCGCGACCTCGACCAGCAGCGGGACGCTGAACTATGTCGACGTTCGTTACGGCGGGATCGGCTCGGCCGAGCAGTCCTACGGGGCGGTCGAGGTGACGAACGCGAGCGCGAGCGTGTCGATCACCCAGTCGACGATCAAGTGGAGCCAGGCCAGCGGTGTCTACGTCTTCACGGGTTCGGGGACGGTCGATTCGACGACGATCTCGAACGGGGGCAACGGCATCTCGGTGAACACCGGCGTGGTGAAGGTACGCAACCTCAGCGTCATTACCGCCAACAGCAAGGACGGCGTGTGGTTCAACCTAGGGACTGGGACGCCGTCGGCTTCGGCGATCACGGGCAGCGACGTTACGAACAACGGGCGCTACGGCGTCTACATCGGAGCGGGCAACCAGCCGCTCTCGCTAGTTCCGCGCGGATCGTTCAACAACATCAATGGCAATACAACGAAGCAACTGTTCGCTTCGGCGTCACCGTCGTTCAAGAACGCGGACGTCAAGTGGCGCCAGAACTACTGGGGTCAGATCTCGTACGCGCCGAACGACGGCGAGTGCCCGGGCGTCACGCCTAGCTCGCACGGTTCTACCGGAGTGATGAACGGTGGCAGCTATCTGATCGTGAAGCCATATCCGCAGCCACCGATCACGTGTCCCTACGACGCCTTCAAGCTAGACCCTTTGGAGATCGCCGCAGCACCGCTACACGGTGGCAGCCCCTCGGTCGTACAAGGACAGACGATCAACGGCTGCGGCGGCTCGGGCATCGTCGCGCTGGCCGTCAATGTCGCGTCCTGCGGGAGCGACCCGGTCTCGCTTGGTAACGGCAGTTTCGCCAAGCGCAAGGCCGACCTGCGCCTCGCCGGGATCGGCGTTCCCTTCAACTTCAGCCGCACCTATAACGCCCTTGACCAGTACTCGGGCCCGCTCGGGCCGGGCTGGTCGCACAGCCTGACCGCTGGTCTAACGATCTTCAGCAACGGCGATGTTCTGGCCCGCTCTGACAGTGGCCAACGGCTCTACTTCACTAAGCAGACGGACGGGTCGTTCCTCGCCGATCCAGGTGGTCGCTCGACTTTGACGACGATCACGGGCGGCTACGAGATCCTCGATCAGAGCCAGACCCGCCTCCGCTTCGACACGGCCGGCAAGCTAACGAGCGTCCGCGACCGAAACGACAAAGGGCTGACGCTCTCCTACACGGGCAACCTGCTCTCGTCGGTCACCGACAGCGCCACCCGAGTGATCAACTTCAGTTACAACGGCTCGGGACTGCTCACGCAGGTCACGCTGCCGGAAAACCGCAATGTCCAGTTCGGCTACACCAACGGCTTGCTCACATCTGCGACCGACGCCCGCAGCAAGACGACGACCTATGCGTATGAAAGCCACAACTGGCTGCTCCGCGAGACCGATCCGAACGGGCACCGCGTGTTCGAGAATACCTACGGCGGCGATGGGCGGGTGACGCAGCAGCTGGACGCGCTCAACCGCCAGACAACCTTCGCCTGGAATGCGAGCACGCAGACATCGACGGTTACCGATGCGCGCGGTAAGGCATGGAAGGACGTCTACTCCAACGGAGTGCTAGTGCAGCAGATCGACCCGCTCAACAACACAACCAGTTACGGCTACGACGCCGACCTCAACCTCACCAGCATCACCGACCCGCGCAACAAAACAACAACGATGACTTACGACACGAAGGGCAATCTCCTTACCCGCACGGCGCCGGCGCCCCTCTCCTACCAAGAAGTCTTCACCTACAACTCCATCAACGATGTACTCACCGCCCAGGACGGGCGCGGCAACACGACCAGCTTTGGCTACGACAGCGCTGGCAATCTCACGTCGGTCACCCGGCCCGGGAGCAACGTCACCCAGTACGGCCGCGACGGCTCAGGCAACGGCCTGTTGCGGACAATTACCGACCCGCGCGGCAAGGTGACGAGCATTGACTACGACAACGCGGGGAACCTGACCGCGATCACGACACCACTCGGCAACAAGACGACGATGGCCTACGACGCTTCGGGCCGCACGAGCTCGAGCGTCGAGCCGCGTGGGAACGTCACCGGCGCCAATCCAGACGACTACCGGACGACCTACAGCTATAACGCGAACGACCAGCAGCTGACCGTAACGAACCCGCTCGGCCACGTCTGGACGAGCGCCTACGACGACGCGGGCAGGCTGACGAGCGTCACCGACCCGCGCTCCAACGCCATCAGCCGCGCCTACAACGCGGTCAATCAGCTCACGACTGTCACAGCCCAAGGCGGAGCAGCGACAACTTACGCCTACGACGCCACCAACAACCTCACCAGCCGCACCGATCCTCTCAGCCACCAGACTACCTACGCCTACGACGACGCTGGTCGACTCACAAGCGCCACCAACCCGCTCAACAAGACTTGGAGTCTGACCTACGACGCCAACGGCAACCGCACGCTGCTGACGAAGCCCTCCACCGGCACTATCGCGCTCACCTACGACGCACTCAACCGTCCCTCCGCGATCGACTTTAGCGACACGACGCCAGATATCACCTATGCCTACGACGGCAACTCGAACCGAACGCAGATGACGGACGGCGCCGGCACGCAGACCTACAGCTACGACGCACTCGACCATCTCACCGACATCACTCGAGGTAGCGACAGCTTCAGCTATGACTACGACGCCGCCGGCAACGTCACGCTGCGCACGTACCCCGGCGCAATGATAATCAGCGCTTCCTATAACGACGACAGCCGAATCGCGAGCGTCACCCGAAGCGGCAACACCGCCAACTACAGCTATAACGCGGCTGGCAGTCCAACCCAGGTGACGTTGCCGAACGGCTACCTCGACTCACGCACCTATGACCACGCCGGCCGCACGACGCAGGTCAAGCACTCCTCCGGCGGGAATGTGCTGGCGCAGTTTGACTACGCCTACGATGCCACCGGCAACACAACCTCCGTCACGACGCCGAGCGGCATCACCACGTACGGCTACGACAGCCGCGACCGATTGACGAGCGTCTGTCATCAAGCGAGCTGTCCCGGCGGGTCGGATCCATTCATCCGATGGACGTACGACTCTGTGGGGAACCGCCTCTCAGAGGCACGGCCAACCGGTACAACCAGTTACACCTACAACGCGGCGGACCAACTTACGCAGGTGGGGTCGACTACCTACGCCTACAACGACAACGGAGAGCAAACTCAGGCGGGAGCGCGTACGTTTGGCTTCTTGCGGGTAAGTTGATCTCGACAACGGCGGCTGGAGCAACGACGAACTACAGCTACGACGGCGACGGGAATCGGCTCCAGGCTGCGTCGAGCGCGCAAACGACCAACTACCTCTGGGATGTCAACGCGGATCTGCCGCGGCTTGCGATCGAGCGCGACGGGTCGGGGTCTCCGCTCCGTAGCTATGCGTATGGCGTCGGACTGCTCTCGATGTTGGCGGGTGGAGCGCATCACTATTTCCACTCGGATGCCCTCGGCAGTATCCGGAATGTCACTTCATCAGGCGGCCAAACCGAATGGACATACTCGTACGAGCCATTTGGTGCGGCTCAGGTCGAGACGAAGAATGATCCGATGGCCCCAGATAACACGGTGCGCTTCGCGGGAGAGTTGCTCGACTCCGACTCGGCTTTGTACTACCTGCGTGCCCGCACATACGACCAAGGGACTAGTCGCTTTCTGTCCCTCGATCCGCGTCCCGGTCATCAGACAAAGCCATCTGAAGGCAGCTACGTCTATGCGCTGGACAATCCCGCCACGTGGGTGGACCCGAGTGGACTAGGGGCGGTCAGAGGCGAGAGTGCAGCGGGCCCGAATCAGGTAGATCCCCGAACGCGGTTGCTTACCCTCAAGACTGGCAACTGCATGCCCTCCTATCTCCCTCCGCTCTCGGGGATAGTGCTAAGCGCGTGGGTGACCGGCTATGTGACCACGTGCCTAAGCCTCCGAGGAAAGCTCTTAGACGCGATCATCGAACGAATTAAGACCTGCAACGCGCGCTGCTTAACACACTTGGCGGTCGATATCACTGTGATCCTCGTAGGAGGAGGCGTGATGGGACTGGGTGTGAAGGTGATCGCGAACGCAGAAAAGTACTCCGCCGGCTGGCAAGGGATCTCGAAGATTACGGGACCAGTCACGGCTCAACACGGCGGCGCACTGGTCGTGCTAATGGGAGGGACCGGTGTGGCCTTGGGTGGCTATGACCTGGTCAGCAATGACTAGCGGACGGCGCGATAGATTGCTGGAGGTCGCGCCTTTTTTGCTCGGCGTGTTCGCCGTGGCTCTACTTGGCCGCGCAATCCTCGGCCTAACAGGGGACGACCCAGCCTGGTTGGTCGTCGTCTGCATCGCCCTAAGTCTCCTCTCCGGCTACGCAACAGTGCTCTTCACACTCCTACGCCGCGAGCTCCGCCGGCAGGCGGAGCTCGCAAGACCCTCTTCCGAAGATCGGGCCACCTCTGAGGGGTGACCCGAGCTACACAGGCACTACTTCAATACGAGCCGATATCGACCACGGCTGACACGCTCAAACCGTGGACTGGCCCCTTGGCAGTTCCTGTGCAGACAGCTCTTAATGGAGTGTCGCGAGACCGGCTCGCCTAGCAATCGTTCAACTTCCTCATGGATCTCCTTCATTCGCAGATCTGTCTGAGCTTTCGTCAGAACCTGGACGATGGCCCTGCTCACGCTGCCGAACCTGCGCCGGCCATCGGGCTGCGGACCATCGGCGGACGTTGACTGGGGTCTCCGCTGTTTACGCCGCCGCTGACTTGTGAGACTCTGGAACAGGTCTTGTAAGTCGGGGTTTGAAAGAGCCCCAACTAGGACCACCACCGTTGTCAGAACAGTAAACATTCAACGAAACGGTCCCTATAACAGGGGCCGTTTTGGTTTGAAGCCAGGTGCTTTGTTTACAGTATTGGCGACAGGGGCCTACACTGGAATCGATGAATGACAGTAGGCGTCGACTACGCCGCACGTTTGAAGAGGTGCCGGAGGCATATGACCGGGCTCGACCGCTCTATCCGGCTCAGCTCTTTGACGACCTAGTCAGTCTGGCCGCGCTCCCTGAGTACGCCCGGTTGCTGGAGATTGGTCCCGGCACGGGACAGGCGACATTGCTGTTGGCCAAACGCGGCTACGAGATCATCGGCATCGAGCTCGGTGAAGGCCTAGCAGCCCGCGCTCGCCGTAAGCTCGCCGATTTCCCGAACGTCAAGATCGTCCACGCCGATTTCGAGACCTGGGAGCCGGCTGATGAGCATTTCGATGCGATCGTCGCCTTCACCGCCTTTCACTGGATCGATCCGCAGACGCGCTATCGGAAGTCGGCGGAGCTGTTGAAGCCTGAAGGAGTGCTGGCGATCATTGCCACGCAGCACGTACTGCCTAAGGGGGGTGATCACTTTTGGAGGGATGTCCAAGAGGACTATGAGGCAGTCGTTCCCGACGAGGAGTCGACGAAAGCCGGTGCACCCGGACCGCCGGAGGCAGTCGAAGATCTGAGTGGTGAGATCACAGCTAGTGGTCTCTTTCGAAACGTCGCGGTACGTCGTTACCTGTGGGATGTCACATACACAGCCGACGAGTACATCGCGGTCCTGGACACCTACTCAGGACATCGGAGTCTCGAGCCGGCCAAGCGTCAACGCCTCTATGACCTCATTCAAAAACGGATCGAGTCACGGCCTGAACGCAGCGTTGCGAAGACGTATCTAGCGTCACTTAACGTCGCGCGAAAGGTGAACAGCAAATGAGAGCTGACTTCGACCCCGCCCGTTCGGACGAGCTGAAGAAGCCAAGCCAATGCCCGATTTGTGTTTCGGGTCGTCCTCGCGACGTTATCGCCGAACTGGGATCGACTTGGATAACGGCGGGGATAAAGGCGTCTTTACCGGGCTATGCGTGCGTTGTGTCCAAGCGACACGTGGTTGAGCCGTTCGAGCTACCGCCGGCCGAGATGACGGCTTTCTGGGAAGAGGCCATGGTTGCGGCACGAGCCCTGCATGAGCTGTTACGCCCGGCGAAGCTGAACTACGAGATCCACGGTAACAGCTTGCCGCACCTACACCTTCATCTCTTCCCACGCTTTGCCGGAGACCCGTACGTGGGCGGACCAATCGATCCGCGCCGGACCGTGTTTACAAGGACGGCTGAAGACCTTCAGCGGATGAGTCAAGCCATCTCAACGGCTTACCGCGGGGAGATCAAGAACCGCGATGTCGAATGATCTCGTGAAGGTCGAGCCGCGACGAAGGGACACCAGGATACGGGAACTAGCTACGTGGCTCCACGACGGACGAGAGCTTGATCATCTAGAGAAGCTCTTCACCGAAGCCAAGGCCCACCCACAACAACGCCGCTCTCGCCGCTACGTCGTCAGGAATCCGGACGGCACTGTCTATCACCGGCCGAAGCGCAGGCCATCTTCTCGCAGCCGATAGCGTCCGTGACGGACGCGCTCGAAAATTGGCTTCGAGCCGTACGTACCGCGGTGGAGATAGCTCTTGACCGAGCCGCGGGACACGGACTCGCCGAGTAGCCGCTCGACCTCGGCCCAAATCTCCCTAACCCGTAGGTCAGACTGAGCTTCCGCCAGAACCTGGACGATGGCGCCACTAATGCTGCCGAATCTACGTCGGCCATCGGGCCTTGGTCCGTTCAGTTCGGGCTGGCGTTTCCGATATTTACGCCGCCCCGGACTTGTGAGACTCTGGAATAGGTCTTGTAAGCCAGGGTTTGAAAGAGCCCCAACTAGGACCATCGTCCTCATCCGCTTCGTTGAGCGGTAAATCCGCCTGAGACTCGCCAGTTGTCCACTCCTCGTCCAAGCGGGCTTGGACGCGAGCGCCGAACAAGTCAGCCTGGCGCCGCCTCTCGTCTTCGTACAGATGCCGGTATGTCCGGAGGAACAGTGCGCCGCCGTCGGAATGGCCAAGGCGTTCGGCGGCGGTTGCGGGGTCCATTCCGAACGACGCCATCAGCGAGCCGGCCGTATGGCGGAGCCAATGGAAGTGGAACCCCGCGAATCTGGCGTTGTGCTCCGCCGCGTTGCGGATTGCGAGCAGCCAGACGCGCTCACGAAAGCCGCTGCGCGTCCAGGCTTTTCCCGTCACCGTTGGAAATACGAGCGGTGTCCCAGTGGCGCAGCCGAGCCCCGAAGACGACGACGACGACTGAGACTGCTTGCCCCTCTGTCAGTGGAACATTCCGAAGCCAGGCCCTGGCGAACGTGTCTCTGTTACCGGCGTGGTTTACGTGATCTAGGCGGCGTTCCGCATCTCGACAGCACTGTCTCGGTCGAGCTGGTTTGCGAGCGCGAATACTTCCTCCCACTCGCGCTCGCGGACCACGTGGCAAAGAAGCTCGATGCCAGGTTACGGCGTCGTTTAGCGCATCCTTGTATGCGTGGGCAGCTCAGGCGCTCGCGCGCCGCAATTGGGAGATCGTTGCATCCGGGTCGCACCAGTGACAAAATCGAACGGGGTCCCCCCGGAAGGAGGAACAATGCATGCGATCCAGAGTCGCGCGCGGCTCGCAGAGCGTGCCGCGGCCGCTCCCATTGCGCGTCCGGCGCTACGGATCCGCCGCGCCGCGGCGGAGGAGGCGCTGCGCGACGGCGATGGGCCGGTGGAGCTGACGTTCGACGTCGTCCGCGTAGGAGGGGCAACGGAAGCGATCAGCATGATCCTGGAACGACCCGACCTCGAGCGGTCGCTCCAGTCGGCGGATGGAGAGGAACTCGCGCTCGTCTTCGACCCGGACGAGCTCGAGCGCGCGATCGAAGGCTCGGAAGTGGAGGCACAGGGACTGCGCGAGACGGCGGCCGTCCTCACCGTGGCCGTCGCGGCTATGGCCGGCAGCGCAGGTGTGGCCTCGGCTGCCGCCGGTGCGAGCGGCACCGGCTATGTCGTCCCGGCGGGCGAGTCGCAGGCGCTTGTCAACGATGCCGGCGCGGCGGGTGCGAGCGGCACCGGCTATGTCGTCCCGGCGG
>Ga0184638_1000096_pt1 | contig 20745 bp, 16 predicted proteins | sample PLM31_50_b2_FD_133141 | JGI IMG/M metagenome (GOLD analysis project Ga0184638, IMG submission 133141) | Groundwater sediment microbial communities from an aquifer in East River, Colorado, USA - PLM3-1_50_b2 | ecosystem: Environmental > Terrestrial > Soil > Riparian zone | place: USA: East River... | reverse complement strand
TCTTGAGGATTTTCAAAAGACCGATCGCTACATCGCGGCGATTTGTGCGGCGCCGATCGTCCTCGCCGCCCATAAAATGATCGCGGGGCGACGGCTGACCAGCCATCCTTCCGTCAAGGATCAGCTTGCCGGGGCTGTCTACGACGACCACCGCGTCGTAATTGACGGAAAGCTGGTCACGAGCCGCGGGCCGGGAACGGCAATGGAATTCGCGATGGCACTGGTTGAAATCCTTGAAGGGCGGAAGAAGATGGAAGAAGTCAGGGACGCGGTCCTTGCCGCTGTGTGATCAGCCATGAGTAACAGTGAAGAGCGTTTTGTTCGCATGTGTCACGCTGTACCTTGGCGGACTGCTGTATCAGAGAATTGACACCTCACATGAACCGGCGCACGCCGCTCCTCCCGTCAGTTAGCGTGAAGCGGATAAGCGGGGTCCACTTCCGTGAATTGTTTCGGCCATCGGCGTGGAGTCGGGCGCATCGCTGCTTCTGTTTTGACACCATCCTCGCCACACAGTAGCCTGAGGCACGGCAGAGGAATAGAATACCTGGAGTATCAGAGGACTTGGCGTGACCGCCACCAGAATCACTGCATGGGGTGTAACTAGTGTAGTCTTGTTCGGATTGTTAGTTTCTGTAGAGGCTGTTCCGCCTTTTGAAAAAAAGATTCTTGATGTCAGGCAGATGTCCGTGAAGGCGCGAGCAGAGTTCGGCGAGAGTCTTATTTTTGGAACGGTGGGAGCAAGTCGGAAAGAATTTGCAGTTGGCAGAGCTCAGTGTTCATTATGTCATGCGTTTTTCAAAGAGCAGGAGATGGCTGATCCTGATGAATATCCAAGCCCGCCTTGGGGACCACATTTTATTAACTTCATTGAACGTTTCAATCAGCGGATTGCCAGTCCAGATTATAAACGCAGGCATAGAGAAGCGTTTCCTGGCAGTGGATCTGCCAGTAGCGTCAGTGAATACTTAGCCGAATCCAATGTGTGTGCTTCATGTTATGTCGTCCCTGGATTTGGCGTTAAAGGCTCCAACGATCGTGAAAGTCCAATGCCCGACGTCCACAAAGCCCCAATCAGTCTTTCGCTTGATGAAATGATTGCTGTCGATACATGGCTCTATGTTCATGGTGGGAAAGAAGCACCCTCACCGGACGAAATTGAGAAAGCTTACAGGAAGTTCATTCCAGCATCGGAATCTAAATAGGGGGTCACTAACAGTCCCCTGGAAGATACGCCAGGTTAGGGATGTTAGCTGGTCCTTCGTCGCCGGGGGACATCCTCAATGCGAAGGCGCCAGGGTTTGGCGGCCCAGTCGCCGGCGTAATCTACGCCGATGCGCGCAGAGGCAACGATCTTGGACTTTGACGGCCGTTCGCCGCGGTCCTCGATCCACAATAATTGTCCCTGCGTCAGATCATGAGAATTGAGGGTGAGGTCAATCTCATAGGCCCGGCAGACCCGTCCCGGCCCGTCAATGATGCCCGATTCATCTTCGACCGCCCGGATCAACACGGCTGCGGGGAACTCCCTGCGCTCGGTCACGATATTAAGACAGTGGTACATTCCGTAAATGAGATAGACGTAAGCCCTCCCCGGGTCCCCGAACATGACTTCGGTGCGCTTCGTGCGTCCTTTCGAGGCATGACAGGCCAGGTCACGTGGACCGATATACGCTTCCACCTCAATGATGCGCGCGGCACGGGTCCTGCCCGAAACCTTCCGTACCAGATACTGACCGAGCAGGTCTCGAGCCACCGTCAGCGTCCTCCTGCCATAAAACACAACAGGAAGAATCCGACCGCTCACGCCACAAGGTCTCGACGGATCTTGGTGACCAGTTGCTCAAATGGAGCGTTCGGCCCGGTTACCGAGTGTGTGACAAGTTGCAGCTGACTTGGCCCCTTGACACCGATTCCCAACTCTACCGCCCGCTTGATCTGGCGCTGCTCCCACACTCCTTTGTCCATGATCTTGGGCCAGGCGCCATAGGTCCGAAGAAGAGCCACCGCCACGGCATCGAGGGCGATACGATCCCCGCTCAGAAGCAAGACATTGCCGGGCGCGGCCTCGCCGTCGGTCGGGCCGCCGGCGATCATGACCGTCGTCCCATCTGCGATCGTCAACTGGGGATGGACTGCGAGGTTGAGTTCGGCGATGCGCTCATGCCAGTCCGGCGAGAGAAATGTGACCGACGGCCTATAGCGCGGGTGGGTGATGCCGACCAGATTTTTCAGGCTGCAGGAGTAGTGGGCAAACTTGTGCGTCTTAATGACCGGCAGATTGATGAAGATATCGGCCTCATAAACCGGCTGCGAGATGTAATAGTGAGGGAGTGCCTTTGCCGCGGTCGGTTCGACCCGCACCCAGGATTCCTCTTCCAACGCCAGGACACGTGCGCCCTCTCTCTCCGCCGCCTGACGGATGCCGGTTGCCGAAAGATTCGGCGAAGTGGGAAAGCGAAAGATGCCGGAGCTGTCAGCCACGACGATCTCCCGGGCGCCGGCCTCCCGCACCGCTCGCACCATCGCGGAGACCAGTTGAGGGCTGGTCGTGGTCGGCGGAGGGTGGTCATTGACGACATTCGGCTTGATGAGGACCCGCTTGCCCTTCGGATCAAGACGGTCAAGGCCCCCGATCAGCCGTAGCCCCTCCTTCAGCATCATCTCCACGTTCTCCCCATGGACCATGGCGACAAGAGCCTTATCCTGTTCTTGAAAAGGATTGAGGGGAAGCGGCTTGGGCGGCACTAGCCGGCCTTCCGGTTCAAAGAGAAGCGTGCCCAGTATCGAGCGTGGGGCGAGGGCGACAGCGGGCAACAAACTCAGGCCGAATGCCAGGCGGCTCAACAGACTGCGGCGGGTAAACGGCATTTGAAGAAATATAGGGATGCGGCAAGGCAGAGTCAATCGAACGGCCTTGCCGCGGGCTACAGGCTTCTGCCTGTCAGAGGTGCGAGATGTGGTCCTCTTGGTCCGGCTGCTCCTCCAGGCTGCGGTCTAAGAATTTCTTGGCATGCTCCTTGGCTCCGAGGCCGAACGCGAGGGCGAGCGCCAACACAACGCCCCCGAACGCGATCGAAAAGGCCGCGACTACAACTTCCTTGGCGATGCCGAGCTGGGTCAGCACCATCGCCAGAGTTAAGCTGAGGACGCCCCAACGGACAGCAGCGGCCAAAAACCGTGCTCCGAAAAACTGTGCGTTCACCGCGGCGATCAGGGCCGCTTGTGCGAGAAAATTGGCCAGCAACCCGCCCGCTAGGAGGACCAAGAGGGCGGCGAGCAGATGAGGAAGGTACTGGAGGATCAAGCGCATCACATCGGTGGCAGCGCTCACCGCAAGGATATTCAATCCCGCGAAACCGAAAAAGAGGAAGATCACCCAGAAGGCAGTGAGCGCGACAATCTGCGAGGCGGATCGCTTGATACCGGCCTGTCGCAGGGCCGAGGCGAGCCCCGCGCGCTCGCTCACGGCATCCAAGCGCAGGACGCGCAGGACTCGCAACAATAACGCTTTGACGATCCAGCCGACCAGTATGCCGATCACAAGGAGCAGCAGCATGACCATCATCCTGGGGAGGAACACGGCGATGCCGTGCATCGTTTCTCGGAAGGCATCCGCGAACAGCTCTTTCCATATCTCACTCATGGGCTACCTCCATCGCTCCCTCAGATAGGGTTTCATTCCCTCAAACTGCTGGCACAGGCGTTCAATGTTCTCCATGACCCGCGGCGCGATGCTTGTTCGGGTCTCCAAAATGAACGATGCGGTCTTGCCTAGGTACAACGGCGCCAGGGACTTCAGCAGATGATCGCGATGGAGGACCTTGTCGTGATACGCCAGGGCAAAGTCATAGATCACCCGGACCCACAACTCTTGTGGGAACCTGAAGTCCTCCGGATCCTGCCATCCCAGCTGCAACAGTTCGGCCATGACTTCTTGTGACAGGATGATCTCCCAAACCGGCAGCAGGTCCCGCAAGCCCTGCCGCAAGGCCTTTACCATCCGTTCCACATGAACGGAACTCGCATCAATATCAAGTTCAGATTGCGCTCCGAACGTGGGCACGTCTTCGCTGCCGGCCGTATGCCACCAGCTCGCTTGATGCTCTTCCATCAGTGAGAAGGCACCACCCACAATCCCGGCCAACATCGCGGGAAGGTCCGCTTCGTGGGCTTTGGCGACCTGGACTTTGCGTCCAAGATAGCCCTGGCAGATGCGAAAGCCTTCTGCGACCGCCGTGGTCGTCATCCAGAGATCCATGCTATGCGGTGACAGAGGCTCCTTCCACATGTTCTTGCCCAGATAGTGCGCGGCAAGCTTTCCGGAAAAGCCAAAGTCGGCTCCAATCGGCTGGCGAATGCGCTTGCCGTACAACGCGCGCGTCAAGGGATAGAGGATACTGTTGGTGATGGTCCCATCGTACTTGTGTCGGCGATAGAGGGGCGCTACATAGTCGTAGGCCTGCTCGCAGATAGGCATCAACAGCGCCTCGACCCATTCTGTGGGCAGAGACTGGACGTCGGAGTCGAAGATCGCACAGGCCGTCACATTCAGCTCGTGGGCGCGCTCCAGAATCAACTTGTACGCCGCCCGCTTGTCGGACACTGCTTGCAGGGGCAGCAGCGTTTTCTGCGAGGATATGGCTGCTTCTGTATTGACCTCTCCGACGGACAATTCCCGCAGCAATTGCTCCCAAATCGCGGGCGTGCTGTCATGCGATCCGCAATCGGTGTTCAGTATTATGGTGGAGCGTTCAGGAAAATATTTCGTCAGGCCGGTTGCAATGGCTCGGGTGACGGGCTCGATCGTCGCGGCGCTGTTGTAGGTGGGGATCCCGATCAAGAGATCCACATGCTGCGGGGCCTCAGCCATGATCTTGCTTCCCTCCGGATGTAGGCGTCCGCTGTCAGCGTGAGCTGCCGTCTCTGAAGATGCAGAGCAATGTCAGGTAGTCGCTGAGATGACGGGTGATGAGAAAGTTGCGCCGCACATGTTCGCGTGCGGCAGCGCCCATGCGCCCGATCAGTTCCGGGTTATTGAGCAGGTAGCGGAGTCGAAAGGCGGCGCCTTCAACCGAGTGCACGGTATAGCCGGTCACCTCATGGATAATCTGAAAGCGAATCCCGCTGGCCGTTCCGCCGATCACCGGCTTCCCCTTCCACATCGCCTCCGCCACGGTCAACGCGAAGCCTTCCTTCAGTGATTTCTGAAGCACGATGGTGGCGGCGCGCTGCAGCGCATTAATTTCTAGATCCGCCTCGGGCGGAAGTTGGAGGACCTGGATATCCGAGTCATGTGCGGTGGCCGTCAGCACTTCTGCGAGGACCGCTTCCCCCTCGGGATCGTGCGCGACCCCTCCCCCTGCCAAGACAAGGCGGCAATCATGGTGTTTGCGGGCGAGACGATAGGCATTGATGACGCCGAGGAGATCGCTGAAGCGATCGAATCGGGCGATCTGGAGAATGATCGGTTTGTCGCGCGGGATGGCCAGACCCTCGAGAATGCGTTGAACTTCACTGCGGGTCAGCTCCCGGTTCTTATCGCTCAATGGGTCGATGGACGGATAAATCAGATACTGCGGAATGTTCAGCCGTTGTGCAAAGGCCGGCAGCGAGAAGACTGCTGCGTCATAGCGATTTATGAACTGACGGAGAAAGCTCCAGACGCGCCGCTGGGGCTGAGAGAGATCCAGATGGCACCGCCATACCCAGCGGCCACGGGGCCGATGCTCCACCAGTGCCGCGGGCTGAAGGTCATGGACCATGACAAGATCCGCGTCCAAATTGAGGGTCTTGGCGTTTCGCCGGTTGACCTCAAGATAGGTCTGGTACATCTCGTCGGGAATGACCTGTTCCTGTCCTTGCATGGCGTTGTACAAACTTTTGGCGACACCGAAGAAGTCCTGGTCCCCGGTGATGACCTCCCAGCGAGTCTCGATCCCCAAGGACTGCATCATCGGCACTAGCCGGCGGAGGATTTCGGGTGCGCCGCCGCCGTACCGGGTTCCGGTCACATGGAGGAACCGTTTATCCTTTCCCAGCTCGCTCAGGCGGCGGAGAAAGTCGATCGTGCCCTTCGGTGCCACCTCGCGGTATTCGTCCAAATTAATCGGCATGCTCAGCCTAGCTCCATGGCCACCTGGATTCCCTCCAGGGGGATCTTCAACCAGGAGGGCCGGTGATTCAGCTCATAATTCAGCTCGTAGACCGCCTTGTCGAGGAGAAACACGGACAAGACCCGTGTGAGCAAATCGATGGAGGAGGGCACAATTGCGGCGGGCGTGTGTCTGACCTCCGGTACGTATGCGGCGAGAAAGGATTTGCCGGCCTGTCGTTCCCAAGCCCGCGCCCAGGGCTCCAGTGCGTCGCGCTTGTGACCGCGCTGTTCGGCAAAAGCAAACAGTCCGGCCTGGGCCGCATAGTGATAGGAACGCAGCATCCCCGCGACATCTTTTAAGGGCGATATTTTCTCCCGGCGCTCCTGCAGTGATCGCAGCGGCTCTCCCTCAAAATCAAGAATACAAAAACCGTCGTCGGTTTTGAGCACCTGGCCGAGATGATAGTCCCCGTGGCATCGGATCTTATGTGTCTGGCTGGCCTCCAAGCCCCGCAGTTCCTCGACCTTCGCGAGATAGTCTGACTTCTTTCGGATCAGCTCGGACGCGGTTCTCTCAAGCTCAGGCCCATAGGAGGAAAGGCGATCGAGGGCGCCAAGTCCAGTCTCGATGTGCTGTTTGATCGAACGGATCCACCGTTCCACATCCTGCCCCACAATGGCTTCGGGTGCGAAATCGGGGTCCTGCGGAGCAGAGGCGAGAGCTACATGAAGTTGACCGGTAATGTGGCCGAGCTGAGAGGCTTCGGCGGCGTACTCACGCATGAGCCGTCCGGCCGCCTCCTCCACCGCGGGAGGGGGCCCCGTCCGGCTGGACCCCCCTCCCGAACCCACTGACGTATCTGGTTGGCTCGGTGCCTTCTTCGGTGAGCGTGCGGCTGCTGCATAAAAGTCTTCTAAGTGGCGGAGGGTGTATTCCCAGGTATCCCCTTGGTTCGGCACGAACCGTTGAAGCATCGAGATCGCTGCGCTAGAGGACGAACCAAAATATTCGATCATGCCGGCCAGGGGCGGGATGTGGGTAAAGTCGGTCTTGGTTGTAAGAAAGCGAGAGATCTCCAGATCGGGATTAGTCCCTGACTCGACCTTTCGGAAGTTTTTCAGAATCAAGATGTTGCCGAAAATAATGGAGGTATTGCTCTGCTCCGCTCGGCTGCGTTTGACCGTCGGAGAGTCTGGTTGGATGAATGCCGGAGTTTTCTCAAACACAAACCTTCCGGTCATGGCCGACAGCTCAGAAGGGTGCGCGATTTTATGGAGGAGGGCATTGCAAAACTCATCGTCGGCAAGGCCTTCGTACACGAACCCGCCTCCCGATGCTGTTTTCAGCTCGAGAAGCGGGTCCAGTTGGGGAAAGGCGCGATCCGAGATCATGAGAGGGACCGAATAGATTTCCGCATCGGAACCGGCGTATTCAACCTCGATCAGGGCCAGAATGAAGAGGGGGAGCTCAGGACGCAGCACAGCATAATCATTGAGCTGGAGCCCCGTGATCGGCTTGCTCTTGCTTCCGAACCATCGCTGTTGTCGCAGATACTCGGGGTCAAGCGCAGCTACGAGGTCGGCCAGGGCGACCCGGTTGGCTATTGTCTCGAGCGTGCCGGGGGCGCTAAATAGCGGTGCTCTCGATGCCATATTGTGCCTGTGGATCTTCGGGTTGCCGGAGACGAAACCAGTAGTACCCATAGGGGGCAAGGCTCAACTGATAGGGAGGCTTCCCGATCTGCGGAAACCGGGTGAGGCCAAACTGTTCAATGGGAACCGCGCCGAGAAAACGTGTGAGGTCAAGTTCAACCGCTTGGGCGGAGCCCGCGAGGTTGTGCACCAACAACATCGCCTCGCCTTGGAATTCCCTGATATGCACCAGAACCTTTTCGTTTCTGTTCCGGAGGAACTCGATCGACCCCCGTCCGAGGACCGTGGACTGTTTGCGGATCGAGATCAGGCGTCGCATCCAATTCAGCAGGGAATGCGGCGGTTGCACCTGACTCTCTACGTTAATCGCCTGGTATCCGAAAACGGGGTCGCTGATAGCCGGCAAATAGAGCTGCGCGGTGTCGGCCTTTGAAAACCCGGCGTTCCGATCACCCGTCCATTGCATGGGTGTTCGGACGCCGTTGCGGTCCCCCAGATGAATGTTATCCCCCATGCCGATCTCATCGCCATAGTAGATGATAGGGCTGCCGGGCAACGTGAACAGCAAGCTGTGCATGAGCTCGATCTTGCGCCGGTCGTTCTCCATCAAGGGCGCCAGGCGGCGGGCAATCCCAATGTTGCGTCGCATCTGGGGGTCCTGGGCATAGGCATAGTACATGTAATCCCGCTCCTCGCTCGAGACCATCTCCAAAGTGAGTTCGTCGTGATTACGCAGAAACAGGCACCACTGGCAGGAGTCGGGAATGACCGGGGTGTGGGTGAAGATATCGGTGATCGGCCGGCGGTCTTCGCTCCGGACGGCCATGAACATCCTGGGCATCAGCGGAAAGTGAAAGGCCATGTGGAATTCGTCGCCGTCCGCGAAGTAGGCGCGGACGTCGGACGGCCACTGATTCGCCTCCGCCAGGAGAATGCGCCCTTCGTAGCGCTCGTCTATGCGACGGCGCAGTTCGCGGAGGTAGGCATGGGTCTCCGGCAGGTTTTCGCAGTTCGTGCCCTCCCGCTCGAAGAGATAGGGGACGGCGTCGCAGCGGAATCCGTCGAGTCCTATGTCCAGCCAGTAACTCATGACGTCGAGCATCGCCTGCCGGACCTCTGGGTTGTCGTAATTGAGATCAGGCTGATGACTGAAGAACCGATGCCAGTAATAGGCTTTCGCCTCCGGGTCCCAGGTCCAGTTCGACTTTTCCGTATCAATGAAGATGATTCGGGCCTTTCTGTACCGCTGATCGGTATCGCTCCACACGTAGTACTGGCGCCTGGGAGAAAGCGGCGAGAGCCGGGCTTCCTGGAACCAGGCATGCTGGTCGGAGGTGTGGTTCACAATGAGATCCACGATCACTCGCATGCCCCGGCGATGGGCTGCGTCCAGAAAGGTCTTAAAATCCTGAACCGTGCCAAAGCTGGAATGGATGTTGCGGTAATCCGAGATGTCGTACCCGTCATCTCTGAAGGGCGAGGGATAAAACGGAAGAAGCCAGATGCAGTCGACCCCCAGCCACTCGAGATAATCGAGCTTTGCTGTCAGACCCGGAAAATCCCCCACGCCGTCTGCGTTGCTGTCAAAGAAGGCTTTGACGTGCAACTCGTAGAAGACCGCGTCCTTGTACCACAGCGGATCGCTAAGCGGACTCATGTGGCCGACTCCTGATACTTGATAAAGATGGCGGCAAGCGGCGGCAGCGTCAGCGTGAGCGAATAGGGCCGGTTATGGGACGCGATAGGGGCCGCTTCAACGCCACCGAAATTGCCGTGGCCGCCGCCGCCGTACTCTTTGGCGTCACTATTGAGCACCTCGGTCCAAAACCCCCCGCGAGGGACACCCAGGCGGTAGTTCATTCGCGGCACTGGCGTAAAATTGCAGACGACCAGCATGAGATGCTCCGGCGCTGATCCTTTGCGCAGCAGACTCACCACGCTGTGCTCGGTGTCGCTGCAGTCGATCCACTCAAAACCAGCGGGATTGCAATCGTACAGATGCAGCGCGGGATGATTCCGGTATACACGATTCAGATCCTCCACCCACCGTTGGAGCAGCTGATGTGGCACAGAATTCAGCAAATGCCAATCGAGGCTGCTGTCGTGATTCCATTCTCGCCATTGTCCGAACTCCCCTCCCATAAAGAGTAACTTTTTTCCTGGCTGGGCATACATATATCCAAACAGCAGCCGTAAGTTGGCAAGCTTCTGCCAGTCATCACCGGGCATCTTCCCGAGGAGTGAACCTTTCCCGTACACCACTTCGTCGTGGGAGAGCGGCAGGACAAATTGCTCAGAGAAAGCGTAGAGCATCCGAAAGGTGAGGGCATTGTGATAATAGCGTCGGAACACAGGGTCCTTCCTCATATAGTCCAAGGTGTCATGCATCCATCCCATGTCCCATTTCAAGCCAAAGCCGAGTCCCCCGACGTACACGGGACGGGAGACCATCGGCCACGAGGTGGATTCCTCGGCGATGGTCTGGACATCCGGATGACGGAGGTAGATTTCCTCGTTCAGACGCCGTAAGAATGCAATGGCTTCCAGATTTTCCCGCCCGCCGAACTCGTTCGGGATCCATTCGCCTTCCCGCCGTGAATAGTCAAGATAGAGCATTGATGCGACCGCGTCCATGCGCAGGCCGTCGATGTGGTATTTGTCCAGCCAGAACAGCGCATTGCTGATCAGGAAACTTCGCACTTCATTGCGACCGTAATTGAAGATGAAGCTGCCCCAGTCTTGCTGCAGCCCTTTACGCGGGTCGGCGTGCTCGTAGAGATGGGTCCCATCGAAATAAGCGAGGCCGTGCTCGTCCGTCGGAAAATGCGAGGGCACCCAGTCCAGAATCACGCCGATACCCTGCTGATGCAGTACGTCGATGAGATACATCAAATCTTGGGGAGTCCCGTAGCGGCTCGTCGGGGCGAAGAATCCAGTAACCTGATAGCCCCAAGATCCGTAGAACGGATGCTCCATGAGAGGCAGAAATTCCACGTGCGTGAAGCCCATCTGTTGCATATAGGCAGACAGGTGTGGCGCCAATTCCCGGTACGTGAGGGGGCGATTCCCTTCTTCGGGGACCCGCCGCCACGAGCCGAGATGCAGCTCGTAAATCGCCATGGGCGCCTCCAGCCGGTTCTTGTCGGTGCGCGTCGCCATCCAGTCCTGGTCGTTCCAGGCATATTCTAGATTCCACACAACCGAGCCGGTGAGCGGTGGTGGTTCGGCATAGAAGGCCAAGGGATCGGCCTTGTCCGCCCTGTACCCGTCATGGCGGGAGATAACGTGGTATTTGTAGCACGCGCCCTTTTGGACCCCCTTCATGAAGCCTTCCCAAATGCCGGAGTCTCCGTGAGGACGCAGAGTATGAGTGCTTTTGTTCCATCCATTGAAGTTGCCCATCACCGACACTTGTTTGGCGTTGGGTGCCCACACTGCGAAATGTGTACCCTCCACGCCATCCAGTGTTCTGGGATGCGCCCCCAGCCTCTCATGCAGATGAAAATGGGTGCCTTCATTGAAGAGATAGATGTCCTTGTCGCTCAACAATGTCATACTCCGTGTCCTCGATCCTCAGAGATAGTATTCAAAGTCCTGCTCGGTCCGAACCCGCCGCCGTACCTTGAAGACATGGCCGGGGGTTACGGATGGGTTCAGCTCCACATAGTTTCGAGAGCCCTGCCACAGATAGCGTGCGCCGCTCAACAGGTCATGCACCTGGTAGGGTTCGTGAGGGGAGAGCCCGAACTCCTCGAGCCGCACCTGAACCCATCCAGAGTGCACGTGATGGGGATCCAGGTTGACAACGACCAGAATAATGTTGGCCAGATCCTCCGTGTGCTTGCTATAGCAAATGAGTTGGTCATTCTCGATGGCATGGAATCCGAGGCTCCAGTTATGGTGTAGCGCAGGATTCTCGCGACGGATCCGATTCACGAGGCTGATGAACTCGCGCAAGCTCTCGGGCTTTGACAGCTCCCACTGCTTGATCTCATACTTCTCAGAGTCGAGGTACTCTTCACTACCGGGCTCGCGCGCGCGGCGCTCACACAGTTCAAACGCCGGGCCATAGATGCCATAACTCGCGCCGAGCGTGGCCGCCAAGAGGAGGCGTGTCATGAAGGCCGGGCGGCCGCCGTGCTGGAGATACTCGGTGAGGATGTCCGGTGTGTTTGTCCACAGGCTCGGCCGAAAGTATTCCCGCACAGGAGACTGCGTGAGCTGGGTGAGGTACTCCGTCAGCTCCCACTTGTTGGTGCGCCAGGCAAAGTAGGTATAGGACTGCGTAAAGCCGAGCTTGGCAAGCTGGTTCATGACTTTGGGTCGCGTGAATGCTTCCGCAAGAAAGATGATCTCCGGATAGACTTTCTTGACCTCGGCAATGAGCCATTCCCAGAAGCGATAGGGTTTGGTGTGGGGATTGTCCACGCGAAAGATCCGTACTCCCTGCTCCACCCAGAAGAGCACGACAGCGCGAAGTTCCTCCCAGAGCTCCCGCCAGCGGTCGGTTTCAAACTCCATCGGATAGATGTCTTCATACTTCTTGGGCGGATTTTCGGCGTACTGCACGGTCCCGTCGGGCCGCCAGCGGAACCATTCGGGATGAGTCTGGACATACGGATGATCCGGCGAGCATTGGAAGGCGAGGTCGAGGGCGACCTCCAAGCCATGTTCTCTCGCCCGCTCCAGGAACCAGCGGAAGTCATCCAGGGTCCCGAGTTCGGGATGAACCGCCTTGTGACCGCCTGCATCCCAGCCAATTGCCCATGGGCTGCCCGGATCGCCTGCGGCGCTGTGCGGCGCATTATTCTTGCCTTTCCGATGAGTCTTGCCGATCGGATGAATGGGCGGCAGATACAGCACGTCGAATCCCATGGCTGAAATGTAGGAGAGCCGTGCCTCGCAGTCCTTGAAGCTCCCATGTCGCCCGTGTTCCGTCGCAGATGATCGTGGGAACATCTCGTACCACGTGCTAAAGAGGGCTTTGGTCCGGTCGACGACAACGATCAGATCGTGCGGGTATCGTGTGGCAAAGCGACGATCCGGATATCGAGCCATGGCCGTCTGGACCTGCTCGCTCACGGCGAGCGCCACACGGCTCGCTTGCGAGCCGCCTGAGCGTAGAGACGTAGCCCATTTTTCAAGTGCCTTCCCATCGTGACCGGACGCACGCTGGCTTGCAGCCAAAAGAAATTCGGCTCCGACCATCAAATCGATCGAGACGTCTTGGCCAGCTTCGATCCTCTTCGTCAGGTCGCGGCGCCATGCTTTAAAGCGATCCAGCCAGGCGAGCAGTGTGTAGCGATACTGCCCTAACTGCTGAACTTCAAAACTTCCGCGCCAACGGTCGTTGGGCAACGGCTCCATGGCGGCCTCACTCCACTCTGCGGCCTCCTCCTTGCGGTGCAACAAAACCGCCGAGAGCGCTTCATGACCATCGGTGAAGATATCCGCCTCGACAACAACTCTTTCGCCAAGCGTGCGCTTGATTGGAAACCGGCCACAATCGACTTCAGGGACCACTCCCTCGATGACGGTACGTGCTCTTGCATCCTGTTCAGTCATGGCGGGGTGCCGTCGTCCTGCTTTCTGAGAAACTCATCGAGCACGATGAGAAGCCGTGAACGCACCCGCTCTAGGCTTCCCAGGTAAGGATTGACGGTCGCAAGCGCGGTTGCCAGCGATGGCCATTGCAGGGCTTCCCGGCACCAGACCGAGAAGTCGCCCTCTCGGTGGTTGAGCCGCATCCTCGCTTCAAAGAGATGGAAATAGATGGCGCTGATGTCAACCTCCGCGAGCGTGTCACGAAACTCCTTCAGGCTGGAGACGACTAAGCCGGTATCGACCGGAACGATCCAGGATTGCTTGAAGTAAAACGGTTCTCCGAACACCACACGCGGCGAGATCATCATGCCCGACAGATGCTCGTCGATAATTGAGACGAGCTCATCTCGAAGCGCCTCCAATCCCTCGAACTCATACGGGTCCACGACCGCCAGCTTCTCGGCCAACACCTGATCCCGGACCTCGAGCGCCGCCCAGTCGGCGAAGTCATTCGTGTACGGGGTCGGAATGTAGCGGCGCCTGAGGAAATAGCTGTGGGTATGATAGTAGACAGAATCGGGTGAGACCCGCTCCAGAAGCTCTAATAATCGCTTTTCGTCATCAGCTCGGTCCCCTAGAGTCTGCTCGAGTTCCGCGCACCCGACGAAGTGGAACGGCTCTTTGGCGTGCTTGTCCATGTCACGTGCTCGCTTGGTCTTCATGATCGAAAGCGAGTCGCGATGCGCACGCCCTGACCTTTTGCGTGAAGATGCTCGCTGCGATCATGCTATTCACGGCGGCCGAACCTCAGAGAAAGCTAAGGGTTGCTCCAGTGTGCGCATGCACGCTTCTTGCTTTAGTAGCCTTGGCCAATTAGTAGCCTTGGCCAAATGGAGGCAACAGTCAATAGCGCAAAGGTAATGCAGATCTCTTAGTGATAGACCAAACAACTCTGTTAGATGAGGTGAACGCCACGTGAAACTCATGAGACAGGCGGGTTCGATTAAGTAACTCCTTAGAGATGTCGAAGGTCATCCTGTACGGCACTCTTCTGGCTTCGCGAAAGCCGGCCTTCCAAAAATTCCTTGGCGAGATCCTTCGCGCCCAGTCCGAAGGCGATCGCAGCGGCCAGCACCACGCCGCCGAGCGTGATGCCGAAACCCAGCGCCACGATATTTCGGGCGATGCCGAGTTGTTCGAGTGCCATGGCGATAGCCACGATCTGGACACCCCATCGGGATGCAGCTGCCACCAGGCGCGCCAGGGGAAACCCGGCGTTCACGGCGGCGATCAGCACCGCCTGCGACACGAAATTGGACAGGAGGTATCCGATCAACAGGATCAGGGCTGACATCAAGAGATGCGGAATGTACGCGAGAAAGGAATGGGCAAACTCCTTGATCGGTTGAAGGTTCAAGACGCTGAGTGCCGCGACAGCGGCGAAAATCAAGACACCCCAATAGACGCCGCGTCCTATCAGGTCAGAGAGATCCGACTTGACCCCCCCTCGCGTCATAGCGGCTGTGACGCCCAAGCGGTCGCAGATACGATCGAACCCGATCACTCGCAACAGCCGTTGGACGAGCAAGCCGACCAGCCAAGCGGCCGCCCAACCGGCCGAGAGAATGATGACCATCGCCAGCACGTTCGGCAATAGGGCAAGGATCTGTTTGCCCAAGGCCTGGAGCGGCTCCAGAAGCGCGGTTTCCCCAAATTGCCTCATACGGCCTCCATTCTACCACTCTGCGTGCTCATCTTACGCGCTCAACTCCGGCTCAGCCAGACTGGTCGGTTCGACCGCGTTGCGGTCCTTCTCTCGCGGGTTCCAGCGCGCGATCAGGTAGGGCTTCAGCTTTTCAAACGTTTGACACAAGGTCTCAATCCGCCCTTCAGCTTCCATTGAAGTCAATCCCTGGGTCTCCAGGACAAACGAGGCAGTCCGGCCCAGGTAGAGGGGTGTGAGGGCCTTCAACAAATGCTCGCGCGGCATCACATAGCGGCGGTAGGCGACCGCGGCGTCAAAGATGAGATGCGCCCAGAGCTCATCCGCAATATGAAAGGCCTGCAGGGGGCAGTCCCGCAAGGGAAACAGAGCTTCAAGCGTTTCGGGCGCCAGCATCTGTCGCCAGATCGGTTCCAAATCCGCAAGTCCCTGTCGAAAGCTCGCGACCATGGTGTCAACGTTCACATGCACTGGTTCCACACCCACCTCATACTGAAAACCAAAGAGCTTGACCGGCGCCGAGCCCTCGATCGTGGACCAGACCGCCTCGTGTTCCTCCATGAGCGAGAACAGCGCCCCGGCCACCTGTACTAACATGGCGGAAAGATCCGCAGCCGGGTCTTTGGGATTATGGATCTTGGCCCCCAGAAAGCTCTGGCAGACACGGGCGCCGCTGGCGACCGCTTCCGTGGTCATCCAGATATCAATGCCAAACCGGGCCACATCCGATTCCCAGACATGCTTGTCCAGGTAATATCCGGCCAGCCGACCCGAAAATCCAAAGTCGCCGCCGATCGGCTGGCGAATCCGGTAACCATATAGACATCGCGTCAGAGGGTAGACGATGCTGTTCGTGATGGTGCCGTCGTACTTATGCCGCAAATAGTAAGGCGCGACGTAGTCATACCCTTCATGCAGGATCGGGCGGATCAACAGTTCAATCCATTCCGGTGTGATACTGCGCAGATCGGAATCCACCACGGCGCAGGCTCTTGCCTGGAGCCGTCGGGCGATCTCGAAGATCGTTCGGAACGCACTGCCTTTGCCCGGAATCCCATGGTAGGGCGTGATGATCTTATGCAGTGGACTTTGGCGATCGCTGATCAGCATGGCGCCGAAGTCCACTATACTCTGGCGGACTACTTCGGGAGTTCGGTCAGAGGACCCGCCGTCTGAATTGACGAGCACCGCTCGGGAGCTTGGAAAATATTTAGCAAGTCCGGCGCTGACCGCCCGTACCACATGGCCGATAGTGTCGGCGTTATTATAACTCGGGATGCCGACCAGGACGTCGCTCGTGCCGATCTCCTGTACCAACCCCTCGGTTTCCGGCGTCAGGAGCGTCGGATCCTCCATCACCGTCGTGCCTGTTCTACTTCGGCCTTGGGATCCCAGGCCTGGTCCTGGTCAACCGCCTCAATCAGGCGATCGAAAATATCCGGAACCGCCGCCGTCACACGGCTCCAATTCGAGAGCATTGGTACCCAAAGCGGATCCTCAAGAAACACCGCGGTCGCCAGCTTCAGACCTTTCAGAAACACCTCCACCGCCGTCCGCTCTTCATGCCGATCAAACGCCAGACTGTTGATTGCCGCGTCATCCTGGTATCGGCTGATCGCTTCGTGCGCACTTTGTAGATAGGTGGCCCAGAGGGTCTTCAGCATTGCTTCGGACAGCACGATCCCTTCACTGGCGAGGTTGCGGAAGAGCGATTTCGTGATGTCCATGCACATCCTCAACAGCCCCGTGGTCGCGTCATCCGGAGAAAGGAGTTGATGCTTGTGCTCGTAGCTGTCGGCGATGTCTGCTTGGCAGATCCGGCGTAAGGCACAGTTCCGGTACACCTCGGCGAGCACGCCGACCTCAAGTCCCCAGTCCCCGGGGATGCGGTTGATCCAGGCCAGATCCCGCACCATCGCGAATTCGCCGGCCAAGGGATATCGAAAGCTGTCCAGGAAGGTTAACAGCGGCTGAGGACCGACAACATGCTTCAAGCTTCGGATCAACGGAGTGAAGAACAGTCGTGTCACCCGGCCGTATAACCTGTCCGTCACGCGGCTGTAGTACGCCTTGCAAAACTCGTAACCAAGATTCGGATTGGCGATCGGGAAGCACAGCCGGGCGAGATATTCGCGCTGGTAGCTCACCACGTCGCAGTCGTGTAGGGCAATCACCTTGCTCTGCCGACGCGCCAGGATGTACCCGAAGCTGATCCAGCACCCCCGGCCCTTGCCTGGTGACCCGATGTCGATGCCCTGGGAAACCAGGATCTGGAGCAGGTCCTGAATGCGAGGACCGTCGTTCCAGATCAGCCGCACCCGTTGCGGGAGCGACCCGAAGAACTCTTTCGCCAAGCGAAACTCCAGTGCTGAGGCGCGGTCCAGCGAGACCACAACCTCATTGAGATACGGCACGTCCCGCAGTGTCTCCACCATGCCTTTGAGCGCCGGGCGCTCAAGTTCCGCATAGAGGGATGGCAGGACTAATGCAATGGGATTCAGTGTCGCGTGGCGCTGGAGTGCCGCTTCAAGTCTCTCGAGGTTGGGAGCACCCAGGCGGTGCAGAACCGTTACGATGCCGTTCTGATGGAAGTCTGACATTGTGTCGCTCTCTCATGGCCCGCTGATCGTGCGATAGCGGCTCCTGGCAGAGTGATCAGCTTTTCAATGAGAGGCTGCCGATACGCGGGAAGCTGGCCGTCCGGTCCCATTCCCCTCTGACTGTTTCAGGACAAATGAGACGATCTTGCCTTTCAGGAGAGGGCGCGCCTGCAGGTCAAGTTCCGGAACCGGCATTCCGCCGAGACTATCCTGGCGGAGGTTGCAGACCTCCATTAAACAATCGCTGCACAAAGCGAGGTGCCACGCCCGATAGTCATAGCCATAGCCTTGCTCAAAGAGATCTGCCCATTGATCCCGATTCAGACATAGAAAGTGCTGGGGTTCGCTCTTACGGTAGTGGTTTTGCACGCTTGAGAGGAGCTGCACCGCCTCCTGTTTGAGCTTTTCCGGCTCGCGAGCCTTCCGCTCCTCCAGCCAAGCGAGATCCTCCTCAGAGAGACCGATTTCCGTGATTGCGCGTTGCCAGCCGATTCGGCGCCATCGTTCGAAGTTCTTATAGACCCGCTGGCTCTCGGCCGGACCCAGCCCGAGAATTCTGACCACCTGTCCCTGTCCGAATCCATAGAGGTGATAGAAGAGTGCCATGAGAGCATCGCGGCTCACCACCGCTCGGGAGGTCAGACCATCCAGAAAACGACCCAACGGCGAGAGGAGGTCTTGGTGGTAACACAGCGGTTCGCATTGACTGAGGTGTTTCGCGATGAGGCTATCAAGAAGCAAGAAAGGCCGGCAGGGCACCTCTGTCCGGCCGGACAGTAAAAAGCGCTGCAGAAACTCATAGCCCCACCGATGAGCAAGCTTCTCATGACTGATGTCGTCTGTCCACTGACCGGTCTCACGCAAAAACCGGCGCGTGTGGCCGGTGGCCCGCTCAAGCAAATCGGGGAAGGCCTGAGCCGCAAGCCGATCAAAGTCCTCGACAGTGGTGACCACCGTCGCAACCTTTTCTGAGGAGCTCCGTTGTTCAGGCACTCACTGCCTCCATCACGCGACACAGACTTTCCGAACGCTACTAGCGCTTTTGGCTAATGTCAAGCCAAGTGCTGATTTTGCTACGTCTTCACTAAATACGAAAGCCTACTAAAGGAGGACGAGCAGGGGCCCGGCGGGTTGGATGATACGCAGAACCGGTTCGGCGCGCATGCGGGAGGAGGGCTTGGGGCGGATGTTTTGTTTAGCGACGAGTTGTTTTTATGCAGATTTGCTGCAGGAGTTTACTATTGAGGGGATCCGGAAACGGGCTGAGCTTTTGCGATGACCGGCTTGAGGCGTGCGATACCTTCCCTCATTTTGGTCCGGAAGCCGCCCATGTCAGGACCCTGCCCTGCTTTTCTTAGGAAGGTCTCCCACGCTGTTAAGGCATCCTCACGCAGGCCTTTGGCCTCCAAGGATATGCCTAAATTGTAGGACGCAATCGCCGAGCTGGCATTGCAGTTCAGGGCCTGCCCGAATTCGTGAATCGCTTCCTCCAGCCGGCCGATCCTCAGATACAGCGCTCCCAAGTTGTTATGCGCCAACTCCGAGCGGGGATTCGCTTGCAGTGCGGCTCGATACGATTCGAGAGCCCGCTCTCGGTTGCCGGTTCGATCCCAGGCCAGGGCCATATCAGCCAGCAGCGCTGAGTCATTCGGGGTCTGCTGAAGGGCCTGCTGGTAGGCTCGCAAAGCCTTGTCCCACTGCCCCAGTGAGGCCGAGACCAGCCCCAGATTCCTGGTGATCCATGGCGCATCCGGACGGAGAGTCGCTGCACTCTGATAGTGATAGGCGGCAAGACCTAAGAGGTCGGCATCTTGTTGAAGGACCATTGCCAAGGTATGCAAGAGATGCCCTGTGGCGAACGCGCGGTTCGCATCCTGCCTGGCGCCGTATTCAACTTCCCCGGATTTCTGGGGGATTCGCAGAGTAGAGTCCGGAGCCAGGCGATTCGCGGCGAGCCACTGCCTGATGACGGTCGCCGGAATCGAGTAGCCGATGCCCGACTTCATTGTCACACTGCCGATGGAAGCCCCGTTTCGGTCTTTGGCGCGTTCTAAATACGGCACGGTATGGACCACCATGCCCACAGCTTCATGAGTCTGCAGACTGACGAGAGGACCGCCGCTGTTCCCGAAGTTGAAATTACTCGTGGTCTGAATAAACGGAGTAGTACGGCCGTTCATGCGAGAGCGCCCCGGCGCGATGCCGTTCGCATGGCCGGAAGCGACGGTAGGGTGCAGGACAAAGCCCATCTGCAGGACATCGGTGATTCGAGGATAGCCGACGGCTATGACATCCTCTCCTTCCTCGGGCGGCCGGTGCGCTAATATCAGCGTAGTTGCTTTATCCTTCAAAGGGATGCGAAGTGCTGCGAGATCCAGGTCCGCGTCCACCACGAGGACCTGTGGCGCCGGATAGACCTGTTGATCCCGCACATAGACGAAGAGGCGGGTATGGTCCTCAACGACATGTGCATTGGTGATCAACAGACCGTCGGAGTCCACGAAAAAGCCGCTGCCAAGGGAAATACTATGGCTAGCGTCATTCACCGCCACGATCAGCGCAGTGGCTCCCTTCGCCTGACGGTACACCTCAGTGCGAGAGCCTGCCACCGCGAAGGTCGGCACGGCGAGCAGAAGCAGGACAGTAGTAAGCAGACGAACCATTACTTTGGCGGGGGATTCTATCATTATTTCCTTGAGAAGCAAGAACTTTTTTGCCCATGCCTAGTCAGACCCGCTTAATCTTCCGCGGCCTGGCCATGTTGGGCAAGCACACTCATACGCCAGGCCTTGACAATGCAAACGGGGACGCTGTATAAAACATACTTCCCAAGGGGGATTAAGAGCCGTCGAGGATGCAGAGCTGAGTCCCTCCCGAAACGCGGCGTGCGGTACCTTACCTAGAGCAGAGCTAAGTCGAGAACCATGTTTCCTGCTTCGGGTTGTCCACAAGTTTCAATCACTTAGGGGTTGGCATCTTCTGTGCTGAGAGTTTATCGAGACAAGGCTGTTACCCGTTGTGTTAACTTTCTAATGTAAGGAGGATCGGGCGATGAAGAAGGTAGGCGTGTTGTCAGCGGTCGCCTTTGTTGTGATCGCATTCCTCACGGCTCCCCTGGCCTCGTGGGC
>Ga0184638_1000095_pt1 | contig 20769 bp, 23 predicted proteins | sample PLM31_50_b2_FD_133141 | JGI IMG/M metagenome (GOLD analysis project Ga0184638, IMG submission 133141) | Groundwater sediment microbial communities from an aquifer in East River, Colorado, USA - PLM3-1_50_b2 | ecosystem: Environmental > Terrestrial > Soil > Riparian zone | place: USA: East River... | reverse complement strand
CGAAGCCCTCCGAGGCGCCGGTCGTCGACCACCTTTACTCGATCCGGGTCGGCGGCCAGGGCATCCGCCCGGGTCTCAGGCACTTCCACCATCTGTACGCTGATGGCGCCAGGTTGGCTCGCACCCTGGAGTTTGATGAGGTCCTTCGCGCGCTCGAGTCTCGGGTCGACTTCGTGGTCGCGGCCGAGGCGAAGCATCGGTTGTTCGTCCACACCGGCGTCGTCGGATGGCAGGGGCGCGCCATCCTCATCCCTGGCCCGAGTGGCGGCGGCAAGTCTGCCCTGGTGACAGCCTTGGTGCGGGCGGGCGCAACCTACTACTCCGACGAGTATGGGGTGCTGGCCAACCGTGGCCGGGTGCATCCTTTCCCCAGGCCGCTCTCGATCCGAGCCGAAGGCGGCCAGCGACCTCGACGGGTAACACCGGCCGAGCTTGGCGGTGACACCGGAGCGCGTCCGCTCCCGGTTGGCCTCATCGTCGTCACGCGTTATCAGCCCGGGGCGTCGTGGCGGCCACGCCCGCTCTCCCCGGGCCAGGCGTTCCTCGTGCTCTTGCGCAATACGGTCGCCCCGCGAACCCAACCCGAGCGGGCATTTCAGCGGCTCCGGGGGGTGGTAACCGGGGCTTCGGCGCTTTCTGGCCCCCGGGGGGAGGCGGCGGCTACGGCAGAGCAGGTACTCAGGCGGGCCGAGGGCCTGCCGGTTGGAAGGAGCCCAGGAAAGGGGACCGGGAATGAAGCCCAACCCGAAGGCCCGGGATGAACAGATCATCGTGGAACAGATCCTGGACGAGACGCTCGTCTACGATTTGAAGCGTCACAAGGGGCACCGCCTCAATAGGACCGCTGCCGCCATCTGGCGACGCTGCGACGGCCAGACGACAGTCGCCGAGATGGCGGCGTCGCTGCCGGAGCTGGGCCTTCCTGCCGATGCGGAGCTGGTGAGATACACCCTCGCCCGGCTGGAGGGCGTCCACCTTCTGCATGAGCGTGTCACACCTCGCCTCCGAAAGCCTACGATCTCGCGCCGCGAGATCCTGAGCAAGCTCGCCCAGGGCGGATCGGTCGCGCTGCTTCTTCCCGTGGTCAGCTCGATCGCCGCTCCCACGCCCGCCATGGCCGCATCCCCGGTGTGCGTGGAGGTGGGTGACGTGTGTGGCGAAGTCGATGTCGATACCGGGGAATGCTCCGACGACGGAAGGATCTGTTGTCCTGGTCTGACGTGCACGCCGCATGGGTCCATCTCGATACCATGTACGTGCGAGTCCAAGACCAGGGCGTAGGAGCCCCGGGTCCTCCAAGGCAGTCCACGGCCAGAACGCCTGAGGTGGCCTCCAGGTGAATCATCCCGGGCGAGGACCATGTGAGGGTTAGCGGTCGCGCCCGGGCGACCATGGCGGCGCTGGCCGCCCATGGATTGGTGGGCTCGGGGAGGACTCTCCCGGGCATCCCCCTAGGACCTGGCGAATGGAGGGCGTTGCTCGACGAGGTGCTCGATCAGCGGCTCACCGGCTTCCTGATCTGGGCGATTCGGGATGGCGCGCTGGCCACGACCCCCGGCCAATGTCGCGAGGCCGTCGAGGCGCATGCCCGAGCGAGGTGGTTCGTCCTTCTCCTGGAGGAACTCCTGGTCGAATTCGTGGATCGCTTGGAGGCTGCCGGGATCCCGTCTCGGGTCCTGAAGGGACCGGCGGCGGCCCACTTGATCCACCGGGATCCCGAGGTCCGCACCTACGGCGACATCGACCTCCTCATTCCCGAGCGGCACATCGACGCCACAGTCAAGCTGCTTGCCGACATGGGCTACCGGCGGGACCGCCCCGAACCGCGGCCTGGGTTCGACCGACGGTTCGGGAAGGGGGTGACCCTTCGGACCCCCGGGGGGTATCCGGTGGACCTCCACCGCACCCTGGCGGCCGGGCCCTTCGCCCAACGCATCCGCCAGCGGGACCTGTTCGTCACCTCGTCGTCGTTCCAGCTCCGCGGGCGTCGTCTCCGGGCGCTCAGTGCCGAGGAGCGGTTCCTCCACGCCTGTCTGCACGCAGTGCTGGAGGCCGCGCCACCTGGCCTGGTCTCCCTCCGAGATCTGGCGCAGATGGCCATGACCACTGACCTCGACATGACCCGGGTGCAGCATCTGTGCGGGTCTTGGGGGGCCGGGGCGGCCGTGGCCTCGGCAGTCCAGTCGGCCTGGTCCGCGTTCCAGCTGAACGAGGAGCGGCCAATCTCAGTCTGGGCCTGCCGAAACCGCCCGACCCGCTCCGAGGCGCGGACGCTCCGCCGGTACCCCCAGGCTCCGGACGGCTACCCCATCATGGCCCTCACTGAGCTCCCCGCTGTCCCGGGCGTCAGGGCCAAGGTCTCTTACCTGCGAGCCATGCTCACCCCCGATCGCGACTACCTGGACGCCCGCTGCGAGCGGCATGTTGGACGATGGATTCGCGCCGCCCGGACGGTGCTCGATCGGCGCCGGGTGAGGTAACTGCCAGCGTATCTAGCTTGCCCTCGGCGTCCCCGTTGCATAGGCTCAGGATTCGAGCGAAGGGGACGGGCCGATGGCCGAGAGAATCTTTCACCGATGGATCTCGACCCCATTTGGCAAAATGGAGGTGACTTCCCGATCCCCCGTACAGCGCTTAGGTCGCTGAAGATTCTCGTCGAGGGTGGCCTGGATCTTCCTCACATGTACACCGCTCATGACATCGAACGAGGCGCGCCCGATTCATCCACTGTTACGGCACGAGCCCATCATGCGGCACCCCTGCTCGTGCAGAGAAAGCCACTGCTCACACAACCTGACGTCGCGAGGAGGTTGGTGAACGTTCCAGCCCCCGCTCGAACCCTGGAGTGGTCCCAGAGGCTGGGTCTCGTTGTCGACTCCTTGCTGCACGCAGTGTTCACGGTGGCTTCAGTCACGGTTGGCGTGGCTGCCGCTCCACTCCTTGTTGGTTCATCCGCCTTCAGTGACCCCATCCTCCTCGGCGCGCTGCCCCTGATCGGAGAGGCCAGAGTGGGGACCCCGGCGGACTGGTTCGTCATAGCAAGCTGGACGTACTAGCCAGGCGCCCGAGCCAGTCACGCAACGGTTGCGGCATCGGTGCGAGGTCGGCTCCAGTTGCAGTACCGATGCGTCAGTCTCGCGTTCTCTGGGACGGTCTTCCCTCCCATCCAGTACTGTTCAATGTGGTCCACGGCGCTGTCGTCCACCTCCTGTATGCGCTGGCGACAGATAGTGCATGTCGCGTTGGCCTTGAAGAGGTCCTCCTTCAGCTGCCGGGAGAAGATCCGGGGTTCCGTCCGAGGCGAGCCGATGATGTTTTGCAACATGAGTCGCCACTTGTCGAAGCGCGCAGTGACCATCTTCACGGAGCTTGTAGACAGTTCGATGGAGTCGATGAACGCTTGGTCTTCTGTCATGAGCCAGATTAGCCCTTCGCGGATGGAATCCAGATAAGGGAAGACCTGGTTCTTGTCGTACACCGTGAAGCCGTACATGAGGATGTCGAAGAGCGAAACGTTGAACTTCCTCGGCTCCCAGTAGCCATTCGGACTAGCTTCCATTCCCCGATAGAACCGACGGAAGGCGTGGTCGCCGAGAAGGGAGCGAACCAGGGACGCCGACTTCTTGAAGGCCTGGCGAAGGTCCGCCGCATCAGCCGGCTCGATGGCCTGCCACTTCCGCATGTCTCGATCGAGGAATTGGCTAATCGGAGACCGATACTGCAGATAGGGTGTGTGATAGAAGGCCGCGAACCGTAAGGCGAACTCGACATCCTTCATCCTTTTCTCCGGTGCCTTCAGTCGGAGGATGAACATGAAGTCAGGATCTCTAGCCAGCTCCCGGATGAGTTTGTTGTATGGGCCACGGTAGACGCATTTGCGAAGCTCCTGATCGTTGAGGGCGACGGCGCCACTGTTGAGTCCGCTCGAAGATGTCGAACTTGAGGTCGTCGTCCGACTCCTTTTGGATCGTCACCGTGCGAATGGCTGCCTTCCGGATTTTGGACTGGAGGTTCTTCGCCAGATCTGCATAGGTCTGCTTTTGAAGATCGGTTCGGATCCGAAGGCCTGTTAGGGTGAACTGTCCGTCGAGGAAGTCGAAGAACGAGGTCAGCCGCTGTTGGCCGGGCCCCATCTTCGGACCCAGGCGCCGCAACAACTTCTCAATGAGACGCCGCCCCAACTCGCCACCCTCAGGGATACCCTGCTTATAGGAGCTTTAGGGTTCCGGCGGCCTCCGAGCACCGAGTTAGCACCAAATCGTTCATGTTCGAACCCACCCCTAAAGGAACGACCTCGGGCTCCGAAGCCTCGTTCCTCCGATGCTCGACGACTTCAGCCCCCCACAGCGTTGAGGCTGGGGCCGTCATCTGGGCTCGCTCAACCCGACGATCATGGGCCCACAGACGCTCGAAGACGGCTTGATGCCGCTGCGTCCTCCTCGGATCGGCTGCATGCCCGCCAACACGAATCCTTCACAAACGTCTCTGCTTATGCTTGACTAAGAACAGCGCCTCGGGCCCGAGGGAACTTGGCCGGAGGCGCCTACTACGGAATGAACAACATCAAACACCAATGAATCCACACTTGCATGGACGTACTAGGCAACCCAGGCATCTTTCGCGAATGGCGATCATCGGCCTGGTCTTTTTGACCCCCGCTATCCTGAGCTTGCTTCAGGACTGCAATGAGTCAATTCATCCACGGGTCGTGGTTCCTTCTCTCTTCATGGCAGGAGCCGCCTTTGGGGTCGACACGTTCGGTACGCACGGCCGGCGTGGATGGCAGATAGCTGGCATCATCACGGGAGGACTCATCGGCATAGGACTTATTTGGGGCTGGTTCATCATCTCCTTCGCTAAGTGCTACAGGTTCTAGATTCTGGATCCGCGCCTACATATGGCGAAGAATGTGGAAGCGAGGTGGTCCTGATTATCAAGGCATCAACAAGGGAGATGACGATCTGGCCAATCCAGCCTCAACATAGGCTTGGTTCAAGAGGTACGCGAGCTGGGCTTGGCCAGCGGCATTCGGATGGAATGAATAGGCCACAGGAAAGGACAGCCCGCTTACCCATGGATCGGCCGTACATACCTCGTGGCTCTTGAACGCTGTCAGTATGTGACGGACGAAGAAGAAGGCGTGATGAGCCCGAGTGGGCCCGCGTCCCAGTCCTGAACTGGGAGAGGGGTGGAACGGTCTTTCTAGGTACTCAGTGGAGTAACGATCGGGACCCGGCGTGCGCCATTCCCACCGTCGTGACCTCACCTAGGGCCATCAACTCGATCTCGAAGAGGAGGTGACATGACCACCAGGGATGAAACGAGCACCGGGGAGCTTCTGGATCAAGCGATCCGAGAGGGACGCTTCCCTAGCTTCTCGATTCCACCCTTCGGCTCCAACGCCGACTGGGACTCGTTGCTGTCAGGGATGGACGTCGAGCGCGCGCTCATCAACGGTCAAGGTTCCGAACTACGGCGCCGTCGCGACGAGGCTGCAGCCCAGACTCTCGAGCACTTCGCATCGCTTCGCAGCTCTCGTTGAGCCACTCGGCTCCGACTGCGTTGCTTGTAACGCCCAATCAGGTCGAACCTAACGGTTCGGTACTACCTGGTTGGGCGTTTCTCTTTGTCGGGCTTGATCAGCTCATGCAGACGAGCAATCTTATCTTGGACTCGGGGGTTTGAGTAAGGTCCAATCAGGGGCACGTTGCGTCTTGACGAATTGGCCAGCTTGTTGCCTGGTAGGCAGCCAGATCCGATGTCCGGTCGCTCGTCGCCAGAGCCCAACATCTTGGGGTTCGAATAGGCTCCTGCCGCTACCTTGGCGGACGTGGGTCACGTCGTTGACCGAGAACCTCTGAAGCTTGCAGGAACCGACTTGGCCATCTCTTGGCCATCCGGAGTCGCCGACAGGCACCGACTCCAGGCGGTTCCTACCCAGGTTTCATCAACGTCATGGGCTGACCACCGGAGTCTCGAGCACGGGGCGGTCGCGCTAATCGTGAAACAGGTCCGGCAGCCTTGGTAGGCCTTGGCGATGAAAGTGAAGGGCGAACCGCTGTTGGAGCTGCGTTATGTACGGGTCGAGCAAGCGACCTACCCGTCGATCCTTGTGCGCAGCCCAAGGCGCCCCGCGCCAGCTCTTGAAGTCGATTCGGTACGGCTTGCCGTCCTCACGCAGCACCCAGATGACCTCTGACCCCTCGGGACTTCGCAACTCCTTGCGCTTCGTCTTGCTGCTGTATTCGCTCGCCTGAAGCAGTGTTCCCCTGAGCAGGGTCATTTGGACGTCATCGAGCACGGTGCCGGAGCGGGGTACCAGGTCACACGCAGGGGTGACGTTGATGAGGATCGTGTCCGGCTCGCCATCCACAGAGAAGTAGTCGCCAGGCATGATCACATCGTCGTGCAGGGACTCTTGCGCGACTACGGCGTTCCGGTGGACGACTCGGCGCAGTGCGCTCTTCGAGTTAGTCCAATCGCCTTCGACGTCCAACACAGCGGCCTCGAACACGAGCGGCTCGAATCGGTGGAGGATGTTGCGGCTGATCGTCTCAGTGAGCTCGAAGTTAGGGTTCGTGGCGTCGGCCTTGGACGCGGCCCACAAGATCCGGGGCCACTCGGTAGAACTCAGTTCAAAGTCGACGAACATGTGCCGTCGAGCGTCCTCGTAGCCAGCTTCCCACCGCTTGAGTGCGTACACGGCGGGATGGTCACGGACCCAGGACGCGAGAGACTCAAAGAGGTTCCCGGACACCGCTGACTTGCTTCGCACGAGCACACGCGACTCAATCTGGCCCTGTTCGAGATGGAGTCGTCCTGCGAGCTCTTGCTGGATTGCCTCGACGCTCTCGTTCGTCAGAATGAAGATCGGGCAGTACAGCCTCGTCATCAGTTTCTCAACGAAGTCGGCGACCATGGCTGCATTCTCAGTCGACAGCGTGTCGGGCTTGGCGATTCCAGCAACGTCCGGATCCACAGGGTTGAACTCCCAGTCGAGGACGATCAGCGAGAACCCTCGCCAGTGATCGATCTCCTTGTCAGCCGGCAACTCCTTGCGCTTCACGACCGGCATACCTGCAGCGGTGATCTGATCTAGGACGTCCGCCATCCCGCCGACGGGCTCATCGATCTTGTCGTCGACGACTACCGCCGGACCGAGAAAGAACTCAGTCGCTACCGGCATCCGAGGCTCCACCGAACCGAAGGATGAAATTCGCGCCGGACGCAATCTTGTGACGATCGTCCGTCACGAGAGCGATCTCGAACCCGTTCCGGACACTCACTTGGCGGGCGATGTAGAGCCCAAGTCCCTTGCCTGCCTCCCCCTTGCCAGAGAAGAAGGGCTCGAAGATGAACGGCTCATCAGCCGGGCGGACGCCGGGACCGTTGTCAGCGAAGGTCACCTGCTTGCCCGAGCTATCGATCCGGACTCTGATCGTTGGATCCTGCGTTCGCCCGACCGTTAACCAGTAGACGGAATTGTCGAAGAGGTTGACGAGCACCTGCAGAAGAGCGGCATCGGTTGTTCGAACCTTCAGGGCAGTCTTGTCTCGCACAAGGTCGAGTTGAATCCCCCGCTCTCGAATGACGCTTGAGTAAATGCGATAGACCTTCGACACGAAGTCGGCTGGATCGAGTAGCCGTTTCCCCTTACGAGTCGATACGAATAGGCCTTGGACGTCCTCGAGACGCGACGAAACGAACGAGAGACCCTCGACTAGCGCGGCGGAGTCCTTCACGAGCTGCGTCTGCTCGGGCATCCACGTCTTGATGTACGTTGCCAGGGCCCGTGCCAGTCGTAACGCATGGTTCGCCGCCGACACGATGTCGTGAGATGCGGCTTCAACGGAGAGGCCGACCCCGGCGAGATCCTCGGTGCGTTCGACGCGTGTATCCATGTACTCCTTCTCAGCGCGGTATTTCCGTTCGAGCTGCGTGACGTCCCGCTTGAGGTCTCGCGGCAAACGATCATCGGCGAGCAGACGGTTGAACCCCGCCATCACCTCACGCTCGCGCCGCATGAGCGCTTCTCGCTTCTGCTCCTCGCGTGCGAGATACCTCGCGAACTCGGTTCGCCTCAGATAGCTGATCACTACCTGCAGCAAGGTCACGAAGTCGCTGAGCGCGTGACCCGATTCCAACAACCCCTCGCGGTTGGTCTTGTCCTGCAGGAGGGGGTTCCTCTCCTGTGTGATGTAGACGAACCCGACAGTCTGATCGTTGCTAAGCACCCGTCCCGCAGCCTGCGTGCCGCGGATCACGTCGAGCTGGAGCCAGTCGTCTTCTACGTCACCGTACGGAAGAACACGCACGCCATCGCGGTAGAGATAGATGCGATGGTCCTTGACCTTGGCGCGCTCGTCCGAGTCGAGCCGATACTCCACCGGAGCCTGAGCCGTGAGATCGAACACATACAGTGAGAAGTCGAACGGTCCGCAACTGATGTCGTCGACTGGGCGGGGCTGTTCCTTGCTGGCGAAGTAGCGGCGGAACACCCACAGGCCCTCTACGTCCGGATCGTTAAGCGGCACGACCGACAGATGGTCATTGACGTTGAGAACAAACGACTTCTCCACGTCGGAGAAGTGGCCGGAGACTCGGAGAACAGCGCGCTCCTCGAACAGCTCCCGCAATCCAACATCTTCCGCTTCCCGAAGCCGAAGGTCGACGCCGTCTTGCATGAAGATGATCTTGAAATCCGAGGTCTCTTCTGGGACCGGCGAGCCCTCCGTCGCCATAGGATCCGCCACCGCCTGCGGGATGAGCGGCTGGAGCCGAGAAACATCGGAGTACGCCGCCTCGACGGACCCTCGTGTCCACTGAGACCGCAACCCGGACACCTCTAGCCGAGTCCCGTGCGAGAACCCGGCCGCGTTCGCGCCGTCTGCCGTGAAGACGAGTGGTAGCCGGCGCGTCAGGTCAACTTCGATCTCGTCGATGAAGGCATGCGAGGTTCGAGCGACTCGCTCGACGTCGTCGTCACCCTGTCGCCGCATGCCTGAGCTCTGGTCGTCGGGGGACTCATCGAGGAATGACAGGTCGAAGTCGACTACGAACTCGTCACCAGAGTCGTCGGCCCGAGTCACGAGCTCGACCCGGCTGCCGAGCTTGAACATGGCGAAACGGCCGATCCCCTTCTCGCCCTGCATGACGCGTCCGCCTCTTGAGCGCCCTGTGTGACGTTTGAAGTCGTGTTTTGTCGGCGTAGCGGGACTGAGCCAGTGATTGCGCACTGTCGCCTCGGACATCCCGGTTCCGTTGTCGGTAATCACAATACGCGAGCCGGTACTGCTCTGGAGAGACGGTGTGAAGCCGACGAAGTCGACATTGACCAACGACGCGTCGGCGTCGTAACTGTTCTTGATTAGCTCGACCAACGCTATGCGGTCGTTCTTGATGAGTTGCTCGCCCAGCATCGTGAGCAGACGCGCGTAAGGACGAACGCGAGCCTTTTCGGTCGTCGGTTCGGTCGAAGGCTCTAGTGTCGACAAGGTTTACCGCTTAACCGCATTGAGAACGATCTCGGTCCGCATTCGGTATGCCATTGTGGAGCGAGAGTCCTTGGTGTTGACCGGCATGTATCGCTTGGACTCCGGAAGGTCCCTGGTGCGCTGCGAGGTCACTTCGAAGCCAACCGATCGCAGAGCTGAGCGCACCAGCAGGTCGCTTCGAATGAAGTTGCCCCGCAGGCTTGAGTTCCCCACGACCGTCACAACGCGAGCGCCGACGCGACAGACGCGGAAGAGCTCCGCGGAGAGGCGTACCAGGTCGTCCGCGTAGCGCGCGATCATCGAGCTGGGCAAGCGCTCCGGGGCAGCGCACGACGTTTCGATCATCCGGACCATTCTGGCGATCGCACAGTCTGGCTCGTGCAAACCGCGTTCGGCACCAACACTTGTGGATCTGATGGTGCGTAGTTCGCCGACCGTATAGCCCAACCAAATCAATGCGAGTCGATGACCGCGGAGGTAGTCGATCGCCGTGAGATACGGGGGTGACGTGACAACAAGGTCGATCTCACCGTCGGCAAGATCGAGACTCCGCGCGTCGCCGTGTGCAACGACTGCGTTACCAGCGAGGCTTCTTTTGTCCAGCAACCCCGCGAGTTGCCGGGCAGATTGTTCGAAGCCTTTGATGACGTCGTAGCTCGAGGATTCGATCACTCGATGAGGGCGACTGTGTGAAGTATCCGCGGCCAGCGACGCCTTCGGCCTCTTTGTCACGATGATCCGACTGAGCGCTATCTGGAGGACACGGCGCATCGTGACATCGTCAAGGTCGTTCACCGCGCGCGCGACACGCGTGAGCTGAATCAGTTGCGCGTCGCCGAACCAGTACCGCGCGAACGACCTTGTCTCTTCGTCTCGCCATGGGAGGGCTTCGGTGCGACTCCGCTGTGCCGTTCGGACGACGTCGGTCGTGGCAACATCGAGCTCTTCGCGGTCCACGGGCGCAACGGCGACATGACTCATAAGGACTGCGAGCGGATCGAGGTCGTACCCGCGGGCCTCGTGGCCATGCTCCGACGCCATCGAGAGGACCGTGCCGGAGCCACACATCGGGTCGAGAACGTGTAGCGGTCGGGAGCCTTTCCGACGTGCCACCCACTTGAGCGCTATGTCGGGGGCCATCCTTGCCGGGAAGGGATGGATTGTACGGGCCGCCATCTACCGCTCCCAACTTGCCGGTGATAGCCCCTCTCGGGGGAAGGGATACTGAGCGTACTTCTGGCCCCGCGCGAGGTATTGACAATCGCGCTCATGTCGGAGGCGCTCGTCGGGCCGTGCGTGCCACCGCGTGGTGGGAACGCTCTTGCTCGCAGGGCCATCGGGGTCACCGGAAGACCTACAGACGTCCGTTGCAGACACGGCGGCCATGCCGTTGAGGGAGTTGCTTCCAGCACCCTGGTTGGGACTGGAGACGATGGACCAGGCCTGGCCGTCCCAGTGCTCGATGAGCGTGGAGTTCACGTACTGGAGGTTCTCGTCAACCTTCACCGAGTAGCCCACCGCCCATACGTCGCTGTCGGCCACCGCTGCGACTGCCGTCAGGTGGTTGTCTCCGGCGTTCACGCTGGGACTGGATACTTCGCTCCAGGACGGACCGCAGATCGCTGCGGCCGACGCCGGACTGATGCTACGCAGGCCGAACGCCACAAGACCGAGGCTCATCCCCGCAATCGCGACGCTGCGGCGCATCCTTTCCTCCTCTCTGCTCAAGCTCAACTGTCCGTGACGCCCACGACGCCTGCCCCAGCTGGGGCAACATACAACTCTAGTTGGTCGATCCATCCAGAAGAAGGGCAGCTCCGATCGTCGAGCGGACCTGAGCAGCCGCAGACAAGCAGCAGGCAGGCGGCTTCTGACCGGGCTATGCGGTCCCAATCAAGCGGTGCAATCGAGCAATCTCATCTTGGACTCGAGGGTTCGAATAAGCTCCTGCCAGGGGCACTGAGCCACGGTCGGAAGTCTGGGCCTAGTGAGCCAAGTGTGCGAATTCCATAATTAGCCCTACGCTTTCACCGCTACCTCGCCGGGAGTCGGCGAGTTCTTTTCGATCAGAGGGAAGGATTTGCGTTGATTCTGTATTTGTGATGGACGCCGAACGTTCGGCCCGGTCGGTTGCGGCTTGCTGAGGTGCCAAACCATCGCACAGGCGGCCTCGTGAGGTTCGCGGCTGCTGCCGGCCTCTTCGTCGGGACATTGGTGCTGCGAGATGTTGACTGGATCCATCCAGGTACCACGTGCGCTGGAAGGGGGAGCCCGTGAAGAATGGTCTGATTCTTCTGCTCTGCAGCCTGGTCGGCTTCGCGTCGCTGACAGGTCCGGCGGTTGGAGCGGTGCCATCTGCCCCGAAGCCGTGGAAGGTTCAGGGTGACTTAGCGTATGCGGACTTCGGCCGCTCCGTAGCCACCGCTGGGGACGTCAAGGGGACGGGTTCGATGACGTGATCGTGGGAGCGCTCTTCTACGACAACGGCGAGACCGACGAAGGAAGTGCCTTCGTCTACCTGGGTTCTGCCTCTGGCTTTGGCACCAGCCCGGCGTGGCCGGCGGAGAGCGATCAGGCGTATGCCTACTTCGGCTTCTCGGTGGCCTCAGCTGGTGACGTGAACGGCGACGGGTTCGACGACGTGATCGTAGGGGCCTATTACTACTCCAACGGCCAGTTCGACGAGGGCATGGCCATCGTCTTCCACGGATCGGGGATGTAGTCACCCCAGGCTCTGCTCGAAGCGCTTCGTACTCCTTCAGCGCGGCATCGACGCATTCTCGGTCATCGTCGGTCCAATCACCGAGTCGGCTCGTAGACCTGTAGGTTCGACCCGGGGAGGATTCCGAACCTCTCGAGTCCGAGTGGCCCGAAGCGGCGCTCCCACTGCCGCACTCCCCCGAAGGTCCACCGGTCCCAGTCCAGACACGGGGATGTCGTACGTCCCCAATCTGGTGGGAAGTAAAGGGGCTAACCCCTGCTGCGCCGCCTCCCTCTCCAGCGATGCTCAAACTCGTCGAGATCTGCCGCCTACACCGCTTTGATTTCTGCCCAGGACAGGGAGTGAGGCATTATTCAGCCAATCGATACAGCGCCGTGTGAGTGCTTCGACCAACCAGGAGCACACCAGCTACCGCAAGAGGATATCGAGGACGCCGGTCTCGCCGGGAGGGGACTGCTAAGCCGGGTTGAGCCCAAGGTAGGTCCGGGTGAGTTCGTCCTTTGCGTCCTGGTGGATGGATGGTGAGGCCAGGACCCGACTGGGGGTCTTGGCAGAGTCGTAGCGCTTGGTGACCTTGGCTCCCCGATGAGTCCTTTGCACCAGCTTCATCTGGGGCTGGAAGAAGTTTCAGGTAGAGCCTCAGGTGCGAGTAAAGTTCGTTCACGACTGCCAGCTCCCCTTGGCTGAATCGAGCGTTGACGGGACCTGAACCTTGGCACTTATTGTTTAGGGACGAGTCTTTTGTCATCGGACGTGTGCGCTCACCCGATGGCCGGAATGGCGTGTGGAAAGCGCGCAACTCTGCCCGAGCGATGTTCGTGCTCACTCAGCGCTGCCGCCTCGAACTAGGCCGACCGGCTCACATCCCCCCGCCTAAGCAAATCGGTGACTGCATACGACAGTCGAATCGCTTCTAGGAAGGGTCCAACGATCTGTTCTAGGAATTGCTGGTGGTCTCGCGCTGCCCGAAAATATCGGGTTACTAGTGTGTCAACGGTCACGACACCCTCGACCTCGCCCCAGACGGGTATGCACGCCATAGAGGCATGCCTATAGTCGTCCCTTTGGTGAGGCCGAACATCTGCCCAGCGCTCCCCCTTTTGCGCCTCCTCGGTTACATCCTCCAAGATCTGGGGTCGCTTCTCTTGGTAGCACAACACCCCACCGAAATTCGGATGCAGGGAAAAATCGACTTCCTGGGTCTGCGGTTGTCGGCCACGTGGATAGTGCCAAAAGGCCCGCCGCAGCCCGCCCTTGTCCCCGATCGATCGGTCGAAGACAAAGAGCGTGGCCTTGAAGGATGGAGTCTCGTACCGCTCTTGGCCAGATACGGTTGGGTCGCTCTCAAAGACTCGACATAGCCCTTCGAGGCATCGCTTTACACAGGCACGACGCGCATCCTTCCATTGCATTTCGTCGTTTGTGGTTATCACGCGCTCACGAAGAGTCTCGATCACTCCAGCCATTTCACGACTAACGGCTCCCAACAAGACGCCTCTCTGGCGGGTGAGCTGCTCAAGCTCGGCCCTCCCAGCCTCTTGGAGGCGCTCACGCTCCGACTTCCACATCCGCTGGCGGAGACGCCGTAACCGGTGGCGAAGATAAAAGACCAGCACCGTGCCCAGCAAGAACGTCGCCGAGAGACCCAGCTTCAGCCGCACGCTCACGCTGTCGTTAGACCAGACCGTGCCAGCTAGCCAGCCAAAAGCGGCCACCAGCACGGCCGTCAGGGCAGTAACAGCCGCCAGGCTACTTCTATCGGCGGCCGACGCATGGATGAAGTCAGCCGGGTCCGAGTCGGCATCAGTCGGCCGAGGAAGCGGAGTTAGGCTAGTGGTCATTCGGCTAGGCGGGTCAACTGCTTCAAAGTCTCTGGGAGGTAGGCAGCTTCGATTTCCCTAGCCAGCTCATGCTTCTTCGCCACCTCCGCAAAGGAGTGGCTCGCCGCGGACAACATCATCCGTCGGAGGTCATCTGGAACAACAAGGCCCAGGCGGAGCCCCAAAGCGAACTCAGCCGACAAGGTCGTTCCGAATACTAGGGTGTTGTCTGTTGCCAGGCACACGGGAACTCCGGACTTGAGAAGCTGACGGACCGGGTGACCAGTTAGGTCAGCACAGGCGCCCGTAAGGCGATTCGATGTAAGGCAAGCCTCGACAATAGGTGCTTCAGAGGCCCAGACTAGCATCACGGCCCTGGACAAGAAGGACCCACAGACGCCCCGCGACCGCCCAGTAGAATCGGTCGCGGTAGGGTCGCCTAGGCTGGCCGAGGGCGGCGGTCTCGAAACCTCCTATGGTGAGCTGGCGGCCTCGACTTAGGCTCCATCAGTGCCGACGGGCGGTTCGTTGCCTTCGGGTCCTTAGCCTCCGACCTGGTCCAAGCTGACGGCACGAGACAGCGCCGCGACAGGGTTTCCCAGTCCCACAGGCCAGGCGTCACCAGCGTCAGCACGGTGGGTCCGACGTGGAGTTGACATTCTAATGAGGAAGCGTAGGGTCGTTGTAGGAAGGGACGAGGCATTGTGAAGATACGGGTCTGGCGAATCTTCCAAGTCGTGAGTCTGTCCGCGGTTTTCATGGGGACGGTGCTAACCGGGGTTGCGCTGGCGAACGGCCACACGGTGAATGGCATCTACCACGGCCCGTACTTCGAATCCAGGCCCAATTGGGACTACCATCACTGCTGGACAGAACACAGCCACACCGGTTACAAGTACGCGCAGTGTGAAACCAACGACCCGGGCGGCGGCCATACCCTCATGTGCTATGCCAGCAACTTCTCTCAAGAGTACATAACGCATGTGCATTGCACCGTTCTTTACGAGGGCAAGGGGGCTGGGTTGTTCGTGACTAGTACGGGGACTCCCTGTCCCTTCTCCGAAGGAGGGTATGCCGCTTACGCGGACGGACATGGAATTTGTTATCACCATCGTAACGAGTAGCGGCTGTGAAACCGACTAAGAGGACGTGATATGAGCATTCCAGGGCGGGGAACCCGAGTGTGGATTGTCTTGGCGCTGAGTGCGGCTGTCGGCGTCGGCGCGGGCTTCATGGCCCTCCGCTCCGGACGCGTAAGCGCATCGAGCACGGGAGGCGATTCTGACGACACCGGCCCCCTGTCAGACGCACGGGTATTGATCCGGGTCGAGGACCCAGACACTGGACTGGCCTGGACGCTTGTCACCTATCCGAGTCCTTCAGGAACATGCGTCGACGTTCTCGGATATCTCGACGAGGAGCCGATCGGGGGACCCGGAGGCTGCGGCGGTTTCGACTCAGAGCTCGAAAGCCTTCTGTCTCAGGCTCCCTTCAGCGCCCTGCCTTCCTGGGCGGTGACCGATCCACCTTCGGTCCGCATGCTTAGCCAGGGATCGGTCAGAGCCTTGGCGAAGGACGGGAGCAGCACGATGTATGCGGTCCTTGGAGCTACCGTAAGCTGCGACTGCTCAGTTCGTGTCGGTTGGATTGATGGAATCGAAACGGAGCTCAAAGCGGTAGGCGGGTTCTTCCTCGCCTGGCATGAAATCCCGCCATCGATCGCAGAAATGCTAGGGCCAGGGGTCAATGCGGTGGTCACTGTCGAGGCTGGCTAGAAGCCCACTCGTCACGAGTTGTGGTTGCTGAATGACCGTCATGCGGCGTCAAACGGCCCGCCGCCGAGACACAGAGCGGTCTTCGTCGAGCATCGGGTCACCCGGGCCGTGGGATAGGATGGACCGCGGTAGGGTCGCCTAGGCTGGCCGAGGGCGGCGGTTGCAAGTCAGTGCGCGGTGGTGGTAGGGAAGAAACGAGCTACGGCATCACCCTCAAGCGTTGCTTCAAGGGTTCGACTGCGCCCAGGGGGCCAGGGCCCTCGGCGGGCTTTATCGCAAGCTCTCCGCACGCCGGCCACTTCCACCGAGACGCGGATGGCGCCGGCGGTCACCCCGCTCACCGAACCGTCTCAGAAGCGTCACCGCGCAAAGTGTTCCTGGCGCGCCGAAGCGTCCTGGCTGCCGCATCATTCGAGGAGCAGCTCCAGGGTCCATTGGTTGAGCTTGCCGACGTCGCGCCCTTCGAGGTCCATGACCGCTAGCCGCCACATGCCCTCGGCCGGCACTCCCACCAGGAGCGCCAGGGCGGCCAGCGTATCGGAGCTGTAGCTGCTGATCAGATTGTCCCGTGAGCCGCCCTCACAGCGGGGAGACGCGTGATGGGTGCTCATTTCTTCTTGTGCATTCGGGCTGGCGAACGAGAGGACACGACGTGGGTACCACTGTTCAGCTCTGACGGTCCGGGAAGGTAGGAGTCCCCGAAAGGGTCGTGGGCGGAGCGGGGATGGTGGTGGGGGCGCGACGCGAGGCATGCTGGACCTCCTTAGTTCGACCTCGCATGTAGCGCTCCTTCTATCTACGGGCTGCGCCGCCTCGCCATCTCGGATCGCGATCTTCGAGAACTAGACCTCGCTCATCCGCGTCGGCGATGTACTTCACGAAGATCAGGCCGAGGACGACGTGCTCGAGGAGGCGGACGCCTTAATCGCCTCTCGGCTCGTCACTCCTGGAATCTGAAAACGCCCTCGCATGTCGCCGCGTACAGCTCGAACGGGGCCGCCGGCTGGATGGCCAGGGCGTTCACGTTGATGCAGGTCATACCATCGATCACCGGGCCCAGGTCGCCCCCCCGTCAAGTGCTCTTGTAGATCTCGCTCTCCCCGCACAGCTCGGCCGGCGCCTATCCGACAATCATCGTGACGGGCGAGAGCGGTCGGCCCGAGGCGGTTCTCTTGCGAGAGGAGCTGGCTAGGCGAATCCGGGAGCGCTTTACGTCGGCGTCCTGAGCGCTGAGCCACGACACGAATCGCGACCCAGGCGTTGCGTAAGTCCTGTCGCCAACGGCTTCTACTTGCGGTGCAGTTGGGTCGGCTCGTACTGCGCTCCTCGGTGCTGACGGTTAAGGTTGACCAGTTCGTTCGACCGGCCAGGCGAGGGCGAGGAGACGCAGTGGCGTTAGCACTTGACTGGAGTGGCGTCGCCGACACCGACCTCCCCTTCTCCGATTACTTCGGCGCGGACCACACGCTGGTAGTGCGCTTCCTCCCCCAGTACGCCTACGGGTGGGATGGGCCACTGCTCTGTGGGACCGGCCTGGACGTCTTCGAATTGGGCCTCGGCGCGTTCCCCGGCATCAACCGCGTGCGGGTCCCACAGCCGTATGTGCGGCTGGCAGTCGGCGGGACCGACGTACTGCTCGAATCGGCGGGCGCGATGGCCCCAGCCCAGATGATCGCCGACTTCGATTCGGGTTCTTACGGGAGCTGGACCGCGACAGGGAACTGCTTCGGGCCCGCCCCGGCCTCGGGGACGCTTCCGAACCAGAATCCGGTTAGCGGCTTCACCGGGCGTGGACTCGTCAACACTTTCCTGAACGGGGATGGGACAACCGGCACGCTCACGTCGCCGCCGTTCACGATCCCGCGGCCATTCATCCGCTTCCTCATCGGAGGCGGCCACCATCCAGGGCGATGCTGCATCAACCTCTTGGTCAACGGACGCACCGTTCGGACGGAAACCGGCCGAAATAACGAGCAACTGGCCTGGCGCTGCTGGGACGTCCGCGACCTTGTCGGGAGCATAGCGAGCATCGAGATCGTCGATCTCGAGACGGGAGAATGGGGGCACATTCTGGTCGACCAGATCGAGTCCGCCGACTCTCCGCTTCTCCAGCCACTGATTTGGCAGGTCCTCGCGATAGTGCGGGCGCCGGGGACGATCTGGGGCGACTCGCTGTACACACCGTATCTGAATGGGGAGAAGCTTGGCCCGCCGATCCCGTTGGCTGCGGGCTGGGTCCCGGCGGGGCAGTTGAGGATTGGCGGCCACGGGTTCGGCTCCGGGCGCCCCGGAGGGGCCCCCGGGCAGTTCTATGGCTTCGTGGATGAGGTGGCTGTCTACTCGCGGGCGCTGACGCAGCAAGAGCTGCGGGGCCGCGTATGGTCGCCGGCGAGGATGACCGGCACGGAGGCGGACCTGATCGCTGGGTGGACCTTCCCGACCTCGCCCTCCGCACAGCCGAAGCTCCGGCGACCCCTCGTGCTGAACGGCGCGGCCTCTATCGTCGCGACCACTCCCGGTCAGAGCAGCGACATTGACGCTGCCAGGCTTCCCCCGCCTGCACAGCTGGTGCGGGCTCGCCTGCCGATTCCCACCGGTGAGGAATGGCTCGTGGTCCAGGAGTTCGACGAGCGGCTCGGGACCCACTCGGGCGGGGACGCGTTCTGCTGGGACCTTGGGCGCGTCTCGGGAATAGGAGCTACGATCGGAGCGCCGGTCTTCGCTTGTGCCACTGGCGATGTCATCACCGTCACGCAGTCCGATCCGACAGACACCAACAACCTGGTCGAGATCGTGGTTGCGCCGGACGAGGTTCATGGCTACCTCCATCTCCAAGCGAACGCATCGAACCTCTCGACGGGATCGAGGATCTCCTCGGGCGCGAAGGTCTCAGTGATCGGTACTCTCGACCACCTTCACTTCGCGGGGTCGAACGGACAAGACCGCAGGCCGGGGTTCGTTACCAGACCGCTGGCGTTCGCGTTCTACGAGCGGCGCGGAGAGACCGGACCCTCGGAGGGCATCGAGCTCGGCCTGCCGCGTGTGGATGAGTGCCTCCGCCGCGGCTGGTCGAGCCTCTACGACGGCCGGATCTTTCCGCGGGCGTACGTGACCGCGGTGTCCCGATCGCCTGACAATCTCGACGTCTTCCTTGCGCGGCCCGACGGATCGGTGCAGAGCGCAGGTTGGAAACCGGGCACCGGCTGGCGGGGGTGGTGGGTGATCGGCAGCGCAGGCGCGGTGCCCGGTGGGGCCGTACACGCGGTCTCACGTAGCCTTGACAAGCTGGACATCTTCCTCACCGATGCTAACGGCGTAATCAAGACTGCCGCCTGGCAGCCGGGGTTCACGGCGTGGGGTGGTTGGTGGCAGATCGCCGGGGGCCGAGCGGCTCGAGGCGCCCCAGTGACAGCTGTATCGCGGAGCGCCGAAAAGCTCGACGTGTTCGTCGTCGGCACCGACAATCAGGTGTACACGGCCGCCTGGGAGCCCAACCGGGGCGGCTGGAGGGGCTGGTGGGCGCTGCTCGGAGGCCGAGCCGCTCCAGGGGCACCTGTGACCGCTGTATCGCGGAGCGCCGACAAGCTCGACGTGTTCGTCGTCGGCACCGACAATCAGGTGTACACGGCCGCTTGGGAGCCCGCGTTCGGCTGGCGTGGCTGGTGGGGGATCGGGGACGTGCGTGTCCCTGCCGGCGCGCCGGTTCAGGTCGTCTGCCGGGGCCCTGACAAGCTCGACCTCTTCGTGACCGACATCGACGGGATGATTAAGACTGCAGCCTGGGAGCCCGCGTTCGGCTGGCGCGGCTGGTGGGAGCTGCTTGGCGGGGAGGCGATCCCCGGGGCTTCCGTGTACCCCGCCTCGCGCTCGCTCGACAAGCTCGACGTCTTCGCCGTGGGCGCGGGCTTTCGTGCGTCGACGGCGGCGTGGGAACCTGGGCCCGCAGGCTGGCAGGGTTGGAACCGGATCCGCCCGTAGCATCGGGCACGGTGGACGGACGGGGTGACCACGTAGGCCCCCAGGCGCGTCGGTGCCGCTTGGACCACCGACTCCGATGGGGGTCGATAGATCTTGGCTCCGCGATGAGGAAATCTGCTATCTCGTCAGTCGCTCTCTCCGGCGAACGTGCCGACCGGAGTGGCTAGCGTATGGGTTTCGATGCAATGATGACAAGGTGGAGAGTATCCGTACCGTGCGTGGCGAGATCGTTCTGCCGAGAGAGGACGTTCCGACTCAGACCGGAGATGTAGTCGTCCAGGTTGAAGACGTTTCGCGAGCTGACGCCCCAAGCGTTGTCATCGGAGAGCAGAGGATTCGTGAGGTAGCGCTTCGCGGTGGCGAGCGGATCCCTTTCGCTGTCCAAGTGCCATCCGAACTCGTCGATGACCGGGCCAGTTACTCGGTCAGAGTCCACATCGACGTCTCCAGATCCGGCCAGGTGGACTCGGGTGATCTCATCTCAACCCAGTCTTATCCGGTGCTTACCCGAGGGCACGCGGAGGAGGCCCGGGTTGAGGTCCGACTTATCTAGACGACCGGCTTATCTGGGCGCATTGAAGACCACCCCTTCGAACTCTACATCACACGGGCCGTCGACGCCCGTCTGAGAACTAGCCCCAATGAGGGAGTCCGGAAATTAGGTGGACCTCGGTGCTGCCGGTGCCGGTGTGGCTCTTCTTGATGGCCACCAGGTCCGGAGTCCCGTCGTGATTCCAGTCCGCCATCGCGAAGGCGAACGTGTCGTCGGTCTCGTGCAGGGCCGTCCCCGTCTGCAGAAGGAACTGCTGGAATCCGGAAGCCCCAGACAAGACGTGGACCTCGGTGCTGCCGGTGCCGGTCTTGCTCTTCTTGATGGCCACCAGGTCCAGGATGCCGTCGCGATTCCAGTCCGCCATCGCGAAGGCGAACGTGTCGTCGGTCTCGTGCAGGGCCGTCCCCGTCTGCAGAAGGAACTGCTG
>Ga0184638_1000091_pt1 | contig 20973 bp, 21 predicted proteins | sample PLM31_50_b2_FD_133141 | JGI IMG/M metagenome (GOLD analysis project Ga0184638, IMG submission 133141) | Groundwater sediment microbial communities from an aquifer in East River, Colorado, USA - PLM3-1_50_b2 | ecosystem: Environmental > Terrestrial > Soil > Riparian zone | place: USA: East River... | reverse complement strand
CGGGGAGATCCACATGAGCGACATCCCCTCGTTCCCCTACGAGCTCGTGTGGCAGGAGCGGGTCCTGCGTTCGGTGGCGAACCTCACCCGCGCGGACGGCGTGGAGTTCCTCGCGCTCGCCCCGAGGGTTCCGGTGCGCTCCTCGGCCACGGCGTTTCCCCTGGAGGACGCGAACCGGGCGGTCGGATGGGTTCGCTCGGGTGCCGCCGCAGGCGCGGCGGTGCTCGTCCCGGCAGCGGTGGTCGAAGGACGTAACCCCGGAACGCGCCAGCCGTAACCCCCATGTCTCCAGGAAATGAGTCGGCGAGGCGATACGCCGCGCCGAACTGCCGCCGATATCTCAAAGACAAGGAGGTTCCGATGGGCGCGAGGGCTGAAGAGGTTCCCGGCCAACCGGTCCTTGCGCCCTCGGCGCCTCCGGCGCCCACTCGGAGGCCTTTGCACCACAAGGCTCTCGACCTGGTCATGGTCCGGTGGCGTGATGCCTGGTTCGACTTCGAGCACGGCACCACCGGGTGGCGGGACGCCTACGTCGTGCAGACCGTGGGGTTCCTGGTTCGACGGGACGCCGGCGTGATCTCGGTGGCGCAGGAGCTCCTCCCGGGCGGGGAAGGGTTTCGCGCCGTGACGCACATCCCTATGGGAGTGGTCGAGAGCATCACCGCGCTGGCACGGGCCGAGGGTTCGGGGAGGAGGGCCGGAGACCGAGCGGTCCGCTCGGCCCTCCAGGCCCCCCAACCCCTCGACGTCCCCGGGGTGGGGTCCGGGGTCGTCCCGGCCGGGCGCCCCTCAGCGACCTGAGCGGCGTCAGCCTCTCTACAGCCTCGGTTCGAGCGCGAGGATCCCCGTTCGGTAGGCCTCGCAGCTCGCCTCGCCCTCGCCTCGGGCGTGGAGCAGGTCGCCGAGCGCCCGATAGGTCACCGCGATCTCCACGGCCTGCTCGGACCGCTCGAACAGATCGATCGCCAGACGAAAGCTCTTCTCTGCGCTATCGGGCTCCGAGTCGGTCAGGACGAGTCCCAGCTCCCGGTGAGCCCAGGCCAGGATGGGCGTGTCGTTCTCGCCCATGATCGAGATCGACCGTTCCAGGAGCTCCCGTGCCCGATCCGTACGACCCTTCAGCCGCTCGATCCTCGCCAGCTCGTTCAGGGTTCGCGTGAGGTCCTTCTGGTCTCCGGTCTCCTCGAAGATCGCCAGCGCGCGCTCCAGATCCTGGCGGGCCTCGTCCAGCCTCCCGTCCCGCGTCTTGACGTAGCCCTTGGCCAGGTAGGCGTGCCCGGTCTCCGTTTGGAGGCCGAGCTGACGGTGCGCATCCTCGGCTCGCTGGAGCGCGCGTTGCGCATCCTCCACTCGGCCTTGCATCAGGTAGATGTGGGCGACGTGCATGTGCATCTGGCCGATCCGGACCGGGTCGGTCAGCAGGGGCCCGAGCCGCTCCAGCTCCGTCGCAGATGCCGCCGCTCGTTCCACGAGTCCGGCGTCCATGAACGCGTCGAGCAGGGCCGAGTACAGGCGGGCCAGCGCGTTCGGGTCTCGGATCCCGTCGCGATCGAGCGAGTCGACGAGGCTCTCCAGAATGTGGATGGCGAATCGACCATCCCCGAGGGCCTGGAAGCACCTGGCCTTCCCCGCCACGGCATCCGCCAGCGCATCGGCCGGCCCGGACCGGACGATCTCCTCCGCTCGCTCGTAATGCTGAAGCGCCTCCTCGGGCTTCTCGCGGCGCTCGAGCAGCAAGCCCCGGGCATCCTCGGCCTTGGCCTCGATCCTCGAAAGGCGGTACCGCTTGGCCTCCCGAGCGATCGAGCCGAGAGCCTCGTCGGCCCCCTCGAGTCGTCCCGCCGACAGGTCGATCCGAGCCTCCAGCAACCGGGCGTTGAGCCTGGCCTCCAGGTCCGCCGGCTTGCCGGTGAGGAGCTCGTCGACGTCGACGTCCAGTTTGGCCGCGAAGTGCTCCAGGGCCTCCCGCGATGGGTTCCGTCTGCCCGCCTCGATGGTGCTCACATAGGCGTGCGTGTACTTGGGCTCCGCCAGCTCTCGTTGGGTCAGATCCCTGGCCAGGCGTAGCCGCCGCAGCCTCGTCCCGATCATCAACGCCTCCTCCGTTCCGTTACCGGGAGGGTAATGTGGGATAACCCCGGAGTTCAAACTCGACCCATTGCGCTCCCTGCGGGGCAGTCCTGCAACGGCTCAGGCCACGGTCACACTGATCCCGTCGATGCCGCTCGCTCCCGTGGGGAACGGGGGGGCCTCGACCTTGACCTGAACCGCTCCGGTCCCGTCGTATGCCCGGACGAAGATGGAGTACTGCCCGGGGCCCGGCGGGGTCCACCGGTACAGCCACAACCGCCAGGTGTAGGGCGACAGCGCCGTCTTCAGCAGGGCCTGGTTCCACGTGTTCCGCCCGTCGGTGGACACTTCCACGCGGACGATGCCCTCGTCGCCGGAGAAGGCCACCCCCGCGATCGGCACGACATCGCCGCTCAGCGTGGCTCCGTCCTCGGGCGTGTCGATCCGCGAGGTCGTCTTCACCAGGGCCGGCTTGGACCATCCCCGCTGCTCCCAGAACCCCTGGTACGGGCGGTCCACGACATCGATGTTCGTCAGCCACTTCGGGTTCTTCATCCCGTACGTGCCCACGCCGAGCACCCGCGCGGGGAATCCGTGCGCCCGCGGAAGGACGAAGCCGTTCATGCCGAACGCGATCAGCGTGGTCTCGTCGAGCGCCTTGGCCACGCTCATGCTGTCGGAGTAGCCGCCGGCGGAGCCGAACGCCACCTCGACCGCGCTCGAGCCGATGCCCGCGCGGTCCAGGATCTCGACCACCGGCACGCCGACCCACGCGGCGTTCGACATGAGGTGGCCGGCGAGCTGGTTGCTGATGCACTCGAGCGTCTGGTATCGCTCCACCACCGGGAGGGACTTCAGGTCCTCGTAGGTCAGGGTGAGCGGGCGGTCCACCAGGCCGCCGACGGAGAGTCGCCACTCGGCCGGATCGATGTCGGGCTGGATCACGTCCTCGTTCACCACGTAGAACTCGTCGTTCGAGGTGACCTCGGGCGTGAGCCCGGCCACCCGGGCGAACTGCGCATCCTGCGGCGTCAGACGGACCGGAGACGGCGTCGCCGACACGCCGCGTAGCCTTTGTCGCCCCGGGTCGGGGCGCCGGAAGATCAGGGCGCCGATGGGGGACACGCCGAGCAGCATGCCGGCCGCACCGAACCAAGCCGCCCGGAGGAAGTAGCGGCGAGTGAGGGTGGGATCGGGGGCCTGCTCCGACGGCTGGGCGGTCAGCCGGTCGAGGGCCCACCCCGCGACGGCGCCGCCGGCCACGTACAGCGGCAGCGTGATGAACGCGAAGGCGAGCCGGGCCACCCACTGCGGGTTGGAGGGGTACAGGACCACCGAGACGACCCACAAGGGGAGGAAGGCGATCGGGCCGGCGGCGGTTCGGGCCACGGCGCCGAGCGGTAGGAGCATCCGCCTCACCCACGGGATGGCCACGCCGAGCGCCGCGGCCAGGAGCAGGTAGGCGATGCACGTGCCGATGATGGCGAGCTGCATCGCTCCGTGACCCAGGCGATCGATGAAGAAGCTGTCGAAGCGCCCCGGCGTCGTCCGAACCAGCACCTGCGCGATGGCGATGGGCAGGAACGGAACGGCGGAGACCAGCGTGTGCAGGAGCGCGCCTGCAAGGGTGACGGCCGCCCCACCGGCCAGGCCGCTCACGGCGCTCGGCCACCAAGTCCGCCTCACCGTTCGATTGTGCCTCACGCGGGGATATCCGTGGGCTCAAGGGAAGTTGGTCGCTGCCCGATAGGCCATCATGAGCGTCATCTCCTCCGCTCGCCGTGCCGTGCCCGGAGAGGAGGTCCTGGCCGCCGGGATCTTCCAGGCGTCGGGCACGCTCGCAGCCCGCTATGCGGACCTCGGGGAGATCTCCGCACGCAGGCGGGCTCGGGAGGAGCGAGAGGCGAGCGGCCTTGCCTTCCGCCGCTACCTGATGCTCGTGGTCACGCCGACCCGACTGCACGTGTTCGATGCGCGCTCCGGGTTGGGCTGGAAAGCGAAGCGGGAGCTCGCCGTGTGGCCCCGGGCGGCGCTCCGCGTCAGCACGGAGTCGAAGGCGGTGACCGTCCGGCTCACGATCGAGATCCCGTCGGAGAACCGGCGTGTCGAGCTCGAGGCGGGCAGGTCCAAGCGAGGGGCCGCCGCCGAGGTCGTCCGCGTGCTGACGGTCGGGGCTCTGCCCCCTGCGCCCGACGTCCTACGTGCGCCTTCACCCAGCGCGCCCACCCTCGATCCCGTCGAGGCCGATCGCCTGGAGGCGAATCGGACCACGATCGGCGTGCTCGCGGCGGTTGGCGGCCTCGTCCGGGCGGTTGGCTACTTCCTCCCGTGGATCGTTGTCAGTGGAGCCGAGACGCACAATCTCACCGGGTCCGACGGCGGCGCACCGATCCTCAGCATCGGGTTCTCGATCGCTATCGTCGTGGTGGCGTTGCTCTATCTAATTGGTCGGCGCGAGACGAGCCCTCAGCTGCTCCGCAGCCTGGGCCTCGGGTCGCTCATCGCCTCGGTGTTCACCTTCATGTACCTGACGGACCAGCTCGGTCAGTTGAAGTCGGTGCTGCGCGCCCGCGGGGCGCTCGTCACGGTGTCGATGGGGATCGGGCCGTGGGTGCAGCTCGCCGGTGCGGGGATCGTCTTGGCCGTCGGGATCTGGGCGGTGAGGTTGGAACGGCAGAGGCGCCCCCCACGTCCCCGGATCTACGCGCCGCCGCCATCGGGCCGTTCGACCGCCTGATCGTCGCTCATCCCTCACACTGGTGGGATGCGAGTGCCGCTCGTCGGGGTCGGGATCGGGCTCATCGTGGCTGGTGGAGTGTTCATCCTGCAGGGGTTGGGCGTGCTGGAGGGGAGCTTCATGACCGGTGAGGCAACCTGGGGCTGGATCGGCGCCGGCTGCGTGCTGGCCGGCCTGGCGGTCCTGGCCCGCGGCCTGCGCCGGTCCGGCTCGTAGCCGACGGGCGGGACGCTTTCGGCCGGACCGATCAGACATCCAGGGTGGCCACGACCTCGCCGAGGGCCAGGATGGAGCGCTCGGTGATGGGGTTCGCCACGACGATGGCCTCGTCCGCCCCCGCCTCCGCCAGGTCCCTGAGGCCCGCCCCGATGCGTTCGGGGGAGCCCTCGAGCGGCGTAACGCCATCCTCGACCGCGCGATCGCCGGCCGCCCGGTCGAGCACAACCAGGACGCACGCGCTTCGAGCGATTTCATCCGGCCGCCGCCCCGCCCGGGCGGCCGCGTCGGTGACCGTGGCGTTCAGCGAGGCGAACCCTTCTGGGGTGTTGCCGTAGTTGTCGTACCAGGTGTTCCAGGCGTCGACGTGGGGGAGGGCGATCGACAGGACCCGGTTGCCCGCGCTCCCAACCATGATCGGCGGGCGTCGTGCGGGTTTCGGCAGCATCACGGCGTCGTCGGCCCGCCAGAACCGGCCATCGAGCGTGACCCGGTCGCCTGAGAACAGCCGGCGGATGATCTCGAAGGATTCCTCGAACCTGGAGACCCGATGATCGAAGGGGATCCCGAATGCCCGGAACTCAGGCTCGTTCCACCCCGCACCGACCCCGAGGGTCAGCCGGCCGCCGCTCACCTCGTCCACGGTCGCGGCCATCTTGGCGATCACGCCAGGGGGGTGGAACGCCAGGCAGGCCACCAGGGGCCCGAGGTCGATCCGCTCGGTGACCGCGGCGAGGCCGGAGAGCAGGGACCAGGCCTCCCAGGGCCCACGCTCGGGTCGCCCGTCGCCCCGGTACAGCAGGTGGTCGCCCAACCACATCGAGTCGAACCGGGCGGCCTCGGCGGCTCGAGCCATGGCCACGTACTCCGGCCACCGGACGTCCCGCTCGACCTCGGGGAGTTGGATCCCAACCCGGAGCGGGCGCGCCACGTCGGCGGGTCTACGGAACGCCCTGGCGGGCTTCTACCCGCGGGGCCGTCTCATCCGGCTGTGTGGCCTCCTCGCCCATGTTGGACCGCCCGATGAAGACAGCCCCCTCGGCGATCGCGAGGGATTTCGAGGTGATGTCGCCTTCCACCCGGGCCCGGGGGCCGAGCTTGGCCGTTCCCTTCACCAGGATGCTGCCCATGACGATGCCGCCGACGTCCGCGTTATGGCCGCGGATGTTTCCATCCAGTCGGCTGTCGGCGGGCAGCGAGACGTTGCCCTTTGCTGTCAAATTGCCCTTGACCTGGCCCCCAGCCGTGATGCTCCCGGCCTGGATGTTGGCTTCCACCCGACCCTGAGGGGTGAGCGATACCTCACCTTCGGCAGTGATCTTGCCCTTGACCTCCCCTTCGACCCGCAGGGAGCCGGCCGCGATCACCGTGCCTTCGATCTTCGTCCCTGGACCTACCACCGAGACCTCGGAGCGATCATCCGAACGATCCATTGCTACCTCCCAATGGAAACGAGTGGTCAGTCCGCCGGAGTGGACGAACCCGATGAACCCGTCGAACCGGTCGAACCCGACGAGCCGAGCTTGCTTCGGATCTGATCCCCGACTTCCGAGAACGTCGTGGAGAGGGCGTCGCCGAGCGACTTCGTCGCTTCCTTCAAATGCTGCTTGGCCTCGGGGTCCCGGAGCGTCTCGCCGAACGAGGTGAACGCCTGGTCGAGCTGGCGGGTCACGGTCTGGATCGCGTCATCGAGCTTCTTGCGGTCTTCGTCAGCGGTCGTCCCCAGCTCCTCGCCGCGCTTGCGATACTTCTCGCCGAGGAGCCGACTCCACTCGCCGAACTTGTCGCCGACCTCGTTCCACGCTTCCTTCGCGCTGTCAGCCATCGGTCGCCCCTTTCGTTCGCGTGATGGTTCGGCCATTCAGTCTACGAACATCGGCGCCCCATGTGCCGCGCTAGCCGCTGATCGCGAAGTCGGCGCCCGCCTCCTTACGGTAGCCGTCGTCGCGGAGCAGGTACACGCTGTACTTCCCGGCGTCGAGTGGCCACGGTCCATGGACGGACTCGTCGATCAGGGTCGAGCCGGCCACGGTCGACCCCGTGTACGTCCACAGGAGGTAGTAGGCGATGCGGGGATCCCGCCCCCGCTTGTACAGGCCGATCCAGTCCCACCGCTCGCCCCGGGCGTTCTCCCACGAGACGTCGATCGGTTCGCCCACCGCGTAGGTGTCCTTCCCCGTCGAGATCGAAGGTCCCGTGCCCGGTTTCTTCACCCAGAACGGGATCCGCGAAAGCTCCTGGCCGCCCCCGTGGAGCAGCACGGCCTCGTACGCGCCGGGGGCCCATCCGTCCGTGGGGAACGCGAGCGTCCCGTCGGTGGGCTCGCCTGCGCCCGTGGACTTGTCGGCGATGGCCCCCGATGCCGGGTGCCCGTCCGCGGCGACGATGGCCACATGTTCCCCGCTCCCTCCCGGCGAGTGGAACGTCACATGCACGTCCTCGCCGATGTCAACCAACGGCTCGTCGGCGGCCACCATGACCGGCGGAGCGCCCGGGGTGACGGTGAAGGTCGATGCGGTGGCCCGGTGGTCCGAAGGCCAGGGCGTCACGCTCACATCAACGGGCGCTCCGGCCTCGCCGATGACCTCCGCGGCGGTGGCCTTGGCCTCGCCGAGCGCGTAGATGATGTCGATCCGGTCCTGCGGCGCGTACTTCCCCGGGTTCCAGAACGGAAGGTGCGGCCGGGCCGCCCACCACGTCAGGCCCGGATGGCGCTTGGGGCTCGGGTACACCTGCCGGTAGGAGTCCACGAACCCTGCCTCCTCCACCGCAACGCTCACCGGCCACTTGACCGCGTAGCGGATCTGGAACCGCTCGCCCACCATCTCCGTCGTCCAATCCCGCCAGGACGGAGCGTTGAAGTCGCCGGTCAGGAACACCGGGATGCCCTGAGCCCCAAGACCCTCAGCGGCCTGGAGGGACGGCTGGATGGCCGGGAGCCGGAGCCTGCGCTCCAGTGCGAGCACGAAGCGCTTGGTCTCGCCCTGCTTGACCTCGAAGGGGCCGTATGGGTTCGAGGGCAGGTGGATGTTCTCGATGGCCACCACCTGCCCCGGCGCGAGCTGAACGAAGAGGTAGACGCCGTCCGCCCCGGGGGGGTCGATCAGCGGGTACTTCGACAGGATCTGGAGCCGACCGCTCGCGTACGGCCATCCAAGGGCGCGCTGAAGTGCCAGGGTGTGGCCCTGGGCTTCCTCGATGGCGACCACGTCGGCGCCGCTCCTGCGGATCGCCTCCACGACCTTGTCGAAGCTGACGTGGACCCCTCCGTACTCGATGTTGAACTCAAGGATCTTGAGCTGAAGCGGTCGGGGTGCCCCCACCAGCGCTCCCGCCGGCCGTGCGTATAGGCCGAGCACGAGTATCGGGAGCAGCCAAAAACCTGCAACGGAGCGCCGCCACGGTCTGAACCGTCGAGGGAAGGCACCACGCACCCGGGGATGGTGCCACGCCGGGGGCCTCCCCCGCCAATCACCCCAAGCCGGTCGAGAAGAGCCGCTCGTCCTCCTCGATGGCAGTGGCGATGAGGCGGCGGGTGGCCTCCTCGAAGGCCGAGTCTTCCCCCGATTCCCATGCACCCAGGGCGCGCCGCCCCTCGTCGGTCGTCAGGAGCTCATCCCGCGACACGAGGGTGCGGTCGTCGCAGAGCACCGGGCTCTCCCGAAGCGTGGAGGTTCCGTCCTCGCCTACCTCCGCGACCACCTCGGCCACGATGTGGGTGGGGATGTCGGCTTCCTGTGGGTTTTCCAGCACGTACCAGCGCATTGCGGCCCTCCGCGTTCATCCGACCGATCGTGAGCGCTGCGGGGACCTTCGCGGCGCACTCCACTAAACATTCAAACGTCGTTCCGGGCGAAAGGTACCCAGGATCATCGATCCAATTCAGGCCTCCCACGATCGACAGGCACCGGGATCATTTCCGGACCTGGGTCCGTACCCAGGACGGGAGGGGCAGACTCAGGAACAGGAGGCGTGCGGTCGGGATGGCTGGGACCGCTCTCGGCCCGCGTGTGGACGGCCTCTCTGTCGGGCCGGGCACCGGGTTCGGCGTCTCCGTCGGACTGAGCTCCGGCCTTGGAGCCTCCGTCGGACTGAGCTCCGGCCTTGGAGCCTTCGTCGGACTGAGCTCCGGGCTCGGAGTCTCCCTGGGCTCCGGGCGTGGAGTCTCCCTGGGCTCCGGGCGTGGAGTCTCCCTGGGCTCCGGGCGTGGAGTCTCCCTGGGCTCCGGGCGTGGAGTCTCGCTGGGCTCCGGGCTCGGTGACGTCTGGGCGGTCGCCGATTCCTCCCGGTTGGGCGACTGCTTGGGGGTGGACCTTTCCGTTGGGGTGGCCTCCCGATTCGGCACCTGCGACGGGCCCCCCTCGGGGCTCGGCGGAGGACCCGGGGCTGCTCACGAGGTCTCCGAGGACGTATTCGACGACGACGGCCGCCTTGCCCGCGACGGTCGACAGCAGTGCGGACACCTCAGCTTCGATCGCCGCGTCGAGTCGAGTGGTGTCAGCTCCCGAAGCGAGCGCGGCTGCACGCTCCACGAGGAGCCGGCGTGCGGTTTCGGCCATGGCCTCCTCGGACATTCCCCCGCGCATGCTCGTAACGAGGACGTCGAGGGTCAAGTAGGCATTCGTCAGGTGGGCGGATGCCGCAGATCCCGGACCCGCAGACGTTGAGGGTTCCGGGAACAGCCCGCGGCCGAGGAGCAGCAGGATGAGGATGACTGAGGCGACTGCCGCGCCCCAGAACCGCTCGTGCCAACGGGCGCGCCGTCCTACCGGCAGGTGGACGACTCGATGAGGTGGAGGGAGCCGGCGCTTCCCGGCCGCTGGGTACGCGCTCGCCGGCCCCGGTTCTGGTTGCATCCGGGCCGGTTGCGCCGGGACCGGCGTGCCCGGGCACAGCCGTTGCAGGACGGACCCCAGCTCCTGGATCCCGACCCACTCTTCAAGAAACGCATCGGCCCCGCGGGACGGGCCGCTCCATGCCCGTTCGGGCTGGGGCGTGACGACCACGATCTTCGTTGAGGTTGAACCCCGACGAATCCGTTGGATGAGGCCCGTGCCCGGCATGTCCGCGAGGCTCTCGTGAAGGATCAGCGCATCGGGTCGCTTCGACGTGCCCAGGCTGACGGCATCCTCGCCCGACGCAACCAACGCCACCACCTGGCACCCTTCCTCCTCGAGGAAGAAGCGCATCAGCTCTCGGTGGAGCGGCTGAGGAGCGGCGACCAGGACCCTAAGGGGCCGAGCGATCGTCCCCCGTCCCGAGTGCCGGTTCAGACGTAGCATCGCTGCCCACTCCCATCCTTGGCACCCGTCACCTTAGACCGTCCGTCGGTGGTCAGGGAAGCATCATCGGCCCGGCCGGGTCGCCGCCGCTGAATATGTCGTTGTTCCCGAAGTCCGCGTCCGGACTAGACTTCGCCGAGAAAAAAGGGGGTCACGTGGACGAAGTCTCCGAGCACCTGCTGAAGGCCCTCGACGAGTGCGAGCGCGTTGCCCAGGCCGCAACGCCGGATGAGGCCGCACGCACGTTCGACGAGGCCACGCTGCAGGTCTTCTGGCAACGCTGGCCCAACGTCAGCTCGTGGGCAGGCGCGCTCTGGCGCCGGCTCAACGAGGACCTCGCCGACCCCGCGAAGCCGCTCGAAGACTCGGAGTTCCACGAGGTCGGGGGCGAGGGCGGCTGACGTCACTCATCGAGGAGTAGGTATGGCCACCCTGAACGAGATCATGACGCGCGATGTCGTCACGACCACGGGGGACGTCTCGGTCGCCGACGTGGCCAACAGCATGGTCAAGGGCCGGTTCGGATCGGCCGTGGTGATGGAGGGCTCCTGGCTCGTCGGCATCTTCACGGAACGTGACGTGCTTCGGGCGGCGGCTTCGGGATCGGATCTGACCTCATCGCCGGTCTCGGAGTGGATGACCCGCGACCCGGTCACCGCAGGCCGCGACGTGGACGCCGATGATGCCGCGGAGACCATGATGGGCCAGGGCTTCCGGCATCTGCCGGTCGTCGACGGAACGACGGTGCTGGGCATCGTGAGCCTCCGTGACATCCTGCGGGTCCGGATCCGCCGCCCGCAGGCCTAGGCAAACCCGGATGTTCGACGGAGGAACCGCCCGGTCGAGACGAGCCATGCCGGGAGCAGGACGACCCCGCCGCTCACCAGGAGAAGATCCACCAGGTTCCCCTCGCCGGTTGCGTACGCGGCGCTGAGCGTCAGGGTGACGATGCCTACGGCGAGCGAGAGCCATCCCCACCCCCTGGGCGCCCTCCGGTCATGCAACGCCACCCACCCGAACGCCAGGGCGCCCGCGCCGATCAGCGCGAAGGCCGCCAACTCGAACGCGTCGTCGATGGTGTCGATGGTGAACCCGATGGCGTTCACCGTCTCGATCGGGTTGCCGTGGGTGGCCATCAGCCCGACCGCGCGGTGCCCGCCGAGCGCCACCACGTTCCCTATCACCCATGTGATCGCTCCCACCGCGACGCCGGTCGCGCCGATCAACGTGAGCCAGCTCGCTTGCCCAAGCCGGTCCCGGAGAGCCGAGGCGATCGGAACCAGGCAGACGAAGGCGACGATGGCGATGGCCGTGTCGATCCGTTCTTGCTGGAGCGTCGGGACGAACCAGGCGTAATAACGATGGAGCACCATGTCGATCGGAACGCCCGCTTCGACTAGGGGAGGCGCCGCCACCGTCACGTGACGGGCGATCAGTGCATACCAGCCGGCCGCGACCACCAGGCCGGCGGCGGCCCCGTAGGCCACGAGCCCGATACGTTGGGTCGTGCCCAGCACCTGTTGTTTCTGCTCCAGCGTTGCGGTGGTCATCGTTGCCTCCTCTCTTTACGGTTGTTCGTTTCCTACGAGCACGGTCCGGTCATGCCGTCTGCGGTGCAGGCGGTGGGGCCCGGCGTGGGGGTACCGACTGGAGCTCGGGTGGTCGAGGATGCGGGCCCCGCGGCGAGCACGATCGCGATGACGAGGACCACGACCGCGGCCAAGAGCCAGGTGACCGGTGGCCGATCGACCCGACGTGCCACCCGGGCCGCTGCTTCTATGTGCATCGTTCCGTTCACCTCTGCCTCCTCCGCTCGGATGCTTCGACCGTAGCGAGGGGGAGGCCGGCGGCCATCGGGGCCGGCCCGGAACTCGATTCAGGGCTGGCCCGGAGGCCGGCGGCGTGCTTCGATGCCATGGTGGCGACCATGTCGCTCGCGGAGAGGGATTCGGTCGCCGCGCCGTCCCGTCGCGGGGTGATCGCGGTCGGCGCGGCTTGCCTGGCCGCCACCGTGCTCCACGCGATCGGTCCGTTCCTGAGCTCCTACCGGATGAAGCCGACCATCCTGTCCGCGATCGTGTACACAGCGGTCGGCGCCTCGTTCATGGGAGCGGGACTGTTGGCATGGGTCCGCCGTCCGGGCAACCGGATCGGGCCGCTCATGATCGGCGTCGGCCTCGCGTTCTTCCTCCCGGCGGTCTGGTGGATCCGCACCCCCATCGCGTCGGTCGTGGGCTTTGCGACGGTCAACTGGTACCAGGCGTTCCTGGTCCATCTGGCACTGGCGTTCCCCACCGGCCGGCTCCGGTCCCGAACCGAACGGATCGTTGTGGTCGCGATCTACGTATGGATCCCGCTGAACACGACCGTCATGGACGTCCTGTTGTTCGACCCTCGAGCTCACGGGTGCCCTGAGTGCCCGACGAATCCCCTCCTGATATCGGACTCGCCCTCGCTCAGGGATGCACTCAGCCTCCCCTTCCTCGCTGTGGGCATCGCCCTCACGGCGATCGTGCTGGCGCTGATCTATCGCCACTGGCGCGCCGCGTCGGCCCGGAGCCGCCGGGCGCTGGCCCCCGTGGCCTGGGCGGCGCTGCCGGCCGCCGCGGTGATCGTCGGACAGAACGTCGCCGCCGCTCTCGACCATCCTCCTTCCTGGGTCGTGTGGGTGTTGTTCCAGGTCGGCCCCCTGGTCCTGGTGGTCCTTCCGATCGGGTTCCTCGCGGCCCTGCTGCGGTCCCGGCTCGATCGGGCGTCCGTGGGGGACCTGGTGCTCGAGCTGGAACGGGGCGTTCCGATCGGCGGCCTTCGGCACCTGCTGGCTCGATCCCTCGGGGACCCCGAGCTCGACGTCGGCTTCTGGGTCTCCGACCCGGGCACGTGGATGGCCGGCGACGGCAGACCACTCGAGCTCCCACCGGCAGGAGCGCGGCGGTCGGCGACGATCCTCGAGGCAGATGGCGGCCCGTTCGCCGTCCTCGTGCACGACCCGGCGCTCGACGATGAGCGAGAGCTCGTTCGCTCCGTTGGGGCGGCGGCGCACATGGCCCTGGAGAACGAGCGGCTGCAGGCGGAGGTTCGGGCGCAGCTCGCCGAGGTCCGGTCGTCGCGGGAGCGCATCGTCGCGGCGGCGGACGATGCCCGTCGCAGGCTTGAGCGGGATCTCCACGATGGGGCCCAACAGCGCCTGGTGACGCTGGCCATCTCGTTGCAGCGTGCGACCCGCCGCGCCTCAGACGATCCCGAGCTGGTCGCGACGCTCGCTCAGGTGGAGTCCGAGCTTCGCCGTTCGCTCGAGGAGCTGCGCGAGCTGGCACGAGGGATCCACCCAGCGATCCTCACCGACAGCGGTCTCGGCGCGGCCCTCGAATCCCTGGCCGAGCGATCCTCACTCCCCGCTCGCGTAGAGGGGTCACTCGACGGCCGGCCGCCGGCGGCGATCGAGGCCACCGCCTACTTCGTGGCCTCCGAGGCCCTGGCGAACGCGGCGAAGCACGCCGGCGCGAGCGAGGTCGTGGTCCGGGTGGAGCAGCGCGACGGGGTCCTGCGTCTCGAGGTGCGTGACGACGGCCGCGGCGACGCGAATGCGACGGGGTCGGGACTCCGGGGACTGGCGGACCGCGTGGCAGCGGTCGGTGGGCGACTCACGGTGAACAGCCCGCACCTCGCAGGGACCACGATCGTCGCGGAACTGCCGTGCGTGTCGTGATCGCAGACGATTCGGTGCTGTTCCGGGAGGGGCTGGCCAGGGTCCTGGAGGATGCCGGGTTCCAGGTGGTGGGGCGCGGCGCCGACGCTGCCGAGCTCATCGAGCTGGTCGAAGCGGAGCGACCCGACGTGGCCATCGCCGACGTCCGGATGCCGCCGACACACACGGACGAAGGGCTTCAAGCAGCGCTCGCGATACGGCGAGACCACCCGGCGACTGGCGTGCTCGTGCTCTCCCAGTACCTGGAGACCAAACATGCGGTTGACCTCGTCGGGGAGGCCGGCACGGGGTACCTGCTGAAGGATCGAGTAGCGGATCTGGACGCCCTGGCCGATGCGGTCCGCCGGGTGGGCTCGGGGGGCTCGGCGGTCGACCCGGCCGTGGTGGCTCAGCTCGTGGGGCGCCGTCGGGCCGTGGATCCCCTCGAGCGGCTCTCGCCCCGGGAGCGCGAGGTGCTGGCGCTGATGGCGGAGGGCCGGTCCAATCAGGCGATCGCGCAGGAGCTGTTCCTCACCGAGAAGACGATCGAGACGCACGTGGGCAACATCTTCACCAAGCTCGACCTCCTGCCTGAGCCGGAGGTGCACCGGCGGGTGCTAGCCGTGATCGCCCACCTCAAGGCGTCCTGAACGGCCGTCGAGGGCTTCCGGCCCTCACGCGTCCCGTCTGGACTCGCTCGTCCTCCGCGGGACAGACTTGTCGCGCGATGGTTGGAGATGTCTCCTCTCAGTCGATCGGTGATCGCGGCAGGCGCCTGGCCGCCGTCTGGTTCTGCGACGTCGTCGGCTCGACCGAGATCGCGGCGGAGCTCGGGGACCGCCGCTTCCGCTGGCTGATCGGTCGGTACCTCGGGGTCGCACGGTCGGCGCTCCGGCGGCACGGGGGTCGAGAGATCGACACCGCCGGGGACGGGATGTTCGCCATCTTCGACGCACCGGCCACCGCGCTGCGGGCCGCGTTCGAGGCGACGGCCGCCGTGAGGGACATCGGCCTCGAGATCCGATCCGGCGTGCATCTCGGCGAGGTCGAGCAGGATGCGGACCGTAGGGTCGGCGGCATCGCCGTGCACGTCGGCGCGCGAGTCGCCTCGATCGCCGAACCCGGAGCGGTCCTCACGACCGCGACCACGAGCGAGCTCGCGAGCGGTGCGGGGTTCCGGTTCGAGGATCGAGGAACGCACGCGCTTAAAGGCATCGCCGGACAGCATGCGGTCGTCGCAGTCGTCGAGGCGGACGGCCAGCCCGCCGAGCCCCCACTCCAGCGCGACGAGGCCGCCAGGCGCCGAGCCGCGGCGACGGCGGCGGCAGGCCTCCCACCCGAGCGGCCGTCAGGCGATGTGGCAGCGGGGGAGCAGGCCCGGCCTTTCGTCGGTCGGATCCGCGAGCTCGACGAAGTGCTGTCGGCACTCCCCACGGCATCCGCCGGTCATGGGTCGCTCTTCCTGGTCTCGGGCGAGCCGGGGATCGGGAAGAGCCGCCTGATGGGCACGGTGGCCGAACACGCCGAGGAGCGAGGCTGGCGAGTGCTGACCGGACGGTGCTGGGAGGGCGGGGGCGCTCCGGCGTACTGGCCGTGGATCCAGATCGTCCGTGGGGCCGGCGGCGAGTTCGCCGAGCTCGCGCGCGTTCCGGAAGCGGCCGGTGGTGGATCGGAGCGAGGGCGCCGTTCGGTCGCGTCGGATTCGCTCGACCCCGAGGCCGCCCGGTTCCAGCTCTTCGACCAGGTCGGGCGGTTCCTGGCGGAGTCAGCGCGCGAACGGCCAACCCTCATCGTCCTCGACGACCTCCACGCCGCCGACGAGCCGTCGCTGCTGCTCCTGCGGTTCCTGGCCACCACGGTCCCGGAGCATCCGATCGTTGCTCTGGGCTCGTACCGGGAGGGCGAGCTCCGGGTGCGCGAACTCGCCGACCTGTTCGGCGATCTGGCCAGACTGGGTCGACGGATCCCGCTGCGGGGACTCAGCACCACCGAGGTTGCCCGGTACATCGCGCTCGCGTCCGGGGACGAGCCCTCGGACGAGGTGGCGACTCGGGTCAGCGACGTCACCGGCGGGAACCCGTTCTTCATCGGCGAGGTCGTCCGGATCCTCGTGGCGGAGGGCCGGCTGGCCGGCGCCGACGAGGCCACCCTCCCTCTGCCCGAAGAGGTCCGCGCGCTCATCCGCCGGCGGCTGGCGGGCCTGTCGCCCGAAGCCGTGAACCTCCTGCGCGTCGCCGCTGTGATCGGGCGCGACTTCGACCTGCGGGTGATCGCGCCCACGACGACACTTAGCGCCGAACGGATCATCGATGTCCTTGCGGAGAGCGAGCGCGGCGGGGTGATCGCCGAGGATCGGAACCAGCCCGGCACGTACGCCTTCGCACACGACCTGGTTCGCGAGACGCTGTACGAGGATCTTCCGGCGACTCGTCGCATGGAGCTTCATCGAACGGTCGGCGGCGAGCTCGAGGAACTGTTCCGCGACGACCTCGAACCGCACCTGGCCGAGATCGCCCACCACCTCGCCCAGGCGGCCCCGATCGGAGAATCGAAGCGAGCCGTGGACTACTCGGTGCGGGCGGCTGACCGAGCAAGGGCGGTGCTCGCCTACGAGGACGCCGTCGGGCTCTACAAGCGAGCCTTGCAGTTGCTGGGACCGACCGAGGCGGCGTCGCAGCGAAGCGCGGACATCCTCCTCCGACTTGGCGATGTCCAATCGCGGGCCGGCGACACCGAGGACGCGCGACGGAGCTTCGAGCAGGCGGTGGCCATCGCCCGGCGGGCGGGCGATCACGAGACACTGACGCGCGCCGCCCTCGGGTACGTGACCGGGGCAGTCCCGTATCTGGGGTTCGGCGGCCTCCTGCTTACTGCACGATTCGAGGTCGGGACGAGGGGCATCTCGCTCTTGGAGGAGGCGCTCGACTCGCTGCCCAAGGGCGATGGCCCGCTCCGGGCCCGCGCGCTGGCCCGGCTGGCGACCCAGCTGTACCAGACCGAGTTCCGCGACCCACGCCTCTCGCTCAGCCAGGAGGCCATCGACATGGCGCTCCGGCTGGGTGATTCGGAGGCGCTCGTCGAGGCGCTGCGCGGCCGGCACTGGGCGACGCTCGCCCCCGATTCGGTGGGCGACCGCCTGTCGAACGCCCAGCAGATGCTGCTCGCGGCCACCGGCGCCGGGGACGAGGAGGCGGCATTCCTGGCGCGTCACATCCGCGTGCACTGCTTCCTCGAGCTGTGCGACGTCCCGGGGATCGACGTGGAGCTCGACGCCATGGCGCAGCTCGCCGACCGGATCCGGCAACCGTTCTATCTGTGGCACACGGCCTGTCTCCGAGGCCTACGGTCCCTGATCGAGGGCCGGCTTGCCGACGCCGAGCGCCAGATGCGCGAGGCCCTCGAGATCGCCAGGGTTCGCGAGAGCGAGTACGTCTTCTACATGTTCGAGTACGCGCAGCTCGTGGCGCTCCGGTGGACGCAAGGCCGGTTGGAGGAAGTCCGCGATCGAATCGAGCAGCATGGCGAGCGGTTCCGCGGCATCCCTCGGTGGCGGGACGCGCTGGCGGCGGCCGAGCTCGGCGACGAACGGTGGGCGAGGGCCGAGGTCGAGCGGCACGCCCGCAACGGCTTCGCCGACCTGCCCCGCGATGGGCTGTGGATGCTGCATCTGTGCGGGCTGGCGGAGTCAACGGTGCTGCTCCGGGACGAGCCGAGGGCTGCCCAGCTCTACGAGCTGCTCGCGCCGTTCGCCGACCGGAACGCCATCTCGGTATCCACGATGCCGTTCGGTCCCGTGGCCATGCGGCTGGGGATGGTGGCGACGCTCCTCGAACGATGGGAGGAAGCGGAGAAGCAGTTCGACCTGGCGATGGAGCTGTGCGAGGCGATGCACGCCCGGGCCATCGAGGCCAGGGTCCTGGTCGAGCATGCGCGGATGCTCCTGGCCCGTAGCGGCGCGGGCGACGACGGGCGAGCCGGCGACCTCCTGGCCCGCGCCACCGCGACCTGCGGGGAGTTCGATCTGCCCGGCATCGCCGAGCGTGCTTCCGCACTTGCAGGGGCGGCGGGTCTGGGCGCCGGGGCGAGCAGGGACGCCGACCGAGGGACCTTCCGTCGCGAGGGCCAGTTCTGGACGGTGGCGTACCGGGGCGAGATGGCCCGACTCCACGACCTCAAGGGCCTCCGGTACATCGGCGTGCTCCTGTCCGCGCCGGGCCGGGACGTCCACGTGCTGGAGCTGGCAGGAGCGCAACCCGCCGAGCCCCTCTCCCGTGGCCACGCGGGCGGCGAAGGGCTCCGCCCGTCGCGGCTGGAGGGAACCGAAGCGGTGCTGGACCAGCAGGCGAAGGACGCCTACCGGCGGCGCCTGGCCGAGCTGGGGGAGGAACTGGAGGAGGCGCGGTCCTGGAACGACCCGGAACGGGCCGCGCGGGTCGATGCCGAGATCGACGCCCTTACGTCGGAGCTGGAGCGGTCGCTCGGCCTGGGCGGGCGGGACCGGGGCATGCCGTCACCGGCCGAACGCGCGCGGGTGAGCGTCACGAAGGCCATCAAGGCGGCCGTCCGGGCGGTGTCCGAGGACTGCCCGGCGCTCGGGGATCACCTCACCGCGTCCATCCGCACGGGCCGGTTCTGCTCGTACGCACCTCCCGGTCGGGAGCCGCCGGTCTGGGACCTCTGAGCCGGGCCCGGTTGCGGTCGGAACAGTTGTTCCATCCGGATTCACGCCATCCGAGCAGGAGCGGGCGTCCGGCGATCGTCCGGCACCCGGGAGAGGAGGAGCGATGGCCAGGACCGAGGAGAAGCTCCAAGGGGCCCGAGAGGTGTACTCCCTGACGGGGACGATGATCGAGGCCTGCTCGTGCAACGTCCTGTGCCCCTGCTGGATCGGCGAGGATCCGGACCAGGGCGATTGCCGCAGTTTCATCTCGTACCACATCGACGAGGGGCGGATCCAGGGGATCGACGTCTCGGGGCTATCCGTCGTGGCCGTGGCGTACATCCCTGGCAACGTCCTTGCCGGCAACTGGGAGATCGTCGTGCTGGTAGACGATCGGGCCACGCCGGAACAGCGCGACGCGCTGGTGGCTGCACTCGGCGGGCAGCTCGGTGGTCCCATGGCCGACCTCGCGCAGCTGTTCGGGACGGTGAAGGGCGTCGAGAGCGTGCCCCTCTCTCACGAGGTCCGAGGGGGCGTGGGAACGCTCACCATCCCCGGGAAGGTCGAGACCGTGATGGAGCCGTACCGCGGCCCAAACGGCAGCGTGACCACGCTCCGGGACTCCGTCTTCTCGACCGTCCCGGGCTCGCCGGCCTGGATCTCGAAGGCGTCGGTGCACCGCGTGACGCTGCCCGAGTATGGGATGGAGTGGGAATTCGAGGGCCGGAACGCGATCCAGTCGGACTGGAAGATGGAGTACACGGCGTGATCGGCGCCGTCGCAGGCGTCAGAACCCGAAGGCCGGGAGCGCCGGTCGTGGTGATCGGGGCGATCGCGACGGCCTGGGCCGTCGCGATCGCGGCCGAGGCCATCGGAGAGGCCGAGCTTCTCGGCCACAGCGAGCTGATCCACAGCGGCCTGCCGCTGGTCGTCGCTCTCGGCGTCTTCGTCCTGGCGTGGCAGCTGATGATCGCCGCGATGATGCTCCCGTCGAGCCTCCCGCTCATCCGATTGTTCCGCGTCGCGGCCGAGGGCCAGCCGATGCCAGGGCGAGCCACCGCGGCGCTCGTCGCCGGATACGCGATGGTGTGGACGGCGTTCGGGGCCCTTGCGTTCGTCGGGGACGTCGGCCTCCACAAGCTCGTCCACGCTTGGCCATGGCTGGCGGCTCACCCGCAGTTGATCGCGGGCTCGGTCCTGGCCCTGGCGGGTGCGTTCCAGTTCTCGGAGCTCAAGGAGCGATGCCTGACCGAGTGCCGGCACCCGGGGCCGTTCCTGATTCAGCATTACCGTCGCGGCCCGGCTGCGGCCTTCCGGCTCGGCCGGATCCACGGGATGTTCTGTCTTGGATGTTGCTGGGCGTTGATGCTCGTGGGGTTCGCGGCAGGCGTGGCGAACCTGTGGTGGATGGCCGCGCTCACCGCGCTGATGGTGTTCGAGAAGACCGGCCGTGGCGGAGGTCGCGGGGTGCTCCCGATCGGCGCCGGCCTGATCCTTGCCAGCGCGATCGTGCTCCTGGTGCCGGGCCTCCCCCTCCTCGGCACAACCTAGAATTCGCGACATGGTTGAAACACCGCCGGCGTGCCTCGCGCGCTCCGCGAGACTGGGTTGACACCTTCTATACGTAGGCGTACACCAGCCTCCTTCGAGGGAAGGGAGCGGCAGCATGGCCAGGGATCTGACGGTCAGCCTGGAAGACAAGCCCGGCGAAGGAGCCAGGCTGGGCGAGGCGCTCGGCAATGCGGGCGTGAACATCGAGGGCATGACGGCGATGGTCCACGAGGGCCGGGGCATCGTGCATGTGCTCGTCGAGGACGCGGGAGCAGCGCGCAGCGCGATCGAGGGCGCCGGCATCAAGGTGGAAGGCGAGACCGACGTGATCGTCGGGCCGGCCCTGCCCGACACCGTCGTCGACACGCCCGGGCAGTTCGGCAAGATGGCGCGGGCGCTCGCCGACGCCGGGATCAACATCACTCTGGGCTACATGGCCACGAAGAGCCGCAGCGTGCTCGCCACGAGCGACAACGCGCGCGCGATGGAGATCTTGCAGCGGGCGATGATGTAGACGCCTTGCGTACGAAGTAGGGGCGACCCCGCCGGGCATGCGACAGATTGACCTCGTGGGTCCTAGATCAGAACGATGAACCGGCCAAAACGCTGGCCGCGCAACCGCTGAAACATCGCTCGCTTCGAGCCGGGATAGCATGCCTCGTGCAGATATTCGAGGGACGACTCCGATTCGGGATCCAGGCCGGCCAGCAGAACACGGACTTCGCGAGCTACCTCGCCACGTGGAAGAAGGCCGAAGACCTCGGCCTGG
>Ga0184638_1000088_pt1 | contig 21164 bp, 25 predicted proteins | sample PLM31_50_b2_FD_133141 | JGI IMG/M metagenome (GOLD analysis project Ga0184638, IMG submission 133141) | Groundwater sediment microbial communities from an aquifer in East River, Colorado, USA - PLM3-1_50_b2 | ecosystem: Environmental > Terrestrial > Soil > Riparian zone | place: USA: East River... | reverse complement strand
GGGGGGCGGAGGCGGTGACCTTCGTGGAGCGGAGCCCGCAGGCCCGGGCCACCGTTCTGCAAAACCTAAACCGGACCCGCCTGGCTGATCGGGCGAGGATCGTGCCTTCGCCGGTCGCGGCTTTTCTCAGCGGAGATGACAGATGGCGGGGGTCGTTCGACCTCGTCCTGGTCGATCCTCCGTACGAGGCGCCCGGCGCGGAAGTGGACTCCGTCCTCGCCGAGCTCGGATCGGGGTGGCTCCCCGAGCACGGGTGGACGGTCGTCCTGACCCGCTCGGCCCGGAGTTCCATACCTGTCATTCCGGTACACTGGCACGTCGCGAGGCGCCTGGAGTACGGCGACACCCTCGTCCTGGTCTACCGGGAGGTCTGAGTTGGGCCTGACCGCCCTGTGTCCGGGGACGTTCGACCCCGTGACCAACGGTCATCTCGACATCATCGAACGGGCGGGGCGGCACTTCGACACGGTGGTGGTCGCGGTGCTGGAGAACCCTGCAAAGCAACCATTGTTCAGTGTGGAAGAGCGGGTTTCGATGCTCAAGGAGGCAACGAGCGGACTGGGGAACGTGGAGATCGATCCGTTCTCCGGATTGCTCGTGGAATACGCAAGGGTCCGGGGCTCGAGCGTGATCGTGAAAGGCCTACGGGCGGTGACGGACTTCGAATACGAGATCCAGATGGCCCAGATGAACCGGAGCCTGTCGGGCGTGGAGACGCTGTTCATGACGACGGCGCCGAATTGGTCGTTCCTGTCGTCCTCCCTGGTCAAGGAGGTCGCCAGGTACGGAGGCGACGTCTCCGGTCTGGTACCTGCGGTGGTGGCCGAGCGGCTGAGGGAGAAGCTCGGGAGGCCCACGTAGTGGACCTTGCGGCCCGCCTCCAACAGATCGAGGACATGATCAAGGAGGCGAAGTCCATGCCCCTGTCCTCGTCGGCCCTGCTGAACCGGGAGGAGATCCTGGAGCTGGTGGCGCAGATGCGGGAGGACCTACCCGAGGAGATCAAGCAGGCCCGGTGGGTGGTGAAGGACCGGGAGGAGCTCCTCACCAAGGCCCGCCGCGACTCGCAACGGATCGTGGAGGAGGCGGAGCAGGAGCAGCTGCGGATGGCCACTCGGGAAGAGGTCGTGAAGCGGGCGGAGGCAGAGGCCGACCGGATCCTGGCCGAGGCCCGTGAGGAGGCTCGGCGGATGCGCCTGGAGGCTGAGGACTACGTGGACGCCAAACTGGCCCAGTTCGAGATCGCTCTGCAGAGAAGCAGTGAGGAGCTGGCGGCCACCAAGACCGCACTGGGTCGCACCCTCGAGCAGGTGGAAGGGGGGCGGGAGCGCCTGCGGGGGGCCGCGCCGGCCCAGCAGGAGTTCGGCCCCGAAGAGCTGGAGGAAGAGGAGTGATGGTGATGCGCGCGATCGACGTCCGCGACCTGGTCGAGAGCCCAGGCTCGTCCAAGACGGTGCGCGTGGACGAGGCCGTCGAGGGACTGCACATGGAGCTGGCCGAGGTTCCCGGTGACCAGCGGCTCTCCGGCGACCTCACACTGCAGAGCGTGGTCGAGGGGGTGTATGCGACCGGGACCATCCGGGGCACCATGGCCTTGCGGTGCGCTCGGTGCCTGAAGGAGTTCACGCAGCCCTTCGACGTCGAGATGCACGAGCTGTTCCCCATCCGACCGGGTCCGGAGGATGACTACGGGCTCGCAGAGGACCTGACGCTGGACCCCGAGCAGATGGTCCGGGACTGCGTGGTCCTGTCGATGCCCTTCTCCCCGTTGTGCGCGCCCAACTGTCAGGGGTTGTGCCCTCGATGTGGTGGCGACCGCAACTTCGGGCAGTGCACGTGCACCGACGAAGTGTTCGACCCCCGCTGGGCCGGGCTCGAGCAGCTGTTCCGCGATTCGTAGATCACGACAGGCAACGAAAGGAAGGACCGATGCCGGTTCCGAAGAGGAGACAGACGCAGGCCCGGGGGGCCAAGCGGCGGGCCAACTGGAAGGCGCAGGCCGCGACGTACTCGACGTGTCCCCAGTGCCATCAACCCAAGCTCCCCCATCGCGTTTGCGCCAACTGCGGCTATTACGGGGGTCGACAGGCCATCGAGGTCGAGTAGCGGGGTCGTGAGGGAGTTGTGAGCGCGGCCGGCGCAGACGATCAGACGACCCGTTCCCTGGAGCGGGCGCTCCGCGTTCGCTTCGCGGACCCTCAGCTCCGCAACATGGCCCTGACGCACCGGTCATTCGCGTTCGAGCAGGGGCTCGCATTCAACAACGAACGCCTCGAGTTCCTGGGCGATGCCGTGCTCGGCCTGGTAGTCACCGACCTGGCGTACCGGGAGTTCCCCGACCTCTCCGAGGGTGAGTTGGCCAAACTGCGGGCGGCCATCGTGAACATGGGAGCCCTGGCCGAGGTGGCCCGCGACCTCGGGCTCGGCTCGGTGATCCGCCTGGGCAAGGGGGAGGAGCTCTCCGGTGGCAGGGACAAGTCCAGCATCTTGGCCGACGGCCTGGAGGCCATCCTGGGGGCCGTTTACCTGGACCTCGGGCTCGATGCCGCGCGCACGATCATCGAGCGGCTGTTCCGCCCGCGCATGGTGGCCTACGTGCGGGGGGAGGGAGAGCGCGACTACAAGACGATCCTCCAGGAGCTGGCTTCGCAGGACCTGCGTGCGCTCCCCGAGTACCGGATCGACGAACGGGGCCCCGATCATCAGAAGGAGTTCACGGCGACGGTCTTCCTGGCGGGGAGGCCCTACGGCGCCGGGACCGGCCGCTCCAAGAAGGAGGCAGAGCAACAGGCCGCCCACGAGGCCTACGTGAAGCTCTCGGAACGCACCGTGGAGACGGGGTCGAAGGGAGCGTAGGTGGAACTTCCCGAAGTCGAAGTGATGCGGCGAGACCTGGAGAAGGACGTCGTCGGCCGCAAGATCGCCGCGGCCGAGGTCCGACCGTCCAAGAACGCCATGCGGATCATCCGCCGCCATGGTCGGCGCAAGGAGTTCGCGGACAGGCTGATCGGCAGGAAGGTCCTCAAGTCAGATCGCCGTGGGAAGTACGTCCTTCTCTCTCTGGACAACGGCGACGTGCTGGTGGTTCATTTCGCCATGAGCGGCCAATTCGTCCGAGGCAACAAGCGGGTGCCGCTGCCTCCCCATACCCACGTGGTGATCACGTTCCAGCAGGGAGGGGACCTTCGGTTCGTCGACCCTCGCACGTTCGGCGAGATGTTCGTCACCACCGGTGACGGCCTGGGGAAGGTGAAGGAGCTTCAGCACATCGCGATCGACCCCCTGGACCACGTGTTCACGTGGCAGTCGTTCGGCGGCCAGATGGCTCAGCGGGAGTCCAAGCTCAAGCAACTCCTGATGGATCAGAAGTTCATCTCCGGGCTGGGGAACATCTACTCCGACGAGGTGCTGTTCGCGGCGGGCCTGCGGCACGACCGGCTGTCCGACACCCTCTCCTCGCAGGAGATTCGCCGTCTCTATCGCTCGCTCCAGGAGGTGTTGCAGGAGGCCATCCGATACCGGGGCACGACCCTGGAGGATGAGGCATACCTCGATCTGTTCGGCAAGCCAGGTGAGTTCCAGAACGAGCTCAAGGTCTACGGCCGCCAGGGCCTGCCGTGCCGCCGTTGCCGCACCCCCATCGAGACCGTGAAGGTCTCCGGCCGAAGCGCCTACTTCTGCCCGCAGTGCCAGAGTTGACGCCGGCTAGTCGACGACTACGCCCGCCTCACGCATCCGCTCGAGCGCGCGGTCACCATCGCCGGCGTGGATGTCGACCGCGCGGATGGCCTCGGAAAGCACGCCGGTCGAGAAGTCGAGCCGTCGCGCGTCGAGCACCGTCTCGACCACGCAGTAGTCGGTGGCCAGGCCGCAGACCGTCACGGCCCGTACGCCCCGTTCCCGGAGCATCTCCTCGAGGAGCGTGGGCGCCGTCTCACCGGACCTCGGGTCCCGGACGCTGAACGCGGAGTAGCCGTCCTCACCTTCGGTCCCCTTCTTCAAGGATTCGCCCACGACCTCCAGGTCCGGGTGGAACTGCGCGCCCCAGGTCCCCTTGACGCAATGCACGGGCCAGATCCCGCCGTCCTTCTTGAAGTGGGGCGTGGACGCGGGGTGCCAATCCTGCGTGTAGACGACGAACGCTCCGGCGGTCCTCGCCGCATCCACTTGCTCGTTGATGATCCGGATCACCGCTTCGGCATCCCTCACGTACAGGCTCCCCCTTGGGTCGGCGAAGTCGTTTTGGACGTCCACCACGATCAGAGCGGCCTTCGGGCCGAGGTCCACTGACAGACACCTGCCTCCGAGGAGGATTGTAGGGACAGAGATCGGATCGGTTGGACGGCCATTGGGGCGCATGGGCAAGAATCTCGCCGTGAAGCGGGTTCGCGTGGTGGTCGTGGGGCGCGTCCAGGGAGTGTTCTTCCGCTCGACGTGCGCGACGTTGGCCCGACGCCGAGGGCTCACCGGCTTCGTCCGCAATCTCCCGGACGGGCGGGTGGAGGCGGTCTTCGAGGGGATCGACGACGACGTGGACGCGTTGGTGGCGTGGTGCGCTGTGGGACCGGACCATAGCCGCGTGGACCGGGTCGAGGTCAGCGCCGAAGAGGTTCGCGGAGAGCGCGACTTCCGGGTCACCGACTGACCCGAAGTTCCTGGTCAAACCGGGGAAACGCCTGCCCGGGCGCTGCTAGCATCGGCCCCCAGACATGTTCCTTCGATCCCTCCAGATCCGAGGCTTCAAGTCCTTCGCCGAGAAGACGGTCCTCGAGTTCGTCCCGGGGATCAGCGTCATCGTCGGTCCCAACGGGTCGGGCAAGTCCAACCTGGTCGATGCCATCAGCTGGGTCCTTGGAGAGCAAGGCCCAAGAGCGTTGCGTGGAAATCAGATGGCGGACGTCATCTTCGCCGGGAGCCCGAAGCGTCCGGCCTTGGGGATGGCGGAGGTCAAGCTCGTGATCGACAACTCGGCCGGCCTGATCCCCGTCGCCATGAGCGAGATCGAGGTCAGCAGGACGATCTTTCGGAGCGGCGACAGCGAGTACCGGATCGGGGGGCGGGTGTGCCGCTTGCTCGACGTGCAGGAGCTGCTGTCGGAGAGCGGGATTGGGCGTGCGCTGCACACCATCGTCAGCCAGGGGCAGCTCGAGGATGTGCTCACCGCCAGGCCCGAGGAGCGCCGGCGATACATCGAGGAGGCCGCGGGCATCGCCAAGCACCGGCAGCGTCGCGAGCGGGCCGAGCGCAAGCTGGCGGGGCTGGAGCAGGATCTGGTGCGGTTGTCGGACGTCCTGGCCGAGCTCCGGCGCCAACTGAAGCCGCTGAAGCAGCAGGCCGAGATGGCCCATCGACACGAGGAGCTGACGGCCGAGGCGGACGCCGTGTCCGTGAAGCTCGCCGCGGCTCGCCTCCGGGAGCTGCTGGCCGAGCGTGACCGCCGAACCGGAGGGTGGAACGAGGGCCTGGACCTGCGGAAGCAGGCTCGTGAGCGACTGGACTCGCTCGACCAGGACGTGGCGAGCGCGGCCGACGCGCGGGCCAGTGCGGTGTGGAGGCTCCAGGAGGCCGAGGCCCTGTTCCGGCAGTCCCAGGAGGAGAAGTCCTCCGCGGAGCGGTCGCTTCGCATGGCCGTGGAAGCCGAGTCGATGGTACGGACGCAGCTGGCGACCGAGGCCTCGCGGCACATCCGCTTGACGGCGATGGACGAGGACTCCGCCCGGATGGAGGCCCGCTTGGCTGAGGTGGCCGCCGAGCTGGAGCAGTGCGAGCGCGAGCTCGACGAGGCGGAACGGGGATTCCGCGAGGCCGTCGAGTCGCGGCGGCTCGTTGAAGAGGAGCGGCGCCGGATCTCAGAGGAGGCCGCGGCCCACCGCGCGGAGATGGAGACGCTAAGGGCTTCGCTGGCCTCGCAGGATCGCGAGCGGGCCCGGCTGGAGGAGCACCTCGGGGAGGTGCGCAGACGTCGCACGGCGGTGGAAGGCGAGCGAGCCCGGCTGGGAGCGGAGGTGGAGCGGCTCGACGGAGAGGGTGCCCCGATCTCCGAACGCAAGGCGGCAGCGGAACGGGAGCGGATTGAGCTCGCCCACCGGGTCGGCGAGCTCGAGGAGGGCGAGCGGCGCCTCCTGGGCCGCCGGGAGCTGCTGGAAGCGCGGAAGGCGGACGTGGACGAGACGCCGGGGTCCCGGTTTCTCGCATCGCACGCCAGACGCGCCGTCGGGCTTCTGGGCACGCTGGTCGAGGCCGAGGAGGGATGGGAACGCGCGCTCGTCGCGGGCCTCGGCCCTTTCGCCGACGCGGTGGTCTATCCGGAGTTGGACGTCGCGATCGAGGAGTCATCGAACGGCGAGGGCGCGACGCTCGCGGTCGTCGGCGGCGCCCCGGCGACGTTCGCGCTTCCCGACGAACGCACGCTGCTCTCGATCGTCTCGGCCGATTCCGCGGCTCGCGGGCTCGTCTCGACGGTCCTGAAGGACATCTACATCGCTCACTCGCTCGAGGAGGCGGTGGGGAAGCACCGTATCCACCCCACGTGCGCGTTCGTCACAGCCGATGGCGTGCTGATCGGCCCGGCATTCATCCGAACCTCCGCGTCGGCCTCCCGCGGGGACGAGATCGCGCGCGAGCTGGCAAAGGTGGAGCACGATCTGGCCCGGATCCGGTCCTCGGTTCGACCCGCGCGTCACGGGTTGGGACATGCGGAGGCAGAGTTCGAGCGCCTGGCCAGGCAGCTCGAGGGCCTCGACACGGGGATCACGCGCGCCGCCGAGGCCATGGCCCGTCTGGAGACCGAGGGGAATGCGCTGGCCCGGGAGGAGGAGAGCCTGGGCCAGCGCCTGACGGGGGTGGAGGACGCGGCCGCGGCCTGGCGCGACCGGCTGGCCGCGGCCGAGCCGGCGACCCACGCGCTGCCGAACCTCCCCCGGGCGCCCGAGCCACCGATCCAGCACCGGGTGGCGGTGGAAACGCTTCGGCGAGACCGGGCGGGGATCTCCGGCCGGCTTGCGTCGGTCCGGGCTGACCGCGCCGCGCTCGCCGCACAGGATCCGGAGTCGCAGTCCGCCGCGCTCGACGCCGCTGGCGCCGAGCGCGGCCGCGCCGACCAGCGCCTGGTCGTCGCCGAGGGCGCCCTGGAGTCGGCGGCGGCTCGCCGAGACGAGGCTGCCGCGGCCGAGCGCGAGGCGACCGAGGCCGAAGCCGGGGTCAACCGCGCCTGGCGTGAGGCCTCCCATGAGCTGGAACGGCTTCGGGAGGGGTACGAGGAACAGGACCGGGTTCGCGGTGATCTGGAGCGCAGGATCCGCGACGCCGAGCGGTTGCTGCGGGAAGGGCACGGGGCGGAGCCGGAGGTGGCGGTCGCCGGCCTGGGGGAAGAGGACTCCGCCCAGTCGATCGAGCGACGCGCCGAGCTCGTGCAGCGGCGGCTCGCCCTCCTCGGCCGAGTGAACCTGCTGGCTGGGGGGGAGTTCGAGGCCCTGCGGGAGCGTCACGACTTCATGGCCAGGGAGCTCGACGACGTTCGGAAAGCCAAACGAGATCTGATGCAGGTCGTCGCCCGTATCGACGAGGAGATCGCCGCCACGTTCGCCGCCGCCTACACCGACGTTGCGGCGTCCTTCGAGGCCTTGTTCCAGGAGCTCTTCCCCGGCGGTGATGGGCGCCTCGTGGCCACGGACCCCGAGGACATCCTGTCCACGGGGATCGAGATCGATGCCCGTCCGGGCCGCAAGCGCGTGAAACGCATCTCGCTCCTCTCCGGCGGAGAACGGGCGCTCACCGCGCTCGCCTTCCTGTTCGCCATCTTCAAGGCCAGGCCGAGCCCGTTCTACCTGATGGACGAGGTGGAGCCGGCCCTGGACGACGTGAACCTGCACCGATTCCTCCGGTTGATCCGGGGATTCGTGGATGACTCACAGGTGCTGATCGTGACGCACCAGAAACGGACGATGGAGGTCGCGCAGATGATGTACGGGGTCTCGATGAGCGGGGAGGGGACCTCCAGGGTCGTCGGGCAGCGCCTCGACACGCCGGGCGAAGATCCCCCGGCCGATCCCGGCGATGCGGTGGCGGCGTTCCGCGGTCGGGACGCAGCCACCGAGTAGCCTGTGTCCGCATGGATGTCCTGATCGTCGGCCTGTTCGTCGTCGTCGCCGCCATCGTCGTGGTGGGGATCGTCACGACCGTGTCGCGCCGCCGGGGCCCCTCCACCGGAGCTCGACCGTCGCCGATGGGACCGGCTGAGGCGCCGTCGCCCGCCCGCCGGCGTAGCGATGGCCTGGGGGCGAAAGCCCGGGGACTGCTGGCCGGAGGGACGCCCGGCACGGACGACTGGTCCCGGCTCGAGGACCTCCTGTTGAAGGCGGACGTCGGACCGGCCGCGGCTTCCCGGATGGTCGGGGACATCCGTGCTCGGTACGAGACGGGCGCCGCCGCCGACCCCGAGGACATGCTTCGGGACGAGATCGCGAGAATCTTGGGCGAGGACGGTGCGCTCCGCCTTCCCTCGGATCATCTGGGGGTGGTCCTCGTCGTCGGGGTGAACGGCGCTGGGAAGACCACGACCATCGGCAAGCTCGCCGCCCGGTTGGCTCGGGAAGGGCGAACGGTGAGCGTGGCCAACACGGACACGTTCCGGGCGGCCGCCTCCGAGCAGCTCGACGCATGGGCCAGACGGGCGAATGTCCAATTGATCGCGCAGCAGCGGGGGGCGGACCCCGGCGCGGTGGCCTTCGACGCCGTCGAGTCCGCCCGGGCTCGCGACGTGGACGTCCTGATCGTGGACACGGCGGGACGGCTGCACACTCGCACACCGCTGATGGATGAGCTCCAGAAGGTCAAGCGCGTCCTGGAGAAGGCCGCCGGAAACGTGGACGAGGTGCTGCTGGTCCTCGACGCGACCACGGGACAGAACGGCATCGCCCAGGCCCGGGCCTTCGCCAGCGCAGTGGACGTGACCGGTGTGGCCCTGGCCAAGCTCGATGGGACCGCGCGGGGCGGTATCGTGCTCGCCGTCCGAGAGGGATTGGGGGTGCCGGTCAAGCTGATGGGGACGGGCGAGCGGATCGACGACCTCCAGGCGTTCGACTCGCGGGCCTTCGCCGAACGGATCCTGGGGGGTTGACATGCTCGAGAGCGTGGCCAAGGCCGACATCCTGATCGTCGAGGACCACCCGACGATGCGGGAAGCGATGCGGATGGTCCTGGAGCACGAAGGGTTCGACATCCGGGAGGCGAGCGACGGGCAGGCGGCGCTGGCCATGGCTCGAGACCGGCCGCCAGACCTCATGTTCCTCGACCTCAACATCCCCGGCCCGAGCGGTTCCGAAGTGCTGAAGGAGCTGAAGTCGGCGCCCGAGACGGCAGACGTCCGAGTGATCATCGTGACCGCGGTAGGCGAGGAGGGTCGCGAGTACATCCTCTCGCTCGGGGCCGACGAGTACTTCACGAAGCCCTTCAGCCCCCTGGCGCTCCTTCGCACCGTGGAGAAAGTGCTGACCCCGACGGAGGGGAGCAGCTAGATGTTCGACGCGCTCACCCAGCAACTGGACGGGATCTTCAAGAAGCTCCGGTCGAGGGGCAAGCTCCATCCCAAGCAGGTGGACAGCGCGGTGGCCGACATGCGCACCGCCCTGCTCGACGCGGACGTGTCCGTGGAGGTTGCGGACGAGCTGCTGGCCAGAGTGAAGGAGCGAGCGCTGTCCCAGGAGGTGATGAAGAGCCTGACCCCCGCACAACAGGTCATCAAGGTGGTGCGGGAGGAGCTTCAGGCGACCATGGGCGGCACCCAAGCGGCGTTTACCCTTCCGTCCGCCAGGCCCGCGGTGGTGATGCTTGCCGGGGTTCAGGGCTCGGGCAAGACAACCGCGTCCGCCAAGCTCGCTCGGATGCTGAGAGAGAAGGGTAAGCACCCGCTGCTCGTGGCGGCGGACCTCCAACGCCCCGCGGCCGTCGAGCAGCTGTTCACCCTGGGGGAAGAGATCGGCGTCCCGGTGGCCTCGGACGGCACGGATCCGGTGAAGGTGGCCAAGGCGGGGGTGAAGCGGGCCGAACGGGAGGGGCTCGACGTGGTCATCGTCGACACGGCCGGGCGCCTCCACGTGGACGAGGAGATGATGAAGGAGGCCCGGCGGGTGAAGGATGCGATCAAGCCCCATCACGTGCTGATGGCCTCCGACGCCATGACCGGCCAGGACGCCGTTGTCCAGGCGCGCGCGTTCATGCGTGAGGTCGACACGACCGGGTTCATCCTGACCAAGCTCGACGGCGACGCCCGGGGCGGGGCGGCGCTCTCGATCACCGCCGTGACCGGTCGCCCGGTGTTCTTCGCGGGGACGGGGGAGCGCCCGGCCGACATCGAGCCGTTCTATCCGGACCGGATGGCCTCGCGGATCCTGGGGATGGGCGACGTGCTCACGCTGATCGACCGGGCCCAGGAGGGCCTCGATGCCGACAAGGCCAAAGAAGCCGCGGAGAAGATGGCCACCGCCCAGTTCACGCTGGAGGACTTCCTGGTTCAGATGCGGGAGATGCGAAAGCTCGGGCCGCTCCAGGATCTGCTGGCCATGCTCCCCGGGATCCCCGGAGGCAAGGACGCGCTGAAGGACTTGGCCGGCCAGGTGGACGAGCGCCAGCTGGCCCGAGCCGAGGCCGTCATCTGCTCGATGACCCCGGAGGAGCGCCGGAACCCCGCTATCATCGGTGGGTCCCGGCGCCTGAGGATCGCCCGCGGCTCCGGGACCACCACGGCCGATGTGAACTCCCTGCTGAAGGAGTTCGACGGAGCCCGGAAGATGATGCGGACGATGCTCGGCGGCAAGCGGGGCCTGAAGATCCCGGGCCTGCCGGGGATGCCGGGGAGCTCGTAAGAGAAGGAACGGGATGACGACAAGGATCAGGTTGCGGCGGATGGGGGCCAAGAAGCGGCCCTTCTTCCGAGTAGTAGTAGCCGACCAAAGAAGCCCTCGCGACGGCCGGTTCATCGAGAACATCGGGAAGTACCACCCGCTCGAGGATCCATCGCTGATCGACATCGACGAGGCGAAGGCGCTGGAGTGGCTCCGAAAGGGCGCGCAGCCCAGCCAGGCCGTTCAGGTGCTGCTGACCAAGGCGGGCATCTGGGAGAAGTTCCAGTCGGAGAAGAAGGAGAGCAAGGCGGGGTCGTGAAGGAGCTCCTCGAGTACATCGCGAGGGAGCTCGTCGAGAACCCGGACGCGGTCGAGGTGAACGAGGTTCACGACGATCGCGGGATCCTACTCCAGCTCACGGTGGATCCCGAGGACATGGGCAAGGTGATCGGCAAGGGCGGGCGAACGGCGCGAGCTATCCGCCAGGTCGTGAAGGCGGCGGCCATCCGCGAGGGGGTTCACGCCGCGGTCGAGATCGTCGACCAGGGATGAACCGCGAGCCGACCGTCGTGGTCGGCCGCATCACCCGGCCCCACGGCCTGAAGGGCGAGCTGTCCGTCCTGGTGCTGTCGGAGGTCGAAGGGCGATTCGCCGACGGGGCTGTGGTCTATCGTGAGGACGGCAAGCCGCTCACCGTCGAGTCGGCGCGGCGTCACCGCGGTGGGCTGTTGGTGAAGTTCCGCGAGGTCCCCGACCGGACGGCCGCCGAACGCCTGTCCCGAAGCGTCCTGGTGGTGCCCGAGTCCGCGTCTCCGCACCTCCCCGACGGCTCATGGTGGGACCACCAGCTTGTGGGCTGCGCGGTGGTCACCGAGTCGGGCCGTCCGTTGGGGACGGTGCGCGAGGTGATCCACACGGCAGCGAACGATGTGTGGAGCGCGGTGTCGGATGAAGGCGAGACGCTGATCCCGGCACTCAAGGACGTGATCGTCTCGGTGGACACGGCGGGCAAGCGCATCGTCGTCCGCGAGATCCCCGGGCTCACGGCACCGGAAGAGCGGCCTGTCCGGTAACGCCCACTGCTAGCCTGCGCGTGTGCGCATCGATGTGTTCACGATCTTCCCCGGCATCGTCGAGGGCCCACTGCGCGAGAGCCTCCTGGGCAAGGCCATCGAGGCCGGCGTCGTCGATGTGCGGGTGCACGATATCCGCTCCTCCGCCACCGACAAGCATCGGCAGGTGGACGACGAACCCTACGGTGGCGGACCGGGCATGGTGCTGAAACCCGAGCCGGTCTTTGCCGCGGTCGAATCGCTGGGAGAGGGAACCAAGCGTGTGATCGTGCTCTCGCCCGCCGGACGCCGGTTGGAGCAGTCACTCGTTCGTGAGCTGGCGAAGGAACCCTGGCTGGTGCTCATCAGCGGCCGGTACGAAGGCGTCGACGAACGCGTCGTGGAGGGCCTCCCTGCCGAAGAGGTATCGATCGGCGACTACGTCCTCTCGGGTGGCGAGATCCCGGCCCTCGTGGTGCTCGAAGCCGTCACCCGCCTGGTTCCGGGGGTCGTCGGCAAAGAGGAGTCTCTGGAGCGAGAGTCGTTCGAGGACGGTGCCCTCGACCATCCGCACTACACGCGCCCGAGCGAGTTCCGGGGGATGGCGGTCCCGGACGTGCTGCTTTCGGGAAACCACGCGGAGGTCGAGCGGTGGCGACGGGAGGCAGCCCGGGAGAAGACCCGCCGCAACCGTCCCGACCTGCTGAAAGGCTGACCGGGAGGTTCCGACCCGGCTGCTATCATCGGGACTCCCGCCATGAACAAGACCGATCTCGTCGACAAGCACTATCTGCGCTCGGACATCCCGCCGTTCCGGCCCGGAGACACCGTCAAGGTGCACGTCCGCGTGGTGGAGGCGGGCCGGGAGCGGGTCCAGGTGTTCCAGGGCGTCGTGATCCGACGTCAGGGCGGCGGCCTCCAGGAGACGTTCACCGTCCGCAAGGTGTCATTCGGCGTTGGGGTTGAGCGGACGTTCCCCGTCCACTCGCCGTCCATCGCCAGGCTTGAGGTGGGAACCCGAGGGAAGGTGCGTCGGGCCAAGCTGTATTACCTGCGCGAGCTCCGAGGCAAGAAGGCCCGGATCCGGGAGCGGCGAGTCGGCCCGGAGGAACTGGCGGCGGCCCAGTCCACCTCGGCCGAGGGGGCGACCGAGCTGCAAGGGGCGGTCGATGAGGCGGCCGGGATGGAGCCGGTGGAGGTCCCCGAAACCGCGGGCGTCGAAGCCGAGAGCCAGGGCTAGGAGTGGCCGAGCCGCGGCCGGACGCTGCCGAGCCGGCCCCGGCAGATCCTCCAACGGTCACCTCGACCCCCCGGCCGAGAGACGAATTCGTCCTGGGGCCCAAGGCGCCGGAGAAGCGATCACCGGCTCCGCCCAAACGAGCTCGGGGAAAGGACCGGGGCCTCCTGGCCTTCCTTCGCGAGCTCCCCGTCCTGATCCTCCTCGCATTCGCCCTGGCCCTCGTCCTCAAGACCTTCGTGGTCCAGGCGTTCTTCATCCCATCGGGCTCCATGGAGCCCACGCTCATGCCCGGCGACCGCGTGCTTGTGAACAAGGTCCTGTACGAGCCGCACCGGGGTGACATCGTGGTGTTCGAGGACCCCTCCGGGCAGCAGCCGGACCGCGGGGTGGTCGGAGGGTTCCTGCATTGGCTGTCGGAGGGCCTGGGCTTTGCCCGGCCCCCGAACGAGGACTTCATCAAGCGGGTGATCGGGCTCCCGGGTGAGACCGTCGAGCTTCGGGACGGCAACCTGTACGTGGACGGTGAACGGGTTCCACAGCCGTACCTGAAGGGCCCTCCGGACACCCGCCCGTACGGACCGAAGACGGTCCCGCCGGACTCCCTGTTCGTCCTGGGAGACAACCGCCTCTACTCCAACGACTCGCGGTTCGGGTTGGGATTCGTCCCTATCGACAAGATCGTGGGCAAGGCGTTCGTCACCATCTGGCCTCCCTCCCGGATCGGGTGGCTGCACTAGGTCTCGACCTCGGGCGCTACGAGCGCCGGCTGCGCGAGCAGGGCTTCCGCGCCGTGGCCGGCGTGGACGAGGCGGGGCGAGGGGCCCTGGCCGGGCCGCTCGTCGCCGCCGCGGTGATCTTGCCCGAGGACTTCGACCTCGACGGGGTGAACGACTCGAAAGTCCTCACGCCGCGCCAGCGGGAGGTGGCCTACGATCGGATCGTGTCCGGGGCCCTGGCCTACGCGTGGTGCAAGGCGACCTCGTCGCGCATCGATAGCCGGGGCCTGCACAAGTCCAACCTGTGGCTCCTCCGCCGGGCGGTGTGCACCCTCTCGCTGCGACCGGACTATGTGTTGATCGACGGGTTCCCCGTTCGCCGGCTCCCCGCGACCAGCCTGGCCATCAAGAAGGGCGACGCCGTGACGGCCTGCGTCGCCGCGGCGTCGATCGTGGCCAAGGTGACGCGGGATCGGATCATGCAGCGTTACCATCGCCGGTATCGGAAGTACGGATTCGAGCACAACAAGGGCTACGGCACGCGCGAGCACTGGAACGCCCTGGACCGCCTGGGCCCCACGCCCATCCATCGCCTGTCCTTCAAGGGTGTGGGGGAGAACGGCACCGTGGACGTGGAGGCCGTTGAGGACCCGTGAACGAGGAGGACGACATCGAGCGGTTCGAGGAGGAGCGCGAACTCGAGCTGTACCGCGAGTACCGCGATGTCGTACCGATGTTCACCTACGTCGTGGAGACCGAGCGCCGCTTCTACCTGGCAAACGTCGTCGACGTGCAGCAGCGGGATGACGGGTGGGTGGAAGTTCGGTTGTCCGACGCGTGGGTGTGGGACATCTTCCGCCCAGCGCGGTTCGTCTCCAACGTCCGGGTCATGACCCGACGCGACGTGAACGTCGAGGAGCTCCGCCGTGATGAGGCCATCCCGGGGGATCCCCCGATCGACGCCTGAGTGTCGGTGGGCCGAGATACGGTCGGCCTGCCGTGGAAACCATCGCAGGACACGCCGCGCGTGCGTCGCTCGGCCGTGCCGGCGAGGACGCGGCTGCCGCCTTCTACCTGCGGCGGGGGTTCCGCATCGTCGCGCGGAACTGGCGATGCCGACTCGGCGAGCTCGACCTCGTGGTCGAACGCGCGGGGCTGTTCGTGTTCTGTGAGGTCAAGGCCCGTCGTGGAAGCCGCTTCGGCGGCGGCTACGAGGCGGTGACGGGTCTGAAGCAGCGCAAGCTTCGGCAGCTGGCGGAGATCTTCGCCTCCACCACCTCTGGCCCACACGACAACGTGCGGTTCGACGTCGCCAGCGTTCACGTCGGCGCTGGTGGGGCGAGCGTCGAACTGTTCGAGGACGCGTTCTGACTGTCAGTGGCGCGCGCTAGGGTCGCGAGGTGTACGGGCGCGTTATCGGGATCACCATCGTCGGGGTACGAGGACACCCGGTCGCGGTCGAGGCGCACATCGGCCGAGGGCTTCCCTCGCTCACGTTGACCGGCCTTCCCGGCGCGCCCGCGCAGGACGCCAGGGATCGCATCCGTCCCGCGGTCGAGAGCTCGGGCTTGGAGTGGCCGCTTCGCAGGATCGTGGTGAACCTGTCCCCTGGGAACCTCCGGAAGGACGGGCCGGGCCTGGACCTCCCCATCGCTATGGGCGTGCTTGCCGCATCGGGTCAGGTCCCCGGCGACCGCCTGTCCCGGCTCTCGTTCTTCGGGGAGCTCTCTCTCAGGGGTGGCCTGGTGGCCACCCCGGGAGTGCTTTCGGTTGCTATCGCTGCGGCCCGCGCCGGCCTCGACGGTGTCGTGGTCCCCTCGGCGAACGCCGGAGAGGCCGCGCTGGTGGAGGGAGTGCGGGTCGTCGGGGCTCGGGGCCTCACCGAGGTCGCCCGGTTTCTCCGCGGGACCTGGCATCCCCCGACGCCCCTCGCACGCGAAGCGAACGAGGCAACGCCGCATAGGGTGGACTTCGCCGAGGTCCGGGGGCAGGCTCAGGCACGGCGGGCCTTGGAAGTGGCGGCGGCCGGCGGTCACAACGTCCTGCTCGTCGGTTCGCCGGGCGCGGGCAAGACCATGCTGGCCAGACGTCTGGCCACCATCCTCCCCGCCCTGTCCCGAGAGGAGGCTCTGGAGGTCACGCAACTCCATTCCGTGGCCGGCATGCTGGACGAGGGTGGATTGGTCCGGTCGCGGCCATTTCGGTCGCCGCACCACTCCATCTCCCTGTCGGCGCTGCTGGGTGGTGGAAGTGGCTTCGTCAGGCCGGGGGAGGTCTCGCTCGCGCATCACGGCGTCCTGTTCCTCGACGAGCTGACGGAGTTCCGACGCGACGCGGTGGAGGCGCTCCGCCAGCCGCTCGAGGACGGCCGGGTCGTGGTGACGCGTGTCGCCGGGTCGGTCGAGTTTCCCGCCGGATTCACCCTGGTCGCGGCGACCAACCCGTGCCCGTGCGGCTACGAGGGCGATCCCAAACGCCAGTGCCGTTGTCCTCCGCACCGCGTGGAGCTGTACCGCCAGAAGCTGTCGGGACCGCTCCTCGATCGCATCGACATCCGACTCGTGGTGCCGCGGCTCTCCAAGCAGGAGCTGCTGGGTGAGACCGCCGGAGAGGCCTCGTCACCCATCCGGACTCGAGTCGAGGAGGCCCGGGCGCGTCAACGGCACCGGTATGCGGCGCTCGGCTTCCCGTGCAATGCCATGCTTCCAGGGCCCGCGGCCCGGCGGCAGGCCAGGATGTCTTCCGGCGGAAACGACGTCCTTGCCGGCGCGGTCGATGCCCTGAGCCTCACTGGTCGGGGATTCGATCGGGCCATCAAGGTCGCGAGGACCGTTGCCGACCTCGCGGGGGCCGAGGAGATCGCCGCCGGACACATGGCGGAGGCGTTGACGTATCGGATGAGCCTTTCTGAGGGAAGCCTGGCCCGTGCGGGCTGATGGTGCGGCCGACCGAGGTCACCGGCCGGCTGCCCACCGGAGGCGCTCGAGGAACCGCCCATCACGGTGGCCGCCAGGCTTCGTCGGCGGCGAGGCGGATCGAAGGGCATTGCTCGTCCTGATGGCGCTGCGGGGCATCTCGCCGCTCAAGCTGCTGGAGCTTGCGGACCGGGAGCGAACCGCCGCCGCAACGCTGGAGGCATTCCGAGGGGGACGCGCCGGCAGCGACGCGGACCGCGAGTTCGCACGGGGGCTCGACCCCGACGACATCGATCGCGCCCTCGTGGCATGTGGCGCGAGCCTCGTGCCATTCGGAAGTGGCGAGTACCCGCCTCAGCTCGAGAACCTGGAGGACCCGCCGGCTGCCCTCTTCGTCAAGGGCCGGCCCCTTCCACCGCGCGAGCGAGCCGTGGCCATCGTGGGAGCGCGCAACTGCTCCGAACTCGGCAGGGAACTGGCCACGGCCATCGGCCACGACCTCGCGACGTCGGGCATGTGCGTCGTCAGTGGGGCGGCCCGTGGCATCGACGCCGCCGGCCACCAGGGCGCGCTCGATGCGGGTGGCCACACGGTCGCGGTGCTCGGGTGCGGGATCGACGAGGCCTATCCGAGGTGGAGCAGGCGCATGATCGAGCGAATCGCGGACAGCGGTACGTTGGTCAGCGAATATCCGCCGGGCGTCCCCCCAGAGCCGTACCATTTCCCGGCCCGCAACCGGATCGTGGCGGCCATGTGCACGGGTCTGGTGGTCGTGGAGGGTGCCGAGGGAAGCGGCTCGCTGATCTCGGCCGAACACGCGCTGGATCTGGGGCGCGAGGTGTTCGCCGTACCCGGGGCCATCACCAATCCCCTGGCTCACGTTCCCAACGTCCTCATCCGGGAAGGGGCGACCCTGATCCGAGGGGTCGACGACCTGATGCGGGACCTGAAGCTCGGGGACGGGCGGAGCGGTGCCCCCGTGCGGTTGGACCTGACCGTGGCGGAGCAGGCCGCCCTCGAACTCGTCGTCGGACCCGTGCTGCCCGAGGTGGTGGCGAGGGGGTTGGGCGTCTCGGTGCCCGAGGTGCTCCCGCTGCTCCTCGGCCTGGAGTTGAAGGGGCTCATCCGGAGCATCGGTGGCCGGTTCGAACCTCGGCTGAAGGCGGCGACCTAGGACCTCGCCGGCATCTGCTTCCGCAGCGCCCTCGCCCAATCCGGGTGGGGCGAGAAATCCATGCCGTCCGACGGCCGTTGGGGGGACAGAAACTGCCCGACGTTCGTGGGAAGCTTGATTGCCCTTTCTCCCGTTGGTACAAGGGCACCCGACGACGACCAGGAAGGACGATGCAGGCGCGGGAGGACCTTCCCCATCCCGAGGCGAAGCTGATCGGCGAGTTCACCGATCACTTGGCGCTCGAGCGGCACCTGTCGGAGCACACGGTGTCCGCCTACCGCCGGGACCTCGAGCAGCTGGCCGTGTTCCTATCGCGCCAGCGGCACTCGCTGGCCTCGGCAACGTACCCGCTCCTCCGCCGGTTCCTGGCGCAGCAGGTGACCTTGGGGTACGCACGTGCGTCGATCGCCCGGCGCGTGGGAGCCATCCACACCTTCTATCGGTGGGCCGCGGCGAGAGGGTTCGTGAACGCGGACCCGGCCGCCCTGCTCGGCCGGCCGAAGGTGGCCAACCGGCTCCCCACGGTGCTGAGGCCCGCCGAGGCCGCCGGACTTGTCGAGGCCCCGGAAGCCGATTCGCAGGACGAGATGGGCCAGGCCGTGGCACTTCGGGACCGGGCGGTCCTGGAGCTCTTGTACGGGTCGGGCCTGCGGGTCGGGGAGGTCAGCGCACTCACGGTCGATCGAATCGACCTGGATCGCGGGCGGGTACGAGTGATGGGGAAGGGCTCCAAGGAGCGCGACGTCCCGATGTCGGACTTCGCCGTGGAGGCCACCCGGGAGTATCTCCGCCTGGGTCGAGCGCCCCTCGCCGTCGACGGGTCGGCCGCGTTGTTCTTCAACCGCAAGGGCCGGCCGCTCGGGGTGCGCGACATCCGAGCTCTGGTCGAGCGATACGGCTCCGGGAAGCTGTCGGGACGTCGCGTGACCCCGCACTCGCTCCGGCACTCGTTCGCCACGCACCTGCTCGAAGGGGGAGCGGACATCCGAGCCGTCCAGGAGCTGCTCGGTCATTCGAGCGTGGCCACAACTCAGCGATACACGCACGTGTCGCGCACCCGACTGTTCGCCGCGTACCAACGGAGCCACCCGAGGGCGTGATGGGGGCCAAGGCGAACGCGAACGGGAAGGCGCCGCTCCCCGCGAAGGGGAAGAAGCCCACCAAGCCCGAACCGGCGATGAAGTCGTCCGGATCGGCCAAGGCCGGACCGGCCATCAAGGTCGTCCCATCGCTCAAGCCGGCCGCAAAGGCGGCCGGGCGGTCGGTGGCGGTCCTCCCGGAGCCGGCCAGGCCACCGATGGACGAGCTCGCCGCCTTGTGGGCCGAGTTCAAGGGGACAGCGTCGCCACAGGCCCGCGAGCGCCTCATTCTGCATTACGCGCCGCTCGTGAAGTACGTGGCCAGCCGAGTGGCCACCGGCCTCCCGGCGAGCGTCGAGCAGGCCGATCTCGTCTCCTACGGGATGTTCGGGTTGATCGATGCACTCGAGAAGTTCGAACCGGCCCGGGGGAACAAGTTCGAGACCTACGCGATCCCTCGGATCAAGGGGGCGATCATCGACGAGCTGCGGGCCATGGACTGGGTGCCGCGGTCCGTCCGGTTCAAGGCGCGTCAGATCGAGAAGGCGTACTCCGACCTCGAGTCGATCATGAAGCGAGCCCCCAGCGAGAAGGAGGTTGCGGCGCGCCTCGGCGTCACCCTCAAGGAGCTCCACGACGTGATCACGCAGATCTCGTTCGTGTCGGTCCTGGCGCTGGATGAGCTGCTGTCGGTGGGGAGCGACCGCGGGGAGCAGGTCTCGTTGCTGGACACGCTGGCCGACCGGGGGAGCGACGTCTCCATGGGGCTGGAAGGGCAGGAGACGCGGGGCCTGCTGGCCGCAGCCATCAACTCGCTCTCGGAACGAGAGAAGATCGTGGTCACGCTGTACTACTTCGAGGGTCTGACCTTGGCGGAGATCGGCGAGATCCTCGGCGTCACCGAGTCCCGGGTGTGCCAGATCCACACCAAAGCGGTGAACCAGCTCCGGCTGCAGTTCGTCGAGACCGAGTAGCGCCCGCCGACCCCTCTCGGGATGTGATCACCTTCACAGCGATCCAGGCCGCGTGCGGTTAGCGTTCGCAGGACTCGCTGGCCGTTCGAAGGGACAGGCTGACAAGAACCTCGAGAGTAGAAGAACAGGAGGACCGATGCCGCTTCGTCATCGGCTCGTCATCCTCCCCCTGCTACTGCTGGCCTCGGTTGCCCCGTCGGTCGGGGCCGGCCCGTCCGGCGATTGGGCATGGCCGGTCGTGGGCCCGGTCATAAGAGGCTTCGACCCACCGTCCACACCGTTCGGCGCGGGGCATCGGGGGATCGACATCGCGGCCCCCATCGGAACTTCGGTGCTCGCCCCGGCGCCGGGCGTCGTGGCCTTCGCCGGCGCCGTCGGCGGCAACCTGTTCGTCACGGTGGATCACGGGGGTGGGTTGTCATCGACGTCCTCGTGGGTCTCCGCCATCCTGGTCCGCAAGGGCGACGCGGTGGCCCGAGGTTCGGCGGTGGCGCTCACCGGGACCGGCCATCCTGGCGTGGAGCCACCGCACCTCCACTTCGGCGTTCGGCAGGGTGGCGAGTACATAGATCCACTGGCGTTCCTCGCTCCCCCCAGCCTCGTGGGGGTGATCCGGCTGGCTCCCATCCTTCCTCCGACCCGATGAACTGAACGGCTTCTCGTCGGGCCCGCCTAGAATGGGCGCCCGTTCGACGGAAGGTCACCCACCTGTTCCCTGATCGGCTCCGCGCTTTGTCGAAGGCCGCGCTGGCGGTCCTCGTGGCGTTCGTACCCATGAGCATGTTGGCCGGTCGGGCCCTGGGACAGACGGCCGAGCCCGGATCGGCCTTCGCCTGGCCGCAGTTCCAAGGGGGTCCCTCGCACCCGGGGACGGCTGATGGACCGCCACCGCCGTACCGGCAGTCCTGGGCCTTTCCCGTGGCACCAGTTGGGCAGCAGGGCGCGTCGGCTCCCGTCGTCGCCGCCGACGAGGCCATCGTGGTGGGGCCCGCCGCCGTGTACGGGATCGATCTGTCCACCGGGCAGGAGCGCTGGACCCTCGCGCGCACCGAGGGTCCGTCGACCACACCTGCGGTGGCGAACGTCAAGGGAACCGCGGTCCTGTTGTTCACGGAGGGCTCCTCGAGCTCGGACGCGAAGCTCCGGGCGGTAGAGCTGGCAGACCGGACGCCG